>Ga0156236_109_pt1 | contig 48616 bp, 33 predicted proteins | sample RifCSPlowO2_12_FD_107883 | JGI IMG/M metagenome (GOLD analysis project Ga0156236, IMG submission 107883) | Candidatus Lindowbacteria bacterium RIFCSPLOWO2_12_FULL_62_27
GTCTCCGTCGTTGTCGGCTCGGACGGGGGGATGTAGGCCTTCTTGTCCTCGCGCAGTCCCGTGAATTTGAGCGTCTCCGTCGTCGTCGGCTAGCTCGGCGGGATGTACGCTTTCTTGTCCTCGCGCAGTCCCGTGAACTTGAGCGTCTCCGTCGTCGTCGGCTCGCTCGGCGGGATGTACGGCTTCTTGTCCTCCTTGGGTTCCACTGGCGGCGCTTCTTCCTTCACCGGCTTCTTTCGATTCACCGCCGTCACTTCGCAGGTGATCTTCCTGCCGGCGTGTTCCGGCATTGGGGTGTATTCCCACTCCGTGGCGTTCGGAATCACTTTGCCGTCCACCAGCCACCGCACGGTCAACTTCGCGTCCGGGTCGTTCCACTTTCCGGGGTCGCAAATCAGCGGTTCATTGACTTTGGGCTCCTTGTGTCCCTTCGGCCCCTTCGGGTCTTTCGGTCCCTTCGGCTCGACTGTCGGCGGTTCCAGGTTCTTCAGGACCGCCACCACCTCCACATTTGCCTCCAAGAATCGGCCGGTGGCGTCGGTAATCCGCACGATGTCAGTGACGCCGAATTTCTTGCCCGCCGTGTAAATGCCGTCGCCTGAGATTTTCGCGCCGGACTTGTTCGTGGAGACCGTATATATATATGGAGGGATGCCGCCGGAAATGGCCATGTTGACTTTCGCGCCCGTGAAGACCCAGCTCGAAAGCTTCGGTTTTAGGTCAGGCTTGAGAACGGCCAGCATCAGCGTGTAGCCGCTCCAGACTTTATAGTCCGAAAGACGCCGGCCGCCTTCAAGCACTTTGCCGCCAAAGACCAGGCTCTGATTTGAGGCCGGTATCCCGGTTTTCTCATAAATCTTCGCCTTGACCTTCTCGATGGTATCGTCCGGCGCCACATCAAGGGTGACGGTGACCTGCTTTTGGGTCTTGACGAAAATCTCCATCGCGTCGGCCACGCCGGCGTGGAATCCCGTGAGGAGACACACGACCGCCGCCAATCGTAGGAACCACGATCGGTACACTTCCTCCTTCAACTTCACGATCACGGCCACTGCATCAGCCTCACTGGGATCAACAGACCCGCGTGGCTATTTGAAACTGCCATCGACTTGCGCCACCAATTTGGCATTTGGATCGGCTCCCATAGTCTTGTCGTTGATGACAGCAGAAGCGAGGTTGCCGTACGTTGCCTTCCCTTTAGTGAAACTAAGTTCACAACTATACGTGGCCTTTATCTTATCCTTCTCGGAGTCAGTCACTGTCGGCCAAACGGTCGACATATAGGGTTGCCACTCCCCGGATAGTTCCAGTGTGCCCGCGTACGCGCCGTCCTTAAGCGGAACTTCCTTTGCAGAACTTCCAGTCAGTTGACCCGCAGTGACGTTACAGTTGACGCTCACTTTCACTCCCTCCACGACCTTCGAGATTTCGACGGGCACCTTGAGCGTGAACTTTTTCGTCTCGGCCGCCGACCCCGCCACAGCGGTCGCCGCCAAGCCGGCAATCATCGCTGCGACACCGACGGCGACCAACCCGAACATTTTCGTCTTCATCATCAACCTCCGACATCCAACATTTTCAGCCGCGTCTGATGACCGGCCAAGTCTGACGCATTAAAATCCGAAATCCGAATATCGAAATCCGAAACAAATTCGTAGTTGAAGATTTCCCATGCCGGGATCAACACCCCGGCGCGTGCACGACTATTTTGATAAATTGCCTTTGACTACCGCCACCAGTGTGGCTTTTGGATCGGGTTTCACCATAGTGGAAGTCGCTTTTGCTATGTCGTCGCCGGCAGCATACGAATTACTCCCACCATTGAGAATAAGCTTACAACTATACCCGGGAACTATCTTAGCCTTCTCGGATTCAGTCACACTTGGCCAAACGGTCGACGAGGATTTCCACTGCCCGGAAATCACCACATCGCCCTTGTACGCGCCGTCCTTAAGGGTAACTTCCGTTTTAGAATTTCCAGTCAGATAATCACCCGCTGTGACGTCACATTGGACGCTCGCTACCACTCCCGCCACGACCTTCGAGAGTTCGACGGGCACAGTGATCTTGAAGTTATACGCATCCCCCGCCTGCGCCACCACAGCGGTCGCCGCCAAGCCGGCAATCACCGCTGCGACACCGACGGCGGCCAACCCGAACATCTTCGTCTTCATCATCCACCTCCGACATCCAACATTTTCAGCCGCGTCTGATGACCGGCCTATTGAGAACCACGAATGAACATCTATAAAAAGACCTGTAAAGGGGAACAGACTTCCCCCGTCGCCCATGGAAGGGCGAAGTGCGCTTGATGTGGACCGGGCGTCGACGGTGGACATTGTCGAATCGCCGAGAGAGCTCCCCGAAGGGAGGGTTACAGCGGTCATGAGTCTTGACTCCATCTCGAACAGGTTTCCTGTGTTTGCCAGTCATCTATACGTGACTCGTCCCGATCTGGAAGATCAAGACGGCCGATGGAAACAAATGGGCCTGACAGGCCGGGGCCGATCCACGAATAGAGGCTGTGAGCCGATACATTCGTCGGGACTCTCCGGCCGGCCTTTCGGAGATGGAGCGGGGATTCGTCAGGAAACGAATTGCCCCGTCCGACTTCGACCGAAAGAGTTGTCAGACCTTGTTCGGATTGAATTCCTCCCCTGTGTTCCAAAGATGAAGCAAGATCGAGAGGATCTTGCGTTGCGTCGTCAATCGAGCCACATGTTCTTTCAGCCCCGCTTCGCGGCGCCGCCGATAATAATGGGCGATGGGATTGTCGCCCTGAGCCGTGCGAAGCGCGCCCAGAAACGCATGGCGAGACATCGTCTTGAGAGCCTTGACCCCGCCGGTCGTCAGATGCGGTCGACCGATGGATTTGCCGGCCGATTCCTTGGAGACGACCTTCAATCCCGCGTAACTCCACAGATCGTGTTTGTCGGGAAATCGTTTGGGAATCTGGACAAACGCGAAAAAGGTGCAGGCGCCGATCGTCCCAACTCCGGGCACGGCAGTAAAACGGGTCACCTCCGGAAAGCGCCGTCCCTGTTCGATCATCTGCCGTTCCGCCTCTTTCTCCTGCTGTTCGAGTTGGTCCAGCCGATCGTAGGCATGGCGAAGGCGTGCCTGCGCCGACTCCGGCAGTTGCTTCATGATCACCTCGCGTGGCCCGGAATTGTAGACCAAATACCCCTTGGGAACCACTCCGTACTCTCTGAATTTGGCTTTGATCCAGTTCTTCAGTCGTGTGCCTTGCCGAACCAGATGCTCTCGATACTGGACGGCCCGTTTGAATTCGACCAGACCGTGATCCAGGCTGTGGTGGACGCGGCGAAGCGTTCCGAGCCGATACATCGTGGCCAGCTTGTAGGCGTCCAGCCGGTCCGACTTCATCCCGGACGTGATCCACTTGTTCTGTTTCGGCTCGCTCACAAACACGTCGGCGGAATGGGGACTGAGCGTCTCCACAAACCACTGCGCCATCGTCGATTCTTCCAGGACAAAAACCGCCTCTGGAAATCGGTGGGCGAGCTTGATAAGGTTGTAGGCAGTTGTTTGAAAGCTGACCGGCTCGATCACGACGCCGGTCAAATCCGTGACGCACGCCTCGCAGATGCGAGAGTGCGCGTCCAATCCAATGATCCTTTTGATCGATCTCTGCATAGTGATCGACCTCCTTTGTGTGTAGTGTCATGAACACTGCCACAAAGCGAGGTCTTTTTTTATTACCACGAATGGGACGAATGGTACGAATAACCCCATTTTTTTATTCGTGTAATTCGTTTCATTCGTGCAATTCGTGTTCAAAAGATTTGACACAGACCGTGTGACAAATAGACATGCATCGCCTTACTCCTCATCTTCCGTGCTCGCCGACGACGATCCTGACGTGACCTCGCCCATCTCGGCCTCCGGCGTGATCGTCAGCGTCAGCGGCGCGAGCGCTTCCGCCGGCGGCGGGGGCGGCGTGTTGACCTGAACGGTTGCGTCCGCCTTGTTGCCGTCTTCATCGGTCACGCGCGCCACATCAGTGACGCCGCCTGTGACTCCCGCGGTGTACGCGCCCGTTGCGGCGTTGATGGCCGCGCCGGACTTGTTGTCCGCGATCGAAAACTTCAGCGTCCCCACGCCGCCCGTGGCGGTGAAGGATACCGGCTCTTGGATCATGATGCTCGATGTCTTCGGCGCGATCTCCAGAGCCGGCACGACATTGACGGCGGCTTCCAGGAAATGTCCGCCGGCGTCCGTGACGCGAACGACGTCGGTCACGTTGGCTCTTGTCCCGGCCGTATACAGTCCCGTCGCGGCGTCGATCTTCGCGCCGGACTGGTTGTCCGGCACTGAGAACACGTAACTCCCAAGGCCGCCCGTGGCGGTGAATTGGACCGCCGCGTTCACCATCACGACCTTGGCCTCAGGCGAGAGCGTCAGCGGCGGAAGGATTTTGACTTTTCCGCTCGCGCTGTTTCCGGCCTCATCGTATACCGCCACAACATCTTCAACCCCGTATTTCTTCCCCGCGCGATACAATCCGGTCACGGCATCGATCGTCGCGCCTGACTTGTTGGCGACAATGGCATACCGGTAGTGTCCGCCGCCGCCGACCCCGACAAACGTAACGGCGTCGCCGGACAGAACTTCGGAGTATTTGGGCGCGATGTCCAGACCTCCCGGCGCGACCACGAGAATGATCGGGATGCGCGGGTCGAACTCGGAGTAGAGTTTCGGAGGATACTCGACGATCAATCCAGCATCGACATCCCGCGCGATGAGACTCCACCGGTATTTTCCCGGCTCGGCCGGCGCCGCCATGTCGAACCGGGCGGTCACCGTATCCAGCGCGTTCACATTGATCGTGCGCGAAACCGTAGCGGCGTCGCGGCCCTCTTTGGAGATGCTCAATTCCAGTTTGATCCGGCGTTTCCGCGGTTCGAGGCTTGCGACCTGAAACTCGGCGGAAAATGCCGCATTGGGCGCAAGCGTGCGGCGGTCGACAAAGGGGCCCTTGATCACGATATCGCGTTTTGCGATCCGAATCGCGCATTCGCGAATCGATGTCACATCCGCATCGATCGTGACGGACTTGAGGCCCGGATCGACGCGAACCGTCGCGTCCGAGACTTGGTCCTGCTCATCCCGGACGCGGACGACGTCCACAACCGGAGCGGCGGCGTTTCCCGCGACATACCGGCCGGTCTTGGGATCGATCCGGCCGTTCGAGCGGTTTTCCACGAAATCATATCGATGAACATTGCCGCCGCCCAGGGTATGAAACTCGACCACGCCGCCGGGCGGCGCCATCACGGTCGCGGGCGCCATGACCAAAGGGCCGATGATCGTCGTCAGATGCCGGCGGCCGGACTCCGGATACGTCAACGACGCGCCGGATTTTTTGTCGGCCACCGTCAGGCGAAAGTCATACCCGCCTTCGAGGAACGGCGCAGCGATGTGAAAGACCATCGAGCCGGACTGGCCGGCGCCGAGTTTGAGGGTCTGCGCGTCGCCGCGCGCCGTGATTTCGGCGCCCGCACCCAAAATGACGAGTCCTCCGACGAACTCGCCGGGTTTGTCTCCCTTGTTCGTCACGCCGAACGTGATTTCGAACTTTGAATTCGACATCACGTTCTTCGACACCGCGCTCGGCCCGGACACGGCGATGGTCGCCGCGCCTTTCTTCGTCTGGGATTCCGCCGCCCGCGCTTGCGGCTGCTGCGTCAAAACCGGATAGACCGCGCAAAAAACAAATAACAACAACAAGGAAACCAGCATTCGCCGTCTGAAGCAGATGCTCAAGCTGCACCGTCCCTTCACGGCGGCGACCGTATCACGGCGGCCGGGTTATGCCAAGCCACTTATGGACAATTTTATCTATAATGTTGGGCCGATACTGGAAATGGGCCGGTCAACGCCGGTTGAGAAGACTCCATATTCGTTTGTTGACTTGTTTCGATTCCGACGATATTCTTAACTATAAAGAGGTTGTAACTGGAATTGGAGGAGCGGAAGATGAACAGACCCATTCACCGTGTATCGGATGAATCTGAATTAAGTATACGGGCCAAATCCGGCTTGTCGGCGGCCGAGTTTACGGGTACGTTCCAAACGCTGGAACAAAAAGGATTGGTTCAACGACATTCCGACGGAAAACTTTCGGCGGCGCCGACCGGATTGCGGCATCAAAATTTGTCCATCCCTGAATATCGGCTCCTCTATGCCATTCTCGGATTGGATATGATTGATCCGAACCATCCGGCCATTGCCGCCATACCGGACATCTTGAACAGCCGACCCCATCTGGCCGGCACCCGAATCGCGGTTGAGGACATTTCCAATTTGTACGAGGCCGGCTATGGCGCGGAACAAATTCTCCATGTATTCCCCCATTTAACCCGCGTTGACGTTGATTCCGCCTTGAGGTTTTATTTCGCCCAGTTGACGCCATCCAAGAAGACTTGATGCTCAAGCTCTTCCTGGATGAAAACATCACCCGGGCCCCCGATGTCGAAGAGGAACTCAATCGGCTGGGATTTGATGTTCTTTCCACGCAAACCGCGGGTCGGGCAAATCAAAGACTCAGTGATGAGGACCAGGTGCGATTTGCGGCAGAGCATGGTCGCGTGCTCGTCACCTTTAACATCCGGGACTACGTGAGCTTTTCGACGCACGCCGGGATTTTACTCGGAGAACAAAAGAATTTTTTGCATATCGGAATCCTTATCCGAACGCTCATCAACGCCTGTAATCGGCTCGAGGCCGGGGACATTGTCAACCATGTCCTGCGATTGGAACAGCACCGTTGAAAAGATACCGAAAGATGAGGCGCTGAGGAGCACGAAATCATGTCTTTCAGCATTTGCTCTAAAAGCTGTGAGTATGCGTTGCAGATTCTTGCCGCGATACCGCCCAAAGATTGGGAAAAACGATTCTCGCCGGCGGTGATCTGCAAGGCCACGGCGGTCAAGGAATCCTTTGCCCGCAAGGGCCTTCAGGCCCTGTCCAGAGCGGGGATACTCGAAGCGGAAACCGGCCCCCGCGGCGGCTACAGGCTGTCGAGGCGGCCGGACCGCATTTCGCTGATCGACGTCATTTGCGCCATAGACGGGGAAGACACCTACAAACGTTGCATGTTGGGATTGCCGGCATGCGGAAGTGGCGATCCATGCCCATTTCATCATACGTGGAAAGCATTAAGAGGAACACTTCTCAAGACACTAAAGCGAAAAACAGTGAATGACCTCATGAAAAAATACAAAAAGGAATGCCGGGAGCGCGGCGGCGCGCCGTGAGAAGCCGGTAGACCTTGCGGGTGAGAATCCCGCCGCATTACCCGTTTTCTCTCTTCAACCTTGCCAAATCTTCCGGCTGGAAGTATGACGACCCACCGATGGAAACGAAACTCACGGTCATCCGCGAGACGGCGATGGAGCAGGCGCCCATCGAGAAATTGCGCGAGTGTCTCACCAACGGCGACATCGTGTGGCTGGATGTGCTCGGCAAAGACCAGATTGAGTTTTCCACTCTGGCTGAGCCCTTCGGATTTCACCCGCTGTCGCTCGAAGACGCCATGGAGGCGGTGCTGCGGCCGAAGGTCGAGACGTTTCTGAACTACGTGTTCGTGGCGGTCCGCGCCATCAATCATGAAGCGGGGGCCCGGCCCCATGACACCATCGGGCTCAAACTATTTCTCGGCGAACGGTTCCTCGTCTCCGTCCATCGCCGGCCGCTCGCCAGCATTTCGACCGTCCACGAAAAACTCCCGCACCTCCTGCGCCGCAGCAACCACCCGTCCATCGTCCTGGCCGGTCTCTGCTCGGACGTCATCGACTACTTCGACCCGGTGGTCCGGGAACTCGAGGACCGGATCGAGGACCTCGAGGAGGCGTCCTTTCAGAATCCGAGCGTATCCGCCGGCGAAAAATTGCTGGCCGCCCAGCGCGAGGTGCTCCTTCTTCGCCGGGCCGCCGTGCCCGTCCGGGATCTTCTCCATACCATTCTGGAACGCGCCGACCCCCTGATCACGGCGGAGGCCCGCGTGCACCTGCGCGACGCCCTCGACGAGATCACGCGCATCACCGACTGGCTGAACGTCCTGCGCGAGCTGTCGACCGGCGCCCTCACCATGTACCAGGCGGCGCTCGACAATCAGACCAACGCGATCATGAAATTTCTCTCTATCGCGGCCACCCTGGCCCTGCCGATGAACGTCATCGTCGGATTCTACGGCATGAACGTCGCCCTGCCCGCGCAACAAAAAGCCTGGGCGGTCTTCATGGTCGTCGGTGTCATGCTGAGCGTGCTGGTCATTCTCCTTACGGTGTTCAAACGCAAGCGCTGGATCTGAGCTGTCAGGAATTTTTCACACGCGGCCCAGCAGGCGCAGAAGACCGAGAGACAGAATCGGCACGTACGTAATCAGCAGCACGCCGGCGCCGCGGATGATCAGAAAGACCCAGACGTGGCGGTAGAGGCTGGTCAGGGGGCGGTTGAATCGCGAGGAGGCCAGCAGAAGATTCAGGCCGACGGGCGGGAAAATAAAGCCGAGCTCCAAATTCGCGAGAAAAATGATTCCGAGATGAACCGGATCGATGCCGTAGGCCGCGCCGAGGGGCGCCAGAAGCGGCGTCAGGATCACGATACCGGAATATATTTCGAGGACACTGCCGAGAATCAAGAGAAGCGCATTGAGGACCAGCAGAAACACCAGCGGCGACGCGATCCGCGTCTGAACTTCCGCCAACAGCCGGTCCGGAATCTGCGCGTCCACCAGCCAGCTCGTCAAGCCCATGGCGGTGGACAGCAGAATCAGGACGGCGCCGACGAGCGCGCCTGATTTGAGAAGGACGGCGGGCAGGTCGCGGACAAAATGGATGTCGCGAAGGACAAAACACTCGATCAGGATCGAATAGGCGCAGGCGGCCGCGGCGGCTTCCACCATGGAGGCCTGCCCGCTCACAAAAAGAACGATCACCAGGGCCGGAACCGACAATTCCCACTTGGCCTCCCAAAACGCCGCCCGCGCCTCTTTCGCCGAAAACGCCGCCCGACCGCTTTGCGCGCGCCTCCCCACCCACGAGCTGTAGACCGCGACGATCAGCACGAGCATTAATCCGGGAACCAATCCCGCCAGATACAACAGGTCCGCCGGAACGCCCGCGACCACGCTGTAGAGAATCACGGGAAGACTCGGCGGAAACAGCAGGCCCAGACTTCCGGCAGCGACGACGAGCCCGATCGAAAAACCCTCCGGATACTTGTCCCGAAGAAGAATCGGATAGACGAGGCCGCCGAGGGCGATGATGGTCACGCCCGATCCGCCCGTGAACGTCGTGAAGAGCACGCACACCGACAAGACGAGCAGCGCCACGCCGCCCGGCATCCAGCCGAAGACCGCGCGGAAAAATCGGACGAGCCGGTCGGCGGCTTTCGATTCGGCCAGAATATATCCGGCCGCCGTGAGGAGCGGAATGGCGGGCAGGGTGGGCGAAGCGATCAGACGGTAGATTTCGGCCGGAACCGCGGACACCGGCGTGCCGTCCTTGAAAAACAGAATCAACGCAAGACCGCTCATCGCGACAAACACCGGCGATCCCAGAAGCGTGGCGGCGAGGACCACGCCCAGGACCGGCATCGACCAGGATCCGGCCGATTCCTGAAGCGCGCCCAGTCCGAAGGCCGCCGCGACGAGCGCCGCCGCCGCCAGTTTCCCCGCGAGGCGGTCGGACGACTTGAAGACGTATCGAATGGCCATCAGGCCGAGGGCCAGCGGCATCACACATTCGCTGATCCATTCGGGCATTCCGACCGGCAGGACATTTCCCTGCTCGCGGTCCGCCATGACGACGCCGAAACTCGCGTACCCGAGAATCCCGCAAACCGCGCCCGCGACGGAAAAGGAGATCCAGCGCGCCGCGCGGCGCAGGCGCCCAACGCCGAGCATCGCGGCCGTCGAAAGCGTCAGGTGCGCGTCGCGGCCGGCCGCCAGCAAGCCTCCGAGAAACGTCAACCAGAGGGTGAGGTGCTGCAGATAGGAGGCCGATCCGGGGATGTGAAATCCGCCGAAGTGCCGGCCGACGGCGTCGATCAGGGGCAGGACCGTAAAAAGCAACAGCGCGGCGACCATCGCGCCTTTTTCGATTTTCTCCGTCAGAAGGTTGAGGTTCAACGCGCGGGAGGAGCGGAGCCGCCTTTGCGGTATTCGTTCCGGTATTTCATGGCTTCATCAAAGGCCCGGGCCGGAGCGATGGAACCCCGAATCTTCGAATAGATCGCCTCCGTCGCCGCGCGCCACGCGGCCACTTCCTCCGGGTTCAATCGGACGACCGTCAGGCCCCGCTTCGTCATGGCCTCGATCTCCTTCGGTCCGGACTGCCGGATCTCCCGGCGCATTTTGGCGCCGGCTTCCCGCGCGGCTTCCAGGAGGGCTGGCCGCACCGCCGCCGGGATTTTTTCCCACGCCGGCTTTGAAATCACCACCGCTCCGAGAAGCGCGGTCCATTGGAGGTCCGTCATGTGTTTGGCGTGCGTGTACCACTGGAAAATCACGGCGGCCTTGAGCGTCGTCGAGAGGGCGTTGACGAGCCCGGTCTTGAGCGCGGTCGAAATTTCCGTCGACGGCAGAGGCACCGGCTGAAACCCGGCGGCTTTCCAGATCTCGATCGCCTCGTTGTCGCCGGCCCATGCGAAGAGTTTGAGGGGTTTCATATCGTCGGGTGTGCGGACGGGGGTTTTGGTGAAAAAATGGATCCAGCCGCCGTCGGCCCAGGTCAGGATCACAAAGCCTCTCGACTCATATTCCTTTTTCAAATTCGGCGACTGGCGTTCGAGAACATAATCCAATTCTTCGTAGGACTCGTACATCATCGGGACCTGGAGGGAATAAATCGACCGGTCGATGTTGGCCATGCCGACGCTGGTGAGGAGCGCGGCGTTGAGCGTGCCGAGCCGCATTTTTCGGACGACATCGGCGTCGTCTCCGGCCACCATGCCCGGATAGATCGTGAGGGTCACGGACCCTCCGGACGCCGCTTTCCATTTCTCGCCCATTTCCAGCAGGATCAAATGCCAGGCCGATCCCTTGGGCGCCAGCGTCGCCATCTTCACGACCACGTTCGCCGCGCCCGACGGACTTGCCGGGGTCAGGATGAAAAGGGCCATCAGCGCCTGATACCCCGCGGCACGCATGCTCACGATCTGTCTCTATTCCACAAACAATTCGTTCATCCGGCCCAGGAGCCACCGGCCGCGTTTCTGCGCGATCAGGTTCGCCAAGCGATGGTCCGGATTCGCGTTGATGTCGACGGTCAAGGCCTCTTGAAGAATCCTTTCGAATTCCGACCGGTTCTGCTCGGCCAGGAGAACCGTTTCGGCAAAGGCAATCAACGGCGCCGCGCGCTGACCCCGGCCAAGCTCCTGCGCGCGGGCGAAGTGATGCCGGGCACGCTGCGCCGAGCCGCCCGCGGCCGCCGGCAGGCCGCCTTCGTACGCGATAAAAAAGTCATGGATGGATCCCGCGGAAAATCCCTCGTCCAGCTCCAGGGCCCGGCGCATGATCGCCGCGACCAAGGGCAAGTCCGCCATGGCGTCGGCGTCCGTCGTGGAAAGGGAGATCAACGCGCCCCAGGCGTTCCCCGTCCAGAAGAGAAAGGGGACGTCGGCCTTGCGCATCGGCGCCAGCGACGAATCCGCGTTCGTCCGAAGCTTTTCCCCAAATCCCGGTTGCCGGGATTCAATCCCCCGAAGACCGTACCCCATCGCGCGCCGGTAGAGCGCCCGCGCCCGCGCCCGAAGCTCGGTGGCCCGCGCCAGGTCCTGAGATTCCACATAGTCCGCCTCACACTGGACGTAGGCAAAGGCATACTGCGTAAACCCGCTCGTGGCCGTCAGCAAGAGGCCGGGATGTTTCGGCGATTCGTCGATGAGGGCTTCAATGGTTTTCAGCGCCGCCGGCCCGGCTTCCTTGATCAGCTCGGGATCGTCATCCCGCGAGTAGGTGGTGCCCCCCTTGGAGATGGCATCGCCCAGCGCGGTCCCGAGATTCTCGATGGCGATTTTCCGCGGGGAGCAGCCCGAAATCAAAGAAACGGCCGTCAGGATCAGGATGCGTCGCATGGTCAAATCCATTCAGCCGTTCGGTATGTTCAGTTCCTTCATCAGGCGCGACAGATAAGTGCGCTGGATGTCGAGGAGTTTCGCCGCCGTGGTCTGATTGCCGGCGGTCTGCGCCAGGGTCTTGATGATGTAATCCCGTTTGAAGCGGTGCTGCGCGTCCTTGAAGCAAACGATCCGGTCGTCGGACAGTTCCTTCATCTGCGTCAAACTTAAATGCTTGTACTCGATCTTGTCCGTCGTGCATAGCACCACGGCGCGCTCCACCGCGTTTTCCAGTTCCCGGATGTTGCCGGGCCAGGGATAGTCGGTCAGAAGTTTCACCGCGCGCTCTGAAAAGCCGGCGATTTTCTTCTGCATCGTCTTCGTGAATTTCTTGAGAAAATGTTCCGCCAGGGGAGGAATATCGCCCCTGCGCGTCCTGAGCGGCGGGATATGCAGCGGGACCACGTTCAGGCGGTAGAAGAGATCCTCCCGGAAACGCTTTTCCCGGATCTCGTCCTCCAGACGCTTGTTCGTCGCCGCAATCACCCGCACGTCCGCCTCGATCGGCTCCGTCCCGCCCAGCCGTTCGATCACCCGCTCCTGCAGGACCCGCAGGAGTTTCACCTGCAGCGCCATCGGCAGCTCGCCGACTTCGTCCAAAAACAGCGTCCCGCCGTCCGCCAGCTCCACTTTTCCCAGCTTGCGGAAATTCGCGCCCGTGAACGCGCCTTTCTCGTAGCCGAACAGCTCCGCCTCCAGGAGGTTTTCGGGGATCGCGCCGCAGTTGATCGCGAGAAACGGCCCGTCCGCGCGCGGGCTCTCGTTGTGGATCGCCTGCGCCAGAAGCTCCTTGCCGGTGCCGCTCTCGCCGGTGATCAGGACCGTCGAGTTCGTCTTGGCCACCATCCGGCCCGTCTCGATGATCTGGTCCATCATCGGGTCCTTGGTCAGAATGTCCGAAAAGGAAAATTTGGCCGAGAGCGCCGACTTGAGGTTCCGGTTCTGCTCCTTCAACCGCTCGTACAACTTCGCCTTCTCGATCGCCAGCGCGGCCTGATGCGCGAACGCCTCCAGTATCTCAGTGTCCTCCCTGCCGAACTGCACCTCCGCTGAGGAGTGAATCACCTCCATCACGCCGACCGTCCGGCCCTTGACCTTGAGTGGAACCGCCGCCATCGACTCGTGCTGCTCCTCCAGATCGTCCGCGATCTTTTTGTAAAACCTCGGGTCCTTCGACGTGTCCGGCACCACCAGCGTCTCGCCCGCCTGCGCCACCCAACCGGCGATCCCTTTCCCGACCGGCAGCGTGTATTTCTTCACCTCGGTCGCGGCCGGACCGGTCGCCGACACGAACTTCAAATTTTTCCCGCTCCCGTCGATCAACAGAATCGCGCTCGCCTCCGCGTTCACCATGTCCGCCGCCGATGTCAGCACTCGATCCAATACTTCCGTGAGACCCGTTTCGCTGTTAACCAGCGCGACTGTCTCATAAAGTTTTTTAAGTTTGTCCTGTTCCATACATGAACAAATTAGGATACAGTCCGGCGTTATGCAAGCCTCACAAAAATATTCAGGTCGCACGCTCAGGATATATTTTGTCAGACACGGACAGACGTCTTTGATACGCGACAACCTTTTCTGCGGCACAAGCAACCCTGAACTCACCCCAGCGGGACAACGGATGGCCGAATCTCTGGCCCGGGTTTACGGGCGCCTGAAATGGAAGGCCATTTACTCAAGTCCCCAAAGAAGAGCGATCCAGACAGCGCGTCCCATCGCCGAGAAAATCGGCCGAAGGATTCTGATCGAAGCGGGCCTGCGAGAAATTGATTACGGCCGATGGGAAGGATTGAGCGACGCGCAAGTCCGCCGGCGCTGGAAACGCGATTTTCTCCGGTGGACCGCCGACCCCGGATCGAACGCCCCAACCGGCGGCGAAACCGCCCGAGAGGTCGCGGCGCGGGCCGGCAAAGTATGCGACCGGATCCGAAAACGGCACCGGTCCGGCAACGTGATGGTCATTTCCCACAAGGCCACCATCCGGATTTTGATCTGCCATTTGCTCGGAATCGAAGTCGGCCGCTACCGCTACCGCCTCAGCGCCCCGCTCGCAGGCGTCAGCATCGTCAACTTCGCCGCGCACGGACCCATGCTGAAGTCCCTGGGCGACACGGCTCACCTGCCGGGGGAAATTCGGAAACTTTCGGGAGGGTAGTCGTTAAAGCGGCATGCGCCGCATCGTGACGGCCCGGATGTACTCCCGCAGCTGCTTCTTCGCGGTGTCCGTAAGCCGGACGAACTGCAGGCCCATGATGGTGGCGTCCCGCCATCGGACGATGCCGGCGACATTGATCAGTTTGCCGTCCAGCCGGAATTTCGCGCGGACATTCGCCATTTCCTCCACCTGCGTCAGGTTCTCGTGCGCAAAGGCGCAGCCTGTCGTGCTGATGTTGACGATGTATCCGACGTATATCTTTTTCTTGTAATGAACCTCCGTGCGGAAAAACGCGATCGCCCGGGTGTCCCGCCGACGCTCTTTCATCTCGGTTCCCCTTTCTCTCTCAAGTTGGCCGTCACACTAGCGTAAAAAGGATTCAAGGTCAATTGCCAAACATCCGCTCGAGGGTCCACGGTTCGTACCCCCGGACGGACCAGACCGCCGGGTCGGCCCCGCGGCGCATGAACGTGAAATCGCCGTCCTCCGAACGCTTGCCCACCCAGAACTTTTGTGTCTCCGCCCCCTCGAGGACGACGCTGAGCGCCGCCGTTTCCTCCAGATCAAACAGCGCGTACTTCGACGGGGAATCGGTGACGACGTCGACCCCGCGAAGTCCCTTGAACGCGCCGAGCGCGCGATCGAGTTCTCCGGTGTCGATGGGCGCCGATCCCGTGTCCCAGACCTTTTTCCATAGCCCCGCCTCCCGCGCAAATCGCGCGACCGTCGGCGGCGGGCCGCCGGGCCGCCGAAACTCGATTCGCTCGATGGCGCTCTTCTCGAATGATATCCATACAGGAAGCTCGGGCGCCTTCACGGGGCGGTTGCTCAGAAAGTAGACCGCAAGCAGCCCGGCCACCACCGCTGTCCAGATGGAAAGAGATCTTGGACTCATGACAGACCCGCCTCCCAGCGGCGCCTCCGGATTCGGCGCACCTGCCAACGCACGCCGCCGATCAGCGTCACCAGAAGCGGCATGAGAAACAGATTCGATGCCTTGATGAGATTTCGCTTCTGGTCGCTCACCTTCTCCAGCGGACGGAACGTCTGGCCTTTCGAACGAATCGCGATCAGATCCTCGCTGGCCGCCAGCCAGTCCACCAGGTTCGCGGCAAACGCCAGGTTCGAGCCGCCACTGCCGCGGCTTTCATCCAAGAAGCCCGCGTTCGTGAACACCACCAGCCGGATTGGGCCCTCCGTCGGGGCGGGCCGCACGGCGCGCACCGACACCCCAAGCGCCGGCGTGTCCGCAAACGCGCTCCGCCGCCGGCCCTGGATCGCCATCCCGACCGCGAACGGGCCGTGCTCGGCGCCCTCGATGTCAATGCGCATCGTCGGGTTCACGATGAAAGGCCGCGCGATCCGGTAGCTTTCCTCCGTGCTGCTCGCCAGGACCGTCACGCCGGTCGTGTCGCGGACGTCCAGCGCGGCGACAAAGGGCAGCGCGATTTCCTGGAGCGTCCGCGTGACGGGATGGTCCTTTGAGAGATTCGTGATGCGCGGGATGAAGGGAAAATTGACGATGGTTTGAAACGAAAAGAATCCCTGCTGGGTCTGAATCTGCACCGGCACGTTCTGCGCGTCGGCCACCATTCCTTCACGGATCTGAACGCCGTACCCCTCCAGCAGCCGGTCCAGGCGCGTCTCCACCTTCCGCGCGAAAAAATTGCCCATCTGAACGTCGTAGAGGTCGAGGAGCAATGCGGTCGGAACGCCGTTCAGGATCGCCTCGTCGACCGCCCGAAGTCCCGTGTCGCTGAACGGCGACTTGGGACCGGCCACCATCAGGGCCGACAGGCCCGCGTACTCGGAAGATCCGTCCCGCCAGCCGTGGGTGTTCAGGTGATTGATCCGGCGCAGCTCGAAATTCTGCGAGAGGTACTGTTCGAGCGGTTCCGGTGGAGACTGCTCGCTGTTTCCGGTCGTCCATCCGACCACCGGGCGGATTTTCCGCGTGAGCTTGATGATCCGGCCGGCCAGCTCGTATTCGAGGTTCGACACCTGCGTGAGGGCCGGGATCACCTCTTTTTTGTCCTCATAATACATCGCGAGACCCATCATCCCTTCCTGGACCTCGAACTTGTCCTTTCGCACGGCCGTGAACCTCAGGTTCGCGATCCCCGCGCGCTCGGCCTCCTGCCGGCTCTCCGGCGTTTTCATGTCCGCGAACTCGACCTTCAGCCGGCCGCCGCCGGCCGTTTTCATTTCCTGCAGGAGTTCCTGGAGGTACCGGCGCTGATGCAGATATTCCGGCGGGAGATTTTCCTCGAAAAAAATCCGGATGCGAAGCGGATCGGGCAGGCTCCGCAGGATCTTGTGCGTCGCGTCGGACAGCGAATAAATGCTGTATTCGGTGCAGTCGATCCGGAAAAAGTATCGGAACGAAACGAGATTGAGCAGCACGCAGACGGCGGCGATCACGGCGCACCCGCCGGTCGAGTACAGGCCGAGTGTCCTCTTCGATCCTAGCGCCATCGCCGGCTCCCCAGGCTGTAGGTGGTCAGGTGGAGAAAAAAGGCGGTCAGCGTCAGAAAGTACACGAGGTCCCGGCTGTCCAGAACGCCCCGCGCGATGTTGTCGAGATGGCTGTCAATCCCGATGAAGTCGACCCAGCGCGCGGCGGCCTCGGGAAGAAACTGCGTGAATTTGCCGGCGAGAAAAAACACCATCATGAAGAGAAACCCGACGATGAACGCCAGAATCTCTCGCTTCGTCACGCTCGACGCAAACGCGCCCATCGCCAGATATGACAGCCCCAGCAAAAACACGCCGACATAGGACGCGAACGTCTGCCCGCCGTCCAGATCGCCGGCGATCGAAAGACTCACCGGAAACACCAGCGTCGCGGCCAGCGCGGACAAAAGCAGAACGGTGGCCGATACGAATTTCCCCAGCACGATCTCGCCGTCCCGCACCGGCAGGGTCGCCAGAATCTCGAAGGTGCCGCGGCCCAGCTCCTCCGAAAAGAGGCGCATGGTCACGGCGGGGATGAAAAACAAAAAGAGCAGCGGCGCGACCTGAATGAACGGCGCAATCGTCGCCTCGCCGCGCAAAAACAGGCCCGAAGAAAACAGCCAGCCGGCCACCAGGAGAAACACGCTGAGAAACACGTAGGCGACCGGGGAATTGAAATAGGTCTGGATTTCCTTGCGCGCAATGACCCAGACGTGCCTCATGACACGCCGCCCGTCAATTTCAGGAATATCTCCTCCAAGCTCGGCGCCGTCTGCGAAAGCTCGAGCATCGTCCAGCCTTCCGACACGGCCAGACGGAAAACACGTTCCCGCAGGTCCTCGGCGGCGTCGACCTCGGCGCGCACGAGGCCGTCTTCGAGACGGGTGCGAACGGCCGACACGCCCGGAACTTCGGTGATCTTCCGCCGGACGGCCGATTCGTCGGCTTTGACGGTCACCTTCAGCCCGCCCGGCCCGGCATGGCGCCGGCGCAGGTCCTCCATCGTGCCGTCCGCCACGATCCGGCCGGACGAAATGATGATGACGCGGGAACTCACCGCCTGCACCTCGGACAGAATGTGCGTCGAGAGGATGACCGTCTTTTCCTTTCCCAGCGCCGACACGAGCGCCCGGACCTCCACGACCTGCGACGGGTCGAGCCCGCTCGTGGGCTCGTCCAGAATCAGCAGGTCCGGATCATGCACGATGGCCTGCGCAATCCCGACCCTCTGCCGGAAACCCTTCGAGAGCTCCCCGATGTCCTTTCCCAGCACGCGCCCAAGATCGCACGATTCGATGGCGCGCTCCACACCGGCCCGGAGCGACTGGCCGGACAGACCCCTCAGGCTTCCAATGAAATTCAAATATTCCAAAACGGACATATCCGGATACAGAGGCGTGCTCTCGGGCAGATACCCCACGCGCTTGCGGACCTCGAGACTGCCGGACACGACATCGTGCCCGGCCACGGTCGCCGCGCCGGCCGTCGGCGGGAGATATCCGGTCAGCATCCGCATCGTCGTGGTTTTGCCGGCGCCGTTGGGGCCCAGAAATCCGACGATCTCGCCGCGCTGGATCGAAAACGTCACGCCGTCGACGGCGGGTTCCGCGCCGTATACCTTTGTGAGCGCCGTTGCCTCAATCATGGTTCCGGAAGTTCCACCGGTTTCTCTGGGGAGAGAGGATTAGAGCGCGTCCAGCTCGCGCTCGGACAGCGTGGCCCACCGCGTCCTCGGGGCCAGCTTGATCGAGTCAATAAAATGGAAGAAGGCTTTGTCCTTGTCGGCCAGCGCCTGGTAGACCTTGCCGATGTGAAAATGCACCGCCGCGCGCGCCGGAAGGTCCTCCACCGGGATGCGCCGGTGCGCTTCGTGCAGCGCGTCCAGCGCGGCCGCGTAGGCGGTCCGCACGAAGTGGATCCAGCCCAGCGTGTCGAGATAGTAGCCCCGGCCCTGCGGGTCGATGGCGATGGCCCGCTCCACCAGCTTTTCGGCGTCGTCCAGATTCTTTTTTTCCTCGGCGTACAGATACGCGAGTCCGTTCATCGCGTCGGCGTTGTCCGGATACACGTTCAGCGCCTCCTTGTAGGCCATCTCGGCCTCGCCCGGTTTGCCGGCGCGCCGAAGGTCCTTGGCGCGGTCCAGCGCCTGCCGGGCGGCCTCGGCGCTGACTTTCGTCTGCTTGTCGGCGATGGCGTCCCGTTGAATGGAGGCGGTTTTCTTCATGAGATCAGCGTAGTCCCGCTTGAGCTCGTTCAGGCTCTCATCCTTTTTCCGCGTTTCCTCCCGCAGACGCGCCAGCTCCTTCGTCGTCGTGTCGAGGCGCCAGGTATATTCGTCCCGCGCTTTCACGAGTTCCGAATCGTAATAGATTTTGACCAGCGCGATCTGCGCGTCGAACGCGTCGCGCATTTTCTGGAGCGTTTCGGACAGCGCGGCGTTCTGCTTTTCCAGCGTCTCCATCTTTTGCTTGTGCGCCCACAGTTGCGCGTCCAGCTCCGCGGCCCGTGCCTGCATCGCTTTCGAACGCTCGGCCGCGTCGGTCAGGCCCTCGAGCTGCGAGAGCATGGAGAGATTCTTGTCCTTGATTTCTTTCAGCCGCGTGGTCTGCTCGATCAGCTCTTGCTTGAGACGCGCGTTCTGCTGCTTCTCCGCTTCGAGCTGTGCCTTCAAAATCTCGAGTTGCTTTTCGATCACCTTCTGCGCGCGAACGTCCCGCTGAAGCTCCAGAAGCCTGGTCTGGAGCGCGTCGTAGCCTTCGGACCGCTCGTCGACCCATTTCTGGATCGAGCCCACCGCCTGCTCCATCGCGTCCGACGGCAGCGGCTGCCAGCCCGGCGATTCGGGCGGCGCGGCGGGAGGAGAAGGCGGGGCGGGCGCGGACGGAGGAAGCCGTGTTTTCGGAGGCGCGGCGTGCGCCCATTCGGATGCCGGCGGGGGCGCTGTCGGAAGCTCTGACTTGGATTTCCTTCCGGGAATCCGCACTTTCTGGCCGACGTCCAAAGTATAGGGAGGCGGAATCTTGTTGTATTTCGCCAGCTCCTTGTACCGGTCCGTGGAACCCAGGAGCGCCTTGGCGATCTTCGAGAGGCTGTCGCCCTTCTTGACGACGTAGACCGCCTCTTCCGGCTCGCCCGTGACCGACGGCGCCGCCGGGATGGCGACGGGCTCGTGGGACACGGGCGACTCCGGCGGCCGGTGGTCCGGCTCATGTTTCTCCGCTTTCGACGGCGCCGGTGTTGCGATTGCGCGCTCCGCCGCCACCGGGAGCGTTGGCGAGGCCGGCGCCTCCACGCCCGGCAGACGCTGCTGCGCAATCTTGGCGGCGATGCTGCCCTTGTGGTTTTCGATCAGGTAGCTCCAGACTTTCCGCGCCTCGGCGCCGTCGCCCATTTCGGTGAGAACCGATCCGAGCTGCAACAGCGCGTCCGGAACGGCGGACGCGGCCGGATAGCGACGCGCCAGCTCTTCATACCCCCCACGCGCCGCCGCCAGATCCCCCATCTTGTGATGGGCGCTCGCGATCGAAAACATCGCCTCCGACGCCAGCACGTGTTCGGGATGATTTTCGGATACCAGTTGGAATACGCTGATGGCGCTGGCATACGCGCCCCGGCGGAAATACTCGTTCCCCTTCTCGTACAACGCCGACACCGGATCGAACGGCTCCCCCCGGGCCGCCGCCATGCCCGCACCCGGCGCCAGGAGCGCGATGGCCGCAACCAGAGCGGCGACACGGATTATCCGAAGCGGGACATCAACAGAGTTCGACATCGTTGGCATACGGATTTTATAATTACGTTAGACGTTTTTGGTTGTCAACAGGCGAGGGTGCTTGCAAATCCATGTTCGCTCAACTAGCGTTCAAACGGACGGTGGAGGGACAAACACAGGAGGGTGTCTGCGATGAACCAACTCTCAAGAGGTGAATATCAGATTTCACTCAGTTCACTGATGGCGCTGTTTTTTGTCTTTGTTTCCGCAGCTCACCCCGGACCCGTCCATGCCGTTTCAGGGTTCCAAGGAGTGGCTTATGAGCGGAAGGCGGACGGAAGCATCGGCCCCACGATCGCCGGCGTGGCGATCAAGTTCGTCAGCGAGAACGGACAGGTGACGAAGACCGCGACGACGAACAGCACGGGATTCTACCGCGTGGATCTTGATGTGGCCCGATATGGGGTGACGGCGGCACATCCGGATTATGAGAGCTATTCGTCCGCGCCGGGATTTTTTGTGGTCACGGCCGGGTCCTATCAAACGGGAAACATCTTTCTGAAAAAGGCCGCGTCGACGTCCGCCGGTTTGAAAATCACCGGCGGCGCCCAACTGATCGGGCATACGGACCTCATCAACTCGGTCGCCTTTTCTCCCGACGGGCGGCTCCTGGCCAGCGGGAGCATGGACCGGACCGTGAAACTCTGGGACGTTCAAACCAACGCCTGCCTTCGCACGCTGACTTTGCACACAAGCTGGGTAAGGTCGGTCGCGTTTTCCCCGGACGGAAAGCTCCTGGCCAGCGCGAGCGACGACAAGACCGTCCGGCTCTGGGACCCGCAGACGGGCGCGCCGGTGCGCGTTCTGTCCGGGCACTACAGCGGCGTCTTAGCCGTCGCGTTTTCGCCGGATGGCCGCACGCTGGTCAGCCTTAGTCCGGTCAACAGGGGCGAACTCATCGTGTGGGACGTTCAGAGCGGCGCCCTCGTCAAGAGGATCGCCGTCAACCACACGAGCATGGTCCGCACGCTGGCCTTCTCGCCGGACGGCAAGACCGTGGTGACGGCCGGCGGCAGTCCCAACGGGCCCGGCGAAAACAAGGTCTGGGACATTCAAACGGGAACGTCGAGCAAGACCCTCACAGACACCGCCGGGTTTGACGAGGCCGTCGCGTTCTCGCCCGACGCCGCCCTCCTGGCCGGCGCCGGCGGCATCTATGACAATGCGCTGACCGTCTGGGACGCCAAGACCTACCAGGCGCCGCCGGTCATGGTTCTGCCTCAAGTGGACCCGAGCGGAACGAAGAACGGACTGAAATCGGTGGCGTTTTCCGGCGACGGCAAACTCGTCGGTGTCGGAGGCGCCGTCGTTCGATTGTATGAGCGGGCGACCTGGAAGTCCGCATTGTACTTGTATCCCGAACACGGCGTCACGCACACGCTGGCGTTTTGCCCGACGCGCCTCATGGTGGCGACGGCCGGCGCCAAGAAACTTCCGCTGGACAAGTACGCGATTCAGTTGTGGGTGCTCTCCTCCGGCGACGCGCCTCCCCCGCCGCCACCCGGATTGACGCTCGTTTCCAAGCATTTCTTCGGAGGCATGGGCGACCAGGCGGGGACCGGCATCTCCGCGCTGGGTGGCGCCGTTTATCTCTCCGGATACGACAATGCGGCCTACAACGGCCAGTCGATGGCCGTCGCCTTTGCGAATCCTCCGGCGGCCAATCCCCTTTGGAGCGCGCGCTGGCCGAACCAGAGCGGGTCTCCGCGGCCGGGCATGGAAAATTTTTCGGGCGTGTCGGCGTCGGACGCGGGCGCTTTTTTTGCGGGCATGAGCTGGACGCAGACGACAGATCGCGTCGGCGACAAGGAGAGCAAGAGCGTTCTGGTGAAGTTCCCGCTGAACGGCCCGACCGGCCGGGAGGTCGGCGGGGCCGACTGGGTCGCCAAGCCGGCGTTTTTTCCGAATTATTGGGGCTGGGAGTCGTTGAACGCGTCGCTGGTTTCGAAGGAAGGCAACAGCACGTTCATTTATGTCACCGGCGCGGCGCAGACCAACGGCGCGAACAACACGGCGGTGCTGGCCAAGTATGACGCCGCCGGCAAACACGTATGGCGGCTGGATCTGGGAGATCATGGTCCTTACAAGAACAGCCGGGGGTACAGTCTCGCGATCGCAAACGGCCGGGTCTATATCGGCGGGATGAGTCACTATCCGTACACGGACCCAGCGACGGTTCGGGCGGGTCTCTGGACCTGCGACTTTTCCGGCGGCGGGAAACTCGCCTATGGCCTGTCGCGGTCGATGGGAAGCGAGCGGCCGGTTGCGGTGGCGGCGTCCGGCAGCAGCGTTTATCTGGCGATGGGGATCGACAACGGCCCCAATGGCGGGGTGGACGCGGTGGTCCAGAAGTACGATTTCAGCAAGACCAATTATCTGGGATGGAACAAAACTTATGGCGGCCCGGGCGACGACATTCCGTACGGGCTGGCCGCGGACGACAAGCGGGTGTACGGCGTCGGCGAGACGAAGGACAACCTGACGCAGGGCCGGGCTTCCGTGCTGGTCGAGATCGACGCCGCCGACGGAACGCGTTTGACGACGACGCGCTACGATGGAGACCGGGACGACGTCGCCAGAGGCGTGGCGGTCGCCGAATCCGACATCTATGTGGTCGGCGAGTCGAGAAGTTCCGGCGGGGCGGCGGGAAATGCGTCGGGACAGAGCGATCTCATGCTCCTGCGCTACAAGGCCGGCGCGGCGCCGCCGAAGATTCTCCCGCCGGTCGCGGACGCCGGCCCGGACCAGACGGTGGAGTGTGACAGTTACATCGGCACGCGCGTCCAGCTCGACGGCTCGATGTCCCGGGACCCGCAGGGCCGGACTCTGACCTACGCGTGGAAGTGGCCGCTGGGCAGCGCAACGGGCGTGAGGCCTTCGGTGCGCCTGCCGATGGGCCGGCATGTGATTGTCCTGACGGTCAATAACGGCGCTCTCTCCGCGGCGGACAGCGTGGTCATTCTCATCCGGGACTCGACGCCGCCCGTATTTCGCAGGCTCTCTGTCAATCCCAGCGAGTTGTGGCCGCCCAATAACAAGCCTGTCCTGGTCCGCGCAGACGCCATCGATGTCTTCGACAGTTGCACGCCCCGGCCGAGAATCGCGCTGGTCTCGATCAAAACCGGCCCGCCGCACCCGGGCGCCAAAGGGCCGTACGTTTCGGAGGCCCTCTACGGCACGGACGACCGGGCCTTCAAACTTCTGGCGGCCAAGAACACGACCGGCGATTCGAGAACCTACACGATCGTCTACCGGGCGACGGACAACGCGCGCAATTCCTCCTACGATACGGCGCTTGTGGTGGTGCCGCATTCGAAGGGCAAGAGCGACAAGCCGGACGCGGGAGGTTCTGTTGGGGGAGGATCAAAAAAGAAGTAGTTAAAGTCCGGGCGCAATGGAAAAGGCCGTCCTGACGAATTCAATTTCCTTTCCATCCCTGTTCGATCAAGCGTTGCGGAGACGAAAAGATCTTTTCGAAAGCCTCCACGCGGAGGGAACCAACGCCTATCGGCTGTTTCACGGCATCGCCGAAGGCCTGCCGGGCCTGACGATCGACCGGTATGGATCATTGATTTTATTGCAAACGTTTCGCGAGGAACTTTCACCCGCGGAATGGGATGCGATTGAAACCACACTGCGTGAAAACATTCCCGGCCCCGTCGTAATCGCGTACAACCACCGCGGCCGGCCGAAAGCCGCCGCAGCCCGGTCTTTTGAAGGGCGGCATCGACCCCGGCCGGAATCGTCGGCCGATCTCAGGTGCCGGGAGTTCGGGCTGGAATATCTGATCCGCGCGCGGCATCGGGGGATGGACCCCTGGCTTTTTCTCGATCTGCGCGCCGGCCGCAGATACATTCGAAAAACCGTCAGGGGCCTCAGCGTTCTGAACTTGTTTGCGTACACGTGCGCGGCCGGGATCTCTGCGGCGTCCGGCGGCGCAACCGATGTTTGGAATGTCGACTTTGCGTCGTCCAGTCTCAAGATCGGCCGGCAAAACGCGGTTCTCAATGATATCGGGGACGACCAATTTCGAATCATCGAGGAGGATTGTCTGCCGGTCATGCGCCAACTGGCCGGATTGCCGCCCGGCGTTCGCCGGAGCCTGAAGAGGAAATTCCGGAAATTCAAACCCCGCCTGTTTGATCTGGTCGTTCTCGATCCGCCGGCGTGGTCCAAGGGCCCGTTCGGAGCGGTGGACGTCGCCCGGGACTATCCGAGTTTGTTCAAACCGGCGGTTCTGGCCGCCAAGCCTGCCGGAGGACGTATCATGGCGACCCACCATCTGCCCTCGATCAAAATCGATTCCTGGATAGACATGCTCAAGCGCTGCGCGGCCAAGGCGGGAAGACCGATTCGGTCCGTCGAGCCGATTGCGCCGGAGAGCGACTTTCCTTCGTTTGACGGTCATCACCCATTAAAGATTGTGGTTTTCGAAGTTTAAATTCGAGAGGGGATTTTATTTTGTGGTGACTTCCCCGTTCCCATTGGTTTCCACAATGTCTTCCGAATGCAAAGGCATGAACCATTTCTGGGCGATGAAGGTCGGGATGACCGCGCTGGCGACGACCACGCCGACCAGGACGGAATATTGAACTTGATCGATGTATCCCGATGTCAGGCCGAAGACGCTGGAAATCGTGCCGAAGGTCAGGCCCGTGCTCATGAGGAGGGTCGAATACATGCTCCCGTTGGGAATGTACTTTTTCGCCAGAAAATACACGCCGACAAATTTGCCAGCGATTTTAACGGCGAAGAGAGCGGCAAAAAGTCCAAGGGACGAATAAATCACCGCGACGGAGATTTTCATTCCGCCGACGATGAAAAAGACAGGCGTGACGATGGCGTAGGCGACGGTTCTCATCCGGTCGCGCACAACTTTGGTTTTTCGGTGCTCCCTGAAATGTTTGGACATCAAGAGTCCGAGCACGAATGCGGGCAGAACGGCGTGACCTTCGCCGAGCTTGGCGAAATAGATGAAAACGAGAAGGATCAGAAAAAAATATTTGATCTCCGGCTCGATGACCTTGTTGGCCAGCCTGGGATTCCGCAGGATGTAGAGTGAGAATTTGTCCACCAGAAAAATCACCGCCGCGGATACCGCGATGAAGACCAGCGTATAGAGCGTGGGTTTGACGAACAGGACGGACAGCGCCAGGGCCGTGCCCATGTCGGTCACGAACGTCGCGGCCATGAGGAGCTTGCCGATTTCCGTCGAGGTCAGACCCGTTTCCACCAGCACCGAATAGACGACAGCCAGGGATGTGGTGGAAAGAGCCGTGCCGGCAATCAATGACGCGCGGTAACTCCAGCCGGCGACGTAATACGCGTAAAGCGCGGTCGCCAGGAACGGCACGAGGAATGAAAACGTGCCGATCAGCATGCTCGCTTTGAATTTTTCTTTCATCAGGATCGTGTCGATTTCCGCGCCGGCCAGGAAGGTCAAAATAATGCCGCCAAATCCCGCAAGATACAGCATCCATTCCTGGACCCCAAGGCCAAAATTCCCGGCCATCGTGCCAAGCAGGATTTCGACGATTGCCACCGATACGCCAAACCGAAGGGAAATCAAACTGGCCAGAAAAATCATCGCCCCGATGACGAGGGGAACAATGTCAGCTTGCACGGTAACCTCCTGATCTCTAAAAGTCATTGCATGTGGTAGGAGTCATCAGCCGGTAGGGGCGGTTAAGGCGAACTCCATCGCCTGCACATCTGACAGCACGTATCTTATCCGCTTTGCTTCCCCGGCGCAAGAAAATTTTTGCAGCGGCCCCTCCTACAATTTGATTTGCATTCCGATCTCAAACACGCGAACAGCCGGGATGCCGAAATATTTTGTGGCGCTCCGCGCATTACGCGTGATCAACACAAAAAGAACCTTCCGCCAGTATGCCATGCCGTTTTTCGAAGAAGGCATGAGAGTCTCGCGGCCCAGGTAATAGGTGGTTTTGGATGAATCAACGGGAACGTGGAAGTGGAGAGCCGCGTCCCGAACGACGGACGGAACGTGAGGAGTCTGCATAAATCCGTAACGCGCCTCGATTCTGAAGAATCCGAACCCGAGATCCGACACCCGGATGCGTTCGGTCCGGGGGATTTTGGGAACAGGCTCCGAGTGAACGCTCAAGAGAATGACGGTTTCGTGGAGCGTTTGGTTGTGTTTGAAATGATGGACCAGGGCGTTGGGCGCCGCCGTTGGATTTGACGCCATGAAGATCGCCGTTCCGCCCACACGCAGCGGTTGTTCGCGCGCCGCATCGGCCAGAAACGTTTCCAGGGGAGGCGTTGCGCCGCTCAGACGCGCGGCGAGAAGTTCCCGGCCGTTTTTCCAGGTCATCATGATCGTGAACAGCGCCAGAGCCAGCAGGATCGGCACATATCCGCCGTGGACGAATTTCAAAGCTGTTGAGGCCAGGAAGGGCACGTCAAAAGATAAAAACAATACTACCAGCGCGGCGGCCTTCCATACCGGCCAGCCGCGCGCCTTGACGAGCACGGCGCCATAAACCAGGGACGTGATGAGCATCGTGCCGGTGACGGCGATCCCGTACGCGGCGGCCAATCGCGTTGATTCCTTGAAAAAAATGACCAGCCCGACGGTTCCGGCGGCGAGCGCCCAATTGATTTCTGGAATGTAAATCTGGCCTTCAGTTTCTCCGGACGTGTGGACGACGGTCACCCGGGGAAAGAATCCGAGCTGCACCGCCTGCCGGGTCAGGGAATAGGCGCCCGATATCATCGCTTGAGATGCGATAATCGTCGCAGCTGTTGCCAACACGATCAAGAGATACATCCCCCATCCGGCCGGGACCAGCGAGTAAAAGACATTCGACGCCGCGTTGGGGTGGCCCAAGAGATACGCGCCCTGACCGAAGTAATTCAGCAAGAGCGCGGGCATGACAAATCCGTACCATGCGATCCGGATCGGCCTGAGTCCGAAATGTCCCATGTCCGCGTAGAGCGCCTCGCCGCCCGTGACGACCAGAAAGACGGATCCCAGCACCCGCAGGGCCTGAAATTGATGTTCGATGAAGAACCGGATGGCATACATCGGATTGACAGCCAGAAGGATCGAAGGCTGTCGGGAAATGTGGATCACGCCGAGGATCGCCAGCGTCGAAAACCAAATCACCATGACCGGCCCGAACACCCGGCCGACGCCGGCCGTGCCCCGCCTTTGAAACCAGAAAAGCCCAAGCAGGATGCAGATCGTCAGCGGAATCACAAGCGGCTTGAGGTTCGGCGCGGCAATTTCCAGACCTTCAACGGCGCTCAAAACCGACAGGGCCGGCGTGATGATGCCGTCGCCGTAAAGGAGCGCCGCGCCGAAAATCACCAGGGACGTCACCCATTTGCCATAGCGCCCCGCTCCGCCCGCGTCGGGCGGGATCAGCGCGAGGAGAGCGAGAATTCCACCCTCTCCCCGGTTGTCCGCGCGCATGATGAAGGTCAGGTACTTGACCGCCACGACCATCGTCAGCGACCAGAACATGAGCGAGAGAATTCCAAAAAGATTTTGCGGCGTCGGCGGCACCGAATGCGCGCCGTAGACACATTCTTTCACCGCATAAAGCGGGCTTGTGCCGATGTCTCCAAAGATCACTCCAAGCACGGCCAAAACAACGGCCGTGTGCTTCAGACGCGAATCCGAAGCGGACTCCGAGGATTCCATGCCCCGTCTCCTTCCGTCCGCGCGCGGACGGACCCTGTCCGTGAACGCGCGAACGCACGATATTCTTTCGCGGGAGAAAACTTCGGAACTGTTTCCCGGCGAACGCCTGCGAGGTTAGCTGTCGGGTTAGGGCGTCCGTATCGCCCTTGTCAGATCAAGACCTGACATTCACCCCAAACACCTGGGTCCCCCGTCCCTTCCAAGCGGAAGGGTTCGGCGATTGATCGAGCGGGATTATATACCTGCGAAACGTGAAGTCAAGGAAAAACTTCGTGACCGAACGTTTTTATGCGGCTTTCAGGACCTCCGTCACTATGGCGCGGACGCAGGTTGACGCGCCGCGCAGACCGCGTCGCCTTGCTTCGCGGTCGAGTTGTCGTTTGAGACTTTTGGGCAGGCGGACTTGAAGCATTGTATCTCCCTTTTCCTCAAAATCAATTTCGACGATGTCAGACTCGTCGAAATAATCCGTCATATCATGCGCATCGAACCACTCGACAATTTCGGGGTCGGTCATTTTTGAAAAATCGGGCAATTTCTTCTTCATAGTCTCTCATCCCTTCTTGTTCTTTTTCTCTTTCGGTAAAATCTCTTTTCCTTTGGCGTCGTGGGTCTGGCCGCCTTCAGTTCAAATCCCCCACGCGTTTTCGAAAGGAAGATCGCCAAAAAGCGCCCGGCATTCGTTTTGGCAAACATCATATAAGCATTTTTGCCTCTAGTCACAATCAATCGACCCGGGTCTCGCGCCGCCTGATCTATCTCTCCGGGATTTACAAGGTGTTTCAAAATATGAATACCGGCGTTTCTTGAAATAAGTATCCTCACGCGGGGAGTATCCCGGATAATCTTTACAAAGTCAATACAACCCCCCGGTCCCGCCGGGCCGCCGACAAAAAGGGCAGTGGCGTCATTCTCGCCGGTTGACCAATTTTGTAAGTGATTGATTGTGTTATCGGCCCCGGGCGGAGTCGAACCGCCGACCTTGTCCTTAGGAGTGACCGGCACTTCCCGTTTTGAAAATCTCGGCGAGCGCCGGAAACTTTTTGTGATTCAAACTGTTAGCGCGTGTTTCGTCAACACGCGTGCGAACGCGTCTAGTGCCCGAAAGTGCCCTTTTTCGGGGGGAAAAGGGCAGTAAAGGGGCAGTGAATTCGGCGCGGAAAAAAGTTGTAAGTCAGTTTGAAATTCGAGAGGGGAAAATGGGCAAGAGGGGATGCCCGAAGGGGAGAAAGGGGTTCGCCCCTTCGGATAGGTCAGGGGCGCGTCCCTGTCACTTGAAGGGATGGTGGGCCTTTGGCTCAACCCACAAGTACAGGGTGGGCAGAACCAAGAGCGTCAGAAGCGTTGACGAAAAAATTCCACCGATGACGACGGTGGCGAGCGGACGCTGGACTTCCGCGCCGATGCCGGTGTTTAGGGCCATCGGGAGGAAACCGACGCCGGCGACGAGAGCCGTCATCAATACCGGGCGAAGACGCAATTCGGCGCCGGTTGTCACGGCTTCTTCGAGCGACTTACCGGCCTGGCGGAGTTGATTGAAAAACGTGACCAGCACCATCGCGTTCAAAATCGCAATGCCCGTCAGGGCGATGAACCCGACCGCCGCGGAAACGCTGAATGGAATGTCCCGCAGATAGAGCGAAAAGACGCCGCCGGTCATGGCGAACGGAATGCTCAAATAAATGAGAAGGGCCTGGCGCAGGCGGCCGAACTGGCTGAGAAGCGCAATAAAAATAACCACGAGCGTCAGGGGGACGATCACGCCGAGTCTGGCACGAGCGCGTTCCAGATTTTTGAACTGCCCGCCCCACGACAGCCGGTAGCCAGGAGGCATCTCGAGTTTTTTTGCCAGCGTCTCTTTCGCCTCCCGCACAAAACTTTCGATGTCCCGATCCGCCGAGAGATTGATGGCGACGGCGGCGTAACGCTCGTTGCGGTCGTGGGCGATGGTCGTCACCTGATCCCTCTCGTTGATGTCGGCCAGCGCGGACAGCGGCACCACGCCGCCTTCCGGCAGGCCTACCGGCAGCCGCGCGATCTCTTTCGGATTTTCCCGGAACTTTTCGTCAAGACGCACGACGATGGGGAACCGCCACTGCTGTTCGTAGAAACTGCCGACGCGACGGCCACCCATCGCGGTTTCGAGCAGCCAGTTGACCTGTCCGAGATCCACGCCGTATTGAGCCATGCGTTTATCGTCGGGGCGGACGTCAAGTGTCGGACTTTTTCGAAGCGCCGTGAGGGGATCAAGCTCCACCTCGGCCGCGCCGCGCACGGATTCCATCGTCTGCCTTGCCGTCTCCAGCATTTCCGTGAGCTTGTCGAGGTCGGGTCCGTAAATGCGTAGTGACACGTCGGCGCGGGTTCCTTCGAGGATTTCACCGAATCGCATTTCAATCGGCTGACTGGCCATGATCTCTTGAGAGCTCGATATTTCCTTCGTGACGGATTCCTGAATCGCCTCGAACAATTCCTCTTTACTGCGCCGACGGCCGTTTGCCTGGACCGGCCACTTTTGCTTGTCCTTGTTCAAAATCACAAACACGTCCGCCAGATGGACTCCCATCGGGTCGGTGGCCGATTCGGGCGTTCCGAGACGCGCGAAGACGTTTTCGACTTCGTCAAACCGTTTGATGACTCTCTCCGACGCCTTCTGGACTCTGACCGATTCGTCAAGGGCGATACTGCTGTCCCGAATGAAATTGACGACCAAATCACCCTCGTCGAGCGGCGGCATGAAATCGGCGCCGAGCCGCAAATAGACAAGCGCCGACCATGCGGCCAGTCCCGCGACGACGATCACGACGGGCCAGCGATAGTTCAAGGAAAATTTGAGCACGGGCCGGTAGGCCTTTTGAAACAGTCCAAAAATCAGAGGCTCTCTGTGTTCCTGCCGGGGCGCGCGAAGGGTCAGATACGCCAGAACCGGCATGAGCACGAGCGCCGCCGCGAAGGACGTGGTCAACGCAAGGAGCACCATCTCCACCATCGGGCGGAAGAGTTTTCCTTCGATGCCTTCAAGCGCGAAGATCGGAAGATACACGGCCATGACGAGGATGCGGCCAAGAGTCACGGGGGCGATAACCTCTTTCACCGCGCCAAGCACGATCTCCAGCCGTTCCCGCGATGAGACGGTCCCGTCACGGCGTTTTTCGGCGAGATGCCGGACGACATTTTCGACGATGACGACGGCCGCGTCGACGAGAAGGCCGAAATCAATGGCGCCGAGGCTCATGAGATTGGCGGAGATGCCGAAATACTTCATGCCGACGGCCGCGTACATCATCGCCAGCGGAATGGTGAGCGAGATGATGAGCGCCGCGCGGATGTTGCCGAGAATCAAGAGCAGGATGATGACGACCAGCGCAGCGCCTTCTGCGAGATTCGTGGCGACGGTATGGATCGTCGCCTCAACCAGAAACCGGCGCGAGTATAAAATTTTAACCTCAACGTCGTCGGGAAGAGGAATTTCCGAAAGGACGCGTTCGGCGTCGCGGGCGACTTGCCGCGAATTTGCGCCGATGCGCATGAGCACGGTGCCGAGCACCGTTTCCTCGCCGCCGTAGGTTGCCGCGCCCTGGCGCTGTACAAAATCTTCCCGCACCGCGGCCACTTCGCGGAGCAACACGGGCCGGCCGCGCACGTCGAGCTTGAGGGCAATCTGCCGCAGACGATCCAGATTGAGCGCGCCCGTCGTGCGCACAATCACCTGCCTGCCCTCATGCTGGATGTATCCGCCGCCGAAACTCTCGCCGACCGTCTCCAGTTTTCGGACGATATCCTCGATGGAGAGGCCCATGTCGTTGAGCCGCGCCGGATCGACGTCGATGTGAATTTCTTTTTTGAATCCGCCATTGGCGTCGACTTCGGCCACGTTCGCCACCGTCGATTTGAGATGACGGCGAATGATGAAATCCTGGACCGTGCGAAGATACAAAAGACGCGAGACCTCGTCCTTTTGCGCCAGCGGCGTTCCCGGTTTGGGCAGCACGACATACATCAGCACTTCGCCAAGGCCCGTCGTGATCGGCGCCAGTTCCGGCGAGAGTCCCTCCGGCAAACTTTCCTTGACGCTCTGCATGCGTTCCGACACCTGCTGGCGCGCCCAGTAGATATCCGTGCCGTCCTCGAAGATAACGACGACCTGCGACAGGCCATTTTTTGAGAGCGATCGAACCCCTTCGACGTTTGCGATGCCGCCCATTTCGGATTCGATGGGCGTGCTGACGGTTTTTTCGATCTGTTCGGGGTCTATCCCGCCGGTGAGAGTGTTGACGACGACCTGGACGGGCGTGATGTCGGGCACGGCGTCGATGGGAATTTGCGGCACGATCAGGAGGCTGAGCGCGGCGAGCGCGCCGAAGGCGAGGATGACCCAGAGCCGCCGGTTCAAACTTTTTTCGATGATGGAGTTGAGCATGACGGCCTCCTAAAACGACTCGATCCGCGGGAGAAATTCCGGATCGGCGGTCAGCGCGAAAATTTCCGAGGCGCTTTCGACCAGGTCGAGCTGGGCCTCAATCGCGTGCTCGACTGTTTCGGCGAATTCCTGGTCCAATTCCAAAAAGACCAGCAGTTCCACGCGGCCTTTTTCAAATTCCTCCTCGGCATCCTCAACCTGCCGGTGCATCGCCGTGAGAAGCGTCTCGGGATAACGCGCGACGATCTGCCGCGCGGCGTCGTATTCAGCGAGGCTCTGACGGAGCTCGCCTTCGACGCGCCGACGCTGAAACGCCAGCGCCGATTCCTCCGCGGATATGCGCTGTTTGGCCGCGGCGATGCCGTGACGATTGCGGTTGAAAATGGGAATAGAAAGGCCAATGCCCATGCCGCGGCTCCGCTCCGTCTCGACAGCCCGCTCGCGCTGAGTGAAGGCCGAGACGGAAAAATCGGGCATGAGTTCGATCGCGGCAAGGTCGGCCTCCTTGCGCGCGCCGGCGGCTTCGAGTCCCTGCTCCGCCAACTCAAGATTGTTCGCCTGGGATTTGGCAATCATCGCTTTTTCGTCTAGTGGCGTGCGGCCGTTGAACCATACCAGCCGGACGACGGGATACGAGTCCGTCCCAAGACGCGCCAGCAGGTTCAGTTTCTCAAACGTGGCGCGATACGCGGCCTGCGCCTCCAAGCCGAGCGTGGTGAGGTTGCGCAGACGGTTTTCGACGATCTGGCTCTCGGCCTTTTTTTGCGGCGCGGCGAAGATGCGCCCGGAGAGATAGGTTTGAATGATCTTGAAGTGTTCCTGTCGTTCGGCAAACAGCGCAGCCTTGCGGCGCGCAAGGCCGTATTCGTAGGCCAGCCGCGTCACGTCGAGCGCGACGGCCAGTTCGGTCTGCCGAAGTCTCACGCGCTCCTTGTCGGCCTCGACAAGGATGACCGCCGACCGGAGCGCCTGTTTGCCGGGATACAAAATCGGCTGGGACACGGACAGCTCGTGTACCGGCCCTTTCGACGGCGAAACTTTCTTTCGGCCTTTGGCGTATTCAATCTCCGGGTTGGGCGTCGCTTTCGCCTGTCCGGCCTCCAGGCGTTTTTGTTCCGCGCGGGCCTTGAAGGCCGCGATCTGTTCGTTTTGTTCGAGCGCGCGGCGAACGATATCCGGCAAAGAATAGGATTCCTCCGCCCGGGCCGGAACCACGGACGCGAATATCAGGCATATAAAACAGGCAAAACGCATATGTCCCTCCTTTGGACAGGAATGAATTAAAATTAAGTGATACGCTTGTTTGACTCTAAGGGATTCTCAAACCAGTTCAGGCAGGAAATTTCGGCGGGCGGAAAACTCCTTTGATGGAAAGTAAATCGGGTTGGATGCTTTCGTGGTTGGAAATAAAACTTGAAACCGTCAAGGAATTCTGAACCAACGGCGCGGAGGTCAAGCCTGTGCCGTGATTCTGGCAGAGGCACGAATGACAGCCTGCGTCCGTCGCGGATTCCATGCAATCGAGATCAACGCCATCGGCCAGGATGTCAAATGCGAACAACACCAAAAGCAATATCGCGACCTTTTTCATGCGAAGAAGAGTATAAATCAAATCAAAACAGTTGTAAACGAAGTCGTCGAGCCGCCGCGCGTGAATGTATTTGAACCCGTGCGCCTATGACCGGTCATAGACGCACTACGTCGGCGCTTCCCGCAACGCGTGGGATGGGTCGCGGGCGCGGGAGCGCTCGCGCTCCCGGCGCGCGGCAATGAGTCGGAGACCTGGTCCGGGCCGCGCTCACCCGCGACAAAACAGGGCCATCCGTGAGCGACTGGCGCTCGGACTTCCCTGTCCTCGCGATGGAGCGAGAGGCCCCTCCTCTCGCGCTCTCCACCCATATTTCCCCGCACTCGAAAAAATTCTCCGCGCGGACAGGATGTCCGCGCCCAAGCTGCCATGGAAGGCCCGACAGCTTCTGTCGCCCCCTCGGACACATCCCACGAGCGCGCCATAGGCCTGCGTCCGTGTGAGCGGAGCGAATGCGAAGCGCCGGCAACGCTTCGATTTGACGCCCTCCGATCCCAAGGCGTCAAATCGCAGCGTTGCCGCACGTAAGGACGCAGGCCGATACCGGGGCGGAGCGCGGGCGCCGTCGCCTCCGATGTCAGCGACGGCGCAGGGAGCGCGACGACCCTACCGACAGCTTCCGCGCTCGCGGGATGTGTCCGAGGGGGCGACTTCAATATGCTTTTTCTTTTATTTTTCAGCGAGCTTTGACCGGCCGGCGTTGTTTTTGAATCTCGTCCATCGCTTCGGGGTCGAAAAATATCGCCTTGCAGGATTTGCATTTCAGGTAGGTCAGTTCCTCGACGACAAATCCGTCGCCAAGTTTGCACGGGCCTGTCACATACTCCATGTGGACCTTCCCGCATTCAAAACAGGCGGCCGGCGTTTTCAATAGCTCGGCACAACGCCTATCTAAGACGCTTCGACGAGACGAGGACATAGAAATACAACTCCTTTCCGCGTTGTTCGATCTTGCCTTTAGTGTACACGCCAATACCCTCCAGCGTCAAACCGTGAATCACGTACAACTCTTCACGTTTCCCCGTCTTTGGATTCTTTGATTGTTTCGTTTGGGTGATGCCGGGCGCACCCCATATCGATTCATAAACCTCTTCCTGCAAAAGATCGTCCCTTTTCATTTCGGCCTCGGCCTTGAATGTAAAATATGCATGCCGCGCCATCACCAAGCGCTTGATCGTCGGAAATGGATCCATTGTCATTTCATTCACGCCGCCTTCTGTCCATCTCCATTCCCATGCCGCGCCACCAAACTTTCCAAATGTTCGATCACGGATCGTTGCTTCATCGGCGGGAGCGTCAAAATTTTCCGGACGCGATTCAAAACACGAGCATCCCGCAACGACACCCGCTCCTTGACCGGCTCCAATCCCAACAACCTATCCACCGACACCCGCAGAGCCTTGGCGATCTTCGGCAACAGCACCGCCGGCGGACGCTCCGACTCGCGCTCGTAGTACGTGATCATCCGCTGTGTCGTGCCGACTTTCTTCGCCAGTTCGACCTGCGTGATCCCGCAACCGCGCCGAAGATCGGCCAGTCTTCGACCGAAATCGACGCTCGCATCCAGTTTCTTTTTCATCAGCGCCAACTTTCCGACGCTGCCATTGTCCGTGTCATCACCGCCTATCATAACCCCGGTTTCCGACACCGACGGATACAAAATGGTTATTTCCGTTGACACGATATACATAAATTGTGTATTTTCTGTTCGCCTCTGTCAAGCCGCCAACCGCCGGCAAAAAGCATGGATGCGGCTTGACAGATTTCGGGAAAGGACACGGGAACATGGGAACTCGCGCGATCCGGCGAGACACAAACGGACAATACCGCGTCAACTACTACTTCCGGGACCAGCACGGCCAAAAGCGCCGGGGCCGAAAGTGGTTTCGGACTCTTCACCTCGCGGAGACGTTCTTCGCGGACCGGCTCCGTGAGTTTGAGGCCGGACAAAAGATCGGCACGCGCGAGCGCGAGACCCTCACCGTCAAACAATTCCTGGACGGCCACTATTTCCCATGGGCCACGAAGGCGCGGCGAGGATGGGAACGGGAAATGCGATTCCTCCGCCTAGTCGAACGGCGTTGGGGTTCGCGGCGGCTTTGCGACATTTCATACTTCGACATAGAAAAGTGGCGGCTGGAATTCAAGGAGACGGCCTGCGCAGCCAGCATTCGAAAATATCTTGCGTGGCTTCGCGCCATGTTCCGGTTCGCCCACACCGGCACGAAGGACGAGGACGGCCACATTGTCGGCGGCGGATTCATCGGCGACGACCCCATGAGTAAAATCAAAAGCCCGTCCGTCAAATTCCCGACCCGGCCGCCGACCATACTCGCGCCGGAAGAAATCGCGCAGATCAAACCGGACGGCACACGCGGCACCGACATCGCGCTCTTTGCGCTCTACTCCGGCATGAGGAAAGGCGAAATCCTGCGGGTTCGATATTCCGACATCGACCTCGTAGCCGGAGTTGTTCGCATCCCGATCAGCAAAAACAACGAGCCGCGAATCGTGCCGCTCACGCCGGAGCTTTCGGCAATTATCGACCGACAACCGCGCGATGGATCGGATTATGTTTTCTCGTGGAAAGGCAAGCCCATTAAAAATTGCCGCACGTCATTTCGTCTCGCGCTCAAGCGCGCCGGAATCACGCGCCGCGTCCGGCTTCACGACTTCCGCCACACGTTCGGCTCCTACCTCGCCATGAACGGCGTGGACATCGACGAGCGCATGACGCTCATGGGACACAAAACTTATGAGGCCGCGCGCATCTACACCCACTACTACACCAAAAAACTTTCCGAGACGATGACCCTACTTACGAAAGCGTACGATGGGGTCAAGCGGAAAACAAAAGGGCAGTTTAAGGGCAGTGGCGTCATTCTCGCCGGTTGACCAATTTTGTAAGTGATTGATTGTGTTATCGGCCCCGGGCGGAGTCGAACCGCCGACCTTGTCCTTAGGAGGAACCTGCTCTATCCAGCTGAGCTACGGGGCCAAGGTCAAAATTGTGCCCTTCGAGGAGGGATGTTGCAAGTCCGGGATCATCGCCCGGAGGTTATTGCTCCAACTTGCTCAATTTCTTTTCCGCGCGCCGGATGTACTCTTTGGCGAGAATGTGTTCTGGATCGGCGGCGAGGACGCGGTTCCAGTCGGCGATGGCTTCGCGGTACCGGCCGCTCGTGTAGTGGGACATGCCCGAGTAGAGATATTTTTTGTAGTCGGCGGACTTTGATTCGTTCCAGATTTTTCTCCACGCCCCGGCCTTCGATTCGGCTTCTCTCAACGACTGCCGGATGCCCGTGTTTTCCGGATCTTGCTTGCGCGCCTTTTGGTATAGATCCATCGCCTTCTGAATGCGGCCGAGGGCCAGATCGTAGCGGGATTGCAGCGCCGCCTGGTCGGCGGATTGCGCGTGCTGGGTCGCGGACGCAACCAGCCGCTCGACGGACTCGCGATCCCTGCCCCGGAGGGCCTGGCGGCATTTTTCGATAAAGTCCCGCACCGACGCGTCGTCGGGACGCAAGACAGCGACAGATTGGAATTTGGCCATGGCCGTCTTGTAGTCAGCGCTCTGAAACGCCTGGAGCGCTTCGCGGTATACCTCATCGACCTGAACGTACCGGCTCAGTTCCCGGATCAACCTTTGAATCTCCGGCTGGTCGGGCTGCAGCTCCCGCGCCGCTTCGAGGTGCTCAAGCGCCTCGCGATGGGCGCCGGCCCGATAGGATTCAATGGCCATGCCGGTCAATTCTTCCGCGCGCGCGACATCCTCGAGCCGGTCCGCCGCATTCCGGCGTTCTTCCACCACGCGGTCCATTCCGGCGGCGGCGTCCGGATTTTGCGGATCGACGAGGAGGACCGACCGGAACGCGGCCTGGGCATCGTCCCAGCGCTGCGCCTCCGCGTGCGATTGCCCCTCGGCGATCCAAAGCGGAATCTGGCTGTTGAGCGATTCTTTCACCAGACGAATCCGGCCCTGCACTTCCGGGTGGTCGGGCGCGAGCGATTCCGCGCGCGCGTAGTTTTCGAGCGCGTCCACCAGCCGGCCGGCCTGATAGTGCCCATCGCCGGCGCGCAGGTATTCCGCCAGAAGTTCCGCCGACTCCGCCCATTCGGCCTCGCGGACGGCGATATCGATCTGCTCGCGGGCTTTCTCAACGAACCGTTGAAGTTCCGGCGAGGGATCGGAACCGAATTCCGTGACAAGACTCTGCCAGGCCGCCACCGCGTCGTTGAACCGGCGCGTGTCGAAGAACTCCTGGCCCTGCCGCCCCAGACCGGCGGCGCGCCCGAGTTTCGCCTGCGCCTGCGCCTTCTCGTCAGCCTTTGATTTCAATTCGAGCGCCGGCTGGGAGGCCGGGTCGAGCGCAAGCAATTCAGAGAGCGCCTCCGCCGACTTGTCGTAGGCGCCGGCCTGGTAGAAATATTCGGCGCGCGCGAGAGACTCTCGGAGGAGCGACGACAGCCGGGCCCGGGCGTCGCTCTGGCCTTGCGCGGCGACCGGATTGAACGGATCGACCGTCAAGATCCGGTTGTAGGACAGGATCGATTCCTTGTAGGCGCCCTGTTCCGCCAGTTTGGCGGCCAGCCGGGTTTGAGATTCGATGAAGTCGACAATTTTATCCCAGTGTTTTTCAATCCGCGTTCTGGCTTCGGTGTTCTCCGGATCGAGGTCGATCGCCTTATGCCAGCGTTCAACCGCCGCGTCCACGCGGCCCTGCGTCATCTCTTCGTCTCCTTCACTGAGAAGCGCCCGCAGTGACTGGTTCTGTTGGGCGAGAATGTGGTTCAGCAGGTCATGTGCTTCGGCATGGGCCGGAAGAAGCGCCAGGCTGTGGGAGACCATCCGTTCCGCGCGCCCCCACCGCTCGTTGAGGAAATCGGCCGCGGCCGTGCGGAAATACCGTTCGGCCTCCACGCGGCGCTCGTCCGCGTCGAATCGCGCCTTCTGGAAGGCCAGAATCTGTTCGACGACCTCTCCGGCCGCCGGATGCGCGGGGACATGGGAGAGAACTTTCTGGAAATGATCGAGGGCCGCGGCCCAGTCTCCGGCGCGATATCGCGAGAGACCCTGCAAGTGCCACTCACGGACCCTGCGGTCGCGCGAAACGGTTTCGTTTCGTCTTTTCGAGCTTTCCAGATACTGCCGGGCCGGTTCGATGTCCGGGCGGAAATAGACGACCGCCGTCATGGCCTCTTCCGCTGCCTGATAATCCGCCTGCAAAAATTTGAGGCGGCCCCGCGCGAACGTGGATTCCACATACTGGGGCACGCCGGCATCCAGCCGCGTCTTCGCGTCCCGGGCCGGCGCGAACTGCGGATCGTACTCGAGGATCGACGCGAGGGCCTGGTGGGCTTCCATCCACCGGCCGGCCTCCATCTGCCGGCCGACGCTGTCCCACGGGTCCGTCACCCGGCGGCGGTATTCCTCGTTGGAGGATTCGATGTAGGACCGGGCCACGGGATTTTGCGGCTGCAATTTCATCGCGCTTTCCCATTCGCCCACCGCCTGCCGGTGTTCCTTTTCGGACTTCATGAGAAGCCCGCGCTGGATTTTGGCCGAGACGATATCGCCGTGAGACCGGCCGAATTCGTAGGACAGGCCGATCCGCTGGAAATTGTTGTCGAGATCGTCGGACGGCTCGAAGGCGTAATCGAATTTCATGTCCTGGAACCGGAAGCCGAATCCGATCGTAGGTTCGTCGCCGTCGAGACCCGCGCGAACGGCCAGCCAAGTGAGCGGCCGCCATTCGACGCCGAAGTGCATCCGTTGCGGGCCTTTCGACGGGACGTCGGCGTCCAGCGCGAGGAGGAGCCACTCGACTGGCTGAAACGCCGCGCCGAATTTGAAATTGGACGGAATGCGGTCGGATGCGCGGTCGAGCTTGATCGAGGGCTGCAGGAGATTCTGCGCGTTCAAGCCGAGGCTCAGTCGGTCGTTCAGCACGTTGGACTGCCGCGCGCGGCGGATGACCGTTTCAAAGAACGGGATCGCGTCTTTCAGCTTGCCCGCATCGTACAGCCGGACGCCCTCACGGAACCAGTCGTCGAGGGTGGACGCGCCGGTTTTCCGTTTCATGAACTCCGCAACGGCGGTCTGGCCATTGGCGGGAGACCACGATTTCAACCGGGCGTCCAGCGAGCGGTCGCGATCCGCCGTTCGCGCCAGCATCACGCGGGCCCGGGCATGGCGGGGATCGGTTTCGAGCGTCTTCTGGAAATTCTCAAACGCCTCCGTGAATTTGCCCGTCTCGAACGCGCGCGCGCCGCGTTCGAAGTAACGGTCGGCGTCCAGCCGGAGTTCCTCCTGCGCGAGGCGCAGATAGGCGCGGCTGTATTCCAGATGCGCGTGCGTGAACCGGTACAGCACGCCGGCGTCGAGGCCGACGCCGGTGCCCGAAAAGCCGCCTCCCTGATGTCGGACCAGATGGAGGCTTGAGCCGAGATAGAGTCCCTGCGTCATCTGCTTGCCGTAGCCGAACATCAGGTTCATCTTGCCGACGTCGAACGTTCCCAGATTGGTGCCGAACTCATCCCGGCGCACGAGGTCGTCGGCGCCCTCGAGGATCAGCCCGCCGCCGATCGTGCCGAACCGGCCGACCGGGTGTTTGTACGCGAGCATGTTGTAGAACGTGTTGTCAAAGAACGGCTGAGAATACTGCCCGAACATCTCTTTGCGGCGGTCGCGGTCCAGGGCGGACGGATTCCAGAACACGGCGGTCGCGTCGCTTCCCGCGGCCACAAAGGCGTTGCCCATGCCGCTGGGCCGCGCGCCGAATCCGAGGATCGTGCTGGGATCGACAACGCCGCCAGATTGGGACTTGGCGGAAACAGCAATCGGACAGAGGAGGGACAGCGCCAGGCTCGTGAGGAGACCGAAGATCTTGCGCCGGCCGTTCATTTGACCACCATGATCCGGTCGGCCGCGACTTCGGACGACCCGTCGGTGTACTCGATCACAGCGCGGACGAAGTAGACGCCGTTCAGGACCGTCTGGCCCCGGCCATTTTTTCCGTCCCACGTCCGCTTCGTCAGCGTCGCCGCGTCGCCGAAAAGGTTTCCGGCCGCATAGGCGGTCGGCCCGATTTCGCGGACGAGCTGGCCGGCGAAATCGTAGATGCGGATGGTGACGGCGCCGGCCTTCGGCATGTTCCACGCGAACTGGAATCCCTGCCAGGAACCTGACGTGCCGGTGTACGTGACGGCGGGGTTGGCCGGATTCGGGAACGACCGGAACGATTCGGTCACCGTGCCGGAGGCAAAGGCGAAGACGACCGCAAAGACGGAGAAGCTGGTCGTCGGCGCGCGAATCGTCACCGTGCTTCCGTAATCGTCGAGCTGTGCGGTCAGAATTTCCCAGACCCCGGCGTCCTCCTTGAAATGCGCCATCCTCAGCATGCTGGCGTTCAGCACCGCGCCTTTGGCCTCCAGAAACTCGGTCGGCTTGATGATGGAAATGGCCACGTCCACCGGATTGAGGAAATCGGTCTGGCCGAGCGCGATCAGCGACGCGGAATCCGCCGGGTTCAATTTCTTCAGCGAGAAGTCATACATGGATTTTCCGAGACCGGCCGGAATCGGCTGGTACTGCGGATGCGCGGAGAGAACGTTCCGCGCGGTTTGCAGAACAGGATTGGTGTCGTCCGGGACAAAGACCTGCGGCCAGACCGATTTCACCTCGGGCACAATGTCCCCGCTGTCGATCTTCATCGTGGCCTTGCCGTCCTGCGAGGCCGTGACCAGTTCGCCCTGCGACGTCTGGAGAATCTGGAAGACCGACACGAACTCCGCCTGGAGCGAATCCGGCGGCGCGTCGCGGTCCTTGATCGACGTGCTCACCCGGATCTGGAAGGATTTACCGGCCGGCCATTCGGTGTCGGCGTAGATCGCGACGATTTCGATGGTGCGACTGTCCGGCAGGCGGACGGATTTCGTCCGGCTGGTTCCGTTTTCATCGACGATGCGGACACCGGTTTCGTCGGCCGAACCGGAGTCGATGGGAACATTGAAGACGATGCGAATCGGCAGAAGCGCGGTATCGAAGGGCGGCGGGAGGACGTAGGCGCCATTGGACGGATTGACGGATGTGACGGCCGGGTACCGCGAGCGCACGGTGACGGTCCTGGAGGTCAGCGGCAGGCCGGAAATATCCGGCGTGCGGTTCGAAATTCCGCCGGTGGCCGTCAGGTCGGAAACGGACTGAATTTGCACATGGAAGGTGTCGCCATCGTTCAGAGACGCCGCTGTCTGATAGACCACAAGGATCGAAACCGTGTCGTTCGTCCGGAGGACGATGGTGTCGCCCTGTAGATCGGCGGCGCCGCCGGACAGGGTCCCCGCGGCGAAGAGGGTGTCGGCGGCGTCCAGCATTCCGGGCGTTCCGGCGTCCCGGTAGAGTGCGACGGCCGTGACGCCGGACGCGCTCATGGAACCGCCGTGCGACACGCGGATTCTGCGGATGCCGACCGACTCTTTCTCATCGGCGCTGAGATCGAACCGCGCGACGGCCTGGGTGTCGCGTTCCTGAATGGACAGGTCCGCAGGCTGCGTGTCGGACAGCGTCAAACGCAGGTTCCCGCGGAACGCTTCCACGATAACGAGTTTGGTGTCCGCGCCGCCTTCGGGGTCCTGATACACCGCCAAGATCCGGCTGTCAGGCCCCACGGAGAGAATACCGTCTTCGGCGGCGAGGGCGGTCGTTTCGAGGAGGGCGATACCCAGGCTCCTGAATATCCCGGACGTTTCGCCGGTTTCGGTCAGGACCAGCGTCTGCGTGTCGAGGCCGGACGCGCCGGTCGAGGCGACGGTCAAAACCACGCGGACCGTGTCGGCGGCCTGCGGATTGCGATTTTCGTCCGCGTCGGCGACTTCGACGAAAATGCTGTCGCCCACCTGGAACGTGTCGGCCGGCGCTGCAAACTGCGTGTCCCTGAAGAGGCGGATCTGCCCGGCTACCGGAGAATCGACGACGAGCGCGGTGTCCGAGGCGGCGTCCGATCCCGTGTTGGGATCCTGGTAAGCGGCATGCAGCGTATCGCCGAGGCCGGCGGCGAGCCGCCCGTCTCCTGAGATGAGCGGGAACTGCGTATCGACAACGGCGATCGGCGAGCTTCTAAACGCGCCGGTCGTCTCGCCCGATTCGGTCAGGACGAGCGATTCCGTGTCGAGGAGGATCCCGATACCTCCGCCGGCGGTCGAACCGTTGCCGACGTACACGGTGACGGCAACGGTTTCCTTCCGGGTTGGGTCCCGATTCTCGTCCGTGTCGAGCACTTCGACGTAGAGCGCGTCGTTTCGGGCGAGTACCGTGTCTACGCCGTCGGTGAACACGGCATTCTCGTAGAATTGAATGGAGGCCGTTGTCGGTATTTCGATCGCCAGCGCCGTGTCTGAACGGGACTCGGACGTTCCCGACACGTCTTGATATGCGACGTGAATCGTGTCTTTTGATCCCCAGCCCAGCCGGCCGTCTCCGGCGGCCGGTACTACCTGATCGGTGAGCGCGATCGCGCCGCTCAAGAAGGTTCCGGACGTTTCGGTCGACTCGGTCAACACGAGCGTTTCGGTGTCGAGAAGCGTGCCGCTCGCGTCGTCGCCGACGGTCACGGTGACGGAAACGGTGTCCTTCACTTGAGGATTGCGATTCTCGTCCGTGTCCTGGATCAGGACGTACAAGGCATCACGCGTGAGGTACGTGTCGACGTCGTCGGTGAACGCCGCGTTTTCGAACAGTTGCAGGGCGGCGGACGACGCGATCTCGATGGCAAGGGCCGTGTCGGATACTTGATCGGACGAATCGTTTTCGTCGACATAGGCCGCGTGAAGCGTGTCGCCGGCGCCCCAGCTCAGGATTCCGTCGTTCGGCCGGGGCGCGACCGTATCGACGATCGAGACCGCCGCCAGCCGGAAAATAGCGGACGCGTCGCCGGTTTCCGTCAGAACGAACGTTTCCGTATCGACGACCTCTCCGCTCTTGTGATCGCCCACGTAGAGGGTGACGGTCAGCGTGTCCGGTTTCGCCGTATCAAGATTCTCATCGCTGTCCCGGACTTCGAGGTAGATCGCGTCCCGGGACAGGAAGGTGTCGACCTCGTCGCCGTAGGCCGCGTCCTCGTAGAGTTTGACGACCGACGTTGTTTTGACCACGAACCGGCGGGTGTCGGACGCCGGACCGATATTCTTGATCCGGTCGATGGCGCGAACACGCCAATAGTACGTGCCGTAGATCGACAAGGCCGAAAGGGTGTCCTGCGTGCGGCTTCCACTTACGGTGTCCGTCAGCGCAAGCGTTTCAAAGCTGATCAGGCGCGAGACTTCGACGATATAGGAATCGATGCCCACACTGTCCGCCACGGAAACCCAGGACACGACCGGCGTCAGGTTCGATGTCTCATGCGCGTCGGCCGGAAGGCTCAACGTCACCTGAAATACCTGCGAGTCATGTGTCCACCGGCGGGAGGCTGAGTGGGGTCCGACGTTGCCGAGCTTGTCGATCGCCCGCGCGCGCCAGTAGAACGTGTCGTTGTACAATCCGGTGACGGTATCGGCGGAGAGCGCGGCGTCGACGGTATCGAGAAATACCGGGCTCGTGTACGTCGTGTCCCGTGCGACTTCGACCGCGATGCTGTCGAGGCCGGCGCTGTCCGCGGGCGCCTGCCAGCTCAGCACAACACGCGCGTTGGATGTCTCGTGAGCGTCGGCCGGCAGAACCAGGGTGACCTGGCCGGCGGAAGAATCGAGCAGGAATCCGCGGATGGGCGTGGTGTCGAAATTGGCGCCCGCCGTATCGCGCGCGATGACGCGCCAGAAGTAGGTGTCCTCATGGCTCAGAGTCCGGACCACCGCCGTGGAGCGCGTGTCGACCACGCTGTCGGCGAGGGCGGCGAAACTTGCGACCTTGGAAAGCTGCCAGACGTAGGTTTCGCCGCCGGTGGAGGCCCATTCAAATCGCAGGGTGGGTGCCGTGGTTTCATGTCCATCTGCCGGTTGGACGGCTGTGACCGTGACGGCGACGCCGATGACGATGCGGGACGAATCGGGGACAGTCGCACGCGCGTTGCCCAGATCGTCCACGGCCCGGATGCGCCAATAATAGGTCCCGGAGGCCAGGAGGGTTGTCGTGTCGCTGGTGCGCGCGGCGTCGACGGTGTCGACAAAGGCCATCGCGGAGAAACTGCTGGTTGGGGAAACTTCCACAACGTAACTGTCGATCCCCACGCTGTCCGACAGGGCCTGCCAGGAAAAAACCACGTTGGCGTTCGTGGTTTCATGCCCGTTCGCCGGCGCGATCGTCTGGACCCGTCCCACGTCTGTGTCAGACAGCAGGCCGCGCGCCGCCGAGTATTGTCCGGCGTTCCCCAGATCGTCGATGGCGCGCGCACGCCAGAAGTATGTGTCGTTGTACAGCCCGGTGACGGTGTCCGAGGTTCCGGCGCCGTCGATCGTGTCCGAGAACGTGAGGTTGGCAAATGCGGTCGTCTTTGACACTTCGACGGCATACGAATCGATGCCCACACTGTCGGGCATAGCGCCCCATGCGAGGTTGATCGTCACGGCGGTCGTTTCGTGACCGTCCGGCGGCGCGGCAAGGGACACCTGGCCGGCGGCGGTGTCGACGACGAACCCCCGCGCGGAGGACGGCGCGCCCACATTTCCCAGATCGTCGATCGCGCGCACACGCCAATAGTACGTGTCGTTGTACAGACCCGTAACGGTATCCGTCGTATTTGTCCCGTCCGTCGTATCCGCAAACACGATCGTTGTAAACGCACTCGTCTTTGACGCCTCGATCGCGTACGAGTCGATTCCCATGCTGTCCGCGGCCAAATTCCATGCGACACTCAGTGACGCGGCGCTGGTTTCATGACCGTCCGGCGGCGCGGCCGGGCTGACTTGGATGACGAAGGTATCCACCAGGAACCCGCGGGCGGAACTCGTGTCGAAATTTCCCAGGCTGTTGCGGGCGACGACGCGCCAGAAGTACGTGTCGTTTTGTGACACGGTTCGGAAGAGGGCGGTCGCGGTTGTGTCCGCCACGCCATCGGCCAGGGAGTCGAAGGTCGACGTTTTGGAAAGCTGCCACGTGTAGGTCTCGGCGTTGGTTCCGAGCCACACAAACTGAAGGGTGGCCGCGGTGGTCTCATGGCCGTCGGACGGACTCGCCAAGGACACAGACGGCAGGGACGTGTCGATGCGGAAACTGAGAGAATCGGAGTTCGATCCGACATTGCCCAGATCGTCGATCGCACGCACGCGCCAGAAGTACGTGTCGGCTGTGAGGCCCGGCGAGACGGTGTGGCCGGTCAGAGTTCCGTCCACGGTATCGGCATAGGCGTGGGTCGTGAAGCCCGAGCTTCTGGAGATGTCGACGGCGAAGCTGTCGACGCCGGCGCTGTCGGACAAGGCCGCCCAGCTCAAGGTCGGCGTGGTGTCGCCGGTCAAAGAACCGTTTGAAGGCCCGGTCAGGGCGACCTTGGCGACGGACGTGTCGACAAGGAATCCGCGTGGGGTGGAGTTCGGCCCCACGTTCCCGAGATCGTCGACGGCCCGGACACGCCAGAAATATGTGTCGTTGTACAGCCCCGTCAGCGTGTCGCTCGTCATGCTGCCGTCCACGGTGTCCGTGAAGACCGCTGCTGTGAACGCCGTGGACTTCGATGCCTCCACCGCATAGGAATCAATCCCGGCGCTGTCGGCCACCGCGGTCCATGCGATCTGGACCGTCCCTGCGGCGGTTTCATGTCCGTCGGCCGGCGACGACACGGACACGCGTTCGACCGATGTGTCCAAGAGAAACCGGCGCGCGGCGGATGTATCATAATTGCCGAACGTGTCGCGCGCGATGACGCGCCAGAAATAGGTGTCCTCGTGCGTCAGAACGCGGATCAGGGACGTCGCGGTCGTGTCGACCACGCTGTCGGAGATGGTTGAAAACGTGGATGACTTGGAGAGCTGCAGACTATAGGTTTCGGCGGTCGCCGACGCCCACTCGAACCGCATGGCCGGCGATTGCGTCTCTGTCCCGGCGGCCGGATTCGTCAGGCTCACGGTGACAGGGACGGAGAGAGTGAATCGGAACGAATCCGATACGGTGGACCGGAAATTGCCCAGATCGTCGATCGCGCGCACGCGCCAGTAATAGGTTCCCGTCGTCAACTGGCTCGACGTGTCGTTCGTGACGCCGGCCGGGCCGGCGTCCACTGTGTCCACAAACGACAGAGGCGCGAAGGATGGACTGGCGGAAACCTCAAGCAGATAGCTGTCGATTCCCACGCTGTCGGAAACCGCATTCCATGTGAATGTCGGAGTTGAATCGGCCGTCGCTCCGTCATTGGCCGGACTGACCAGTGTGACCGTCTCGACCGCCGTGTCTGTCACAAACCCTCGCGCCGCGGAATACGCGCCGCCGTTGCCCAGATCGTCGATCGCCCGCACGCGCCAATAATACGTGTCGTTGTACAGCCCCGTGATCGTATCGGCCGTGTTCTGCCCGTCCGTCGTGTCCGCAAACACGACCGAGACAAACGCCGTGGACTTCGACACCTCCACCGCGTAGGAATCTATCCCCACGCTGTCGGTCACGCCGCTCCAGGTCACCACGATATTGATCGCCGTCGTCTCGTGACCGCTCCCCGGCTGCGACAGGCTCGGCTGCGACACGATCGTGTCCGTGACGAATCCCCGCGACGCCGAATACGCGCCGCCGTTGCCCAGGTCGTCGACCGCGCGAACGCGCCAAAAGTACGTGTCGTTGTACAATCCCGTCACCGTATCGCTCGCGAGCGCGCCGTCGATCGTGTCGGTAAACGCGATGTTCGTGTAGGCCGTGTTTCTCGACACCTCCACCGCGTAGGAATCAACGCCCACGCTGTCCGATACCGCGCTCCAGCCCACGACGACATTGTTCGCCGTCGTCTCGTGACCGTCCGCCGGCGGCGACTGGCTCGGCTGCGATACGAGCGTGTCCGTGACGAATCCCCGCGTCACGGAATACGTTCCGCCGTTCCCCAGATCGTCGATCGCTCGAACGCGCCAATAGTACGTGTCGTTGTACAGACCCGTGATCGTATCGCTCGTGAACACGCCCCGCACCGTGTCCACAAACACGACCGAGGCAAACGCCGTGCTCTTCGATATCTCCACCGTGTAGCTGTCCACCCCAACGCTGTCCGCCGGCGCGCTCCAGATCACTTGGAAATTGATCGCCGTCGTCTCATGCCCGTCCGCAGGCTGCGACAGGCTCACCTGGCCGATCAGGGTGTCTGTCACAAAACCCCGCGCCACCGAATACTCGCCGCCATTGCCCAGATCATCGACCGCGCGCACGCGCCAATAGTATGTATCGTTGTACAGCCCCGTGATCGTATCCGCCGTGTTCGCCCCTTCTGTCGTATCCGCAAACACGACTG
>Ga0156236_127_pt3 | contig 48048 bp, 35 predicted proteins | sample RifCSPlowO2_12_FD_107883 | JGI IMG/M metagenome (GOLD analysis project Ga0156236, IMG submission 107883) | Candidatus Lindowbacteria bacterium RIFCSPLOWO2_12_FULL_62_27
GCCGCATGCCCGATTCATCCGCCTCAACGGGCACCGGGCCGTTACTTTCGACCCGGACGCCATCCGTCGTTTTGGCGATCTCCCTCGCGAGGGCGGCCAGATCAAAAGAACGCCGCACCGGATCGCAGGGCCGCGCGAATTCAAGATATTGGTTGACGATCTGTTTGAGCCTTCGGAGTTCCGACACGACCAGATGGCCGACCTCGTGCAATTCCGGATTGCGGTGGCCGGACTGCAGAATTTCTGCGGATGCGATGATCGTCGTCAGCGGATTCTTGATTTCATGGGAAACCTGCGCGACGGCCTCGCCCATCTGCGCGAGCCGCTCCCGGCGATTCAGGCGCAGATTCTCATGGGCGAACGTCAGTTCCTCGCCCAGCGTCTCGATCAGCCGGAGTTCGTCCGGAAAAAACCGGCGGCCGTTCGTTTTGGGCGCCAACAGCAGCGTTCCCGCGAACTGGTGGTCCCGGAAAAAGCCGAAGGCCGCGCCGAGTTCGCCCGCGTCGAACCGCCCCCGCAGGTGGTCTTCATACGAGTCCGGCAGCCGCTCTGTGTCCGATGCGGTGACGGGACCTTGACGCAGCGCTTCAATTTCCCGCGGGGACAGATTCGCGGCCGATGTCGAGAACGTCGATCCCGTCAATTTGAACGTGTCGTTGAGAAAGGCGCAGAACCGCGCGGTCAACTCCGATTCGGATCTTGAAGTCAGGATCAACTTTCTCGCCGATCCCACGACCTCGGCATCCTGAATCTTGATCCCCAACAGCACGCGTTTCAAAAAAAGACGGATCGCCTCCGCCGCCGGACGCAGGCTCATGATTGCCAGGAGCGCCGTGAGGCCGGCCGCCCAGATTGGGCCGATCAGGCGATTCAACCCGAATCCCGCGCCCGCGTAGACGGCGCCCAACCCGCTGTACACAACCAGGTCCAAGGCCAGCGGATGGACCGCGACAACCTCCAGCCGGGCGGTGGCGACGGCCAGGATCGCAAGCGCGACCGTGCTGCCCAACGCCCCGGTCAGCGGCAGCCGGCCGCTCAATCCCTGAACCAGGTCCGCCAGCCCGCCGATGCTGGCGGCCAGAACCGCGACGAGCATGTACCTCGCCCGAAACCGAATGACGGGGTTGGTGTTTCTCCACGCCCGGCCGATGATGAACAAGGCGAGAAGAGTCGCGAGGACAATGAAAATCATGAGATTGACTTTCCACCGGTAGGTGATTCCCAGGACAAAACTGACGAGGAAGAACCCCAGACCCACAGCGTAGAGCAGGCGGCCCGCCCGGCGTCCCGGCGACTCGACGCTTCGAACCATGAAATCCAGAAACGCGCCGGGCAGAAAACACGCCGCGCCGAACATCAATCGGTATGGAAATGCATTCGGATCCTTGAACGGCCAGGAAAAAATGAAGCCGGCGTCCCAGGCCAGATTGCAGAGAATGAGAAACAGAAACGAAATGTCGTCCGCGCGGAATTTCCACTTGATCAGAACCGCCGCAAAGAGCAGCGCCGAGAGGACGACCGCAGCCCACGCAAACATCGTCGGATAAAACGCCGGCGTGACCGTCATGCCGCAACTGTATGTGCGGCTGCGGGCGGCGTCAAGCAAACCGGAATGCAGTTTCGCAGCCCATGCGAACGTCAGAACGTTTGCTGCGAAGAGACGTTCGCGGCCGCAGGAAAGGCCGGTAAAAACGGCGTTGTGCGCAACTGTCTCAAAATCGCCCGGTAACGGAGAAACTTCCAGGACCGGCAATCAAAGGCGAGGGATTTGCATCTGGGATGGACGAACCACAAACGAATGGTCAGGAGGGGATCAAATGAACGGATTGACGAACACGGAACTCCAAAAAAACGGACTGACGGGCAAATCCCTTTTCGGATATCTGGCAACCCTGGGCTTGGACGCGTTCAACGACAACGCCTATAAAGTCTCGGTGTCGCTGACCGTGATGGCGAAGTTATTGCCGCAGGAAGGCGGCACGCTTCTGATTTCGGCGGCCTCGGCCGTGTTCATTCTGCCGTATATTCTGGTTTCCTCGTTCGCCGGCAGTCTGACGGACCGGCTGTCAAAGCGGACCATCCTGGTGGGCGCCAAGTGCGGCGAGGTTGCGGTGATGGCCGTCGGCGCCGCCGGATTTTATGCGGGACACATCCCGACGCTTTTTGTCGCGATGTTTCTGAACGGCATACAGTCGGCCATTTTCAGCCCGGCGAAATTCGCGATCATTCCGGAGCTGGTCGAGGCCGGGGCGATCGCGAAAACGAACGGCCGTGTGGAGGCCATGACATTTCTTGCGATTGTGTGCGGAACGGCCGCCGGCGCGCTGCTCATGCCGGTCTTTGGAGACAAGTGGATCGGCTTGTGTTTCGTCGGAGTTTCCATGACGAGCCTTCTGACCAGCCTCTGGATCCCCCGCGTGCCGGCGGCGGACCCCGCGCGACGCCTTGCGATCAATCCGTTCGGCGACGTTTTGCGCACGCTGCGCGGAATTCTGGGCAGCCATCGGGTCACGGCGCCGATGGCGGGGTTGACCTGGTTCTGGTTTTTCGGCGCGTTTCTCCAGATGTCGTTGCTCCTGTTCGCAAGGCAGTCCCTCGGACTCGACGAAACCTCTACCGGGCTTCTTTTGACCGCCCTCGCGTTGAGCATCGGCCTTGGCTCTCTCCTGGCCGGCCGGTGGTCCGACCGGAAAATAGAAATCGGGCTGATTCCGCTCGGCGCCGTCGGCATGGCCGGTTGCACAGTTGCGTTGTCCTTTGTGAACACGGCCGGCGCCGCTGCCTGCGCCCTGTTTTTCCTCGGACTCTTTGGCGGTCTCTTCATCATCCCGCAGGACGCCATGGTCCAGCACAGGACAAATCCGGCCGAACGCGGCCGGGTGCTGGCCGCGTCCAATTTCCTGATTTTTTCCGGCATCCTGCTCGCTTCAGGCGCGTTTTCGCTGATGTCCGAAATTTTTGGCGCAACGCCGGCATGGGCAATCCGAGCGGCCGGGATGGCCGCGACGGTGGTGGCCGCTTACCTCGCCGCGAGATTGGCCGCGCCGTTGTTCCGGTTCATGGCCTGGCTGTTTACGCACGCGGTGTTCGACATCCGTATTCGAGGCACGGAGAACATCCCGCATCACGGCGCGGCGATCCTCGCGGCCAACCACGCTTCCTTTATGGACATGGCGATCATCGGCGCCTCCGTCCAGCGCATGATCCGATTTCTGATGCTCCACGAATATTTCAAGATCCGCTGGTTCAAACCAATCTGCGCGCTCATGCGGGCGATTCCGTTCAAGCCGGGCAACGGCATCGAGGCGCTGGAACGGGCGGCGGCGGAGCTGCGGGCCGGCAAGGTCGTCTGCATATTTCCTGAGGGTCAGATTTCTCGAAACGGGCAGATTCTGCAGTTCCGAAAAGGAATCGAAATCCTCGCGCAAAAATCAGGCGCGCCGATCATCCCCATCCACATCGACGGCATGCGCGGCGGGCCGGTCACAGAAGACCCGACCGGCCGGAGGACGTGGCTGCCTCGGAAATTTCCATGGCGCGTGACGGTGACCTTTGGCGCGTCGATGCCGGCAACGTCGAACGCGGAATCGGTGCGGTCAGCGGTGGTGCGCATGAGTTCGGACGCGGTCGCAAACCGCCCGGCGGTTCGGTCGACCTTGGCGGCGGAATTCGTTCGGGCGGCCAAAAAGAATTGGGACCGCCCGGCCATGGACGACTCCACCGGCAGGTCCCTGACCTACGGCAAGCTGCTGACAGCCGTCGTTTCGCTGCGTTCCATCATCCGCCGGCAGATTCCGACGGCGAACGTCGGGATCCTGCTGCCGACCTCGGTTGGCGCGGGGGTCGCGAATCTGGCGGTCGCGCTGGCCGGAAAAACGGCCGTGAATTTCAATTTTACGACTTCCGAAGAGTCCCTGCATTCGGCGGCCGAACGGTGCGGGATTCGGCGGGTGATCACATCGAGAAGATTTATTGAAAAACTGAATCTGACGCCGCCGGTCGAGCCTGTTTATCTTGAGGACCTCATGGGCGGCATGTCGAGGATCAGGAGTCTCATGGTCTACCTCGGTCTTCGCATCGTTCCCGCGCAAGTCGCGGTCAGACTGCTCGTCGATCGCCAGGTTGAGCCGGACAGCCTGGCGGCGATCATTTTTTCGTCCGGATCGTCCGGCGAGCCGAAGGGCGTGATGCTTTCAAACGCGAACGTCCTCGCGAACGTTTCCGCTCTCACGGACGTGTTTTACGAGCAAACGAACGAACGGATTCTGGGCGTCCTCCCCTTTTTCCACTCGTTCGACTGGACCGGGACGCTCTGGTATCCGTTGATTCGCGGATTCCGTGTGATCTACCACCCCAATCCGACGGACGCGCGGGCCATCGCAGGCCTGGCGCGGCGGCATGGCGCGACGTTCATGGTGGCGACACCGACGTTCTGCCGGATGTATCTGCGCCACATTGCGCCCGGATATTTTGCGGCCCTGCGGACGATCGTCGTCGGCGCGGAACGGCTGCGGCCGGAGTTGGCGGCGCAACTCCGCGAAACCTACGACGCGGACGTTTTCGAAGGATATGGCGCGACCGAATGCTCTCCGGTGATCTCCGTGAACATTCCGTCGGTCGGACTCTCAGGCAAGCGCCAGCGCGGCGTCAAGTCCGGCACCGTCGGACGGCCGATCCCCGGCGTTGCGGTCAAGGTGGTAGACCCCGATACGTTCGAGGAGAGGGCAACGGGCGACGAAGGACTTCTGCTGGTCGGCGGGCCGAACGTGATGCAGGGATACTGGAAGGATCCGGAGCGCACCGCGCAGGCGCTCCGGGACAGCTGGTACGTGACGGGTGACATGGCGATGGTCGACGCAGAGGGATTCATCACGCTGACAGGGCGGCTGGCGCGATTTGCCAAAATCGGCGGCGAGATGGCGCCGCTCGGACAGATCGAGGAAACGCTGATGGATATGACCGGCGCAACCGATCCCATCCTCGCCGTCACAGCCGTTGCCGACGAGGCGCGGGGCGAGCGGATCGTAGTCGTGCATACGCAGGACATGGACATCCCGGCGATCCTTGAAGGACTCAAGGCGCGCGGGTATCCCAACCTTTGGATTCCCAAGCCACTCGATTTTTTCCGCGTCGAGGCGCTTCCGATGCTCGGAACCGGCAAACTCGACCTGATGGCGTTGCGGCGGCTCGCGGAGGAGTGCACGCGGCCGGCATGCGTGAAGGCGCAGACTTTGGTATGACACAGATATGAAATTCAACGAATCCGGGTGGCTGGCATCCAGAATCCGACAGTGGGTGGAGAAGGGATTGATCAGCGCCGAGCAGGCCGACGCCATCCTGAAAACCGAAAGCGATAAAACGGGGCCGGTCAAAGCGCTTACCCTGCTCGCCGCGCTCGGCGCCGTCTGCGTGGCGGCCGGCGTCGTTCTCGTCATTTCGTATAACTGGGAATTGATTCCACGATTTTTCAAGATCGCGGGCCTCATGATCCTGCTGGCGCTTCTCGCTGAGACGGCGGTCCGGCTGTCGGATGAACGGAGGGCGTTCAGAACGGTCTGTCAGATTCTGTGGCTGTTCCTGCCTCTTGGCGGGATCGGGTTGTACGGCCAGATATACCAGCTTTCGGGCGACGTGTTTAAACCCTTGATCACATGGCTGGTCCTCACCCTTCCCCTGATTGTGCTGGTCCAAAACACCCTCGTGACGTTTCTGCATACGGCCGGACTGATCGCGGCGATATTCGCCGGAACATCCGATCCTGGGTCGGTCATATCACTTGTGGCGGCCGACCCGGCCTGGAGACGTTCCGGATGGAGCGGGACGTTTGGCGAATTGGTCGATAATTTCGGTGTGGCGCTGGTGCTTCTGCCGCTTCTATGGACCTGGGCGTTCCTGCAGGCCAAACGGGGATTGAATGATCGAAGCGTTGCGTGGGTCCTGCTCACGTGTCTGATCCATGTATGGATACTCGGCGCGGTTCACCGGACACCCTTTACAGTCCACTTCGCACCGGCGTCGTTCCTTCTGGTAAGCTCACTGTGCGCGCTGTTTTGGGGCGGCAGGCAGATGCTGCTGCCGGCGGCGACGGCTGGGAGGAGTTGGGGGATCGCCCTTCTGAGCGGCATTTACTACGCGATGACGTATCTGTGGCATGTGCCTTCTGAACGGTTTACCGTTGTGAACCTCGCGCCCGTTCCGAGGGGGGCGCTGATCGCACTGGCGGCGGGAGGTGTACTGGCGCTGTTGGCGACGATGCCGCGCATCTTCAAACTGATACTTCTTCTGCCCCTGCTTCTGAGCGCGGCGCTCTGGACAGACGTCTCGACCAGGGTCATCGCCGTGATCGCCAACGCCGGACTGATCGGATTTGCGCTCTGGCTCATGTGCGAGGGCGTTCGGACGGCGAATCACAAGTTCATCAACGCCGGCGTCGCGCTGATGGGACTGCTGATCGTCACCCGGTTCATCGACTATTTCGGCTCCCTGCTTCGGAGCGGGATCGCGTTCATCGCGGTCGGGCTGTTGTTCATCGGGATGGCGTTCGCACTGAATATGGGCCGCCGGAGACTCATCGAGATGATGAGAGGAGGTGCGGCATGAAGCCGTTGCGGATTCTGCTAGCGGCCCACCTCGCGTTTTTTCTGGGCTGGGCCGGCTTGGAAGAATGGCGCCGCGCCGACTCGACCGTCATATGGCTCCAAACGCTGCCCATCGATCCCCGGGATCTCATCTCCGGGCACTACATGATCCTCCGATACGGGATTGGCGAGATACGGAACCTCCCGGGGTTTCCGACAGACAAGCCGGGCCGCAAGACTCGGGTCGGCGTGCGGCTGGTGCCCGGACCGACTGCGGTCATTCACGGCTCAGAAAAACAAATACATGTGGCCGAATCGGTCCGGATCCCGCCGCCGCGGAATGGGCCGCAGCCGGACCCGAACAACGGCGTCTGGGCGGCAGGGACGTGGACGGGAAAGGGCATCGTGTACGGCATCGAACGATATTATTTCAGCGAAAAGCGGAAAGAGGCGCTGAACACAGTGCGGTCGGGGAAGGTATATGTGGCCGCCATTGTCGGAGAGGACGGAACATTGCGGATCAAGGATATTGTGTTTTGAACAAGGCAAGACCGTGACTGACCGGAAAAAAGACCTGGTGGACGTCCACGTTCATCTGCTGGCCCTGCCGGCGCCCGGAAACGGATGCCGCATTTCACCGCGTCTGAAAAACGGGCTTCTGGCCCGCGCGCTCGCACGGTTGCGCGGATGGCCGCTCGACGACGCGGACCGGTTCAACCGGATGTATCTCGAGCGGCTCTTGCGGGACTTGGCGGAGTCCGAGCGCGTGGGCCGGGCGGTGATCCTGGCGATGGACGGGGTGTACGACGACGACGGCCGGCTGGACGAACAGAAGACTGACATTCTGATTTCGAACACCCATTGTCTGGAGATTTCACACGAGCATCCCTGCCTCCTCGCGGGCGTTTCGATCAATCCCCTGCGGCGCGACGCGCTCGACGAGCTGGATCGCTGCGTTCAGGAGGGCGCGGCGCTCGTCAAATGGCTGCCGAATTCGCAGGGATTTGATCCCGCCGACCCGCGGTGCCTTCCGTTCTACCGGGCACTCGCCGCGCGCGGCATGCCGCTCCTGAGCCACATCGGGTACGAATTCAGTCTCATCGGGAAGGACCAGTCGGCCGGGGACCTGCAGAGAATACGATGCGCGCTGGACGAGGGCGTGACGGTGATCGCCGCGCACGCGGCGAGTTTCGGCCTCTTCTTCCACGAGCCGTTTTGGCGGCTGTTCACGCACTATATGAAAACTTATCCGAATTTCCATGCTGATGTGTCGGCCCTCACGCTGCCCAACCGGGCCGGGATGCTGTGGCGGCTTCGGTCGCGGCCTGAATTTCATGGCCGGCTCCTGTTCGGTACAGATTACCCGCTCCCTGTCTTCTCCTATCCCTCCCTCCGCACAGGCTCGCTCCGTGCATGGCGGGAGGCACACGCCTGTGCCAATCCGTTTGACAGACATGCGGGTGTTCTCGAATCCGTGGGAATCCGTGCCGATGCGCGGGTGATCAGGGTGTCCGGATGAGAAGCGCGTCGACGATTTTCCGCACCGTTTCGTCCACCGCGGGCGGCGGCATGGAGCATCCGCCGGCTTTGGGGTGACCGCCGCCGCCGAACTGCTTCAGAAAATTACCGATGTGCGTCCGAAGGCGCTGGTCAGGACTGAAAATATTGAAGCCCACCGTGACGATCGTCCGGTTCGCCTCGAGCGGTTTCACCCGGACCAGGACGTCCGCGCCGTCGAAGAGGACATAGGGAAGGAATTTGTTGTTGCAGAGATCCCGCTCCTGCTCGGTGAGATCCCGCTGGTCCATGATCAGGATGTTCCCTTCGCGCATCATGCGCTGCAGGATCGCAGCCTTGGACATCTCGAGATTCGCCAGAAATGCCTCGGCCTTGCGCGCAAACGTCGGATGCGCGAGCGCATGTTCGGCAGGGCCCTCGGAGAGGAGCCGGATCAAAAGCAGGTTGTCCTCGACCGTGCCGTCCATGACCGGCTGGGAGGAGATCAGATGGCTGATCAGCACGTATCGCCGGGGATCGAGAATGTCGTCCCGCGCGAAGGCCGCGCTGTCGACCTTGTCAGTTTCCCGCAAGAGTTCGTCGTAGCGGTCGAGAATGGGGCCGTAGGCTGGAGCGTAAAAACGGTAAACCACGCGCGCGGCGCTGGGTGCGCTCTCATGCCGCCCGGCGAACGGCCGGGTGATCACGTTCGAATCGTGGTGATCAAACCAGAGGCCGCAGCCTTCCACGTAAGGAATATTCACCGCGATGTCGGTCTCCTCGCCCTTCCACCCCTTCCGAATTTCGTCAAGATCGATGAACTTGACGTCGCCGATCGGTTCGACGGCGCGCAGAAGAACGCAGGAGGTGATCGCGTCCAAATCAGAGTTGGTGACGATCCGTTTCAAGATTTTACTCATTTCACAGTATAACAAGCCCGTCCAATGCGGGCAACGCCTCAGGCGGGGGACTCGAACCCGACCACCGAAATGCCCGCCGCATCCGATTCCGCCAGCATCTCGTCCTTTTCCAGCAACAACGTCTGACCCGCCTGGACCGCGAGCACGGTGGCGCCGGAATCGCGCATCCGGTGGATGGTGGCCAAGCCGACCGTCGGCACGTCAAAGCGCAGGTCACGGCCGGGCGCGTTTGTTTTGACCACCACACAGCCGGCGCCGGCGATCCGGCCGCCGCGCTCGATCGTTTCGTTGGTGCCCTCCACCGCCTCCACCGCAACGACCATCCGGTTCTTGACGACCACGGTCTGCCCCACATCCAGCGCCGCGATCGATTGCGCCATCCGGATCCCGAACTCGACGTCGCTCTCTTCACGGTCGTCCGGCGTTCGGCGGGTGAGAACGCCGGCCGTTGGAAGATGGTCGCCGAGAAACGTCACGGAGGACCGGACCGAAAACCCCTCCGATTCCAGAAAATCGGCCGCCGCATTCAGAATGCCGCCCGTCCGCATGTCCCCCAGCCTTCCCAAAAGCCTGAGCCCGACCAGATCGATCGACGGATGCTTGAAAAAAATCTCCTTGCGGATCCGCCCGCACATGACAAGTTCCTTGACGCCCTCGGACCGGAAATGCTCCAGAATCCGGCCGATCTTTCCAAGCCCCACCCAGTACGTCCGGTCCGCGGCGGTCTCGATCTCCGCCGGCGCCGCATTCTCGATCGCGCACGCCACCACCCGCCGCCCGGACCGCCGGGCCGCGCGGGCGAACAGGAGCGGAAAACTCCCCTCCCCGGCGATGAGCCCGACAGGTTCCAGCCCGGCCACAGTGATATCAGCGGTGGATGCCGAGCTGGCTTGCGCGGACGAACCGCACGAGGTCGAGAACTTCGGGCGGGGCAGACGATTTTTCCAGAAGGTCGAGCGCCTCGGCGACGGTGTGTTTGGGCGACACCAGGACGCGGACGGCTTCCTTGAGCGCATCGATGACCGGCTTTCCGAACCCGCGACGCTGGAGGCCGATGCTGTTGACGCCGATGATGCGGACCTTGTCCTCGCCCGCGACCCGGCAGTACGGCGCGACGTCCTTGGTGATTCTCATCTGCCCGCCGATGTGCGCGTGCCGGCCGACCCGCGCGAATTGAATGACGCCGGTCATGCCGCCCAGCACCGCCCAGTCCTGAACCTCGACGTGGCCGGAAAGGCCCACGCCGTTGGCCATGATGATGTTGCCGCCCAGGTGGCAGTCATGCGCGATATGAACGTAGGCCATGAACAGGTTGTTGTCCCCGAGCCTCGTCACGCCTCCGCCGGGGACCGTTCCGAGATGGACGGTCACATATTCCCGGAAAACGTTGTTCCGGCCGATCCGGAGTTCCGTGATTTCTCCGGAATATTTCAGGTCCTGCGGGATCGTTCCGATGACGGCGCCGGGGAAGAACTCACAGCCGGCGCTGATCTCCGTGCGGCCGTGGATGGAGACCCGCTCGTGCAGCCGGCTCGGCCCCAGGAATTTGACGTTCTGGCCGATCACCGAATACGCGCCGACATACATGCCCTCCGGCAACTCCACGGATGGATGGATGACGGCCGTGGGATGAATTTCGCGGAGGCGGCCGGACCGCCAATCAGTCATGGCGTCCGGTGCGGGTTCACTATTCGGCAACGGCATATTTGAAAACCCCTTCCGTGGCCAGATTTCCCTCCACATAGGCCCGGCCCTCCATCGCGCCAAGCCGGCCGCCCATGTTGATCGCTTCGCATTCCAGCACCAACTGGTCCCCGGGCACCACAGGACGCCGCCATTTCACCTTATCGAGCCCCAGAAAATACACGATCCGGCCCTTGATCTTGAGGCGGGACAAAAGAAGGATCGCGCCGAGCTGCGCGATGGCCTCAACGATCAGCACGCCCGGCATGACCGGACGCTGGGGAAAATGTCCCTGGAAAAATAACTCGTTGCCGGTGACGTTTTTCAATCCTATGATTTTTGTGTCGGTCATGCCCAGGACCCGGTCGACCAGCAGGAACGGATATCGATGCGGCAGGATTTCCTTCACGGCGTTCAGATCAAGACAAAAATCCTCGGCGCGGCCCAGAGGCTGCGGCATGGTCTCCGGAATTCCCTCCGGCAGCTTCAAGAACCGCTCCCGCAGCATCTGAACGAAGCGGATGTTGAACCCATGACCCGATTTGATCGCAACGATCCTGCCTTTCAGCCGCCGGCCCATGAGCGCCAGATCGCCGACCAGGTCGAGAATCTTGTGTCGGACCGGCTCGTCCGGAAACCTCAGGGGGCCGCTTAGAAGTTTTCCATTTTCGTACACGACCGCATTCTCCAGGCTGGCGCCTTTGATCATGCCCTGCTTCATGAGCTCGTCGGCCTCCGACACGAACCCGAACGTCCGGGCGGGCGCGATCTGGGCGCTGAACTCCTCCGGCGTCAGCCGAAACGCGGCATACTGCGTGCCGACGGCGGGGTCCGGAAAGCTGACCGTTTCGCACACGTTGAAATCCGAGGCCGGCAGGGCGATCAGCGTCCGTTCGTTGTCTGTGAGGTGGATCGGCTCCCGGATTCGCAGCTCGCGCGCAGGGGCCGACTGCCGCACGAGCCCCACCGACTGAACGGCCTCCACATACATTTTGGAAGACCCGTCCAGAAGCGGCAATTCCTCCGCGTCGAGTTCCACCGTGCAATTGTCGATGCCGAGCCCCAGGAACACCGCCATCAGGTGCTCGATCGTGTGCACGTGAACATCGCCCACCGCGAGGCTCGTCCCCCGGTTCGCCCGCACCACAAGATCCACGCGAGCGGGAATTTCGACGGCCTCCATGAGGTCCACCCGGCGAAAGACAATCCCGCGGTTGGGTTCCGCCGGGACCAGCCGCACGCCGGCCGGTCGGCCCGTATGAAGGCCGATGCCCTGCAGTGGAACCGGGGACTTGAGTGTGTATTGCATGGCTCAGTTCACGAGGCCGGATCGTTTCCTAAGCCGAGCCGATCGAAACGTTCTCAACAGATGATATCCTTCTGGACAATCGCACAATGGAGGCCTTGAGCCGGTGTACATCCCGGACGACGTCCGGCAGACGGCCCAGGGAAACCTTGATGCGCTTCTCCTCCGGGTGCGGGCGCGCCGGAAATCCTGACACGGCCTGTGCCGGCGCAAGGGACTTGGTGACGCCGGACTTGGCGCCGATCATGACGCGATCGCCAACTTCGATATGCCCCGCAACGCCCGACTGGGCCGCGAGCACCACGCCGTGGCCCAGCTTCGCGCTGCCGGCGATTCCCGATTGCGCGATCAGAAGACAGTGGGACCCCAGCCGGACATTGTGGGCGACATGAACCAGATTGTCGATCTTGGTGCCCCGGCCGATCACGGTGTCGCCGACCGTTCCGCGATCGATCGTGACGTTCGCGCCGATCTCCACGTCGTCCTCGATTCGAACGCCGCCGATCTGCGGCACTTTGTGATGTCCCTCGGCGGTCGACACGTATCCATACCCGTCACTGCCGATCACGGTTCCGGAGTGGATGAGGCATCGGGATCCGATGCAAACGCCGTCGTACACGCGAACGCCCGGAAAAATGCGCGTCTGAGCGCCGATCCGGCTGCCCGGCCCGATGCTCGCGAGCGCCTCCACGATCGCGCCGTCTCCCAGCTTGCAGCCGTCGCCGATCACCGCATGAGGGCCGAGCGAAACGTTTTTGCCAAGTTCCACCCGGCTGCCCACCACGGCCGTCGCATGAACGCCCGGCGCCGGAACCGGCCGGTGGTCGAACAGGGCCAGGAGATGCGGCATGGATGCGCGGACATCCGAAACGCCAAGCAGCGCGCGGCCCGAGGACGGAATCAGATCCGAGAGCGCCGGGCGCGGAAGCATGACGATCGCGGCCAAACTTCGCATCGCCGCCGGCACATCCTTTAATTTCTCCACAAAAATCAGGCTGGCCTCATCGGCCTCGGCCGGCTGCGCCAGGCGCGCAGCGCGCGCGTCGGGGTTGCCCCGCAGCTCAGCCGTCAGGCCCGCCTGCTCGATGGCCGCCAGGAGGCCGGCGGCGGTGCGGCCTGTGTTTCCGGGCTCTGTGTTCACTTTTTCTTTTCTTCTGGCTTCTCCGATTTCGACTTGACCGCTTCCTTCACCCTGGAAATGACCGCCTCGGTGATGTCCAGCGAGTCATCGACGTAAAGAATCGGCCGGCCGGAGGGGGCGGCCGCGTCGAACACGACGTTAAATCCCTTGGACTTCGAAACCTCCTCGATGGACTTGCTGAGCGTTTCCTTGACGGGCGACAAAAGCTCGTCCTCCTTTTCGGCCAGCTCGCTCTGCAGTTGCTTGACGAGGTCCTGGTATCCGCCCAGCTCCTTCTTGAACTCGCCCTCCTTTTCCTTCTTGGAGTCTTCCGACCGCAGAAGATTCTTTTTCAGGTCGTTGTCGAGCTGCTGGATCTGCCGTTCCTTCTCGGTGATCAGCTTCTGCTTGGGTTTGGCCCATTCCTCCAGCGTCTCCTTGGCCTTGGCGTACTCCGGATAATTGCGGAGCACCTCCTGCAAATCGATGAAACAGGCCTTGATGTTTCCGGCGCTGATCAAGGGTTCTTCGGCGCGGGCGGCATGGCTCAGGGCCGGGCCCGCCAAAAACGCTGCGCACAGGATCGCTCGCAGGTACGGAATGTTCATGGAAAACCTCCTCATGGCTTTTTCGGCTTGTTCAATTTCTCGATGACGGCGCTCGTCATGTCGACGTAATCCTCGGATGCGTACAAAATCTCGTTTTCGGAAAACACCAGGCTGAATCCCTTCTGGATCGCAATGTCTCGGATCGCGTTGTAGATGGACTTCCGGGCGTCCGAAATGAGCGTCTCCCGCTCCTTGTCCAGCACGTTCATCGACTGGTAATAGGACGTCTGGAGTTCCACCTTCTGCTGGGCCAGGATGGCCTGCATGCGCTGGACGCGGACAGGATCGTTTTCGGAGGCCAGCTCCTTTTCCATCCGGCGGATGTCCTCGTTGGCCTTGGTGACGTTCTGCACCACTCGGTCTTTTTCGGCGTCGTTCTTCTTGAGCTTTTCCTGAAAGGCATCGTAACTCATGGAAACTTCTTCGAAATTCACCACGGCGATCCGGATGAGCGCCTCGGCCGAGGCGGAAACCGCCGGCAACCCCGCCAGACACAGACCGAAGGTCAGTCGATAGAGCATTTTTTCAAACATGTTGATGTTCCTCCAAATATCGTTCGGCGTCCAGCGCTGCCATGCAGCCTGTGCCGGCGGCCGTCACGGCCTGCCGGTAAACCCGGTCCGCCACATCGCCGGCCGCAAAAACACCCGGCGCGCTGGTCTTCGTGCAGCCGGGCATCGTGCGGATGTATCCATGCTCGTCCATGTCGATCTGTCCGCGAAACGCCGCCGTGTTGGGCTGATGGCCGATCGCGACAAAGAGTCCCTGGCAGGGAAGAACCTCCTCCGCTCCGTTCACGGTCGATTTGAGCTTAAGTCCGGTCATGACCTTGCCGTCGCCCACCACTTCCGTCACGGCCGTGTTCCACCGTACCTCCACTTTCGGGTTCTTGAGCACTCGATCCTGCATGATCTTCGACGCGCGAAACTTGTCCCGGCGGTGAATCAGGATCAGCTTCGAAACGAATTTCGTCAGAAAGTTCGCCTCCTCCATCGCCGTGTCGCCGCCGCCAACCACTGCGACAGCCTGGTTCCTGAAAAACGCGCCGTCGCATGTTGCACACGCCGATACTCCGCGCCCGCCGTACCCGGCCGGCGCCGGCGCCTCGCCCGGAATGCCGATCCATTTGGCCGACGCGCCGGTCGCGATGATCAGCGCGCGACAGCGCCGGGCCGTGCCGTCGCCCATCGAAAGCACGATCGGCCGGGCCTTGAGGTCCGCCCGGACAACCTCGCCGGACACGATCCGCGTTCCGAACCGGCTCGCCTGCCGGCGAAACAAGTCCATCATGTCCGGGCCGAGCACGCCTTCCGGAAAGCCCGGAAAATTTTCGACGTCGGTCGTGATCGTCAACTGGCCGCCCGGCTGAAGGCCGTCGATGACCAAGGGGTTGAGATTCGCGCGCGCGGCGTAAATCGCCGCCGTCAAGCCGGCGGGGCCGCTGCCCAGAATAACCACCTCTTCCGTTGCCCCCGCGTCGGCCGATCCGCCGCCGATCGGCGCCAGACCGAGAACCTCATCGAGCTTTCCCTGCCGCTCCAGGTCCGCGAGATCTTCGAATCCGCCATGGGGCCGGCCGTCAATGAAGACTTGGGGCACGGTGTCCCGGCCGGACTCCCGGCGCATTTTCATCTCCAGCTCCAGATCACGTTCCACGTCAATTTCCTTGAACGGCACTCCCTTCGATTTCAACAACTCCTTCGCCCACCGGCAAAACGGGCAGTAGGGTTTCGTGTATACCAGCACGCTTACCATAAAAGGAAAGCATATCTGAAACCGCCGGCAAAATTCAACACGCGGCGCCGGTCCACTACTCGTACGACCGGATGTTTCGCTCAATCCGGCGGACATTCGATTCAACCGCCTGCCGCAGCTTCGCCGCGCTCTCCCCAAGGAACGTCCCCGGCACGGCCGTCTCGATGTCCTTCAACAGATCCACCGATTCCGCCGGCGCCGATAGCTCCATCAGGCAGACAGCCATCCGGAACTTGGCCGCCAGCGCGCCTTCGCCCTCCGGATCCTGCGTCAGCGACTCCCGGTAGAGCTGCAGCGCCTTCAGGTGGTCTTTCCGGTTCTCTTTGAGCGTGGCCAGCCGGCGGTACACTTCGGCGCGGTCTTTCCCGCCCGTTTCGACATCCGTGAGAAGCTGCTCATACAGGGACTCCGCGCGGTCCGTCTCTCCGAGTTCATCTGTGAGCAGTGCGACCATCAGGCGGCACCGGCCGCGAACCTGGCCCGACGTCTCGGCGATCATGGCCTCAAAGTGCTGCCGGCCCCGGCCCAACTGATTGAGGGACCGGTGACAGAATCCCAGAAACACGCCGCTGTCAGGTGCCAGCGCCCGACGCGACCAGAGCTGCTCCAAGATCGCAGCCGCATCGCCGACCTGCGAGAGATGGTACAGGCACACCGCGACGTTGTAGAGGTACTTGTCCTCCTTCAAGTCGGCGTGAAGCCCCCTGTACACCTCCAGGGCCTCCTCATATTTCTTCTCCCGAAACAAAGCTTCCGCCCGCCGTTGGGCCGCAGGTTTGTCGCTCATCTCGACACCATCGCATATTTTTTGCGGAATGAACATCTTTCAAACACATGGATTGAACATGTTATACTCATGGAAGGAAGCGAGACAAAACTGTCATACGAGGAGGCGATGTCCATGTTCGAAGTATCAAGCGCACTGAGGCGCGGATGGTGCGCCGGTTTGTTCGCTCTGCTCTTGTGCCTGCCGCTGACGGCCGGCGAGGAGGGCGGCGAGAAGGCCCGTCACGAGCAGCGCGAAAAGGCGGGAGAGGAAATGCAGGCGGAACGGCATAAAATCCGGGAGGAATTCGACAAAAAGCGCGACGTCGTCCAGGAAAAACGCAAGAAGCTCCGGGCCGAAATCCGGGAACTCAAGGCCAAAATGCGGGAACTGCAGAAACAACAAAACGACCTCGAACTCGAAGTCGGCGCGATCCAGGACCAGATGGAGGTCGCCATGGAGGAGCTGGAGGAGAAGATGGAACAGAAACGGAAAGAAATGAGGGAAAAAGAACAGGAGAAACGAAAGGAGCGCGGGGAGGATTGATACATCAGACTGGCCCGCGTTCCCGGGAAGTCAGGGCGGAACGGCAAGGTCGGAGTGCCGGAGCCGGTGGCGCCACACGGATGTGGCGGCGCATGTTCGGCGGAGGGACGGGGTCCGCCGCCGTAGCTCCCCCCAAGAGCTGGGGCTCCTCCCCTCATTCGATGCTTCCTTGTTGGGGGCTGCCAAGGAGAGGAGGAGTTGAGGGGAGGACGCTGCGCGCCTGCGGCCGGTGTCAGGACGTAGAGGCGGGTGCGCCCGGACGCGTCAATACATCCACCTTTCATGCCTCACAGGAAGACGATTCAACACATCCCGATAATATCCCCACTTCGGTATAAACCGGTCCATGAAAGATTTGAAGCGCGCATTGTGCCTGGGTTCCAGCAGGTGGAGCATCTCGTGCACGACGATGTATTCGATGCACTCGGATGGCTTCCTGGCCAGATCCGTGTTGAGCCGGATGTTTTTGGAGACGAGGTTGCAACTTCCCCACCTTGTTTTCATCCGTTGCACAAAGAACCGCTCCACCTTCACCCCTATGAGCGGCTCCCATTTGGCAATCAAGGGCGGTACGGCTTTTTTGACTTGCTCTCGATACCATTCATCCACGATGGTTCTCTTTTTCTTTTGCCGAGTGCCGGGCCGAATCCGAAGGAGCATCTTGCCGTGCTTCAGTTCCACGCTTGGCGCTTCGTCGACCTCGATTGGCCTGAGGATGTGCCGCCTTCCCCAGACGTAATGGCTTTCCAGGTCCAGATATTCACGCGGGGTTTCACGCTCCTGAGTCCGAAGCTTTTCCCGCTGTTTTTTGATCCATCCGAGTTTCGAGATCGCGAAGACGCGAATCAAGTCCAGACTCATCCGCGATGGGGCGGAAATCCGGACTCTGCCGGTTGGAGGATAGACGCTGAGATGGATGTTTTTGATGTCCTTCAGCGTCACATCCACCGCGATCTCGCCCATTTTTATTTGCGTGATCATCAGTATTCTCTCTGCGCTCTGATGATGAGGAAGATGCGTTCCACCTCGGCCTCATTCCTTCCTAAAAGCGGGAGCAATTCCCCTTTGATGATGTTCTCGCGCGTCCGAATGCCTCGCCAGCCGTCCGGCCGGACCCTTTTCACGGTCTCGTCAATCTTCAACGCCAACTCTTCATTCTGGTTCAGATTGTGGTAGAGGGCGCGTTTCCCCTGCGTGTCCAGCTTTTCCGGCGTCTCCTCCGAATGCCCGGCATCCACCTTCTTCGCCAGCTCGGCGACGCGTTTCAAGTATTCCTCATACTCGATCGCCTTGGCCTTGCGCGCCGCGATGATCTCGTCCAGGAGCGTCGACATCTTCTCGTAGAAAGCCGGGTCGTTCAGGTGCTCCTTGATGATCTTTCTGCGGACGTTGTTCTCGATGGTTTCGGCGATGGCGTCCTTGTTGCCCTTCAGGCCGCCCAGCTGCGTGGCGATGGCATTGGCGATGCCGGTCTTCACAATCAGCTCCAGCAGGCCCATGTTGTCGAAGGGCGAAATTTTGCGCGGCTCATCGGCCTCGATGTAGGTGTCAATGAGGTGCCGCATGTCGGCCTCGTAGGCTTTGAGGTCGAGCGTCTCGCCGCTGGCCTTGCGGATGATCTCGCGGACGTTCAAGTGGTAGTCGAGCTGCTTCTTGATGCGCGCAATGTCGGAGCTGCTGTAGCCGGCCGCGTCCAATTCGTCGGAGATGTTGGCGTAGGCGCGCACGAGCGCCACGGTCGCCTTGTAGAGCGCGGCCCGCTGCGGTTCGCGTTCCTTCAGGTCGGAAGCGATCTCGGTATTGCCGCAAAAATAGTGGATGTGCTCCAGCTCACCCTTGGGCGGCTCAACCGGTTCGCGCAGAAGGGCGATCACTTCAATGGCGTCGTCGAGGCGTTCTCTCCCCTTCTTCAAACGATCCTGCAACAGGACTTCCGGGTCTGTCCCGCCGTCGCTGTGGTCCAGTTCGGAGGTGTAGACCGCGATGGCGTTCTCGACTTTTTTGAACAGGTCTTTGTAGTCCACGATGTAGCCGAAATCCTTGTCCTCGCCGTCCAGCCGGTTGACGCGGCAGATGGCCTGGAACAGGCCGTGATCCTGCATGGACTTGTCGATGTAAAGGTAGGTGCAGGGCGGCGCGTCGAATCCGGTCAAGAGCTTGTCCACCACCACCAGAAGTTTCATGTTCGCCGGCTCTTTTGTGAACAGCGCCTTTGCTCTCTCCTCGTATGTCTCGGTCCGGGTCTGCCCCGGCTTGGCGTCGACGTCCTTCAGAAGTTCCGTGTATGTGTTGTAGATGAACTGCTTGTCGGTCTCGGTGTTGGCGCCGGTTTCCTCCAGCGTCACATCTTTCGCAAGCGGGTTGTAGGATGTCACCACCGCGCACTTGCCCCTGAACGGCGTCTTCTGGAACAGCGTAAAATATTTGCTCGCATCGTAGATGCTGGAGGCCACCAGGATGGCGTTGCCGCGTTCGCTCGAAAGACGCGGCTTCACGCTGAAATCGAAGACGATGTCGTTCACCACCCGATCCATGCGCGATTTGGAGCTGAGCACGTTCTGCATCGTGCCCCATCGCTTTTTCAGCTCGTCCTTTTGCCAGTCGTTCAGCCCTTTGGTCTTGGAGTCGAACCACGCGTCGATCTTGTCTTCGGAGCCGAGCCGTTGATCGATGTCCCGCGCCTCGTACACGATATCCAGCACCACCCCGTCATCCACCCCCTCGCTGAACTTGTAGGTGTGGATGTAGCCGCCGAACACTTCAAGGCTGGTCGCCTTGTCTTTCATCAGAAGCGGCGTGCCCGTGAATCCGATGAAGACGGCGTTCGGCATCATCGCCTTCATCACGCGGTGCAGCTTGCCGCTCTGCGTGCGATGGCATTCGTCCACGAACACGAACACTTCGCCCATCGTCGGGCTGGGCCTGGCTTCCAGCTCCTTGATGAAGGCGTCGAAGTCGTCCACGTCCTTTCGGCCGAACTTGTGCACCAGCGAGCAGAGCAGGCGCGGTCTGGCTTGGCCGAGCTGATTCATCAGTTCACGGCCGCTGTTGGTGCGCTTGATGGCCTCGCCCGTTTCGGTGAAGACCCGCTCGATCTGTTTGTCCAGCTCGTCGCGGTCGGTGATGATGGCAACGCGGGCGTTCGGGTTGTTTTCCAAAATCCATTTGGCGAGCATGACCATGACGATGCTCTTGCCGCTGCCCTGCGTGTGCCAGATGATGCCGCCCTTTTTCTCGCGCACATGGCTCTGCGCGGCCTTGACGCCGAAATACTGGTGGACGCGCGGCAGTTTCTTTACGCCGCCGTCGAACAGCACGAAGTCGCGCATCAGCTCGATCAGCCGGCGCTTGTCGCACATCTTGAGCAGATACTTGTCCAGCTTGAACCGGCTGTTGTCCGCTTCGTCCTCCTTCCACTTGAGGAAATATTTCTCCGGCGTGCCGATGGCGCCGTATTGCAGTCCCTCGGAATCATTCCCGGCGAAAACAATCTGAACGGTGGAGAAGAACCACTCGTTGAACTCCTTCTGCTGGTTGGACAGCAACTGCCGGATGCCGTCGCCGATGGTGACGCGGCTGTTCTTCAGTTCCAGCATGCCGACAGCGATGCCGTTCACGTACAGAACCAAGTCGGGCCGCCGCTCGTGGTTGCCCTGGAGCGTCACCTCCTCGGCGATGGCGAAGTCATTCTTTAATGGATTGCCCCAATCGATCAGTTGGATCGATTCCGTCTTCTCGCCCGCCTCCACTTTTACCGGGACGCCGTAGCGCAGAAGTCCGTACACGATTCTGTTATTTTCGTAGAGACTCCGGTTGGGATGGTGGGCTTCCGTGAGAAGAACGTGAATCGCCCGGGCGATTTTATCCGCGCGGTATTTCCGGCTTTCCAGATATGCCTTGAGAATTTTTCCCTCGATGTTGCTGTTGCCGTCGCGGTCGGTCCAGTCGCCGAGATATCGATAGTCCAGCTCGTCGCGGAAGAGGGCGATGACCCGGTTCTGCGTGGCGCGTTCGGGCTGGCCGATGGTGCTCATTTCAAGACCTTCCAATGTCCACCTTTGGCTGCGCCGATGCGTTGCACATACCCATGCGACTTCAAATACTGGATGTTCTTTTCCACCGCCGTTGTGCTGAATTTCAGCATACTCGCCAGTTTGGTCAGCGTGATTTTTGGGTTATCCTGCATTGCGCGCACAATGGCTGTGCGGGTTTCACCCAACTTTTCACCCAACTTTTCTCCCGACGATACCCCTGCAGTATCGGCCGCAAGCGCCGCCGGCAGATGCGCGGGGTTGGCATGAAACGTCAACATGAGTCCCGACATTTCAAAATCATAGAGAGGCGGCTCTATGCCGTGCTCCCGGCACTCCCGGCGAATTTTTTCGATGCCCCGTCCCCAGGATTCTATATACCCGGCTCTGAAAAATGCGTTGGCCAGGAGCGGATTGGGTGGGTTCGACGGATGCTTACCCAACAGACGCTTCAGCGTCCACCCTTCCGGAAGTCGCCCGGGGTTCCACAGAACGATTCTGTCGTCATACACGCTGATCTGGATCGGCGCACCGACGCTGTAGTCCTTGTGAACGATGGCGTTCAGCAGAGCTTCACGCATTGCACCATGAGGGAATAAAAAGATCTCGCGGCGTTGAATGCCCTCGTAACTGATATATGCCTTCAAGTACTTCGTGTGCAGAATCTCCAAGGTTTTCTCGACTTGATTAAACAGATTCCCGTGAATTTCGTCCTGATAGCGGAGGTCGTCGTCGGTGACGAAAAAGCCGATCTTGATCCATGCACCGCTGACATAACGCTCCGGCCAGTCGGAAAACAGCAGACACGCGGCGCGTTTGAGGTGGCGCTTCTCCGACAATTCCAGATTCTCGAGGATGACCGCGCGGCTGTCCCGCAACACGGCCCGATCCATGCGGCCGCTGCGGGCGGCCTTCTGCTTGAAAAGCCGAAGCGCAGTATTGCTGCAATCTTCGAATGAAAATGCGGGTTCAGGCACGCCATCCCAATGGCGTCCGCGCTTCTTCAACAAGAACCGATCGAGCGACGCGCCCTTCAACTCCTGCTTGGTACTGCCGCTACGGTAGTGGTACTCGCCCTTGTAGCTGACCGGATACGGATAGGGCTCGACGGCGATCTCCAGCGTCTCCTTGCCCGACTCCTCGCGCAGGTTCACATCCACCATGATGCCGAGAATATCGCGCACCTTGTTTGGAATGTCTTCGAGCAGTTTGGCCGCATTCTTGACCCCGACGGCCTTGCCCCGGTTGTTGCGGCCGATGATCAGTACCCCGCCTTCGGCATTGGCGAAGCCGCATATCCAGCGCAGATACTCGTCGCGCCATGTCTCTTTCCATTCAGTCTTCTGGCTCTCCTTCATACCAACCTCGTCTTCCCAGTCAGTAATTCCTGCATCATCCCCTGCTTGAGCGCGCGGGTTTTGTCGCGTTTCCGCTCCACCGCCGCGATCCCGGCGTCCATGTCGGAAAGCACGGCGGCGATGGCGGTTTGTTCGGGGATGGATGGCAATGAAATCGGGAGTTGCGCATACTCGTTACCATTGATTCCAGGTTGCCCGCTGCGCATCGACATTAGTCGCACCCAATTCCAGTAAGCATCAGTGGTTGCATACGCAGCCAAGAAAGCGGGTATGAGGATCGCGGGATCAGGCCGAACACGGATAAGAAAACCAGCGAACACCAAACGACCATCCAGCGGGTTATATAAATAGGATTTGCCTACGCTCGCACCTGTCCTCGCAAAAACGAGATCACCGTCGCCGAGGTAGTAATTGCCGGCATTCGCAGCCCTGACTGAGACAAGCTTCTCAGGAGAGAAACGACTATCTTCAGAAATGTCAGTAATCCGAATGTAGGCGGGCAGCCTGTCCGAAAATGGAACGGCAGGCGCATTGATTCCATAGTCGGGGCGTGAGATCAGACAGTCCCCCAACCGTTTCACCTCCCACTCCCCGCTGAAACCCGGCAGGCGTTTTTTGCCGGTAAGGAGTTCCTGCATGGCGGCCTGTTTGAGGTCGCGCTTCTTGGCGATGAGTTTGTCCAGCGACGCAATCAGTGCGTCCACATCCGACAACGCCTCGGCGATGGCTTCTTGCTCGGCTTTCGTAGGCGGGAGGGCGATCTTCATTTCGGTCAACGTGCCTCGCGTGATGTATGGTGTATTGCCGGCATTCACCTCAACCCGAATTCTTTCAGAGAGATTCCGCCCCATGTAATGCTGAACGTATTTGATCGAGTCCACGAAACCCGACAGCACATAAGTACGCTGATACGCGTTGAACTTTCCCTTGTAGTAATGGATGTATCCCACGTTCGCGCCATTTCCTGAAACAAGGAGCGCTTCGGTATCAAAAGCGTAGGTGTCGATTTGGTAATAGTCTCTCGCGCAGGTATAAAAGTTGTATTGACCATTTGGCGTCATAGCGTTTACATCAAGTTTGCCGGTCGTAACTTGGGTGCATGTAGTTCCAAGTTCGGCGACCACCCACTCCTCCGGAATCACGCCGACCTCGGTTTGCTTGTATCCTTTCGGCACGGTTCCGGTCATGCTGGCGACCTTGCGCGGAGTCTGCGTTCGATCACTCGTTTCAACTGCTCGCGTTTGGGCAGGTGAAGCTGATATTTGGAGACGAAGAGTTTGTTGTCCATGCCGGCCAGGGCGTACTCGGCGAGGGCGTGGTCCTTTTTGGCGCAGAGCAGGATGCCAACGGGCGGGTTGTCGCCTTTGGCCATGACGTTTTTGCGGTACCACGTCACGTAGGTGTTGAGCTGGCCGATGTTTTCGTGGCTGAATTCCTCCAGCTTCAGTTCAATCAGCACATGACACTTGAGGACGCGGTGGTAGAAGACGAGATCCACGAAACCATGCGTATCGCCGATGAGGATGCGTTTCTGTCGGGACTCGAAACAGAAGCCGTGGCCCAGTTCCAGAAGAAACTCCTGCAACCGGTCCAGCAGTTGGTCTTCCAGATGCGACTCGCCCATGACCTCTCTCGGTTTCAAGCCGAGGAACTCAAAGATGTAGGGGTCGCGGATGTTCAAGCGCGGTTCGGATTTTTCCGCTCCTCGTCTGGCCAGCGCAGCCAGCTTCTTCCTGTCGCGGGACAGGCCGGACCGCTCGAAATAGAGCGACGCGATCTGGCGCCGGAGTTCGCGCACCGACCAGCCGCCCTGAACGCATTCGGCCTCGTAAAAGGCGCGTTTGTGCTTGTCGTCGATTGCGACCAATTGCTCGATGTGCGTGTAAGAGACCTGCTGGAGAAACCCTTTCTTGAAAACCTGAGATTGTGCGGTCAGTGACCGCACTTTCCCGGACTTGGCGCCGCCTCCATCCGGCAGAAGGAGTTGGAATTGTGCGGGCAGTGACCGCAGAATTTGAGGATAGACTTGGTAAAATCGGAGGTACTGGTAAAGCTGGCGTTTTCCGCAGGCGCTGACATTCGACGTTTCCAGTTCAACCGACAGCTTCGCAAACAGCTCACTTCCATATTTTGCCCGGTCGGCGCCACGCAGTTCATATTCGGCGATGTAACATCCGATCAGCCAATTGCGCATGGTCAGAGCGATGTTGACCGCGCGGCCGGCCTGCGCGGCCAGATTGTCATGAACAGCGCGGATAGACTTGACGAGTTCGGCAAAGGTGAGACGCGCCCGGCCGGCAATCGCGGATTTATTTGGTTTCGTCACGACCTGAACCCCATCTTCTTCAGATGCCCGTCCACCCGGGCGGAGAGCGTCTCAACTTCCTTCGTGATTTCCAGGAGCGGTGAGGCGTAGCGGTCGGCCAGTTCCCTCACGCGCTGGGTGAGGGCCTGACTGACGCGGTCCATCTCCCCGTGAATGGCGGCATCGAGGGCGGTGAGCCATTTGTCGTCTACGACCAGCATCTTAATCTCGGCCTCGGCAAGTTTGGGGTATTTGGCGCAGGCCTTCGCATCCAGATCGGCGGCGGCCTCTTTGTGGCGTTTCTTGAGGTCGGATTCCCGGTTGCTGAATTCCAGCCACGCATTCAACACGGCGGCTTCGTCCTTGGCATCCTTGTCGTCCTTGATCTCCTTCAACCGGGCGGCGACGCTGGCCTTGTTCACCTTGTCGAGATCGGCGAAGGCGCCCTCCTCACCGCCGTGTTCTTCCTCCAACTCGGCGATCTTGGCGGTGACGCTTTCCAGCTCGGCGGCGAGTTGGTCAATCGCCTCCTGCTCCTTCGCGTAGTAGCGGGCGACGATGAGAGACTTTGGGATCAGATCGCAGGTCCAGCCCTTGTCCACCTGTTTCCCCGGTTTGCCGTCCTTATCTTTCCTGGTCTCGATAACCCGGTAGGTCTCGGCTTTCCATCCGTCAGCGGCGATGAGGTAGCAGTCGTCCTGCATGGTCTCGGTCCAATAGTCCATCAGGCGTTGATAGACATCGTAGGGATCGATGAGTGGCTTGCCGGCGTAGTGGACGAGCAGGTCCTCGGCAAGGTCAGCGATAAGTTTCTTCGGATGGAATCCAATTTTCAATTGCCGCAGGGCCTTGGCGTTTTTTTGCCGCCATGTGTCGAAGTGGGCGTTCATGTTCGCGGCAAAGGCGACGAATTCCGGGTGCTCGAAGATTCTGGATTTGATGGCGGCCTTCTCCACGGCAAGGTCGATGTAGCTGACACGATTTTTTTTAAACAGGGTTTGTCGGAGCCTGGGGCAGACGGCCCAATATCGATCGAGGGCATCCACATCGCGAATCGGGATTCCGCCTTTTAGATGGCCTTCAATATCTTGAATGTCCTCGGGCGTCTGGCTGTCGATATAGCGCGGCAGGTTGAGGTTGAACTCGTTCTTCTCGATCTCCTCGACGCCGACCATGCGCGCAAAGCGGGGCACATCGAGCCGCCGCGTGAAGACGTCCACGATCTTGTGGATGTCCCGGGCGCGCAAGCGATTCTTGGGGCCGTCCTTCATGAAGCCGCCGCTCGCGTCGATCATGAAGATGCCCTTGCGGGCCGGCGCGTCCTTCTTGTCGACGACCACGATGCAGGCGGGGATGCCGGTGCCGTAGAAGAGGTTGGCGGGCAGGCCGATGATGCCCTTGATGTACCCCTTGCGCACAAGAGCGCGACGGATGTCGGCCTCGGCATTGCCGCGAAAGAGCACGCCGTGCGGCAAGATGCACGCGCCTTTGCCGGTGCTCTTGAGCGAGCGGACGATGTGCAGGAGGTACGCGTAGTCGCCCTGCTTGGCGGGCGGCGTGCCGAATGGCGCAAAGCGCTGGTATGGGTCCTTCAGCGGGTCGATTCCGGTGCTCCAGCGTTTGTCGGAAAATGGCGGGTTTGCAACGACGTAGTCGAATGTCTTGAGGGTGTCGCCGTCCTTGAAGAGCGGTGTTGCCAGCGTGCTGTGTCCCCCCTGAATCAGGGCCGTCGGATTGTCGTGCAGGATCATGTTCATCCGGGCGAGACCCGCCGTCGCCACGTCTTTCTCCTGCCCGTAAAGCGTGACGGCGGTGCCGGCCTCGTCGCCCACCTTCAAGAGCAGGGAGCCGGAGCCGCAGGTGGGATCATAAACGGTGGTGGCGGCGCTGGTCTTCGCATCGCGGATGCCGATAATCTGCGCCATGATCCGGCTGACCTCGGCCGGCGTGTAGAACTGTCCCTTGCTCTTGCCGCTCTCGGTGGCGAAGTGCCGCATGAGATATTCGTAGGCATCGCCGAGGATGTCGTCGCCTTCGGCGCGGTTTTTCGAGAAGTCGAGCGCCTTGTTCTCGAAGATGGCGATGAGATGGGTGAGCCGCTCGACCTTCTCCTTGCCGCTGCCCAGTTTAGTGGCATCATCGAAGTCCGGCATGTCGGACAGATTGTTGGCCTTGGCCAACGGTCCGATGATTTTCTTATTGATCTGATCGCCAATGTCGCTTTTGCCCTTCAGCGCCACCATGTCCTTGAAGCCCGCGCCCTTCGGGATCGTGATCGGCGCGTAAGGTTGACCGGCGTATTTATCGCTGACGTACTTGATGAACAGGAGGACGAGGACGTAGTCCTTGTACTGGCTGGCATCCATGCCGCCGCGCAGTTCATCGCAGCTCGACCAGAGGGATGAATAGAGTTCGGATTTCTTGATGGGCATGGATTACCCCATACCTTTTATCCCAGGCCCAAACCGGCGGCGGTTTTCAATGACTTTCCTGCCGGCGGCCGTTGTGCGGTATCGCTGGAGGCGGCTGTTGGGTTTGTCGGGGATCGTGTATTCGATCAGACCGGTTTGCAACGCGGGCTGAAGATATTTTTCAATGAAGTGCATCTTATCCACAAGCTCCACGATTGCCTGAAGTTCTTCCCGCGATTTTTCCTTCACAGCAGCCTTGAGAAGTTTTCCGACTGTAGGGGTGACTGTAGGGGCGACTGTAGGGGCGACTTGCGGGGTCTTCTTCGTCTCCGCTTTCCGGAATCGTACAACAAACGATGTGCCTCGCTCCTCAAACTCCGGGCCGGGAATGCCCGCCTCCCGACAAAGCCTGACGATCTTCATCGTGCCCTGGCCAAACCTCTCGATGAGGCCGACGTAGAAGAAGGCCGTCGCGATCAGTTTGTTCCGAGGAAGGGATTCATGAGTGCGTTTCAGGTCGCGGATCGAAAGTCCCGGATGCAGTCGCCCGGGATTCCAGATTTCGAGCGCATGGTCAAAAATCCGGAGCATCACGTTCCCCGTGGACGTGTATGGGGGCAAGGTGGTTATTCAAACGATGATTGACAGTGACACATTGACCGCCCAGCGCGTCATTGATTTTATGCTGGAGATGGATCAGGAATTGGAACAGGCTCGACTTGAAATCGAAAAACTGAGAAATGAGAACGTAGAACTTCGGAAGATGCTGGAATTGCCGGCCACCGAATCACAACCCCATCTTGAAATGGGCATTCGCGAAGTCGTGCTCGATTCCAAGCCATTGCCCTCAATGACAAAAGATTCGCCCACAAAAGAAAAAATCGCGTTGTTCCGGATGCTCTTCAGAGGCAGGGACGATGTATATGCGCTCCGTTGGGAGAATGAGCGAACAGGCAAGAGAGGTTATTCCCCGGTGCGCGAGGGAGGGGCGGTCGGGAAAGCGGCGAAATCCAAAAAATATTTGCCGTTGACGGATCAAGCCGTCCAGTACCATTTGTCGGGTGAGAAGACGATTGGCGTCTATCCGCTGCTCTTGGACAATACCTGCTGGTTTCTTGCGTGTGATTTTGACAAAGAGGGGTGGACGCTGGACGCACTCGCGTATCTGAATGTTTGCAATCGATATGGACTGCCTGCCTATCTGGAGCGTTCCCGGTCGGGCAATGGCGGCCATGTGTGGACCTTTTTCTCGTCACCCGTTTCAGCGACTTCGGCCAGGCAGTTGGGTATGAGATTGCTTCGGGAAACAATGGTTGTGCGCGGCGAGATGGACCTTGCCAGTTACGATCGATTTTTCCCGAATCAGGATTTTGTCCCCAAAGGCGGGTTTGGAAATCTCATCGCCCTGCCGCTCCAGAAAAAATGCCGGCGGCTTGGGAACACGGAATTCGTAAACCCCCACGATGCTGACCTCCGGCCATGGTCGGACCAGTGGGGATTTCTCAGCCAAGTCAAAAGGCTGTCCTCCGTTCATGTTGATGCCCTGCTTGAAAAAATTCCGCCGATCTCCGTCGGATTGGGATCCACGGCCAAGGTTTCCGCTGAATTGTCTCGAAAATATCCTGCTCCGCCCAAGATTCGCTGCACGTTTGCCAGTGCATTCAGTATCGAAAAATCCGGCGTCCCACCTTGGCTTCTCTCACAGATCAAGCATCTCGCGTCACTTCATAATCCTGAATTCTACCGGCGCCAGAAATTGAGACTGGAGACATATCGGACGCCAAGATTTGTCAAATGCTACGGCGAAGACATGAGTCACCTTCACCTGCCGCGCGGGGCGCTGGATGATCTGCAAGGGATATTCGCCGAAGCCAATTCGGAGATGGACATCATCGATCGCCGCCCCAGATTTGAAAAATTGGATATGCACTTCCAAGGATCGCTCAGACCTGAGCAGGAGAAAGCTCTGCATGCCGCCTTGTCACACGATATGGGCGTTCTGATTGCGCCGCCGGGAGCGGGCAAGACGGTCATGGGATGCTTTGCCGTTGCAACGCGGAGCGTGCCGACGCTGATATTGGCCCACCGAAAGCCCATCCTCGATCAATGGCGGACACATTTGATGGAACACTTGGGACTGAAATCGAAGGAAATCGGGCAGATCGGCGGAGGCAGAAAGCGATTGAGCCGGCTTGTGGATCTGGCGATGATCCAGAGTCTCGAACGGATGGAGGATATGGAGGATTTATTTTCTCAATACGGATTCATTGTCGTCGACGAATGCCAGCACATCCCGGCTTATACATTTGAAAGATGCGTCAAGAAGGCCGCAGCGCGCTACATCCTCGGCCTCACAGCGACACCCCACCGCCGTGACGGATTGCAAGGGATAATCGAGATGCAGTGCGGTCCGATCCGCTACCGGATGCCGGCGGCGAAAAACGGCATGACCGTTCATTTGATCGAGAGGTCGACAAAATTTTCATACCCCTCGGCCGATCTCTCGGCTCCGGCCATACAGGACATTTTTGGCGCTCTGGTCAAAGACGATCTCCGAAATGCGTTGATCATGGAAGATGTCCGGCAGGCGCTGTCACAGAAGGGGCATTGCCTGATTCTGACTCACAGAAAAGAACATTGCCGAATACTTGCGGAGGGGCTGGCCGGATCCGGCGCAAATCCATTTGTGCTGACCGGCGATTTGGGCAAGAAAGAACGGACGGCCATCATCAAGGCGATTCAGAATTTGCCTGTCGATGGAGAATTCATCATCGTTGCCACAGCCCAGTACCTCGGCGAGGGATTCGACTGCCCGCAGGTCGACACCCTCTTCCTGGCATTCCCCATTTCGTTCAAGAGCAATCTGGTTCAATACGTCGGAAGATCACTGCGAACCTGTGAGGGCAAAGAGAGCGTCCAGATTTATGACTATGTGGACACCGAAGTGCCGGTGCTCAAGAGAATGTCCGCCAAGCGCGTCAAGGCTTATAAATCTCTCGGGATTGGCGTAGATGACGACGAGGTATCTTCGCGAGAATACACTTTGCCCATGCCGGCGGGGCGCTGAAATGAATCCCGGCCGGAATGAAAGATGTCCCTGCGGCAGCGGGAAGAAATACAAGAAATGCTGCATTGACAATCCGAAGGCGTCCTGGCGAAAGCCGGCGGCAGAGCCGGTTTCCACTCCTGTCAGAGCCGCAGACAGAGATGATGATGAATTTGAGGATGAGGAAGACGAAATGGAAACCGGTGAGGATGCGGAGTCGGATGACGAAATGGCAGGCGTTTCACGGGGGACCAAATCCAGGTTCGAGCGGATTCGATACCCGGAGCCGGACGCATCCCTTCCTAAAATATCTCCGGAGGATGAACGCATCGTCGACCAATGGTGGATCGATTTCAAGCCCGTATACAAAGGGAGTGACCGCGGTGAAATGACCAAACGCATCGCAGACTTTATGGACGCCCATCCCGGGTTGTTCGTCCATTTGCGATTGGACGATGAGGCTTTGTTTGAACTTGGGGCCATGTACGGCCGTAAGCAGGAATGGAACATATTTGTGGATTTATTAAATCGCATCAGGCAGGAACACCCTCGCGCATACCTTCGGGCGTTCGGATACTGCGATTCGTATATCATCGCGCATCTTTTAGCGAGCGGGAGGAACAATGAGATTCCCGAATATTTGAAAAATTTCAAGACCTATCCCGACACGGATCCGGATGATTTGCGGCGCGTGATCGACATGCTTGCCTTGGCCGATATGACGGAGGTTCTGGGAGACCTGATTGAGGCCGTGGCCATTCCTCTGTGCCAATCATCGAAAATCATCAACAGCGGATTTGCCTTCCGCTGGGTGATATTCAGGCGGATGATCCCCCGGCTTGATCGGAAATCCTATCCGGAGGATGACGCGCGGCTCATCGTCGATGAATTGAACGCCCTGCATCCTCCATTTGATTTCGATCCGGGAACATTTCGCCGAACACTTGCCTGCTACGCCGCGCCACCGGATTTTCGTGACATCAAACTCATGCGGATGGAAAAACTATTCGAAATTTATATCCATGTCGTCTGCCATTTTTGCGCTTGGCTGCATGAGAAGAGGAGCATGGGGTGGATTCGCGCGCGATTTCTGGCGGATCGGCTTGAAGAGTACTTGTTGGACATTCCCTCCGGCAAGCGTCCGAAAACCCCGTTTCGTTTTTCAGATGAACGGATGGAGCGCCACATCTCCACACACTACAAATGGATCGTCAGCATCCACGGCGTTCCCGCCATGGCATTTCTGCACGCCGTATTTCTGTTTTCAGAATATCTTCTGGAGGCCGGGTATCACGACCGGGCGGAGTGTGGCCGGATCCAATCCGAGTGTTTGAATGTCTTGGATCGTTGTAAGAAGGTGTGCGATCCGACAGATCCGGCGGCGCGTCTCTATACACATTTCCCGCATCTGGCGGCCGGCTCCCCGCCTGCCGGCGTCAGGTAACGGTTCTGGAGTTACGATCAGTTTTCTGACGGATCCATTTTCATCATGGATTGGAGGTCGAGGGGTTGCGGGAGGCGCCGCAGATCGACCTTTGTCAGAAAACGCGGAGGAATTCTCCAACTCCCCTCTTTAGTTTGGATGGTGGCCGTTTTCTGATTGACTCGCACGACCATTCCCTCCACGGTTCTGCCTTCGTTTTGAAAACTGACCCGATCCCCTATTTCAAACTTTCTCAACGCATCCCCTGTTTTGATCTCGGATAAATACCGAATACGCCGGACAATGCGCCGATTCAGTTCGATCAATTGTTCGAGTGACAACTTTTCAATATCCACGCAAGTCACACGCTCCTTTCTTTGCGAGAGTCGTTCGGAACCCAACCGCCGCCAACCTGTTCGACATCCCACTCAGTTTCTATTCTAAGCCTATTCTAAGCCGACCAGTCGATTTTGGGCACTTTTCGACAATTTTTGGAAATTTTGATTGTCATAAGTCGAAATAAATCAATGGGCGCACGAGGACTCGAACCTCGGACCTCCTGCGTGTGAAGCAGGCGCTCTAACCAGCTGAGCTATGCGCCCTCGGCAAAACGCTAAGTCCAAGATTCACAAGTACGCATCATAGTTTTTGCGGGCGTAAATTCAAGGGCGTGTCGAAGACCTCGCGCGGCCTTGCCTAAGCGTGGCCTAAGCCGGATTTTCATTTGGCCTAAGCCGCGCGCAGTGCATGGAGCTTGGCGGGGATGTTCTGAATGTCCCGAGCGGTAGAGGGCTTCACGTAATATTTGTAGATCGTCGCGGGCGTGTTGCCCGAATGCGTGGCGACGTCTTTGACGTTCACACCGGCGTCAAGCATCTCGTTGATCATCGTGACGCGCGCCGCGTATGGCGCGGCGTATTCAACGCCGGCCTTTTTCAACACGGCGCGCCACGTGCGGCGCATTGTTGAGCGACTGAGGGGTTCGGACAGAAACGGACTTTCCACTGCATTTCCAACCTGATCGATGAAGTCTTGACCATTCATGTGAAAGCCGAGGCGGTTGGCATAATGTTCGATCAGTCCTTTGGCTTCGGCCGGAATGAACGACGGCGACGCCTCGCCGGATTTTCTGTGCGTGGGCGATTTGTGAACCTCGGGCCGAACCCACAAAAGGCCGGCGGACATGTCGAGATCGTCCCAGCGGATCTTGTTGAATACGGACGGCCGCAGGCCCAGCCAGACGTTCATGCCCACCCATACGGCGCGCGGATCGCGCCAAGTCTTTACGACCTCGCAAATTTTTTGCCGTTCGGCCGGTGTCAGGAATTTCCGCATGGCCGGATTCTTGCGCTCCTGGGGAATCTTCCGGAGCTGTTTGGCCAAGACCTCGTTGCTTCGCGCGTCGATCACGGGATTGAACTTGTACAACCCTCGCGACATGGCCATGCCGTAGACGACATGCAGGAGCCGCAGACACATTTCTATCGTTCGCTCGCTCTTTCTCGTGCTCCGCATCCACTTGGCAAAATCCACGACCGATACGGCGTCCGAGAAATGTTTTCGATTGTGCTTGGCGAGATAGTCGATGCACATGCCAAAAAGTGAATAATCGCTGTGATTTGAATACAGGACGGAATATCGGACGCGGCCAGTCTGTGAGGCTGCTTTACGGACGTCGCCGTGCTTCACGAGTTCGTCAATCATTTTCCCGAACGTGGACACCGGCAGACGCCGGGACTCCAACTTGCCATCCGTTTCCATCAACTCGGACTTCAGCCGCACCCGCGCGTTCCGGGCCTGCGTAAGCGAGGTGAACCCGGAGCGCCAATATTGTTTGCCGCGCCACTGGGACACGCATGAAAATTTCGCCGGCGATCCCTTTCGGGCGGCTCTCAGATCAACGTAGACGCCCTCGTATTTCGTTTTCTCCCACTTGTTCATGTGATGTCACCCCACGACATTTTCGGCCGCCCAACGCTCAAGATCCGCCGCACGGTATCGCTTTCGCTGATAAAGTCCAGTGCCTTTCACTTCACCCGTTACGGGGACAAACGGAATTTTCCCCTGTGCTGAAAGTTTCCGAAATTGTGATTCTGTCAGTCCCAAATGATCAGCGGCAGATTTGGCGTCCAGCAGGCGGCCCCCTCCGTTGGACTCGTTGTCCGCCTTACCCGGCCCGCCACGCGCTGTCAAGGTATCGCTCTGACGCTGATACCATCCCTTATCCGACAGTGTCAGAACGATTCGGCGGTATTGTTCGTCGTTCAGCACATCCGGGCGGTCTTCCGCGAGAAGTTCGGCCAGATCGGCATTGAACAATAGCGCGTCGCGCGGAGCCATGACGCAGACGCGGAAAAAATCTTCGATATGGCGGCGCGATTTCGTGCTGGCCGTCATTCGAGTTTCATCTCCCCGGCGAAATAATATCGCTCGATCGAAAGGCAGTCTTTGTCACGGGTCAATGCGCTGAATCGGACCAAAGTTCTGCATCCATCCGGCTCGTGAACAACACAGCGGTCGGGTTGTTTGAGTCCGTCTCCCGTGCAAAAGTCGCGCTTGCACCGCGGGCATTCGACCAAAATATAACGCGGGGCCGGCGCCTCCGACTCATTCGCTGAAAACGATTTCCTTGACGCCATGGCCTACGAGTCCCGATATTGCCCTTCGTAGACTTTGACCGCGTTTTCGGTCCCGTCCTGCCCCTTTGTCAGAAGCCAGTCGAAGCTGGCCACGAATTTTCCGTGGCCCGGCGTATTGTTCAAACCGCGCAAAAATTTTGAATGGTGGATCTCGACACAGACCTGATCCCAGAATTCCCGCTCGGAAAACATCGCGAGATACTTCTTCGCCTTTATCTGGCGGGCCGGAGAAAGGGTTGTTACCTCCGGACATTCATCCGGAGTTTTTTGGTTGTATAGTTCAACCAGGGCTTCGGGTGTGCCCCAGCCATTGTCGGAAAGTTCTCCTGTCGGCTCGTCGGTCCCGCCGGCGGCGGGAACGGCAGGGGTAGATTCAGTTACAGCAGTTGAAGATGAAGGTGGAGTTGGAGATGAAAAGCCATCTTTTGCCATCTGTTTTTTATGGCTGACCTTTGGGTGACCCATAGGTGACCTATGGGTATGCCATCGCCTGTCCGCCCCTAACTTTCCGCCCAGTTGTCTGGCCTTCTGATGTTCTTGCTGCTTTCGCAATTCTCGCACCAGGCGCTTCTGGATGAGGATCCCGTCCTGTGCGGCGTCCCACGCTCGTAGGACGTTTTTCTTGCACGCCTCCCAGCGTTCCGGCCCAAGGCGGCTCAAAGCGGCCAGCATCGTGTCGTCGTTTGGAAGTGTTCCGATGTCCTCCTGTTTCCAGGCATGGCAAATCAGCCGCCAGTTGGCGCCCTGCTCCTCCAGCGACATCATCTCGACGTTTGGGTCGGACAGGTAGTTGTCGGGATAGAACTGAAATGCCGGAGGCCGCTCGCGCCGTTTCATTGTTGTGGGGTCTCCGGTTGCGGCACGATCTCGAATACTTCGTCAAAGGCGGCAATCTTCAGCGCGGCCATGATTTTCTTCCGAAGCTCCGGTGACGGATGGCGCGTGCCGTTCATGAGCTGGGACATGTAGCCGCTGCTCGCCCCGATCCGGCCGGCAAGCCCGTTCTGGGATTGGTTCTTCTTCGCCATGATCTCGCGAATGGCCTTGGCTTTTAACGCAACTTTCATTTTCATTCCCCCTTGCGATTTATCTTGCTTTTGTTATGTCTATTGCTTGCTTAAACGATGCGAGACGATTAGTCAACACAATTGTTAAAATAGTGCTTGCAATAATATAGCGGTGCTGATAGGGTGCTTGCATGACCAAGCAAGCAAAACAGACGTCCGTTGGCGTCCCGGTTCGGACAGGGGCTTCGGCGGTGATCAAGGTCAGGTCAACAGACATGCTGACCTCGGAGGGAAAGAGCCGGCCATTCGGGGACTACATCAAGGAATTGCGTCAGCGGCGGAATATGTCGCTCCGGGACGTCGAACAGAAATGCAAAATATCGAACGCCTATTTGTCCCAAGTCGAGCGGAACAAAAGGGGAATTCCCACCGTCCCGGTTCTAAGGAAGCTGGCAAAGGTTTACGGCGTCCCACTTGAACACATTGCCATCATGGCGGGGGACGAGTCCGATCGGCGCAAGAAACTGGCGCAAACGCCTCTCCCGCCGGATGCGCAATTCATCGTGGACGGCTACGACAGATTGCCACCGGAGAATAAACATCTGCTGACCGAGTTTCTGAATTTCCTGCTCAAGCGGAGCCAAGGCAAAATCGTCTAACGCGTCTCCGTGCCCGGCGATTCACCCCCCTGTTTGGGAAAACAAGTGTCAAGGCTAATTCTTGGTAGGCCATCGCATTACAAAAATCGACTGCTGGATAAGATCGAATGGCCGACGCCACTGGAAACGGGGGTTAAGCTGTCTTTGGCGTCAGGGGGGACGTTTGTGGAAACGAGTGGTCAGGTCAAGCCGTTTGTTTTCAGCGGGTTAATCGTGATCCTCCGCACGGGGTGGGTTGCGGGGTGATTTTGCCGCGCGGACAGGAGGTCCGCGCCAAAAATACCACGGACGGTCCGACAGCGTGTTCGCCGCGCCGGACGTTTCTGCTTGGACGGTCAGACTGGCCCGCGTTCCCGGGAAGTCAGGGGCGGAACGGCAAGGCCGGAGTGCCGGAGCCGGCGACGCCACACGGATGTGGCGGCGCGTGTTCGGCGGAGGGACGGAGGCCGCCGACGTAGCTCCCCCCAAGAGCTGGGTCTCCTCCCCTCATTCGATGCTTCCTTTTTGGGGGCTGCCAAGGAGAGGAGGAGTTGAGGGGAGGAGAACCTGCGGCGGGGGGAGCGGTCCGCCCCGCTCGTCGTCGGAGCGGCGGACGGGCGACGTGGCCGCTGATTTTTGCGGACACGGCGCGAGAGGACGCCGCGCTCTACGTCTCCTTGGTCATCTGCCCACAATTCGAGCGGGCCAGTCCTCAGCCCTATGCTCAGGCGCGGCGAATAGAATATGCTTGGTTTTTTATGTTGGAGACCATGTTACTCAGTCAGAATTTTCACGTTGGATTTTCGTGCTCAACGCCAATTTTCGGCCAGCCTCGCAGAGCGCGCGGACGCGCTCCTTTTCAGCATGTCGGAGATGTGGATTGCCAGATTCAGCCGCGAGAAACTCGATGATGTCGAAATACGTGGCGACGATGGTCGGCAACCCGTGGAGTTCGATAAACGAGGATCCCGGGATAAAGTGCGCGACCTTGTTTCGGATTTCGTTTTTTAAAATATCGACAGCTTCTTTCTGATCTGCTGTGAGAGTCAGAGTTTGTGAAAATACGTATTGTTTCATCCACCCGTCCTCCTGACATCTTTTGAGCGCGGTATCAAAATTGATCAGCTTGAGCCGGCCCCCACCGTCCGTCTTTGTCACACGCATATAGTCAGTACCCTTAATCGCGCAAACAGCAAATCCATATAACGAGCCATGTAACGAGATGCAAACCCATTTCCATGCCCACGGATTTTTCTCGACATCCATGAGGGAGCGAACAGCCATCTCCAAGTAATCGAGCGCGTTGGATTCCTCCGTGAGTTCCCAATAGGCAGTCTCGACCGTCTCCGAGACTTTGGGTTGAATTTCAGGGCGCGAAAACTGAAACAGAATCTTATTTTTTGCTGCATCAAAGACGTAAATTTTTCCGAACGGCGAGGAAGCGATATTTTGCTCAACAAATGAAGAGAATGCCGGCAGCCAAATATCTTCGGGCAGGACAGGCTGGGATTCGTAAAATGCCAAAAGCTCGATAGGCGCGTCTGTTGTGTATTTCTTTTCGAATTTTTTCTGAACCGCCTCCAATGCCGGTTCACCGAACGACCCGGTGGCATCCACACCGAAAAGCGGTCCTTGAAGGTGTTCATACCGAGAAACATTGAGCCAGTCCACGGTACCTAAGAGGGGGGAATGATTCTTGATGAGAAACAGAGGCGACCTCCGATATTGAGGAAACACGACACGGACATGGTCGTCCGCACGCGCGAACTCCGCATGTCTGTAAACTTTTTCGTAGTCCTCTCTATATTCTGCAAATCTGTTTGTTCCGGTTATGGATTCAGCAGAAGACAAAAGAAGGTCGAGGATGGCCGGCACCGCATCCGCCCGACGCCGATAGGCAGCCTCGTCCTGAAAAGAAACATATATCGAACAATGTTGATAACGAGATAAAAAAGATGCATGCCGATCGTCCGGCAAGCTCTTGAATGCGCCGACAAGCAACTCCCGCAGCCGTGTCGCGTCGCTATCCCGTCTGGCCATGCTCTCGTCGATGATCTCAACAAGCTCGAAGGCCATGTCCCCGCGCCCATCGGTTGAGCAGAGAATATCCGGTTCCGGTGACTGGCGTTTTTGGATGGAATTCGGAGATACGGCAAGTTTGGCCGCCACGACAAATTGATTGAATATCGTCAACTCATGGTTTCCCTGTGGGTCGCGACCCTCTTTCACGCCACCCGGCCTGCCTTCGGTGTGTGAATCATACAACGCTAAACCATCAACCCAAACACAAGATAGTCCTTCGCCTTTCGGGCCAAGGCATCCTTACGCTTTTGCCAATCGGGCACGGCACGGCCCAATGCCTTCCAAAATTCAGGCCCGTGATGGCCTTCCCGCAGGTGAACGAGTTCGTGCAGGATGATGTAGTCCACGAGCCGGACCGGGAGTTGGAGGACTTTCCAGTTGAAATACAAAATATCGTTCTTGCCGCACGAGCCCCAGCGAAATCCGAGGTCACGAACTTCAATCCGGGGCGGATTGCTTGCGGCACGGCTCGAAAGGCGTTCGACCCGGCGGCGAATCCAGTCCGTACCCGTCTCCACATACCAGCGCCGGAAATGCTCCTCGGCGGGCCGGGCATCCCGGCGAAGCATGAACCGGTTGCCATCGAAGTGAAGCGGACGCTCCTGCTTTTCCACAACCTTGAGTCCGAACCGGCGACCCAGATAACAGAATGCCTCGCCTGAAACGTATTCGGGAGCCTGCAACTTGGGCACAGCCTCTTCCTTCAACGCCAGCTTGCGATGCACCCAGAGCAACTTCCGATTGGTCCACCGGGCCAGCTCCACAGCATCGGCCTTCGCGGGAGCATGAACCACCAACTCGCCGCCTCGATCCACGGTCAAACCGAGAGTCTTGCGGCGAACACTTCGGCGCACCTCAAAGACCAACCCGCCGACCTCCAGCGTCTCGGTCATGAGCGGGTCAGGTATTCGTGATTCTCGCGCGCCAAGGCCACGAGGCGTTGCGCAAGATCGCGTTCGCCGCCGGCCCGGCAGATTCCGGCGCGGTCGATGTCGCGAACCAACGTCCGCGTCAACAGTTCCCGCATGTCGTCATTCTTCCAGAATCCGACCTTGCGTACTTCCTGGCGAACGCGGTCCACCATCTCCAGCGTGGCCGAGAGTGCGGTCGTTCGCTGCGCTTCGGTCAGTTCACGCCCTTTGCCGCATTCCTCCAGAACGAGACGGACGAACGGCACTTGCACTTTCGGGTCAAGGTCGGGGAATTCGTTGCGGTCGCCGCGCCGCAACTCGTCGATGAACTTTCGGAGCTCCCTCTCCAGCGCATCCCAATCATCTTTAAACCGCCGAAGAATTTCCTCCAACTTCTCGCTCATCTTCCGGGCATAGGCCGGATTCTGATTGGTAAAGCCGATGATGTGATAGCGCGCGGCGTGCTGCATCTGCGCCGCGCGGGCGCGGCTGTTGGACTGGCCTTGGAGCACTTTCTCAAATTCCGCGTCGGTGATGGCCGTCGGCGGAATCTTCGGGTCAACGCCCCGGGCGGAGATGTGCGCATAGATGAGCGCCTTCACCTTCTCCGCCACGCCCAGAAGATTGAGCGCGGGGTCGCGATAGAGGTTGGCCGCAACCTTGTTGATGAATCCAAGCAACTTGGCGTCTCGGAACACGGACGTCGGTACTTCCGGGCGGTGCTCCAGCAGGCCCAGCATTTCGTAAAACATCCGCAGTTTGTTGATAAAATCGGCGCGAATCTTCAGATCTTCGAGCATCTGCACGCACACATCCACTTGGCCCTGCAAATCCGTCACGCCCCGGTCGGTGAACACCGCGACGGCCCGCGCCCGCCGGTCGAGCAGTTTCGGCAATTCGACGTTGATGTCGATCAATGCGCACTCGATATCCTCGCCGTCGTAATCCTTCAGCGCATCGTTCAAATGGCGGGCCACGCCGATGTAGTCCACCACGTAACCGCATTTCTTCTGTCCGGAAGTCCGGTTCACCCTGGCGATGGCTTGCAATAGATCGTGCGCGACGACTTTCCTGTCAAGGTACAGCACCTGCTCCACCGGCGCGTCGAATCCCGTGAGCAGCATGTTCATCACCACGAGAATCGAAAGCGGGTCGGTCTTGTCCGTTTTTGCCGCGCCGAATTTCCGTTTGAACCGCTTGATCACATCTTCCTGCTTGTCCTTGTCCGACCACTCCCACCATGACTCCGGGTCGTTGTGGTTGCCGGAAAAAACGGCCGCAATCTCCATCGCGCGCAGTTTGGGCAGTTGCGGATGGGTTTGTACCAGAAAGCGCGTCTTTGCATCGAGCTTGACGAGTTCGTCATCGGAGAGCGCCAGCGTTGCAGCGGGCACGGCTTCCAGTTCCGCGACCAGTTCATTCCGCGCCTGCGCCAATTTGTCGATATAGGTCATGACCGCCGGGCGGCTGGTGGCCACGACCTGCGCCTTGAATCCCTCGGGCAACACCACGCCGGCGTAATGCCGGATCATGTCGCGCGCCTTTTGCTCGATGAGCATGGGCGCTTCGATCACGTCGCCCTCGGTCGCGTACTTGGCTTTGATGAGCGCCAGTTCGTCGGGGGTGTAATCGCGGAACATGTCCTCAAACACCGCGTCGAGGCTGGGCGCATCCTTCACGATGCCGTCCGCCGTCCGGCCCTCGTAGAGAATCGGCACGGTCGCGCCGTCCAGTTCCGCGTCCTGGAGGATGTATTTGTCAATGAAGTCGCCGAATATCTCGCGGGTCTCCTTCTTTTCACTGCTCAAGATCGGCGTGCCGGTGAATCCGATGACGGCGGCGTTCGGCAGGGCCCGGCGCAGGTTGCGGTGCAGGGTGCGCGTGTGCGACCGGTGCGCCTCGTCCACCAGCACGAGGATTTCCTCCGAGTCGTTGAGCTGTGGAAACTCCTCGAAGCGGATGTTCTCCGTGAAGGTGACTTCCTTCCCGACGACCTCTTCGTGCTTGCCCGGTTTCTTTTCCTTGCGGACGATCGTCATCGCCACCTTGTCGTCAGGGCGGCTGCCCGCCTGCGGCAGAACGGCGAGGCTTTTACCGTCGGTCCTGCCGCCCACCGGTTGATACTTTTGCAGCATCGCCATGACGATGTCCGGCGTGCGCTCGCTCAAGAGCCGCTGGGTTAACGCCGTCGGCGACTCGCGCGATCTCAAATCCTCGTCCGTCGGCCGCACCGATTCCCCGCTCAACCGCGCCGTCGCGCCAAGCTGGTCCTGCAAATCCGTGCGGTCGGTCACGACGACAATCTTGAAACGGTTCAGGCGCGGCATCATCCGCATCTTTCGAACGAGGAAGACCATGCTAAGGCTCTTGCCCGACCCTTGCGTGTGCCAGACGATGCCCCCGCGCTCGTCGCGGTCCGCTCCCCGCGCTTTCGTTCGGCCTTCCTGCAATTTTTTCACCGCCTTATGGATGGCGCGGAACTGCTGGTATCGCGCCACCACCTTGCGCGTCTTGCCGTCCACCTGCTGGAACAGCGTAAAGTTGCGGATGAGGTCGAGCAGATGCGCCGGGCGCAACATGCCGGCGGCGAGAATCTGCTGGCTTTGGAGCGTAGCGCCCTGCCCGCGCAAGGCGGCGGGCCGTTGCTCCGGTTTACGGAAGAAGAGCGGCGTGCCGACGCGGTCGCCTTGTTCCTGTCCGAGCGTGGCCAGTTCCTGCGCGGCTTCCGTCGTGTCGGCGGACCGGGGCAACACGCCGAGTTCCTCCGCCACTGTGCCGAGCGGCACGGGACTGGTATCCGCCCATTCCAGATACGCCTCCGGCGGCGCGCCGACCGTGGCCGCGCGCGCTTCGAAGAGATTGCTGGCGATGAGCAATTGGTTCGTGTGAAAGAGCCGCTCGACGCCCTCGTTTTCGGTGTAGAGCGTGGGAAATAATTCCTTGCGCTGATTCGTGTAACGCAGGAGCTGGTTGATGGCCTCCTGCAACGGATTTTGGATGCCGGGACTTTTGAATTCCGCCACCGCCACCGGGATGCCGTTCACGAACAGAACCGCGTCCGGAATGACGTGACCGCGGCCGCTGGTCAACTCCACCTTGAACTGGTTGATGACGAGAAAATCATTGTTGGCCGGGTTCTCGAAATCAATGAACCGCACCGGCTGGTTGCGCCCGAAATTCCAATCCGGCAGACCGTCAATCTCCGTTCCCTTGAGCAGCATCCGGGTCGCCGACTCGTTGACTTCCATCAGGCGATGGCCCTCGGCCTTCTCCAGCTTTTCGATGATACGGCGGATGCGGTCATCATCAAGCCACGTCTGGCCGTCTTTGCCCAGATTGAGCTTCCGCAGCGCTGCGGCGAGCCGCCCTTTGAGCAACACCTCGCGGAAGTTGGCGCGCTCGGTGAATTCCGCCACGTCCGTGTCGCCCTCAATCCACTGCCAGCCCATCGCCTTGAGCTGTTCGCAAAAAGGGCGCTCGACGAGATCGTATTCCCATTGGACTTTGCTCATGGCGTGGCTCCGATCGTTTCCGGCACGCGGACGCGGCCGGTGAGCAGGTCGGTCATCAGGCCGGATTTCAGGTCACGGAGCTTGGAGAATTCGCGCATTGTCGCTACAATCTCACGATCAATTGTATCAAGTGCATCGGAAATCTTCGTTTGCTCGGCAGGTGGTGGGATTCTCAGCGGAACAAATTCCAGATTGCGTTGTGTGAGCTTGGGTTGAGCTGAGCCAAGCAGCCAAGGGACGTAGTCCTGCGCCTCCAGAATTGTGGCCAAGAAACGAACATCTGTGGTTGGTAGTGGCTCAAAAATGTGAGCGTGATTGTTTACCCAGAACTTACCGGAAGCGATAAAGGCCAAAGGTAATTGGCGCGAACGTAGATTCTCGCCGTCCTCTCCGATGAGAACGAAATCTCCGTCAAACAGATAGTCATCAATGAAATCAATTACGCCCGACGCGCCGTAGTATGGATATATACCGTGCCTCGTATCTCGGTCACCCTGCTTTAACGGCACTCGGCGAGCGTCTCGATTGTTAGCCAAGGCTGAAACATTTCTGACGATCCACTCGCTGGGGATGCGGCCAATGGGGGAGTCTTGGAATTGTTCGGGGTGGGCGATGGGGTCGCGGAGTTGGCCGTTTTGGTCGAGGCCGCGGGTGAGGAGGTCGTGGAGCAGGCCGGCGCGCACCTGCCGCAGTTTCGCAATCACCGCCTCCGTCTTCGCGATCGCTTCGTCCACCGTGTCCAGCACAGCCGTGATGCGCCACCGCTCCTCCTTCTCTGGACAGAAAACACTAATGCGCCGAACGTCACTTTCATTGACCGCTGGATAGCTTGACCCTGTTTCGAGGGCGCGAAGCTGTGTTGCAACTGAGTCACCAAAGATTTGGTGAAAGACAAAACCGGAGTCCCCGGATAAGTTGGGCCGCAAAACGGCGAAGCCTGTCGAACCAACGAGCGGAGCATCTGCTTCTTGGCGGATTCTTGCATGCGCTTGTAGGCCCGGTCGGACAGTGCAGAGCAAAACGTCTCCCGAACGCAACCGCCTCCGCGCCCGGCTCGGAGCGTTCGCATATTTCCACAGTTGCGTTGCCGACCAATCAACTTGGCCTTTCGTCACAGCCGAGATGTCGAGATATCGGAACTCCATGTCCATCGGAGTGGCGGCACCGAGAGCCTCCGGGTTGATGCTACAAAGGGAGTCGAGAGTTTGCGTGCTCATGCGTAGCTCAGTTGCTTGAGAAACTCGCTCAGGCTCGTCTCAACTCCGGTGCGGTCGCCTCGCAGTTGGGCCAGCGTCACCCGATACTTGTCCCACAACCCCTCGATGTATCGAACCAACTCCTGCCGCTTCTCGGCCACGGCGGCGTCGAGACCGGCTTGCACGTCCTGCTCGAACAGTTCGAGTACGAGCGCGCGCTTCTGATCGCCGTTCAGCGCGGCACAGCGGGACTTGAGTTCGTTCACGAACTCGTTGGTCAGGGTGCGGTACCGCACGCGAGCTTCGGAGAGCTGTTCCTTGATTTGTTCGTAAGGCGCAAGAGTCTCTGCGTACGCCGCCAGTTGGTCGAGCACCGGCTGGAGCGCGGCTTTCGCATCGGAGGCGTCGCGCTTGTCCTCGGTCGTGGCGCGGGGCCTGTCGGCGGCGCGTTCCAGTTTGGCGAGTGTCTTGAGCGCATCCCTGTTTTCAGTTTTGAGTTCGCGCATCTGCCGGTCGATGTCCTTGGCGTAGTTCCAGTCGGCTTGTTCCTCCTCGTCGAGATCGTCGGGCGCGTTGCTCTGCTCGAAGGATTCCTTCTCGCCCTTGAGCCGGGCGACGTCGGCCTTGGCGGCGGCGATGCGTTCGAGGTAGTCGCTCATGGTGCGGCGGACGAGTTTGTGGCCGAAGGGGTCGAAGGCCGGGCCGGCGGCTTCGTCGTCCTCTACCGCATCGGCGATGGCATCCACCCAGCCGTCGATCACACCGGGGAATCCGTTTTCGAGCAGGGTCTTGAAGTCGGACAGCGTGTCGGTCCACCAAGTGGCGATGACGCCCGAGAGTTTGAATCGGTCCAGCGTGTTCGGCGGCAGGAGCGCTTCGACGAAGGTCTCGAGGAACTCGGCGCGGACGCGATTGAGGTCGCGACGACGCGGCAGGTTGGCGAGGCGGGGCGAGTGTTCCGCCCACCATTCGGCAAGGCGGCGGCGCACCGCCACCAAACACGCCTGAACGCCGGGATCGTTCTCGACCAGCGGGCGAATGGCGGCGCGGTCGGGAAGCGCGGCGGCGAAGTCGAGATAAGCGGGATCATTCTCGCGCCTGGCGAAGGCGTGGGACGAGTTGAATCCGAGCGCATCAAAGAGCGGGCGCTTGTCCGTCACTTCGGCCGCGGGCACGCCGCCGAGCAGGTGAGCACGCACGTCGTGCGGCTCGGGCGGCGGCGAGTTGTCCACGTACCGGCGGATGTTGAGATTGAAATCATTGGCGTCGCCGGCGATTTCAGTGATGGGAACGACGCGGGCATAGCCGGGGATGTCCTGGTAGCGGTCGAAGGTGGAGACGATTTTCTCGATGTGTTCCGGCCGGAGATAGTTTTGCGCGCGGCCGGCATGAAACTCGGCGTCGGCATTGATGAAAAGCACCCGGCCGCGGCGGTCGGCGGGCTTGTTCGGATTCGGCGCTCGGCCGGTGAGGTTCGGGCGCATTACGAGAATGCAGGCCGGGATGCCGGCGCCGTAGAACAGATTTTGCGGCAGACCGATCACGGCTTCGATGAGATCCTCTTCGAGAAACTTTTTCCGGATTTCCTTTTCCGCCCCGCCGCGAAAGAGCACGCCATGGGGCATGACGGTGGCAACCATGCCGCCGTTTTTGCAGACGGCGAGCATGTGCTGGGCGAACATGAGGTCGCCCTTCTTGCCCGAGGTCGGACACCATCCCCAGCGAAACCGCTCGGGAAATTCCATATTGGTGCGGGTGTAATTCTGGCTGAAGGGCGGATTGGCGATGACGCGGTCGAAGCGTTCAAGTTCCCCGGCATCGCGGTGCTGGGGATGGAGCAGAGTATCTTGCAACTGAATGTCCGCGCCGGGCACGCCGTGCAGAAGCATATTCAACCGGCAGATGGACCATGCGGAGGCGTCGTTGACCTGGCCGCAGAGGCGGAGGTTGGTGGGATCGCCGCCGGATTGCTCGATGAACTCGCGGCTGATGATGAGCATGCCGCCCGATCCGCAAGTGGGATCATAGACGCTCATGCCCGGCGCGGGCTTGAGGATGCGCACCATGAGCCGGATGACGTCGCGCGGCGTATAGAAATCGCCGCCCTTCTTTCCCGCCGACTCGGCGAACATGTTGATGAGAAATTCGTAAGCCGCGCCGAGCAGGTCGGAAAACTGGAAATCCTCATTACGCAGGCGGTGGCGGGTAAAATGCCGGACGAGGTCCTTGCAGGCGTCATCAGACAGAATGCGCTTGTTGCCCTGGGTACGCAGGAATTGGATATGATCGAGGACGTGTTCGAGGGATTCATTCGCTTCGCTCAAAGCGCCCAGCGCCTTATCGAGGACGCTGCCGTAAACCACGGTGCCGTCGTTGAGTTTGTCCTGGAGGAATTGCCACCTGGCGATCTCGGGAACAAAGAAACCGTCGTAGTAGTCCGGTTTCTCGCGATTACGCTCCGGAAGTTTCTCCCGATCCGCCTCAAAGACATCGGAGCAACGCTTTAGAAAGAGCATTCCAAAGATGTAATCTTTGTAGGTGGCGGCATCGAGGCCCTCCTGCCGCAGCCGGTCGGCGGCCGAGTACAGGTGACGTTCGAGTTTAGCAAGAGAAAGACGTGGCATGGCAGGAACGATACCTTTTGGTCGGGCAAGAGGGCAACGGGATAAATTCTTCTCGCTTGAATAAATTCGAGGTTCGATATAATTTCGTTTGTGATGGTCAAACGAAAAAGAGAAAAGGGCAGAAAAATCAGAATACAGGAGTATAATTTTCTGTCCATAGACACAGTTTCCTCCACAGAACTTTGTTCCATCGTGGGTACGGCCCAAATCGACGCAGTCGTCCATACCTTTAATATGCTGCACGATACGTTGCTGTCGGCCATCCGCGGTCGATATGATGAATATCGCTGGTCATTTGATGGCGGACTCTGGAAACGGCGGATTGTTGACGCGCGCATCGACGCTGAGAAAACTGTTCAAACCGGGTTTGAAATATTTCAACGAATCAATGCCATCAATAGAAAACACCGGTTGGGCAATGGGCGCGTCATTGCCCTGCGCGTCGTGGCCCATAAAGGAAAGGTAGTGTTCTCCGGCCCCACATGGGGTACCGCCTTCAGTCCGGCCCTTGGGGCGCTGGCCAAATATGAAAAACAAGCCGTGAATGGTGAAATATGGCGGTTTCATATCAGCGAAGATATTTACGAAGATTTGCCAAACAAAATCCAAAAAAAGTTTGAACTCGGTGGTGGATCCATATCCGAGATTGGACGAAGCGGCGGAACACGGTTTTACCAGTCTCAGCGGCTATTCGGCGGCCCTGCTCTCCGCGAAGCTCATTTACGCTTTAGGGATGGCAATCCGAGTCCGATGGGTAAGAAGAAAACAGATTCGATTAATTCAGTGGTCAAAAAGGCAAAATCTCTTATGAAAAAGAATGAGCACAGGAAAGCCTACAGGATGCTGTTGAAAGCCCATGGAACTGACCGTCTAAACAAATCTTTCTTGACACTGCTGGTCAGCATATGTAAACATCTCGGGTGGATGGCAACAGCAGGACAGTATCAACAACTTCTGGGGTCCCGACAAGAATGAAAATGAAGAATAGACGCGCAATGGGGGGAATGCCAATACTGCGGCAGCCGAGACCGAGGAAGACTGTTCTTATTGGGAGCAAAAAAATCGGTAGCGGCCCCACACGGATCATCTGCGTCGTGGGTGGAAAGTCTGCCCTGAAGGATGCCCTGACGGCCAAGAGACAGGGTGCGGACATATTAGAGGCCAGGGTGGATTTGTGGGACAACCCAGGTCAGGCAAAAACCGACCTCCGCGAACTCAGAAAAATGAAAATACTGCCTATTATCGCAACGGTCCGGCGCGTCCAAGAGGGCGGATTTTGGCCGGAGAATGAAGAGATAGATAGAAAGAATTTTTTAGGGGAAATTATCGATGAGGAGCTTGCGGATTGCATCGACATCGAACTCAACGCCACCAAAATCCGTACGGCCATTCTGCAATTGTGCAAGAGGAATGAGATTGCCACGATCGTGTCTTACCATGATTTCGTAGGGACGCCGTCTTCGTCCCAACTCTCAAAAATCATTGACCGGATAAACCGAACAGGCGCGGACATTATTAAAGTGGCGGTCATGGCCAATAGCCGGGAAGATGTCCATCAAGTCATACGGCTGACGGAAAAATATGCAAAAAAGCTCAGGCCCATGGTGATGATTTCGATGGGCGAGCTGGGTCGACCCACGCGCGTCATGGCGGGTCTTTTTGGATCGTCCATGACGTATGGTTATTGCAGTGCCCAACCCATGGCGCCGGGCCAAGTGCCAGTTACTGAATTGAAAAAAGCTTTGCAAATGTCCCCCAACAATATTTCCGGACAGGTTCGTTTCTCTGATTTAGCCGCGGTTCTCTAAATTCCGACAACTCCCACCCGCAAAAACTGGGTTGGGCAGCCTATATGGCCGCCTTTTTATTTTTCCCAATTGAGATTCCTTCCTATGCTTGGCCCAAGCTGGATGTTCAATTCGGAACGCACTGCGTTCCGTTTTCCTGTCGCATCTGATTCATCACGCGGTGAGTGATGAATCGGGGGAGGCCAAATAAAAGTGCCTCTTCCGGTTTTCCTGTGGGTGAATTTTCGAGGTTGTGAGTCATAATCATCTGGTGCAAGGTGAGATGAGACTGCCAACGG
>Ga0156236_127_pt2 | contig 44572 bp, 38 predicted proteins | sample RifCSPlowO2_12_FD_107883 | JGI IMG/M metagenome (GOLD analysis project Ga0156236, IMG submission 107883) | Candidatus Lindowbacteria bacterium RIFCSPLOWO2_12_FULL_62_27
CGTCGCCGTGCCGCTACTGCGGCACGGACGACGCCGAGAGAGACGACGGCGGGAATTCGGGCGGAATGCGGCGTACCGACAGCTGTTTATCTGCTGGCAAGCGGCTCCTGGGATAGCCCCTCCGAAAGTTGTTTTGCGCTCGCCATGAATCTCCACCGGCGTGGGCGAGCGCTTCAATGAGGACCCGTATTTCGTTCCCGGAATCGCACTCGCTGGGCGACCGATTTCGTCCTGCGGCAATTTTTGCCGCAGGGCGACGGCCGCCGAAAAAGCGCTGACGTTGCCTTCACGATCACGGGTTCGCACATTGCCCCTGCCGCCGCGGTTGATCGGGAAGCACAGACGTGGGCGGGTTCGTCCCGGCCGCCGGAGGCGGGCGGGACGAGTGCCGCCGGCGATCGCGTGTTGCGGAGGGAATGGGCACGGGGCAGCGGGATGTGGATGCGGCACGGAATATGCGCTCGTGCGGCACCACGTGTGTCTGCGGCGCATAATCGTATTCTTTGATCGTTTTTGGTTTCGGATCAAACTACATACGTTCGATACTCATCAATTGGTTACGGACTAAAAATCTTTTTTGCTTGACTTTTTAAAATAAAAGTCGATAATCCGAACAAAAGCAGCGGGCGTTGCCCGCAAAATGTTTTGGGGAGACAACTATGGTTCGAGTAACCCTGAGAGAAAGTCTTAAATCCAATCAGCAACCATTATGCCTATGGGCCGCGATGTGCTCACGGACGGGGATTTATTTGCCCAGTGAGACAACCGTCAACCATATATCGCAGGCGGCCTTTAATAGTGCTGATAGGAATCTCATAGACGCTCTCGGGAATAGGGTGCATACATGATCTAGTCGATCCAAGCGTATATTCGAACGCAAAACCCCGAGAGCCTTTCAAAGGCTTTCGGGGTTTTTTGTTTTTTCTGGGGGTTTCGACATAGATCAGTTCTTTGACAAGTGAATACGGTGTTGTTTTTTCGTTTTGGAGAGTCGTCCAAAGGTAGGACCGCAGATTCTGGATCTGCGTATGCAGGTTCGATTCCTGCCTCTCCAGCCAATTTTGTTTCGGGCAGTTTGGTGTGGTCGGAGCATGGCGGTCTGTGCGGCCGGTTGTGGCCCGGCATGCCTGGGTTCGACTCCCAGCGATCACCCCCGACTGCCTGGATGGGCGTGTGGCAGAGCGGCGATTGCACCTGACTGTAGATCAGGCGGGCCTCTGGCCCTTCGGTGGTTCGAGTCCATCCACGCCCATTTTTCCCGGTCGGAAGGAGATGGTCTCCTTGCCGCTCTCATAAGGCGGACATTCCGGGCTCGATACCCGGGGCCGGGACAAATTCTCAAGAAGGAGGTCGGAGAAAATGGAGACGTACGTTTTGAAGTACACGGTGCGGTTCGTGACGATTGACGATCCCACGGCGCGTCAGACTACTCAGCGGATTTTGACGACAGTTGGGGAATGTCTGAAAGACACACTCTCCGACCTGCCCTTGGTGGCGGACACGTTGGAGACGGAGGCGCGGTGTGTTCGTCACGGAGATCGGACTAACCGCGATATTCTGACTGGAAAATCTTCCGCATCAACATAACTGCGGAGGGGAGGTGGACGGCGGAGCCGTCTTCGAGGGCCCATAACCCTCTTAAGCCGGTGCGACTCCGGCCTCCGCTATGGACTCGTCGCCTAATTGGAATGGCCCCAGACTCTTAATCTGGCGGGCGTTACGCCCATTGGGAGTTCGAGTCTCCCCGGGTCCATTTGTATTCCGAGGTCGCCTAATTGGTCGGGCAGCGCACTGTTAATGCGCCGCGGATTTCGCACTGTGGGTTCGAATCCCACCCTCGGAGTTTTTTCAAACGGTTTGAAGGAGGTGATGGAATTGAAATCGGACAAAGACGGTAAAGGGTAGTGATGGGCTTGTAACTCAATTGGCTGAGTACCGGACTTTTAATCCGGGAGATGTGGGTTCGAGTCCCACCGGGCCCAAGATACGGCGCAGTGGTGGAACTGGGATACACGCGAGTCTCAGAAACTCGTGCTCTATTCGAGCGTGAGAGTTCGAATCTCTCCTGCGCCATTTTTGCGGCATTCGTATAGGGGCAATACATCACGTTGCCAACGTGAAGACACGAGTTCAATTCTCGTATGCCGCTCCAAGTGGAGGGTGAATCGATCGGGGATCGGCGCTGTGTGCTACACAGTTGGTCCGCCATGCGCGGATAGGGGTCGGCCGTTCGCGACATCCGTGTCGCTCGGCGGCACTTCCTCCGTCCATGGAGGTCGGGACCTTCGCCCTCCGTTACGGAGAGTCAACCTCGCAGGGCGAGGCACTGGTTTGAAACCAGAGGGTCCGCGAAAGTGGATGAGGATCGAGACCTCGGCTCTCCGCAAGATGCGGGCGTGGTGTTCAACAGCAGCATGACAGTCTTCCAAACTGTCGGTGCCGGTGCAATTCCGGTCGCCCGCTCAAAACAGCCTCGTCGTCCAACTGGACAGGACACCTCTTTGCGAAGGAGGAGATTGCGCGTTCAAGTCGCGCCGAGGCTATAGGGAAGGTGAACCTCGCGGGCGGGGCGCTGTTTGGAAGACAGTCGGTCCGCTTAAAGCGGATGCGGGTCGGCCGTTCGCGACATCCCTGTCGCTCTGCGGCACTTCCTCCGTCCATGGAGGTCGGGACCGCCGCCTTCCGTTGTGGAGAGTGAAACCGGGAAGCCCGATCGCCGTTCCGAAGACGGATGGCCCCGCCATGCGGGGTGGGGTGCGATACCTCCGCTCTCCGAAATAGGCCGGTAGTATCAACAGTAGAACGTCGGTCTCCAAAACCGAAGGTCTCGGGGCAGAACCGAGCCGGCCTGTGACTGAAAGGAATCCCCGAGGTACTCGCCCGAAGGGCGGGTCGGGGACCATGGGCACTGAGCAGGCGTAGTCGTTGCGTCCGGCTGAAGACCGGAAGAGCGTGGTGCGATCCCACGAGTGCCCACTTCGCGGCGAGCAGAGAAGCTCTGGGATGGTCTGCAAAACCATCAAAGTCGGGGCGGTACCGACCGCCGTGTCACGCCCGATTAGGTCAGTGGCAGACCAACCGTCTTGTAAGCGGTGAACGTCGGCTCGATTCCGACATCGGGCTTACCTGCGCCCTCCTAATTCAATTGGACAGAAACGGGAGTTTCTACCTCTCGGATGCGTGTTCGAGTCACGCGGAGGGCAATTCTCGCCGCCATAGTTCAGTGGCAGAACAGAAAACTCGTAATTTTCAGACCTGCGTTCGATTCGCAGTGGCGGCTTTTCGGGGGCGTAGTGAGAACGATAACACGGCTGGTCTGCACCCAGCAGATGAGAGTTTGAATCTCTCCGCCTCCACTTTTCGGCGTGTGGCTGAACGGTAAAAGCGCCGTCCTGATAAGGCGGTGGGCTGAAGTAGTCCGCGTGCGTTCGACTCGCACCGCGCCGAGCATTTACCCACGGGTAGCATAGCGGCCAATGCAGCAGGCCTATAACCTGCGTTAGCTCCGGACTGGGGCGAGATCGTGGGTTCGAGTCCCACCCCGTGGATTTGATGTGTGAGGTACATACGGCTCGGTGGTGTAGCAGCCTGCACACGGCTCTGTCACAGCCGAGGTACGAGGGCAGCACTCGTCCGAGCCGCCATCAGGGAATGGGATAATCTGGTAGTCCGCCGCACTTGGGACGCGGTCGTCCGAGTTCAAATCTCGGTTCCCTGACCAAACTTCAAGTACGGGCGCGTGGTCCAGCAGCGAAGACATCAGTCCTACAAACTGAAAACCTCGGTGCAAGTCCGAGCGTGCCCACCAAATCTGACCGACCGGATGGAGGAAATGTCGCGGGCGCCAGGGATGGCGCAGGAGCGACCTCTCGTCGCCCAATTGGAAAAGGCACCGATTTCCTAAATCGGGGACTGCGCGTTCGAATCGCGCCGAGAGGCCCAGTAAGACCAATGACCGCTCGTAGTGAAACTGGATATCACGCGACGCTTCGAACGTCGTAATGAGGGTTCGAATCCTTCCGAGCGGATTTGTGGCGATGTGGCGGAACGGAATACGCGGCTGTTTCAAGAACAGTTGATCGTAAGATCGTGAGAGTTCGACTCTCTCCATCGCCAATTTTGCGGGCGTGGCGGAATGGGATACGCGGCGGATTTAAGACCCGCTGGGGCAGAGCCCCGTGCAGGTTCAAGTCCTGTCACCCGCATTCGGCCGAGTGGTGGAACTGGAATACACGCGCGGTTGAGGTCCTCGTGGACGAAAGTAGTCCTTGCGAGTTCGAGTCTCGCCTCGGCCAGTTTTGGGGCGGTAGGCGAATGGTAGAGCCGCCGGCCTTTCAAGCCGGAGTCTGTGGGTTCAAGTCCCATCCGCCCTGTTGTGGGGGTATCGGCTAATCGGCAGGCCGCCGTGTTCTCAGCGCGGAAACCGCGGGTTCGAATCCCCGTACCCCTGGTCATTGGGGAGTCGTCTAATAGGTAGGACGCGAGACTTTGGATCTCGCTATGCAGGATCGAAGCCTGCCTCCCCAGCCATTTTCGAACAAATACGAACGTTGGCGCGGGCACGCCAGCGGCGCACAGGTGACCAAGTATCTTGGATTTCATTTGTGCGTTCCGCCAATGGATTCTAAACGTGCCCGGAGCCAGACGTTGGTTAGCTCAGCAGGCAGAGCATCAGGCTGTGAACCTGAGAGTCGCGGGTTCGAATCCCGCACCAACTTCGGGTGGAAACACCCGCCAGTGGAAAACCGCGCAAGCGGGCTCAGAACGCGTCCGATGGAGACGAACGCTCGATCAACTGGCCGACGCGCGGATAATGGCCGCACCGGAAGTACGCGCCGGCGTCTGTCGGAGGCAACACAAATACGCCGCCCTGCAGCTCGCAGATACCGCATCGCCGACCGTGGCAACCTCCGACGGATTTCATACTCGTCGGAAAACCCATGCGAGCGATGCTCAAGCGACGCTCCGCGGATGATGTGCAGTTGGACTTGCCGTTCGTCTCCTGAGGGCCTTATTTCAACACATATCGAGAAAGGCGAAATCAAAAATCAGAAAGGGAGGTGAATCGCCATGTTCTTGATTGGATACCGGAAGATTCGTTCCTACGAGAGGGGCCTGTACTTCTACGATGGGGAGTTCCGGAAAATTCTGGCCACAGGCCGACATTGGTTCGTGGATCCTCTGAACCGCATCCGGATCGATGTTGTGTCCCAGCGCGACCCCTGGCTGGACCATGACAAGCTCGACATCATCGTCAAGTCCGGTGTCCTCAAGGACGAGGCGGTGGTACTGGACCTGAAGGACTATGAGCGCGCGCTCGTGTGGATCGACGGCCGGTTCAGCCGCGTGCTGGATGCAGGTCTCTACGCGATGTGGTCCAAGTTCCGCGACATCAAGACGGAGATCGTTGACGCGCGGGCCGTGCTGTTCGAGCACAAGAGCATCGACGTCATCCTGAAGTCGGGGGGTGTCGATGCAGTGCTCAATGTCTTCAACGTCGAGGAGGGTCACGCCGGCGTCTATTTCAAGGACGGTGAATACGTCAAGACACTGGCTCCGGGCAAGTATGCGACGTGGAAGAACGTCGGCAAGGTCAAGTTCTACCACCTCGACGTGCGCGAGACGGTACTCGACGTGGCCGGCCAGGAGATCATGACGGCCGACAAGGTCACGCTCCGGATGAACGCGATCGTGACCTATCGCATCGTTGATGCCCGCAAGTCCGTCGAAACGGTCGGAGACGTGGCGCAGGCGCTGTATCGTGAGGCGCAGCTGGCGCTTCGTGCCGCAGTCGGCACACGAGAGCTTGAGCCGCTTCTGGTCGACAAGACCGACGTTGCGAAGGAACTCGAGTCCGTCATTCGCCGACGCGCGAGCGAGTTCGGCATTCACGTGATCGGTCTTGGCATTCGAGACATCATCCTGCCGGGCGACATGAAGACGTTGCTCAACAAGGTGCTCGAGGCCAAGAAGGCGTCCGAGGCGAACGTGATTCTGCGACGCGAGGAGACGGCAGCCATGCGCAGCCAGCTCAACACGGCGAAGCTCATGGAGGACAATGCGGTTCTGATGCGCCTCAAGGAACTGGAGGTGCTGGAGAAGGTCGCGGGCGCGTCTAAGCTGAGCGTCGTGCTGGGTGAGAAGGGATTGGCCGAGCGTGTGGTCAATCTGCTGTGAGCAGTAAGGAGGAACGATGTTTACGGTAGACGAGTTTGAAAGCGGCGGAGGGGGGCCGGATCAAAAACGCAGCGGCGGCCCCCCTCCTTGGAGCCGGGTGATCCGAACAAACAGGCAACACCGTATTCAACGCCCGCATGGTGTGAGTGGCAGCACGTCGCCGGGGTAAGGCGGAGGTCTCGGATCAAAACCGAGTGCGGGCTTGATCAATTATGTTCAGGAGGAATGATGTGACTGGTGTACTGGTTCAACCAACGTTGCTTTTGAATTCCAGTTTTCTGCCGGTGTCGGTCATCCGTGTGATGGAGGCAATCTGTCTGCTCGTTACTTCCAAAGCCGATCTAATAGACGGTGACGAGAGGGAACCGATCCGTTCGCAAAGATTGTCGATCCCTCTGCCGAGGGTCGTACGCCTGTTGAATTTCAACGGGATTCCGTCGAACCCGGCCTGGTCAAGATTGAAGGTGATTTACCGGGACGACATGACCTGCGCCTGGTGCGGCAAGCGCGGCCGTATGGAGGAACTGGACTGCGACCACATCATTCCCCGATCACGGTGGCACGTTTGTCCGCCGAATCTTCGCCGAGCATACGAAGTTCCACGAGTGAAACTCCAGAACATTGCAGCCCCTTGGAATTCGTGGATGAACACCCTCGCGGCCTGTCGAAAATGCAACGCCGCCAAGGGAAATCTCTATCCATGGGAGATGGGCCACCGCCCCCTCTGGTCGCCGTACGAGCCGGAATACGTCCCATCCATCATTGTCAGCTTCGAGCGAGCAAAAAATCTTGGCTGGCTGGATTATCTGCTCACGCGCCGCGGGACGCTCGTCTATCCGTCGGGAGTGCGTGCCGTGGGTGTGCCCTCCAGAAAACGGATATAGTATTTAATACTAATTTATTGACTACTGGACAAATCACTGGTACATGCAGTATAGACACTGTAAGACCGAATAAACTGATGGGGGTGGTCCATTGTGACGGTTCCAGAAACAGAATCGAACGAGGCACAGAAAACCGAAGAAATCTGTAAGCGTAAACCCGGGATTCCGGACGTGCCCATTCCATCTGGCCCGTACCTGAATTCTGTAGAAGCCGCCTGTTATTTGCGCTTGTCGCTCGGCACAATCGCCAACCTTGTATCCGAGGGGAAGATTCCTTTTGCAAAAGCGGGCCGCCGGCGCGTCTTCCGTAGGACCGACCTCGATGAATATGTCGAGAAGTCGTACAAGCCGGCAGTCCACAACTCGTTTTAGGCCGGCTCTTCAGGGAAATCCTTCCTGGGAAAAGGAATAATTTTGTTCTGCCCAAGATCTTTCTTCACGGCAGATTCCTCGAAGCCTGGCAACGGTGCTTGTGGCGGAGTTTCCTTGCGAGTTTCCGTCCGGTAGATTTCCTCTTTGTTTTTCATTCGAAAGTGTCGCACCAAATCTTCGACGCCCCGCTGCTGACCATCCTTTAAGTCCTCGATCCCGATCAAAGATCCTCGGGACCATTTTGTGGTCAGGATGCCATCCCCGGGCAGTTTCTGATGGGCGCCTATATCTTGGCCGAGAACATAGAGCGCCTGCTGATAAGGGATGACATTTGGTGTTCCCGATGATGAGAGGATCTTCAAATACTGATCCAAGGTCGGCACCGCGCGCCCAGTGAGAATCTTTCGGAATTCAGGAGCCTTCAGGAATGGCAGATCAAGATGACGGGTGATTCGACGTAAGAAGACATGTAGCCTCAGTGGCTTCTTCAACGGGGTCGTGGGCTCGTTCAATTACCACAGGAATGCTGCTTCGACTTCGACTGCGTTCGGTTCATCGTCGGCCTCCTCGATATGAATATCCCCCTCAGAATTCCGGTGATTCGGGAGGCGACGGGGTTTTCCTGAACGACGTTGATCAAGTATCGCGACAGATCACTGATCAGTCAAAATCAGATTTTCTCTGGCTGAATCTTTTTGTTTGGAGGATTGATTGGCGGCAGATTTTCCACAATCGCGCGGCGGATACTACAAGTTTCTAAAAGGGATACTACCAGTACAGCGTGACAAGATGCACAGGCCGGACGTGACAGCATATCGTGCGTTTCTCTCGGACGGCCGTGTGACAAGATACCGTGCACAATTCCCAGAATCCACACGGAAGTGTGGACAACTATTGTGGAACCGACGGCGGGGATGGCCTCAAGATCAGATGTCGAGCTTCGAGTTCGACTTTCGCATCCGGATAGACTGCGAGTACCCGGATGAGATTTTCACGCAACGCGCGTTTAAAAAAGCGCAGCCGGGAATAATCGGCTCCAAACTGACAGAACAGGGCACATAGGGGAATAGCCGTTGCGGTACGGAGATAACTGAAGCGGTAGGTGAGCCAGGCATAGAGATCGATCGCCAGAGATGAGCGTTTCAAGGTGCAGATGGCATCCGGTCGCAATGGAATCGACGATTGCACCGCATGAAGATAAAACTCCGCCGTTACGCGGATCTCTGTTTGAAAGAGGGATCGTTCATACGGTCGCTTGGGGTCCCACCAGAGTTCAAACTCCACGGCGACTCTCATTTGCTCGATCACGCCGGACATTCGACCGAATGCGATGGTTGACGCCAGAAGCCGGCTGACTTGGTCGTAGAATCGCCGGCGCGTGTGGCCGTCCGGACTCAAGCCAAGCCCTGCTAGAAACGAATGGTAGGACTCGTCGAGTTCTATTCGCCGTTGCCCTGTGATCAAAATCTGCCTGGTGAGCCACATGAGAAACAGCCGGGGGTAACTCGCGTAGGGCAGACCCAGATTCGGGTTGGCCCGAACATTGAGGACATAGTCATTGGCGCGGCGGGTCCAGATGGTTTCACCGGCGCGGTCGGAATGGGGGAGGTTCGCCACAACGAAGGACTTCGGAAGATAGACGGGGTTGGTCTTGGCATTCATGTGGCCGCAAGGTATTAGTATTTAATACTAATGTCAATGTGTTTGGGGCAATTTGTCCACAATACCAACAGGCTATCCACAAACCTTGACATGACCGGTCGCGGCTGGGATAATTCGCGCACTACCGCAAAGGGGGCCATCCATGGAGCAAGGTGAAAGGATATACGAGATATTCCGCAAGCGCGCCAAGGCGCGAGAGCTGACCGTTCAAGAAATCGTCAACGGGCTCGGCAAGAAGGATACAACCCACTACAGCCTTTATCAGTTCTCCATCGGCAAGAGCATGCCGCCGATTCACAAGCTCGCCGCGTATTTCGAATCCGTGGGCATGCGCCTCCTTCTTGAGGCGGATGGAAACGTCTATGCGCTTGAGTTCAAGGACCGGGTCCAGCCGAAGCGGGAGGGCGACCGGATGATGGTCGGCGAGCGCGTCAGTGTCGGAGGCGAGTACGCGGATCTCACGCCGGACCAGATCAGCGCCGTCGAAGCCCTGGTTGCGTCGTTCCGAGCCACAAACAAGCGCGTGAAACGATCCCGGGTCGAAACAGCGGCCAAGGTCAGACGGGCCGCGTAGGGGACAAATCCCATGGGCGTTCGAGCGATCACGCGATTACCGAGTGGCGAATATCGCGTCAATTTCTATTACTGGAATCAGATCGGCATGAAGCATCGCGGGCGGAAGAAATTCCGTACGCTGCGGCTTGCAGAGACGTTCTATGCCGAGAGGATTCGTGAATTTGAAGCGAAGGTGCATGTTGGCTCGAAGGAGCGAGGGTCGATCACGGTGAAGCAATTCCTGGACCAGCATTATTATCCATGGGCGCAGAAGGCCAAGAAATCTTATCCCGTGGAAAGAGTGTTCATGAGGAATACCGAAGTGCGATGGGGCGAACGCCGACTCTCGTCAATCACTGTGTTTGATATTGAAAAGTGGCGGATTGAAATGAAGCAGAAGGTCTGCCCGGCGACCGTCAGCCGCCGACTGGCGTATCTTCGGTCCTTCTTCAAATTCGCGCATGCCGGCATGACGGACGAGGATGGCCACACGGTCGGCGGCGGATTCATCGGCGACAATCCGATGCGGCATGTTCGAAGCCCGAAAACGAAGCTGCCTCTTCGACCGCCGACGATTCTGGCGCCGGATGAAATTGCGAGGCTCAAGCCCGATGGGACGCGCGGGATGGATCTCGTTTTATTCTGCATTTATTCGGGGATGCGCCGGGGCGAGATATTCCGGATGCGGTACGAGGACATAGATCGCGTGGCCGGCGTCATCCGGATCCCCGTCACGAAAAACGACGAGCCGCGGATCATTCCGTTGACGAAACAGCTTGCCGGTATTATTGACAGACAACCGGTGGACGATTCGGGATTTGTTTTTTCATGGAAGGGAAGGCAAACTAGGGACTGTCGTAGCGCGATCAATCAGGCGCTCTGGCGCGTGGGGATCACACGGCGGGTCCGGATGCATGACCTTCGCCACACGTTCGGCTCGTACCTGGCCATGAACGGGGTAGACTTGGACGAAAGGATGGCTCTGATGGGGCACAAGACAATCACAGCGGCGCGGATTTATACCCATTATTATACGAAACGCCTGTCGGAGTCGATGGAGAGGCTGATGGAGGCCTATGAGACGGCCGAGGAGAAAACAAAAGGGCACAAAAAGGGCACTGAGGCGATTGCCGTATGAGGCGTACTTTTATAATTCTCTCTTGTAGTTATGGTTGCCAACGTAGCTCAGACGGTAGAGCAACGCACTCGTAATGCGTAGGTCGGCGGTTCGATTCCGCCCGTTGGCTTTTTTTGTGAGTGGGTCGCAGGCCAGAGTGCGCGGGAGATTTGATGGTTACTTGATCTGCTCCTGCAGCGCCGCGATTTTTTGGGACGCCTCCCGGAACTGCTTCAGGGTGAGCACGCAGAGGTACCAAGTATAGGGAATCATGACGATCGTGAGAAGGATTTTTGACCGTTTGCCGAAATTGGGACTTTGATAAAGGATCGGCAGGCCAAAGGGTCCCAGCACGAAAAACAACAAGAAAAGAATCATCCATGGCCTTTGATGCCATAGAATTTTCGCAGCATCGTTCTCCACGATCATCACCTCCAAGGGGTGGCAGAAGCCACGGCACCGTGGGCGTTCCGCCGACGCGTTTCAGCGAAAGCGATAGTGTTTCCGGACCGCCTTCGACACCACCCACGTGCACGAGAGACCTTTTGGAAACGAGACATAATCGCCGGGACCGAAACTCACCTCGCCCGCCGGTGTCCGGACCGTGACCTGCCCTTCGAGGATGCAGCAGTCCTCGTCGTCATCGTAATGCCAGTCGAACGTGCTCGGATCGCATGTCCAGATCGGCCATGCTTCGACGCCGAGCTTCTTCCTTTCCTCTTCGGATAATTTCCGGATTTCGACTTCGTTTTTCATGGGCAAAGTCTGCCGTCAGCGCAGGCGCTCGACGACGCGCGGGGCGCGGTCGGCCGCGACCGGGGATTTTTTCCGGATGTATTCGATGAGGGCTTCGCGGACGGATTTGCCGTCGTCGTCCCTTTGGGTGGCAAGCGCGGTTTTGGGATAGCCGGCACGTTTTTCGGCGAAATAGGACGGCATCGCGACGCGGTAGACGGCGTCCTTGGAGAAAACTTTTCCCGCGCCCAAATTGACCGTGACCTCCAGCGATTTCGGGCCGCTGTCGACTTCCAGAAACATGCCGGACGGGTAGGTGAACTTGCCGGCCGCGAACGCGTCTTTCAGGAAACCCTGCATATCCGCGCCCTTGAGATGGAGGACAATGAGATCGTTGTCGAAGGGCAGGATGTGCTCGATGAGTTCCTTGTTGACCGGGCCCGCCGGGAGATTGCCGCGGAGTCCCAGCGTGTTGTGGACGGCGACGTCCGCGCCGCTGACCGAACGCATCGCGTCCGTCACGAGATTGCCGAGGCCATTGGTGGCCCACGGATAGGTCCAATACAGATTGTCCGCGGCGACGCCGTACGTTTCGGCGCGCTCGTTTCCGAGCAACACGTCGTACTCGACGAGACCCGCGCCGATTCCACCGGAATAGAATTGCGCTTTCAACACGCCCCGCCAGTCATGCGCCAGAAACGTGAGCGACGAATGCGCCGGCGTGCGCACGTACATCCACTGTCCGCCCCAGGGGGACGTGGGGAAGGTGTCGATGAGGAGGGTCTGAAGCATCTGTTTGATGGAGGGCTGGTCCTCGAAATTGGCGATCCGGAGTTTCGCGCGGACTTCCGTCAGCCATTCGACGGCGGCCTTGCCGGATTCGGTTTGCGCCGTGAAGAGGTCGCCCATGACGCCGCCCCAGTCCCGGACCGGGATGCTGGCCGGCATTCCGGCGATGTCGCCGACGACCCGGCGGACTTCGACGAACTCCGGCGGCGGTCCGGCCGGATTGAGGCTGATGACCTGGACATGGTCGTAGGCCGAGACGCGGCGGCTCGAGAAGACGTTGCCGACCGCGAACCGGACCGAGAGGTCGTAGGTCTCGCCGGTTTCGATTCCCTCGCCGTGAATGACGAGGTCGCCGCGCCGCAATTTGATCGTTTCGTATCCTTTCGCGCCGTGAGTCGTGATGCTGGCCTCCTCGATTTTCCGGAGGTAGGTCGCGTGCAGGTGTTCGGGCGCCGGCGCGAACGGCGAGACGGTGAGCGTTTCGCCCGCGACGGCGCCGACCGCCCACAGTCCGCCCACGCGCGCGGCCCAGAAGACCTCGTGAATCCCGATCTCCCACTCCGCCGGCACTCGCCATTTGCCGTCCGCGAACATCTGCCCGGCCGCCGGCTTAACTTCCGGACGCCACACGACCATTTTGCCGCTCGGCTGTTCGACGAGGCCGACGATGTCGTCGACCGGCCGGCGGAACGAGAGCTTCAACGATTCGTTGGGCATGGCCGCGAAAAGATCGCCGCGATCGCTCCTCTGAAAGTCGTCCATGTCCGGCCAGTCGATGACGAGGAACTGGAACGGCTCCGAAACGGCGTCGACCACTTTGAGCGTCACCTGGGCGCTTCCCCGGGACAATTCCGCCGGCACTTTGAACATCAGCAGGTCCTGGATCCATCCCTGCCAGGCCTGAACGCTTCGATCCACCGGCCATTCCTGTCCGGCCTGGGAGAAAACGGCGGTGACGGTCCACTCCTGTATCTTCGCTTTGTCCTTTTCCGTCACATGCACCGCCTGGTTGCGGCCCGCCTGAAGGCCGACGGAATTAATCTGCATCCAGCCGCCCGGAACCGCGCGGTCGGGAGAAACGGACTGGATCCGGGCCGGCGCCGGGGTTGAGGTGATCCGGATATCGAACTGTCCGAGTTTGGGCACGACGATGCCGGCGCCGCCCGGATGGAGTTCCGGCGGCACGCCAAGCACGGCGGACCCGCGATACAATCCGCTGCTTCTGTCTTTGTGCCCCATGGCGCGGCGATGCACCACCGGGAAGGTTTTCCGATCCTGGACGAACGTCACACCCCGCCAGTTCGGTTCGACCGGACCGCCGCCCTCGAAAAGAATTTCCTGGCCCGGCGCCGCTTCCGGACTTCGTAATACCCACGAATCAATCTGCCGGTCGCGCCGGACGCGCGTCATGGTTTCACGGATGACCGGTTGAAGAAGCTGGAGGATGGAGCGCTGCGTGTCGTCCACGGGCTCGAAGGGGATTCTGAATCCCGCCTCGCGAAACGGCGGGACCGACGATTGCCACCAGCGCGTCACCAGCCGCTCGACCACGAGCGGATTTTGCATGAGTTCCAGAAGGCGCGCCGCAGGTTTTTCGGCGCCGCGATCCAACTCGTTGAGGCAGACGACTTCGAGGAACCGCCGTTCCCCCTCATCGAATGTCTGCCCCGCCCGATTCGTCGCCTGCATGGCTTCCTCAAATCTGTTGGCCTGCATGAGGAGCGCCACGAGATGCCGCCAGCCATCGGAATGCGGCGGGATCGGCAGTTTTTCCACGGGTTGCTCCTCGTCCAGAATTTGCAGGAGGGACTGATAGGCCCACGTCCGCACGGCGAGTTTCGCGTACGCGGCCGACGAAACCTCCTCGTCCTGCCGGGCCAGCGTGAGGAGCGTCTCGTAGATGCGCGCGCCGAGCCGGGCGAGATCCTTGTCGGAGTATTGAGACGTTCGAATGCGGGCCGCCGCCGGCGCGGAAAGGGCAAAGACGCCGACTGCGATCACGAACATGCGAAGCAGACGGCGGCGGATCACCATTTCAAAGGCTTGACATCAGACACTTGTTTGAGAAGCTCCGCGGGGTCGCCCGTCGGATTCTTGCACAGGCCTCTTTCGCAGACATACGCGTGCGGGCCAGCCGTTTTCCCCTCGAGCAGCAACAGCCTGCCCGCCGGGGTTTTCCCGTCCGACACAGCCACCACCTTGTTCGGCAAAAACGCGCGGCGGACCGTTTTGAGCATCTCCTGGACTTTCGAATCGCCGGCGCCGCCCACGATCGCGATTTCCTTCGACCGGTCAAGCGCATAATCGAGCGCGATGAGCATCTGGGGGCACGCGTCCGGCGCGCGGTCCAGCCAGCCGGCCGCCGCGCGCAGAATCCGCTCCGCGCGCGACCGGCCGTCCTGCTCATAGGTGAAATCGGCGAGCCGCAAGAGGTTCAGGGCCGCGACGGAATTGCCGGAAGGGACAGCCATGTCTTCGAATTCCCTGGACCGAACGAGCAGCGTGGGATCTTTTGCGTCATCCAGAAAATACGCGCCGCCCTTTTCATCCCAGAACAACGCGTCCTGCATGGACTGCAGGCCGACCGCCCAGTCCATCCACGCCGGGTCGAAATCGGACTGGTACAGTTCGATGAGGCCGTGGATGAGAAATGCGTAATCGTCGACAAGCCCCCGATGCGCGGCGGCGCCGTCACGCCAGCGGTGCAGGAGGCCTCCCTGGGCGTCGGTCATATGGCTGCGAATAAACGTAGCAGCCTTCTGCGCGGCCTTCAAATACTTTTCGTCTCCCAGCGCCTGATGCCCGCGGGCCATCGCCGCGATCGTGAGGCCGTTCCAGTCGGCCAGGACCTTGTCGTCGAGCCGGGGGCGCTTGCGTTTGGCGCGGGCCCTCAGAAGCTTTTCCTTGACGGAACGAAAAACCGGATCGCTGTCGTCCGGGACCGGCGCGGCGTCCGGCACGTGAAAGACGTTGCGGTCGCCTTCGAAATTTCCGTATTTTGATATTTGAAATATTTTTTCGGCATATTGAAATTCCTCTTTGGAAAGGATGCTCGAAAGCTCATCCCACGTCCACGCGTAATAGTCGCCCTCTTCGCCGAAATCGCCCGCGTCCTGCGCCGAGTAGAAGCCCCCGGCGGGATCGGCCATCTCGGCCAGCGTCCAGTCCAGCGTCTTCCGCGCGACCGCGGCGAACTCGGGATCGCCCGTGGCCTGCCATGCTTCCAGCGAGGTGACCGCGATCCCCGCGTTGTCGTAGAGCATCTTCTCAAAATGCGGGATGTCCCATTCCGCGTCGACGCTGTACCGATGAAATCCGCCGGCCAGAATATCGTGAATCCCACCGCGCGACATCGCCTTGAGGGTCCGCGTGACCATCCGCAGGGCATCGCCTTCTCCGGACCGCCGGTGTACGCGGAGGAGGGCCGAGTGGAGGTGCGGGCGCGGGAATTTGTTGCCGCCGCCGAATCCCGCATGGGTTTCGTCAAAATACTCCCGAAGCCGCGTGAAAAATCCGCCGAACGCTTTTTCGCCGGAGGCGCTGACCCGGCCGGCGTCGCCCGGCGGCGACGACGCATTCAAGGCGCGCGCGAGGTGGTCCGCGATTTCCTCGCCGCTCCGGCGGATGCGCGCCTCGTCGGTTTTCCATGTTTTGGCGATTTCCTTCAGAAGCGGGATAAAATTATCGTGCGGGATGGTGCTTGCGCCGTAAAACGGCCGGCCCTCGGGTGTCAGAAACATGGACATCGGCCAGCCGCCGGCGCCCGTCATCGAGACGAGGGCCGTCATGTACACATGGTCGACGTCCGGGCGCTCTTCGCGGTCGACTTTGATGGAGATGAAATGCGCGTTCAGGACGTCCGCCACATCCTGTTTTTCGAATGAGTCCTTTTCCATGAAATGGCACCAGTAACAGGAGGAATAGCCGATGGACAGAAAGACCGGCTTGTTCTCGCGCTTCGCCGCCTCAAGCGCCTCCGGACCCCAGGGACGCCACCAGATCGGGTTGTGGGCGTGCTGCAGGAGATAGGGACTTTTTTCGGCGCCGAGCCGGTTGGAGGTCTCAGCGGTTGCCACGGCCCTCATCCCCCGGCGCCTCGAGAATTCGCCAAGTCCGACAGGACGGCGTCATACTTTCGCCTGAGATCGTTACGCGTCTGCTCGAGGGTGGGCCACATGGGGAATCCGACGAACGCGTGGCGAATCGCGCCGCCGGCGTCGATGAAATAGGTCGCCGGAAACGCCGTCACGCCGAAGGAACGGAGAATTTTTTTGTCCGGGAGAAGATAGACCGGCACCGTGTATCCGTTGTCCTCCAGATACGCGCGGACCGTCCGGCCGTCTTCCGGCGTGAGAAGAAAAAACGCGACGCGGCCGCCGTGTTTCCCGTAGAGGTCCTGAAGGACCGGCCACTCGATGCGGCACGGGCCGCACCACGTGGCCCAGAAATTGATGATCGCCGGCCGGCCGCGAACATCGCTCAACGACACCGCCGACCCATCCAGTTTCCGCATCGTTCCGGCGGGAACACGCTTTCCAACCAGCCAGCGGTGGTCGGCGCCCAGGGCCAGCATGATCTCGCGGCTCTCCAGCGTATCGGCGCCTTGCGGAAGAGAAAACGCCGGCAGCGGCGCAGGCGGGGATTTCGAGTAATCCCAGGACAATCGCGCAATCGCGAGCCCGGCGGCGTTCAGCATACGGAGCTCGGAAATCCGGCCGGTCCGCCGGGACGCGCGAATCTGCAGAAGATCGGGCGTCAGCGAGTAGACGATTTCCGACCCCGCGCCGGACTGGAGGGTTACCCACGACCACAGAAAATTCTGGTAGTCAGCGCCCGGCCGATACGCGCGCCATTCGTCGTCCGGTCCAGACTGCTCCGGAGACGCCGACCCGGACTGCGCGTCCGGGACGTAATGGCGATCGATCCCTTTCCGAAGCCGGTCCGGCGGGAGAAACGGAACGCCCAGCGGCCCGAGCGCCAGCCGGAGCCGGTCATATTCGGTGTCCGTCAAATCCTGCGGCGTCACATGAAACGCCATCTTGCCGATGAGGAGCCATGCGTCGCGTCCCGTCTGACTGAAATCGATCCGAAACTCGTCGTTGGACAAAACGTACCGGACCCGGTCGGGGCCGATGGACTCATAGAATCCTTTGAGCGGCTTGTCCGACAGAAATTCATGCTCGAGCGTGACCTCGGCCGTGACCGCCTTCGGTCCGCTTTCCTTCGCGTCCGACAGGCTGGACGCGTCTCCCCCGCAGGAACCGATCCAGACCGAAAGCGCGGCCGTTGCGAACCCCGCGACCGTCCTCCGTCGATGGTTCATATTCAAGAACTGAACGTATACCGCCGGCCGATGGCGGTTTTGACGATATCGGGAACCGTGGGATTGTTGAAGAGTTTTTCCATGATGTCCTTCTTGCTTGACATGTCATGGATCAGCCACGCGATGCTGGGCGGCTCGATGGCCGGGCTGGCGGCGACGTCGAGGAGTTCGCCGACCGAGCTGAGTTTGTGTTTCGTCGCGACCTTGTCGACGTCCTCGAGTCCCGCGACCTGAAACGCGAGGTCTTCCAGGGAGACATCCTCGGACATGTCCGCCGGCGCGTCCATCTCGGCCGCCGGGAGGTCGCGGCGTTCGAGGAGGGAGAAGTTCTGGGTATAGAATTCGCCGAGGCGGACCACCGCCGACTCGAGCTGTTCGGGGGACGCAAAGGAGCCGTACTGGTGCTCGATTTCGGACAGTTCGGTTTCGAGGTGGGACTGCGCGACGGGAATTTTTTCGTGGAGTTCCGCGAGGAATTTCTGCGCAGCCGTTTTTTCGAATTCGAACTCCCGTTTCAGGATGCTGTCCGTCATCTGCCGGAGCTTGACCTCGAGCGGCTCCCGGGGCGCCGCCGGGCCGACGTAATGGACGTCCGATTCGAAATGGAACGTCAGGAGCCGGATGATGAACCGGACGAACTTGTCGAAGAACGACGCGAACTGGTAGTCGATTTCGTCGATGGCGGCGGCGCACATTTTCCGCCGGGCGTGTTTCTCATCGACCGTCAGCGGCGCTTCGTGGAGGATGGTCAGGGCCTTGTTGAAATTCTTTTTGGCCACGTAATAATTGTCGATCACCCCGCGCTCGCCGCGCCTGTACCGGAACACGCCCGTGTTGATGTACGCGTCGGCCGACGCGGCCTTGAGGGCCTCGGCGAAGAACTGGTCGGCGGCGGAATCGTTTCCCGACTGGTTGTAGACCGCGCCGAGGAACTGGAAATCGTCCGGGATGAGGAAGGTGGTATTGATGTCGTTGATGACGAAGAGCGGGGTTTCACAGATGAAGTGCAGCGGGTGGCATTCCGGCCGGGACCGGTACTTCTGCCAGATCGGTTTGGTCAGTTTCTCGTATTTATGGATGAGGACGGCGTCCTTTTCGCCTCTGATGGTCTCCAGGAGCCTCGGCGTCTGGCCTTCCTCAACGACTTTCTTATCGAGATACCACTTCGGCGCCAGGACCACCGACAGGGTGTCCTTCTTCTTGTCCGGCTCGGCCGAAAGGATCTGCGCAAGTTCCGTACCGACTTCTTCGGGTGTTGCCATGAGCCCCCAATATTAAAGGAAACGGCCCAATTCGCAAGGGTCACGGTTTCAGAATCGTCGGCCGCGTGTTAAGAAAATAACCGTGCGGCGGCGGTGTCTAACTGAGGGGTGGTTGTAGGACCGCCGCCGCACGGATTGCGGATGATTCTGCTTCGCGCCTCCGGAGTCGGATTCCGCGAGGGATAATTATTGACCCTGGGCCCTCCTCAAGAAACTCGGTATTTCCAGCTCGTCCTCCGACGGACGCTCTTTGGCTCCCTCCACTTGGACCTTCTGGCCGGCCACGACGGCCTGCCGGACGAATTGGGACGGCGCGGCCGGCGCCGCGGCGGCCTGCGCCGCCTGCGCGGTCGATCGCGCGCCGCTCTGGGCGGTCCGGAGCGCCGCCTGCTGCTGCACGGGCAGGCCGGCGGCGATGAGGACCACCTGGATGTGATCGACGAGCGACTGGTCGATGCCGTAGCCGGCGATGATGTTGGTTTTTCCGCCGGCCTCCTCCTGGACGGTGCGGCAGATGGTGCCGAACTCGCGCATCTCAAAATCGACGCCGCCCCGGATCCACAAGAGGACCGAGGTCGCGCCGGAGATGGTGAAACTCTCCGTCAACGGATTGCGCATGGCCTGCGTGACCGCATCGAGCGCGCGGTTCTCGCCCGCGGCCAGCCCGATTCCCATGAGCGCGTCGCCGCGGTCGCACATGACGGTTTTCACGTCCGCGAAGTCGACGTTGATGACGCCCTCGTCGACGATGATCGACGATACGCCCTGGACGGCCTGCCGGAGCGTGTCGTCGGCGCGCGCGAACGCGTCATTGATGAAGAGCTTCTCGGCGGACGCTTCGAGAATCTTGTCGTTGGGGATCGTGATGAGGGTATCGACGTGTTCCTTGAGCTGCTGGATACCCTCTTCCGCGTTCTTGGTCCGCGCGGGCCCCTCGAACACGAAGGGTTTGGTCACAATTCCGACCGTCAGAATGCCGAGTTCCTTGGAAAGCTCCGCGACCACCGGCGCGGCGCCGGTGCCGGTGCCGCCGCCCATGCCGGCGGTGATGAAGACCATCTTGGCGCCCTGGAGCGCGTTGAGAATTCCGTCGCGCTCCTCGTTCGCCGCCTTTCTCCCGATTTCCGGTTTCCCGCCGGCGCCCAGCCCTCCGGTCAGGTTCTGCCCCAGCAGCAACCGGTACCGCGCGCGGCAGTTCCGGAGCACCTGGGAGTCGGTGTTCATGGCGACGAACTCCACACCGTTGAGACCAATTTCAATCATGCGATTGACGGCATTGCCGCCGGCCCCGCCGATCCCGAGAACTTTCAGGATCGTCTCGGGCGCCTCCGGCGACTTCGGCCGAATTTTCAAATCTTCGTGTTCCTCATAATTCACCACGTTTGGGTTCCCTCCTCTTGGTTTTCCCTGCTTGCTCATCTATTCTCCTCTTAACTCCGGATGAATTCCCGGAACCAGTCCTTCATGCTGCGGGCGACGCTCCGAAACATCGCGCCGTCCAGCAGTTTGGCTCCCGGCGCCATCTGGCCGGTTTCCCGCGCGTAGATCAGAAGACCCACGGCGGTCGAATATCGCGGGCTGTCCACCATGTCGGCGATGCCTTTGACGCCGGACGGTTTTCCGACCCGCGCCGGCATCTGCAGAATCTGTTCGGCCAGCCGGTCCACGCCGGGCGTGGCGGCGACGCCGCCGGTGAGGACGACGCCGCCGGAAATGAGCGGCCCCAGCCCGGTCTTCTTGATTTCGTTGCCCAGGATGATGAACAGCTCCTCGAGCCTCGGCCCGATGATTTCAACGAGCTTTCGGCGCGGAATCATTTCGGCAGGTCGGCTGCCCACCGTCGGGACCTCCACCGTCTCGTCCGGCTCGACCATTTCGGCGATGGCCGCGCCGGCTTTGACTTTGACCTTCTCGGCCGCCGCGAGCGGCGCGCGAAGCCCGACCGAAAGGTCCTTGGTGACGTTTTCGCCTCCGACGAGGATGACGTCGGTATGCCAGAGGTTGCCGTCGATGAAGATCGCGATGTCGGTGGTGCCGCCGCCGATGTCGACCAGGATGCAGCCCATGTCCTTTTCGTCGTCGGTCAGCACCGCCAGCGCGGAGGCGAGCGGTTCGAGGACGATGTCCTCGACGCGGAGACCCGCCTTGTTGACGCTGTGGATGATGTTCTGCGCGCTCGTGACCGCGCCGGTCACGATATGGACCTCCGCCTCCAGCCGGATGCCGGACATCCCGACCGGGTCGCGGATGCCGTCCTGGCCGTCGACGATGAATTCCCTCGGAATGATATGGATGACCTCGCGGTCGGCGGGAATGGAAACGGCCTTCGCCGCCTCGATGACGCGGTCGACGTCCTTTTCGGAAATCTCCCGGCCGCCGCCGCACGCGACCACGCCGCGGCTGTTCATGCCCTTGATGTGCCCGCCCGCGATCGACGTGTAGACGCGGTCAATCTGGACGCCCGACATCAGCTCCGCGTCGCGGAGGGCGCGTTCGATCGACTCGACGGTCTTGTCGACGTTGACGACCACGCCCTTGCGGAGGCCGAGCGAGTCGGCCTCGCCGATGCCGTCGACCCGGAGGTCCCCGGTGTCGGAAACGCCTCCGATCACGGCCACGACCTTGGAGGTGCCGATGTCAAGCCCGCAAATCTTGTTCATGCCCATTCTGGCCTTCACCTGCCTTGCTTTCCGCGTTCCTGCGGCGTCTCCGGTTTGTAGGCGATGACGTCCTGCTCAAACCGCACATCTATGTAAGACACCGGCCGCGCGACCTTGAAAAGTATTTTTTGGAGCCGATCGGCCTTGTCCGGAAAATTGACCGGATCGGCCTTGACCACCACGCCGGAGAAAAACTCGAGCTCGTAATAATCGGCCCGGACGATCCGCACGGATTTCAGATGAGCCGGAGACGGCAGGGAAAGGACCACGCGCAGGAGGCCGGCCCCGGAGGGATGCTCAAAAAGATTCCGGCCCGGCGCGATGGTCGAACCGGCCAGGCCCGTCACTTCCGCGAGCCGCGTCCGGGACGGATCGTCCGCCGGGTACAGGACGCCCTCGCGATCGACTTCAAGCCTTCCCATGGAAGATCGAATGACGGCCACTCCAGTCCGTTCCACCACTGCAACGGTCATGACGCCCCTCCCGATGTTTTTCGTAACCGTGACCGACCGGATGGCCGGAATTCGCTGCGTCAAATATTCCGACAGTTCGGCCAGGTCCACCTCAATTAGATTTTCGGCATTTGCAGTCCGTAACTTGCGGAAAATTTCCGATCGAACCTGTTCCACCGGAACCCGCTTCGATCCGGTCACCTGGACGGAATCCCGGGAGGCGGGGATCGTCCCGAACGAATAGGTCACAAAATCGAACAGGATCCAGAGGGCCGGCAGGGCGAGGAGGATGCGTGAAAGGAGCCTGGGCCTTCTTCTGAACATGTCCGCGACTTTTTTCCACGCCGACTGAAAGGATTGGCGGACCGTGGAACCGCCCGCCGCCTTGCCCCGGCGCCGGGCGGCGAAGACCTTGGCGATCGTTTCAGGATTTTTCATCGGCCCGCGCTCCTTTGGCCATGTCGATCAGTTTGCGAATCAGCTCTGGAAATTCGATCCCTGCGGCTTTGGCGGACATTGGCAGGAGGCTGGTGGCCGTCATGCCGGGGATCGTGTTGATTTCCAGAAAGTACGGTTGTCCATCCGGCGGGATGTTGCGCGGCATGCCGGGCAGCGGCGGTTTTTCCGTCGCCGACTGCGGCCCGGCCAGCATGACGTCGATCCGGGACATGTGGCGGAGTCCCAGGGCGCCCGCAATCCGCATGGCGTGGCCGTTCAACGTCTCGCGCAATTCCGCAGAGATGTCCGCCGGGCAGATGTAGTCGGTCATGCCGTTCGTGTATTTCGCGTCGAAATCGAAAAAGCCGGCTTTCGGCCGGATCTCGATGACCGGCAGAAGTTCGATCGGGCGGCCGAAGACCGGCAGCGTCAGTTCCCGGCCGACGATGCGCTCTTCCACAAGGAGCGGCATGTTTCGTTTTTCGGCCAGGGCGACGAGGTCCACTGCGGTTTTCACAAATGCGACGCCGACGCTGGACCCTTCCGTCAGAGGTTTGACCACGACCGGAAACGGCGGCAGAGACCGCTCCGGCGTGGCAAGTTTTTCCTCGAGGTCCGCCGCCGACTCGACCAGCGCCCAGCGCGGCGTCGGAATGGCCAGCGCCTCAAACGCCCATTTCGTGTAGAGCTTGTTCATGCAAATCGCGCTGGCCGCCACGCCGGACCCCACGTACGGAATGCCGGCCGATTCCAGAAATCCCTGGATGCAGCCGTCCTCCCCGCCGGGCCCGTGCAGCGCCGGGAACGCGACGTCGGGCCGGAAGGCCATGAGGGCCGCCGGCATGCCGGCGTCCGCGGGATCGAATTTTTCGTACGACACGTTCATCGTCTGCAGCACTTCAGCGACCGCCTTTGCGCTCTTAAATGAAATTTCCCTCTCCGCTGATCTTCCACCGGCGAGGAGAGCGATCTTCAACACGTTCGCGCGGGGTGTCCGCGCCCCGGGTCGACCCGTGGGGCGCGCCGCCTTCGACGTTCGCCGACGTCGGATTCGCTCTGACAATTTCCACCTCCAGTTCAAGAATGACTCCAAATTTCTTTTGGACTTCCGACCGGACCAGCGCCACGAGTTCCTCAAAATCCTTGAAGGTGGCCCGGCCGTCGTTCAGGAAAAAATTCCCGTGCAGGTCGGACACGACCAGCCCGCCGACCCGCCGGCCTTTCAGTCCGGCCTGGTCGATCCATTGCCCCGCGGACGCGCCTTCGGCGTTCTTGAAAATGCACCCGATGCTGCGCCCGGTCGGCTGGGTCACGCCGCGGTGTTTCATCCGCGCGTTGACCTCCGCCATGATGGCTTCGCGGGAATCGGGCTTGAGATCGAGCTCGGCCGAGAGGATGACCGCCCGCAGGTTCTTGAAGCAGCTCGTGCGGTAGCCGAACTGAAGTTCCGGCCCGCGGATCGTCCGGATTTTTTTCTGCGCCGCGTCCAGGAACGTCACCGACGCGACCGCGCAGCCGATCTCGTAATCCCGGGCGCCGCTGTTCTGGTAGATCGCGCCGCCGAGCGTGCCCGGAATCCCGGCCAGTTTCTCAAGGCCGGAAAGACCGAGTTCCATGCTCCGGGTGATAAGTGCGGTCAGGTGGACCGCCGCGCCGGCGCGGAGGCCAGACCCGGACGTTTGCGTCCGGGCCTCGATTTTTTTGAAGTTCTCTCCCAGCCGGACCAGGAGGCCGTCGAATCCGTCGTCGGTGAAGACGACGTTGGTGCCGCCGCCGAGCATTTTGACGACGATCCCAAGCGATTCGGCCGTGCGCCATATTTTTTCGAGCGCCTGTTCCGATTCGGCCGTCAGGGCGCCGGCGGCGAATCCGCCGATGCCGAGCGAGCTGTATCTGCGCAGGGCCACGTCGCGGGCGATGGCAAGTTGGGTGGCCGATTCGAACGCCTGCCACTTATTTTCCATATCGAGCCTTCAGCCCTTCCTCCAGCGCCAACGGCGCCTGGTCGATGTCGCCGGCCCCGAGCGTCAGGATGGTGTCGCCGGGTCTGGCCTGTTTGAGAATTTCCTGAACGCCACCTCTCCAGTCCTTCACGTACGCCACCGCCGGATGCCCCTTGCGGGCGACGCGCTGGACGATGGTGTCGCCGGTGACGCCGTTGATGGGCATTTCGCTCGCGGCGTAGATGTCCGTCACGAAGAGGAGGTCGGCCAGCTCGAAGGCGCCGCCGAACTCGTCCGCCAGAAGTTTCGTGCGGGTGAATCGGTGGGGCTGGAAAAGGACGATGATGCGGCCGGCCGGGTGCGCGATCCGGGCCGTTTCGAGCGTGGCCTTGATTTCGGTCGGATGATGGCCGTAGTCGTCGTAGAGCCGGACGCCGCCGACCGACCCGTGCGATTCGAACCGGCGGGCGACCCCGCGAAAGTCGGCGAGGCTGTCGCGGATCACGGCCGCCGGAACGTCCATCTCGCGGCAGACGGCGATCGTCGCGAGGGCGTTCAGCACGTGGTGCCGGCCGGGCACGGACAGAGTGAACTCCCCATAAGATTCATTTTTGAATCTCGCCGAAAAACGGCTGCCCGCGCCCGAGAGGGTGACTGATTCGGCCCGGAGGTCCGAGCTGTCGGAGAACCCGTAGGTGATGGTCTTGCGCCGGACCTCCCCGTGGATGCGGCGAACGTTGGGGTCGTCCCAGCAGACGACGCCGACGCCGTAAAAGGGGACGAGGTTGAGAAAATCCCGGAACGCATTTCGCAGGTTGTCCATCGTGCCGTAATGGTCCAGATGGTCGGTGTCGATGTTCGTGACGACCGCGAGGGCCGGATGCAATTTCAAAAATGATCCGTCGCTCTCGTCGGACTCGACCACGTAAAGATTCCGGCCGGACGCGGCCGACGCGAGTCGGGCGCCCGCCGCCTGTTCGAAATTCTTGACGCGCCCGCCGATGATGACGGTGGGGTCGAGGCCGCCGCCGGTGGCGACGCACGCGATCATGGACGACGTCGTCGATTTCCCGTGCGAGCCGGCCACCGCGACCGTTTCGCCCATGCGCGTCAGCTCCGCCAGAAGTTCCCCGCGGCCGACCAGCGGAATGTTCCGTTTTCGGGCCTCGACGATTTCCGGATTGGCGTCGGCCACGGCCGTCGACCGGACCACGACGTCGGCCTGGCCGACATGACCGGCCGAGTGCCCGACTTCGACCGGAATGCCGATCGACCGGAGATGCTCGACGACGGGACCGCCTTTCAGGTCGGAGCCGGTGACGGTGAACCCGAGCCCCTGCAGAATCTGCGCGAGCCCGCTCATGCCGGACCCCCCGGCGCCGACCATGTGGAATCGTTTGACGTGAAGAAACATGTCATTTGCCCGCCGGCCATACCGGCGGCGTTCCCTGGTCCGGCGGCTGCGCCTCCCGGGAAAAACAGAGCAGACAGCCGATCGCCGCCAGCGTGCTCACGAGGGACGTGCCGCCGGCCGAGATCATCGGAAGCGGTTCGCCCGTGACCGGCAGAAGCCCCGTGACGACCGACATGTTCAGGAGCGCCTGGAGGGTGATCATGAAGACGATGCCGGCCGTGGCGAGTTTGAGGAAGAAGTTCGGCATCCGGTGGGCCAGCCGCAGGCCGTAGACGAAAAACGCCAGGAACAGGACCGCGACGGCCGCCGCGCCCAGAAAGCCGGTCTCCTCCCCGATCACCGCGTAAATGAAATCGGTGTGCGGTTCCGGCAGCATCGAGGTCTTCTGAAGGGAATTGCCGAGCCCCACGCCGTCGACGCCGCCCCGGCCGAGCGCAATATACGACTGCAGAATCTGAAACCCGCGCGACGTTGGGTCCTCCAGCGGCTTGAGATAGGCCTTCAGGCGGTTCAGGATGTAGCTCTTCGTCGCGAGTCCGTAGGCTGCCATGGCCAAAATCACGGAAAGCGTCACGCCGATCGACGCCCAGGAAATGCCGCCCATGAACAGCATGAGCAGCGTCAGCATCATGACAAAAATGGCGGCGGAATAGTCAGGCTCCTTGTACACCAGAAACGACACGAGGCCGGACACCATCAATATTTTCAACGTCGCCTTCCCGCCGATCCAACGGCTCTCCCGGTCGGAAATGAATTTCGCCAGATACAGGACGAGCGCCAGTTTGGCCGGTTCCGCCGGCTGAAACGAAAATCCCGCCACGCGAATCCACCGGTTGACACCCGCCACGTCCGGGCCGATGCCCGGGACGAAGACGAGCGCCAGACACGCCACGCTTGCGGCCAGAAAAACGCCGCTCAGGCGCTCGATGTGCTTCCACGATAGGCACGTCGCCGCGTATACCGCGATCACGGTTCCAATGACCCCGGCGAGGATTTGTTTCCTGATGAAGTAGGACGTCTCGTGCCCGTAGAGCGCCGACCGCTGCGCGAGAAGCGCGCTCGAGCTGTAGACGAAGACGCATCCGACGCCGAGCAGGATCGCGGCCCAGTAAATGAGTTTGATGTCCGTCTCTCCCAGGCGCTCGAGGCGATGCCGGACCGTCGTCAGTCCAATCATCGGGACAGTCGATCCACGCACCGGCGAAAATCCTCTCCGCGCTCCGCGTAGCTCGTATACTGGTCGTAACTCGTGCCGCCGGGAGACAGGAGAACCACGTCGCCCGGTGAGGCCATCTGATGAGACGCCGCAACCGCCTCCGACACGCGGCCCACGCGGCGGTGCGGAAGGCGGAACCGGTCCGCCAGACAGCTGAACTTTTCGCCGAGGGCGCCGAAAAAAACCAGCGCCTTGAGATTGCGCCGCCGGGTCAGTTCCCTGAAAAGCGGCGTGAAATCCATGCCCTTGTCCTGTCCGCCCATGAGCGCGACGATCTGTCTCGACGGAAAACTTTCCATCGCCTTGCGCGCCGCGTCGACGCTCGTGGCCTTCGAGTCGTCATAGTAGGCCACGCCCCCGGCCTCCCGCACAAATTCCAGCCGGTGGGCCGGCAGGCGAAACCGCCGCGCGGCCGAGAGGATGGTTTCCGGCCTCACGCCCACCGATGCGGCGGCGCAGGCGGCGGCCAGCAGGTTCGACTGATTGTGTTTGCCCGGCCCAAGAAGCGTTGCGCCCATCTGAAAGAACACGGAACTTTTTCCGCCGCGCCGCAGGAAGACCGTTGAGCCTTCCAGATGGAGCCCGTCGATCAGCGCGCGCGGACGCTCCAGGCTGTAACCGAGCACGCGGCCGGCGCGCCTTTCCTGCATGCGCCGCGCCAGCCGGATGCCATACGGATCGTCGAGATTGATGACAGCGGCGTCGCGGGCGGCGAAATTCCGAAACAAGCGGGCCTTGGCCTCAAAGTACGCGGCCATGGTCTTGTGGCGGTCCAGATGGTTCTGGCTCAGATTCAAAAATATCCCGACCGTCGGCCGGAACCGCTTGGCCAGCTCGAGCTGGAACGAGGAAAGTTCGACAACGTACAGAAGATTTTTTCTCTCGCCGACTTCATCCAAAAGAGGCGTGCCGATATTTCCAGCGACGATGACTCTTTTTCGGCCAAACTGGGCGCGGAGAAGCGCCGCGAGAAGCTTGGTCGTCGTCGTCTTGCCGTTCGTGCCCGTCACCGCCAGAAACGTTCCGCCGCGGCGACGCGCAAAGGCGAGGTCGAGATCGCCCGTGACCCTGGCATCGTCGCGCGAAATTCCAAGCGGCGCCAGCGGGATGCCGGGGCTCACGACAATGGTGTCCGCCTCCCGCGCGCGGGGCGGAAGAAGCCGCCGGTCGGTCACGACCGACTTGAGGTCCCGGCGCAGGCGGCGCCGGAGGTCCGGGGAGAATCGCTCGAATCCCTCATCGAATCCGACGAGTTCCGCCCGGCCCTTGAATTTCCGGATCGCCGAAAGGCCGGTGAGGCCGAGGCCCAGAATGAGGACGCGGTCCATCAGCGCAATTTCAGGCTGGCCAGCGCGACCAGCGCCGACACGATCCCGAGGATCCAGAACCGGATGACGATTTTGGATTCGGCCCAGCCCGACAGCTCGAAATGGTGGTGCAGGGGGGACATGCGAAAGACCCGGTGCGTGTTCGCGTATTCTTTCCCCCGCCGCCATTTGTTCCAGCGATACACGGCGGTCTGGATCAGCACTGAGAGGGTTTCCGCCACGAACATCGATCCGGCCAGCACGAGGAGCAGTTCCTGCTTGATCAGAATCGCGACCGCGCCCAGAATGCCGCCGATGGTCAGCGCCCCCGTATCGCCCAGAAAAACTTCGGCCGGCGGGGCATTGAACCAGAGAAATCCCAGGAGGCCACCCAGCATGCCGGCCAGGACGACCGTGATTTCCCCGGCGCCGATCACGTTGATGACCTGCAGGTACCGGCTGAAGAAAAAATGACCGCTCAGGTACGTCAGCGCGGCGTAGGCGCCGATCGAAAAGATCGACAGCCCTCCCGCCAGGCCGTCCAGGCCGTCGGTCAGGTTGACCGCATTCGAGGCGCCGACGATCACGATGATCGCGAGGGGGACGTAAAGAACGCCAAGATCCACAAATATGTTTTTGAAGAACGGCACGGCGAGCTGCGTCTGGAAGCCGGACTGGATCGCCTCCGAATTCCACAGCAGGCGGTACTCGATGTTCGACCGGTAGACCCAGGCGACGAGAACGGCGGCGATCACGAATTGACACAGAAGTTTGTACCGGCCGAACAACCCGGCCTCGTTCCGGAACGATTTCAAATAATCGTCGAGAAACCCCACGGCGCCCAGACCCATGAGGACGACCGTCAGCATCTGGACGAAGGTGTTGTGGAGATTGCCGCAGAGAAGCGTCGCCACCAGCGTCGCCAGGACGACCACCGCGCCGCCCAGGATGGGCGTGCCGGCCTTCTGCGAATGAAACGGGACGTCCTCCTTGGTCGCCGCGCGAAAGTTCGACGCCCGGCACCAGCGGATGACCTTCGGCATCCAGTACACGCTGAGCCCAAACCCGAGCACGGCCGAGATCATCGAACGGAACGTGATGTACTGGAAGACGCGGATCGCCGTGATGGGACCGGCGGGGTCGTAGAAAGCGTCGAAAATCCACTTTAACATCCCGCGGCCCGAAGAGTTTCCAGGATCGCCGTCCGGGCGACTTTGCGATCGTCAAACGGAAATTTGGTCGTGCCGATGATCTGATAGGTTTCGTGGCCCTTCCCGGCCATCGCGACGATTTCTCCCCGGCGCGCCATCCGGCACGCCAGCGCGATCGCCCGGCGCCGGTCCGGCTCGACGACGTAGGTTTGGCCCTCCCGGCCGCGGAATCCCGGCCGGATGTCGCGGATGATGTCCATCGGATTTTCGGCGCGCGGATTGTCGGAGGTGACGATCGCGAAATCCGCGAGCCGCGTCACGACCCGGGCCATTTTCGGCCGCTTCGTCCGGTCCCGGTCGCCGCCGCACCCGAACAGGCAGATCAGGCGCCGCGGGTTCAGGCGACGGCAGGCCAGCAGAAGTTTTTCGAGCGCGTCCGGCGTGTGCGCGTAATCGACCAGCGCCACGAACGCCTGCCCCGCGTCCACGCGCTCCATCCGGCCCGGCGGCGCCGACGCGCCGGCCAAGAGCCGCGCCAGGGTCGAGACGTTGGCCGGATCGCCGCAGGCCGACAGCGCCGCCGCGGCGTTCGACAGATTGTAATCTCCGATCAACGACAGCCGAAGCGGGATGTCCTTTCCGAAGGCGTTGAGCCGCGCGCGGGTGCCCCGAAGGTCGCTTCGCGCGGAGAGGATGCGCACCGTCGCCCCGCGCCGGCGGCCGAACGTCACCACGGGCCGGCCGGCCCTCTCAAGCAACGCGGCGAGACGGCGCCCGTAGGCGTCGTCGATGTTTACCACGGCTTTCTCGTATTCATATTCGACAAACAACTTTTTCTTCGCCTCAAAATATTTCTCCATCGTACGATGATAATCCAGGTGGTCCTGCGTCAGGTTCGTGAAAACCACCGTGTGAAACCGGATCCCCCATACCCGCCGCTGGTCCAGCGCGTGCGAGGAAACTTCGCAAACCCCCGCCTCGCAGCCCGCGTCCAGCGCCTGCCGGAAAAACCGGTTCATGTTCACCGCGTCCGGCGTCGTCAGCGCGGACGGCACCGGCGGCCGGCCCGGAATTTCCTCGTTCACGGTTCCAAGAAGCGCCGTCTTGATCCCCGCGCCCATGAGAAGCCGCCGGATCAGATACGTCGTGGTGGTCTTGCCGTTCGTTCCCGTGACGCCATGGATCCGCAGGCGCTCCGTCGGGCGGCCGTAAAATTCGGACGCCAAAATTCCGTAGGCCATGCCCGCATCCCGCACGCGGATGCGAACGACGCGACGCAGCTCCGCGCCGCGCATCGGCCTGTCCGCCACCACGGCCGCCGCGCCACGCCGCACCGCCTCCGGCGCGAACTTCAGGCCGTCCATCCGGGTGCCGCGAAGCGCCACAAAGAGACAACCGCGCCGGACCTGCCGGGAATCGGACGTGACGCCGCCGATGCCGGGACCGCCGGAGCCGTTTCCCGGAACCGCGACGGAAACGCATACACCCGCCGCACGGAGGGCGCGCACCGCCCTCTCCAGACGCATGATCTTCTTCAAATGTGGGATATCCCCCCCCTCACACTTGAAAGACTATTCTCTTTTTTCTTCCTGCGACTTCTCCTGCGACAAGACTGCGGTCAATCCTATTTCTGACGCGGCCAGCGACTCGAGCCGCACCGGGCTTTCCAGCACGGTCCGCCTCATGTAGAGCCGCGTGATTTCGCTTTCAATCTCGGCCTTCCGCCGCGTCAGCGTCCAGACGTTCAGACTTTGTGACTTGGTCTGAACCCTCAGATACACTTCGAAAAAAAGAGCGACACAAAATAAACCCACATACGTCAGGCCCGCGACCAGCTCGCGATACCGAAGGGCCCGCTGCTCGACCGATATGGACCGGCCGGGCCGGACGGCCTTGACCTCCGACGGTTCCCGCAACGCAAACCGGCGGCGAAATAAAAGCGCCGGCGATAAGGCCGTGCTGACACGATGAACGAGGCCGAAGCCAGTCTTGGGTCGGTATTTTGCCCGGTACAGATTCCGCTTCTTCTGCATATCGTCTGCGTCTTGTTCTTCTTCATCGGCATCCGCCCCTTCCGATCTGAGCCCGTCTCATATTCTTTCGATGACAAAGAGCTTCGCGCTTCGGGCCGACGGATTGCTCCGAATCTCCGCCGCCGCCGGCCGCACGCCCCTGCGGGTCACCCACCGAAGGAGCGGTTTGCGCCCGCACCGGCACTCCGGGAAATCCGGCGGACAGATGCAGCCCTTCACCAGCGCGTCTGTTTCGGTTCTCACCAGCCGTTCCTCTTCCCACGTATACGCAAGGATCGCCAGCCGCCCACCCGGTACCAGAACGGCCGCGGCCGCCGGGATCAGCGCGGCCAGGTCCTTCATCTCGCCGGTCACCGCCTCGCGCAACGCCCGAAAGACCTTGGTCGCCGGATGAGAACCGCTCCGCCCTCCGCCGATCGCCTTACGCAAAAGATCCGCCAACTCGCTCGTCCGCCGAATGGGGGTTTTCTTGCGTGCATCCACCAGCGCGCGCGCGATCCGCCGGCCCCGGCGCTCGCCGGCGTCGAGAAACAGCCGGGCGAGGTCCGGCTCCAGCCACCGGTTCACCACATCGGCCGCCGTCGGCCCCTCGACCCCGAGCCTCATGTCCAGCGGCCCATCGACGAATGAGAAGCCCCATTCGGGTGTGCGGTAATGCCGGGTCGAAACACCCAGATCCGCGAGCACGGCCTTCACCCGGTCATGCCCGAAAGAAGCGACGATCCGCCCCAGGTCCCGGAAGTTTCCTTCCACCACGACCAATCGGGGGTCCACAAGGCCCAGCGCCGCGAGCATCCGCGGGTCACGCTCGATGCCGATGAGTTTCCCGGCGGCATCCACGATCCGCAGCCGACGCAGAATTTCGCCCGCGTGGCCGCCCTCCCCGAGCGTCGCATCCACCACGATCCACTCGCCCGTTGCTGCCGGTTGCGGCGGCTCGACCAAACCGAGAGCCTCCATACTCAGTTGTAAAAGAACAGGGGTGTGCAATCGGGGTTGGGACTGCGACGGATTCATCTGCGCGTTACTCCGAGCCAGGTTCCCATATTCCCCCCTCTCGGTGTTTGTTCGTGCGGCGTGCCCGCCCGATTGCACGACCCGATATTTTTTGTCAGACCGCCGCCGCGCCCGCGCGGGATATTTTCTCAGCGATCTCCTCCATCTCGTCCTGCATCTCCCTCGACGCCGCCTGCCATGCCTCCTCTCTCCATATTTCTATGTGGTCCATCACGCCCACCACCACGATCCGCCGCGAACCCCGCTTCATCTGCAGGTGCTCCTCCAGAAACGCCTTCGGAATCAACAGCCGGCCCTGCCGGTCCACCTCCACTTCCTCCGCCTTCCCGGTCAGCATCCGCTTCAATTTTCGTATGTCTTTCGACAGCTCGCTCCGGCTCTCAATCTCTCTTTTCAGAAATTCCGACCACTGGGATTTCGGAAACAAATACACGCACCGCTCGAATCCCCGGGTCAGCACCAGTTCCCCCGCTTTCCGCGCGCCGCCCGACACCTCGTCCAGGCGGACCTTCAGCTTGGCCGGAACCAGAAACCGTCCCTTCCCATCCACCTCCCTCGTATAGGATCCGATGTACATTCCACTTTCCTCCACTTTCTTACCACTATGACCGCAGATGCTAAGATGGCGGATGCGGGATGTCAAGGGAAATCTTCAGAATTTTGGGGAAACGGGACGCGCCGGGCGCGCCTAGAGGCCGGCCGAACGAGGCGGGGAGATTCTTTCCGTCAGTTCCTTTCCCGGTTTGAATTTGAGGTCGAGGCGGTCCGGCACCCGGATGCGGCCGCCGGTGCGGAAATCGTAGGCGGGGCGCGGGCGGCGGCGGACGGCCATGAAGGTGCCGAATCCCCGCAGTTCCACGCGCGGGACGGAGATGCATTCATGGACGACCGCGGAGCAGAAGGCGTCCAGAACCGCCTGCGCGTCTTTGAGAGGGATATCGAGCCTGCGGGAAATTTTTCTTGCGAGGTCGCGCGAAACTATTTCAGTCGGATGGACGAAAAGAATTTTCCGGGAACGATCGACGGCGTGAATTCCGCGACCCGCGGGCCGAGCGCAAACCGCCGCGTCAGCCAGCAGAGCGGAATCACCGGCAGTTCCGAGTGCAGGAGGTCCTGCGCGGCGCCCAAGTCCCCGCCCTCCGAGGTCAAGGCGTCCACGATCGAGTTGCGATATCCCCACCGGTTGTTTTTTCCGGACGACGCGAACTGCTGCTGCATCCACAGCCGGTACGGCGGCCCCGGCGTCAGCGTCACGACGGCGAGATCATAGTCACCTTCGGCCAGCCGGTCCGAATACGCGCGCCACGAAAGGCCCGTCGGCTCCGCCGTGAGATACAGCGACGACAGGTCCGACCGGATGCCTTCGGCGATCAGGCCGTAGTGCGGCTCTTCCACCGGAAAGATCAGAACCAGGCGGCCCGTGTCGCCGCGGTCCTTCGCCAGGACCTGCGCCGCTACCACGGATTTTTCCGGCAGCTTGACGAGCGGCTGCGCCACCTCGCGCGCGGACGCAGGGAGGAACCCCTCGGCGGGACTGCCCCGTTGATTCAAGGAAACTTCCAGGACGGTCCGGCGGTCCAGAATCAGCGCCACCATTCTGCGGAAATGGACATCCGACATCGGCCGGCGCCGGGCATTGAACGCGAGCGCCACCAGTTCCTCGGCGGAACTCTGGACCGTCCGGACGCCGGACGCCGGGCCGAACTTCAGATATTCCTCGTCCGGGATCTCGTGAAGATCGGCCTGCCCTTCCTCAAACCCCTTTGAGCGCTTTTTGGGATCGCGCTCCACGGTCAGGATCAGCGTGTCCGGCGCCTTCGACCACACATCCTTCATGAAAAAATACGGACGTTTCTCGAGGATCACCGTCCGGACGCCCTTGGAGGCAAGCCGGTACGGCGAAAGGCCGGTGCCGACCGGATCGTACCGATCGTTGATCAGCCGAAAGACGGGGTCGGACAATCGCTCGCGCACGTCCAGCACCGGCGAATCGAGCGACAGGCCGATCTCGGTGTCGGACAGGACCGACCACCGGCAGGTCCCGAGGAGCGCCTGGGCCGACGGATCTTCGCTTCGGGCCGTCATGAGGTCGACCACCTCGCGCGCGCGCACCGATGAGCCGCCCATGTCGGTCGAAAGATACGGCGGCAGCGTCACACGGACTTTGCCGGGAACTTCTTCGTTCCAATCCAGCGCGATTTGCGGCAGCGTGACCGACAGAAGTTCCTCCAGCACCGCATCGGCGGGCGTCTTGGCCGGCCGCTCCGCCCGCGCCGTCGTCGACAGAAAAAGGCGAAGGACGCCTCTCAGCGGATCGACCGGGCCGGACGGCGCAGAAATCGTTGCCGACACCGGCCGCACCTGAGGCGGCGTCCCGGACGGCAACGCAGTATAAGCGGCATCCTTGGACGGCGGCGCGAACGCCGCCAGGGTTCTCGCCTCGTACGAGCGCGCGAAGCGCATGTCGCGAAACCCGAGATCAAAGAGCGCGATCCCCACGATGATCTGTCCGGGCGCGCCCGGCTTCGGCAAAATCCGGCCGATGAGAAGCACGCCTTCGGTGTCGAACTGGCTCAACGTCGCCGGATACGGAAGGCCCGACGGGTCGACCTCGTTCGGCGTGAGCGGCGCGTCCGACGTTTTGAGGCCGTTGCGTTTGAGATGATACAGAACGAGGCTGCGGAGGATGCGGCTGCGGCCGTCCTGTTTGGCGGCGCCGGAACCGTCGTCGACATAAAAGGGCGACACGCGAATTTTCGGAATGTCCAGCTCCACCACGGCCCAGTCGCCACGCTCCACGGCCGGCTTGGCCGACTCGTCCATCTGGACCCACGCGGTGCGGTCATGCAGCGCGGTCACTTTTCCGCGCCCGGCCTCCACGCTCTCGCGCCCGAGAATTCTCGGCGGGCTGTCCGGCGACAGGATCGGTGAGCCGTCCCGGAAGAACACGACGTTCTGGCCCGTCCGGACGGCCGTCAGGTCCCCGACCAGATAGGCGCGGCCGCCGTCCATGCCGACGTACGCCACCTTGGTCTGTACCGCCAGGAGATTGTCCCGGATTTCTTCGGAAATCTTGGAAGCCAGCCGCTCCATCTCCTCCTGCTGGCCCCACGCCATCGGGGCGGTCAGCGCCACAGTGAGCAAAATCCCCAAGACACGCCTCATGACCGCGAAGCGTAGCAGGAGACCGGCAAAAAGGAAAGTTGCGCGCACCGCGCGCACCCCGCGACTACGCACGGACCAGAATCTCGGCCAGCACGGGAGACCCCAGAAAATTGTCCTGAAAAACCCGCTTCCAGAATTGCAGGAATTTCGCCGAGTGCGTGAAATGCAGTTCCACGAAATGGATCGGATCGAACAGATCCGCCACCGCCGGCGCGCCGGCGCCCGATTTTCGGGCTCGTACCATCAGCCGGAGACGGAGAGTGGCGTACAGAAAACATAAAATCTGGATGCCGCGGACCCAGCCGAATTCAAAAAAGAAATCTTTTTCAAATATTTTGTACTGCAGAAATTTTCGAACGATCGGGGACAGAATCGCCTCCGATGGATCGTAATGCGCGCGGCGTAGGCGACGGTAATAGAGCGCGGCCCCGACCCCTTCCTCGGCCGGACCCCGCTCCAGGCGGTCGACAAACTCCTGCAGATCGTCCCGGCAGGACCGGAGCTGCGGCGTGCCCGCAACGCAAAGGACTCTGAGCGCGACGATGCGCCGGATCAGGTGATAGGCGGCGCCGAGATCGGACACGGATTTGTGCTCCATGAAACAAACCGGATGCAGGCTCCGGTCCCGCAACTTCCGCCGGAGCGCCTCGCCGTCCGGCATGGCCTCCACCGCGCCCAAAAAACGCGCGATGGCGATCAGCGCGTCGTCCAGCGGCACGGTCCGGTTCAGAAACTCGATCAGAATGCTCTCGACCAGAAAATAGGTGTCCCACCCGAACGGCTTCGGATCGCGGATGGGCGATTCCGGCAGATTCACGGCTTCCGGCGGAATCGGCATGTCTCCCTCGATCAGAGTAAACGGTTCCGGCCGGCACAGGGTATGGAGAAAGGCGCCGTACGACGAAAAACTCATGCTCATCTCAAATCCCCTCGGCGTCATCACGCCCAGCCGCGGATAATCGCGGCACACCATACTCTTGAGCATAGGATCGTGCGCGTGCAGATAACAGTGATTGTCCTTGCCCAGGAAAACACACCGGCCGTCGCCGGTCAGCGTATAGTATTTTTTCCCGCCCTCTTCAAAGTACCACGGCATCTCCGGGTTGGGCCGGGGCGCCGGGGGGTTCTCCAGAAATGCGCGCGCCCGCTCGAATGAGGGCTCGTCGATCAGAATGCCCCAGAGCCGGCAACAGCCGCCGCACGCGGTACACGAAAAGTTCCCGAGATCGGCGGGGGCGATGACCTTCAGCGTCGACGCCCGGGCGGAGGTTGTCAACGGATCAGGTCCTCCGGCGTGTAAAATCGGCTTGATGCGCCATACGGCCGCGCGCTTCGCTTGACATACAGCCACACGAGAAGCCGATGCAGAAGATGTCCCACGGCGGGGATCCGGCCGAAGAGAAAGAGGAAGGCGCGAAACAGGATCAGCTTGAACGGGCTCATGCAGTCCCTCCGCCGGACAACCAGAGGGCGCTCCGAAGATAATCGGCGGCGTACGGAACCATGTACCGGTCGTCCATCCAGGATGGTTGCAGAATTTTTTGCTGCGCAGCGCCGCGCGAGATTTTCCCGATCTGGCCGCTCCCGGCCCACGCGAGGGAAAAGGGATAAAAGAATCGCGTGGAACGCGACTGCCCGCCGTATTCATAAACGCCGTCGGCGCCGAGGTTGGATCCCAGCCGGTCCGCCTCCCGTTTCACCCAGTCGCCGGCGCTCTCGTCGCGGGCGCGGGCCGCGTAGATCGCCAGCGCCGACAGCGTGATGCTGGCATACCCGAGATCGGATCCGCCATACTCGTTGAAGTATCCGAGCCGCGCGTGTTCCTCGCGCATCCGTTCGACCCGCCGGCGCGCGGCGCGCAGCAGGGCGTCGCTGCATATTAATATGGAGAGGTTGGCAAGGGCGGCCGCCGAGGCAGCCTGCTGGTTGGCCGTGTCGTCCGCCTCATGACGGGCCAGCCAGCGGCCGACCGGCGCGAGGTCTGTCACGGGCGGCTCTTTCAAGAGCATGAGGGCCTGCGTTGCGTGCATCGCCGAAAAGGCGGTCGCGCAGAACGAGCGTTCCCAAGGGTACGCCTCGTCAAAGCTTCCGTCGCCGCGCCGCATCCGCTCCCAGTACCGGACAGCGGCCAGCGCCCACTCGCGGATCTTCTCTTTTCCATGGTAAGGATTGGACGCGTGCGAATAGACAAAGGCGCACGCGAGGACTTCCGACACTTCTTGAAAGCGCGCGTTTGGAAAATCATGCAATTTGTAGTGCCAGAAATACCGCTCGGCGCAGCCGTACGTGGAACTGGGGTTGTCCCGGTCGATCATTCCCAGAATCCTGGGCACCTGCCCGATGGCTTCGCCGCCGATCTCCTCCGCTTCGTTCACCGCGTGGCCTCCTGTAACCCGAAAAGTCGATTCGGCGCATTCACCCGTTCAACTTATCGACCCCTCTCTTTCCCCCCTTTACAAGGGGGGATAAAGGGGGGTCTGTTGAAACGGTTGCGGGCGACGCGGCGTCTTGATAAGTGTTCATAAGGGGGGTGAAGCCATGACGTCAAATCCGCTGGAGAGTTTGTCCAAGCTCAAGCGAGTGTCCCGGGCGGCCGGGTGGTTCAAGGGCGTTCAGCTTGTCTATCAGGGGTTCGGCCCGCTCGCGGCCCACATGTTCCACCATTTCACGCCGGTCGCCGGTATCGTCGCCAATTTTTACGGCGAGGACGTGCAGACCTACATCGAAAAGGGGTGGGGCACGCCGGTGTTTTCCTACGAGGCCAAAAAGCGCGTGCGCCACAACTCGGTCAATTTATTCACGGATTTTTTTTACAAGGACTATGGCGAAGAGATCGCCCGGAGGTTCAACCGGCTCAAGGGCACGGTCTGTTTCGTGCCGTTCAACACGACGCCCGCGCTCCACGATTTCCTCTTTCGCCGCGGCCGGCACTACCGGCTGTTTCAGAATCCGGTCATCGTCCAGAATTATTTTGACTACAAGGCCCGGCTCGCATGGCGCGCGAAGGACATCGGCATTCCCATTCCACCGGCAAGCCAGGTCAAGATGTTTTGCGAGCTGAATTACAAGGAACTGGCCGACACCTACGAGGGGTCGTTCGTCCTCCAGATGCCGCTGTCGACGGCCGGCAGCGGCACCGATTTCGTCCACTCGCGTGACGATTTCGACGCGATCCTGGACCGCCGCCGGCGGGAACTCGGCGAGGGATTCGACCGGAAGCAGGTCAAAATCACCCGGTACATGGGCGGACCCAGCCTGAACTGCACCGCGTGTGTCATCAACGGGGAAGTCGCGTTGTCCCAGCCGGACATCCAGATCGTGGGCGATCCTGATCTTGTGTCGACGCCCGGCCAGTACATCGGCTCCGATTTTTCCCAGCATGCGATCCCGAAACACATCCGCAAACAGATCCTGGACATCATGCGCAAGACCGGAACATGGATGGGCGCGAACGGCTATCATGGGAATTTCGGACTTGATTTTCTGACGACCACCGACAAGTCGGGCGTGGTGGACACCCTCTGCGTCAGCGAGATCAACGCGCGGCTGGTCGGCGAATCGCAGTACATGGCGGATTTTCAAGCCATGAAAAACGTCGTGCCGCTGCCGTTTTTCCATCTCGCCGAGTTTCTCGAGATCGACATCAAGCCCGAGTGGGTCCGGAAATACAATCAGGCCCTGCCCGAGATCGAGGGGTCGGCGCTCCTGATTTACAACAACCGCAAAGGCACGTTCCGTGCGCCCGGCAAACTGCGCAGCGGCGTCTTCCGGATCGAGGACGGAAAACTCAACAGACTCCGAGACGGGTACCTCCTGTCCGAAACGAAGAACAGCGACGAGTTCGTCATCACCAACGGGACTCCCTGGAAGGACCTCGTGATCGGCCATCCGCGATACGGCGACCAGGACGTCTTCCTCTGCTATATCATGACGCGGGAAAGCATCGTCGATCCGAAAAACTGGAGGCGTGTGAGCCCGAAGTGGCGAGGGATCGTCGATGTCGTCCGCGACGCCGTCGGGCTTGAACCCTGCCCGTACCGATCGCTCAGCGAATAATTTTTCAGGAGCGCCGAAACGTGCCGGAAACCTTGTATGAAACGCGGCCGGTGGAACACTGGGTCGGCCCGCACCGCCTGTACGTCGAAGGCCGCGAGCCGGTGGGGGCGCCGGCCGACCGGCCGGCGATTCTCTTCACGGGCGGGGCCTTCGATGGGAGCTGGATTTTCCGGAGAGAAATCGAGTATCTTTCCGCCCGCGGCTGGCGCGTCTTCGCGCTGAACCTGCGCGGATACTTCAAGAGCCTCTGGCAGGATGTCGCGTCTCTGACCGTCGAGGATTATCTAAACGACATTTTGACCGTCCGGCAGAGTTTGAATCTGGAGCAGGTGATCCTGTCCGGATTCAGCATGGGCGGGCTCCTCGCCGCCAAACACGCCGAGCAGCACGGCGCGGCGGCGATGATCCTGTACGACAGCGACGCATCCCGCGAAATCTGGGAGGCACTCGGCCTCAAGCGCAACGCGCACCACGTCCAGCCGGTGGCGCGGTTCTGGCCGGCGCCGGAGATTGTGCGGGAAATGTGGGGCGGTTGGGTCAGCAAGGCGCGGTACCGGGAATTTCTGGAATTGTTCAAACAGACATCGATGTCGGGCCGGGCGTTCGAGGTCACGGAATACGGCGGGCTCAGCGTCGACGCCGAAAAAATTCATTGTCCCGCGCTCCTCATCGGCATCCGCCGCGACGCGCGCGTCCAGGAGGAATGGTTCCGCCGGCTGCACGCGACATGGCTCGTGTTTGAGGGAAACTCGCACGGCAGCATTCTCGTCGGCCCTCGGTCCCTCACGATCACAGAAGAGGTCACCCGGTGGCTGGACTCGGGATTCAGCCCGCGCGGCAAAAAAATATTCCCGCCGCTCGGCGTTCTGCCCGGACAACCGGACTGGTTCCGGATGAGGCTCTTTTATTTTTCGGGCTGGAAAAATCCGGAGGTCGAAATTCAACCGCCCAACCGCCGGCCGGCCATCCGGGTGAAAATGGAGCGCGCGGGGAATGGCCGGAACGAAAGCGAGAGCCTGCATGAAGCCACGCTGGTGCTGAACCGGCGCGGGGGATTCTTCATCCGCGAGGGCGAGACGCATGACCGGCCGCTGGGCCGCGGCCTCTATCGGCCGCTCGCGCGCGAAGGCTGGCTGGCGGACGGGGAGTTCTTCCATGAATGGCCGCCGGCCGGCCGATCCGGCCCCGAATACATCAATCTTGAAGTTGAATCCAACGATCTGCGCCACAAATTCCGCGTGCATCTGCTGCTGCCGAGAAACTACCGACGTGAAACACAGCCGTATCCGGTCTGCGTTTTGAACGACGGCCAGAACCAGTGGAAAAACCAGGGCGCGTTCGGCGGGTGGCACACCGATGCCATCACGAGCGAACTCGCAAAAAAGGGACGATGCCGCGACGTCGTGCTCGTCGGTGTCGAGTCCACACGCCTGCACCGCAGCAAGTATTATCTCACGCCACCCATCGGCCGGGCCGATCTCTATGTGAACTTCCTCGCCGACGTTCTGCTCCCGCGCCTCCGCCGGGATTTCCATCTCTCGGCCCGCTCCGATGAGATCGGCATCGTCGGCGCCTCCTACGGCGCCAATTGCGCCGTTTACGCGGGAATGAAACGCCCGGACGTGTTCGGCCTTGTCGGAAGCCTGTCCTACACGCCGCTGAAAGGCCGCCCGCTCCGGAGCTGGATGGAACGCCTGCCGAGGCTGCCCTTCCGACGCCTCTACATCGACTGCGGCACCCGCTGGACACCCGAGCAAAAAGGTTCCCGGACCGACAACACACAAACCTCCAAGGATCTCGCGCGCGTCGCGCAGGCCAAGGGCATGACGCCGGGGAGAAATCTCATGTTCCTCGTCGCCCAGGGACACTGCCACCGCGAACCCTTCTGGCGCAAACGCGTCGGCGGCTGCATCGAGTTTCTGTTTACGCTTGTTTGATATCCGGCTGAGACATTCAGTCCGAACGGGTGCTGAGCGCCTCCGCCAATCGAAGAATCTCCCCCGGCGGCATCTCCGCATAGCAGGGCACGAACACCCAGCCGGCCCGGATACGTTCCACACCCGCCGCCCGGAGTTCGGAACGACCGGCGGGGGAATCCACCACGACCATGCTGTCCCCCTGCGTCGCGTCGAATCCAAGCCGGCGAAGTTTTCCAATGGTGGCTGCGGAGTCGGACGTCCACACAGGGAACACCCAAAAGGTATGATCCGCCGCGCGGCCGCCCGGACACATCAGAGGGGGCTGCAGTCGTTCCATGAGCATCGTGCCGTTCTCTCGACGCACGGCCATTCGAGCCGCATTCGGCCGGCCCAAGCGTCGGGCCATCACCGCCAGAAGCGCGGCGCAGGGCTGACGGCGGATCTGATCGAAGAAATCGGCGCCGGCAAATCCTTTCACCGCCGCATTGATGCGCCCATCGTAATCGACGCCGAACAGACGGCAGACCCCGACGACCCGGCCATACGCGAACCGGCAAGACAAAGCCTTCAAAACGGCGTATTTCATCAGCCGCCGAAGATAGGCCCATCGAGATTGTTCCGGATAGGCGGCTTGCCGCTCGCGCATTCGAGCCAGGACCCCGGGCGATCGAACCATCGCCATGGCGCCGCCGAGCGCGGAGGCGGTTTTGATCGGACCAAAACTGAAAAGCGACACGTCCGCATGCGGCGATCCCCGGTAAGAATCCGCAGTGTACGCTTGAGCGGCGTCCTCGATCAGCAGGATCCCCTTTTCCTTCGCGATCCTGGCGATGGGTTCCAACGAATTCCGCCCGCCGAAATACTGGGCGACGACGATGGCGCGGCACGCGGGCGTGATGGCGCTTCGCAGGTGTTTGGGGTCCGGCGCAAGGTCAAGGCAGTTGAGATCGATTGGCACGGCCACCAAGCCATGGTGTTCGATGATTCCGACCATGTCTCTCACCGTCAGCGCCGTGATCAGAATTTCGCTTCGAGGCGGAAAATCCAAGACGCCAAGCAGGAGGTCAAACCCGGTTCGGACGGACAGCGTCGACAGGCACGCTCCACGCGGAGACCAAACGGCTTCAACACGCGTCTGCCAGGCATCGCGTTTGACGCCAATGACAGATTGAACCATTCCGTAAAAAATGTCCGCCCAGCCGATGTCCAGCCGGAGCCTTGCCCACATGGTCGGGTCTATTCACCTCCTCTCCCCCCGCAAGGGGGGAGAGGAATGAGGTGAGGGGGGTTGATGTGCCGGCGATGGGCCACCCTCACCCCGACCCTCTCCCGCCAATGGCGGGAGAGGGGGGATACCTGAATAGTCACGAAAAATCTCTTGGCGTGATCGTGAGTTTCTTGAGTTTCAGTTGAAGACCCCGTCTCGTGAGGCCCAGTCGGGTCGCGGCGCGGGTCACGTTGCCCTTTTCGATCTGGAGCGCCTCGCGGATCGCGGCGAGTTCGGCTTCCTGTCTCCTGCCGGACAAATCCGAAGGCGGGAGGCCAGCGGAATCATCCCGGACGGCGTCGGGACCGATGGCGTCGGTTTCGGCGAAAATAGCGGCGCTTTCCACCACGTTTTGCAATTCTCGAATATTGCCCGGCCAGGAGCGCCGCTCCAGAACATCAAGGGCTTCTCCGGTCCATGTCAGTTTCCGGCGCAGCTTTGCGGCATGCTGTTTCAGAAAATTGTCGGCGAGGAGCCGAATGTCCGCGGCGCGATCGCGAAGCGGGGGGATCGACAGCGTGACGGCGCTCAACCGATAGTACAAATCCTCTCGAAACCTGCCTGACGACATTTCCTGCTTCAAGTCCCGGTGCGTCGCCACGACCAGCCGAAGATCCACGGGACGTTCGGAGACGGCGCCCAGCCGCGTGATTTTTCGTTCCTGTACTGCGCGCAGGAGCTTCGCCTGCGCCGGCGCCGGTAGTTCCGCCACCTCGTCCAGAAACAACGTGCCGCCGGCCGCCACCTCGAATTTGCCCGGGCGAGCCGTCGTCGCGCCCGTGAATGCGCCCTTTTCGTGGCCGAACAGCTCGCTTTCCACGAGCGTCTCCGGCAGGGCCGCGCAGTTCACCGCAACGAACGGGCCCGCCGGCCTCTTGGAAGTCTCATGGATCGCCCGCGCGGCCAGCTCCTTGCCGGTCCCGGTTTCACCGACGATCAGCACCGTGGCGTCCGTCGGGCCGACCTTGCGGATATCGGCGATGAGTTTCCGAATCGCCGGGCTCTCGCCGAGAATGCCGCCGGGCGTCGGCCGCGCGTCACCCTCGGACGCGCGCGATTGCGCGAGCGCTTTTTGCACGACCGATTTCATTTGTTCGGCATCGAAGGGCTTTTCAAGAAAATCGAACGCCCCGAGTTTCATCGACTCGACGGCGTCGGACACCGTGCCGTGCGCCGTCAGCACGACAACCGTCGATGGAAGCCGGCCGCCGTATTCGCGCAGGAGCGCCATCCCGTCTTTTTCGGGCATGTTCAGATCCAGGAGGACCAGCTCCGGCTGGTCCGCATCCATGCACGATTTGGCCTCGACGCCATTTTTGGCCTGCAACACCTCCAGCCCCATGTCCGCAAGAAGTTTGCCCACGACGGTCCGGATGCCGGATTCGTCGTCCACGACCAGCGCCGTGATCATGCTTCGGACCGCCCCAGGCGAAACTCGACTGTCGTGCCGTCCGGGCCGCTCGCGGCCGAGATGTCGCCGCCGTGCGCGTCGACGATCCGCTTGCAGATCGCCAGACCCAGCCCGGTGCCGCCGGATTTGCCTGTGACAAAGGGTTCAAACAGCCGATCCCGGATGGCTGGGTCGATTCCGGGGCCTCTGTCGCGGATCTGGACCACCGGCACGCCGCCGGCGAGTTTGACGTGGACGGCCACCGGCG
>Ga0156236_131_pt1 | contig 43779 bp, 21 predicted proteins | sample RifCSPlowO2_12_FD_107883 | JGI IMG/M metagenome (GOLD analysis project Ga0156236, IMG submission 107883) | Candidatus Lindowbacteria bacterium RIFCSPLOWO2_12_FULL_62_27
GGCAGCGCGCACGTGTGCTTCATCGCGCTCCCCTGCACCGTGTCCCCGTTCAGCGGACACGGATTCGACGTCGTGTCGAACACGATCGCCTTCGAGAAATTCGCAAACCCCAGCGCGCCGTTCTGAAACCCGGCCACCGTCATGGCGTCGGCGCTCATCGCCCAAACCCCGACGATCGCCACGGCAAACACCGCCGCCGCCCATATGCAACTTGCTGCTTTCATCTGCGTTTCACCTCTTCCTTTTTTCGCCGACCGCTTCTCGCCGTCAGCCTTTCGCTTGAATCCATCTATGTTCATCCGCCCCTCGCCGCCAAAAACACCGTCGTCCAGAACGACCGGAACGGCTGCGGCACGCCGTCCACATACGGCGTGACCTTCACCCGCCCGACCGTCTTCCCGTCCGGGAACACGACGGCGGGATCGAATTGCTCGACGAGGAACAGCACGTCGCTGCGACCGCCCCGCACGAACGTGGCGTTGCCGCCGCTGAAGTTCTGATTGGTGGTGTCGTTCGTGTTGCCATAAGCGTCCTGCCAGAGCACGGCGTAGACGAACGAATCGCCGATGGCCGTGCCGGCCGGCAGGGACGTATCGGTAAATGAGATGAGTCCGTCGTACCAGCCGAGCGCGATGTCGTTGCGGTTCGGCGACCAGAACGTGTCGCCGGTGACCTGATTGACGATGGTGTCCTCAAACGCCAGATTCGTGATCGGCGACGCGGCGGAACTTGCGGTCAGTCGCGCCCGCAGAATCTTGAACCCGTACGGCGTGGCCGTCGACGTCGTGTCGAACTCGCGGGCACCCTCCAGGCTCGGCGAAAATCCGTCGCCGCCGTGGCCGTGACGCCAGCGGATCGTGACGACCGTGTCCTGGTTCTGGGTGGTCTGTAGATTGAAGTTATTGTTGTTGTCGAAATTGCCGGTGTCGCCGTCGCCGGTGTTGTCGACGTCGGTGACGCCGCGGTACACCGCGACGTCCGGGTTCGAGATCGTCAGCTCGGTGTCCCAGGAGGCCCCCTGTTTGGCCATGCCCTGCTTGCCGCGAACGTCCCGGTCGCCGAAAATGTGATAGAAGATGTACCCCTCGGTGATGGCGGAGGGCACCGTGACGTCCCTGACCGGATCCTGGTTCCGCGACCCTCCGGGCGTCGTGCTCTTCCAGCCATTGGTGTCCTCAAAGGCGGGGATGCGGTACTCGAAGTAGTAGGTGTAATTGGCGCCGGGGAAAACCGTGGCGGTGCAGACCCACGATCCGTCGCCGACGGGTTTGAGGGGAATGGCGCAATTCTTGGCGCCGGCGCTCGTCTGGATCGTCTCCGCATTGACCGGACACGCGGCGCCGGTAAAAACGATGGCCTTGGAAAAATCCGCAAACCCGCGCTTGCCAACGCCGGCCACCGTGTAGGCGTGGGCGGAGCCCGCAATCGCACACAGCCACAAAAACGCCGCAATCCCGATCAGAATCCGGCGCTTCGTGGCCATCTTCACGGCGTTGGCCGTGCTCCTGTCATACACCAAAGGCACGCCACCTGCGTCCAGCGCAGGGACGCAGACGGACGTATTCCTGCCATAGGAAGAAGAACTATAAACCCCCAATATATATCCTTAAGTTCTTTACTGCCCCAATCAATCATGGGCGCAGACCTCTCCCCTGACTTTTCCGCGCAGATGAAACGCACGGAAAAATCTCTTCCGAAGCAGGACACTCCTGCTCCGCTCAGAACCGAATGGTTCTCAGTTGAATCTCTCTGTTATCCCTCTGTTATCCGAACCTCCGGAATCGAACCGGCATTAATATTTATTACCAAGTTACCAATCGATCACCGTAATCCTGCCCTCATCCCGTAGATTGTTTGCCGACGCCTGAAACAAATAAACGCCGGCGGCCACGGTCTGGCCCCCGGCGGTTTTTCCGTCCCACTGGACTTCGTTTGTCCCATTGATTGTCCGAAGCAAACGCCCGTCGAGGCTATACAGCCGGACGGTGAACGCGCCCACATCCTGCGGCGGCCGGATCGTAACGGACCCGCCCTGGCGTGGGCGGTACGGATTCGGATAGCCGATCACGTCTTTTCCGGCGCTGACTTGAAACGCCGCCACGCGCAACGCCGCCGCCGCGTCGACGCACCCTTCGCCGGTCAGTTCATCCTTGCCTGGGGTGTTCAAATCTTTGGCCGTGCTGTACAGCCGGTCCCGGACCTCATCCCGCGACAGCCCCGGATTCTCGCTCCACACCAGTCCCGCCACGCCGGCCACGATCGGGGAAGCAAACGACGTACCGCATCCGAAACAGTTGCCGCCCGCGGGGTCCGGAAAGACAAACGGCTGCACGTTCCCGCCATACGTGTCGCTGTAAATGCCGACGCCCGGCGCTGTGAGGTCCAGGACATCCTTCTCGTAATTGGAAAAATCGGCTTTTGCGCCGGAGGTCGGATCGATTGCGCCGACGGCGATCACCTGATCGTTGTACCGGGCGGGATACGAAACAGAATTGCGGTAGTCATTTCCCGAAGCAGCCACGAGGAGAATGCCCTGATCGTAAGCGAATTGGATGGCGTCTTTCACCAGAGAACTGGGTTCGGATGTCCCGAAAAACCCGATGCTCATGTTGATGATCCGCACATTGTTCATCGCCGTCCACCGGAGCGCTTCGATCAGATCCCCTGCGACAAAAATACCGTTGTCGTTCAGCACCTTCACAGAAACGATCTTGCATGTCCAGCAAACGCCCGCAATCCCGATCCCGTTGTTCGCCTCCGCCGCGATGATCGACGACACGTAGGTCCCGTGCCCATGTTTGTCTCCGGGATTCGAGTCGCCGGTCACAAACGACACGGCCTCCGCGAGATTTCCGTCCAGATCCTGATGCGTGGTATCGATCCCCGAGTCCAGCACGCCGATCCGAACATCGGTCGAGCCGGTGTGATATTCCCACGCATCTGGGAGATTGACATATCTCAAAGGAAGGTCATCTGCGGAAAGCTGGTTCGTAAACTGCGGGTCGGTCGGCGTCTTGCTGAATGCGCCGCCGATCGTATTGGGCGCGAACCGTGAGTCCGGCGCAATCGCGGTGTCGGTGGCGGGCGCCACCCAGGAAAGATTGCTGAGCGGATAATAACGCCGTTCGGTGTAACCGAGTTTTCCCAAGTCCTGCTGCCGGTCCGCCGACGCTTTAACAGACCCCCACACATACAGCCATCCATCCTGTGCGGCATGGCAGTCGGGCGTGATACTTGCGCAGACTATAAGGACAAGCACAGACCCGCAGGCACGTATCCTGCTGCGGATCCGGACAGCGGCTGACAAACCCATGGATAAATTGTCCCTCCACAATTTACCCTCTATTTTGCCCCTCGCAATCGCTTCTGCGGTTACTCTTTCTAATACTTTTTGTAATTAGGTCGAAAAGCTATTCAACCAGTATTTATACCACACGACAGGCCCGCGAAGCAAAAAAAATATGCTTAAACGACCCAAAGCCGTGCAATAAAACATACCCGTTGATTTCCCGTCCTTTGTGCGTGAGAAACCTCTCCCGTGTATCTGTAACCCTATTGAATGTCAATACGTTTTTTCAAAGCGTTTTCGAAAATGACCCAATCACGGAGAACGTGTGAAAAAATTGAATAAACCACTTTTTATCCACGAAGGGACACGAAGCTGACACGAAAGCGAATCAAGATATTCAATATGTTATCTAAATGTTTCTTCGTGCCCCTTCGTGCTCCTTCGTGGATAAGGGATTTATTCACACGTTCGGACCTACGGGCGGGCTTTCTGCTTCCTCTTCTCCCCTTTTCGCGCCATCTCCGTCTGCCGCTGCCGGCCAGACGGCTCCTGTTCCTGCTTGCGGATCAGAAACATCGCCTCTTTTGCGTTCGTGACTGTCGTCGACGCGAAATTCTTCCAGTCGCTGGATTTCTGCGACAGGTCGATCGAATAAATCCGGTAATAGTACGTGTCGCCCACGATGATGTTTTGATGGATGTAGGTCGAACTGTCGGAGTGGACCGTCACCAGCGTGATCCAACTGTTGGTGTCCCCCGGGTTTTCCGAATACTCGATCCGGTACGAATCGATGTCCTCCACCTGCGACACCTTCGACCACGTGATCAGCACCGTGCTGTTGGTGTTCGGCATCGCCAGAAAATCGGTCGGCGCGTACGGCGTGTCCTCCCAATTGGCCGACACCACCGCCGTCACCGTCGTCTCCGGCACCACGAGTCGCCGCATCGTGCTGGCGTTTGGCGTCGCGTCGATCCCAATCACCGAATTCGCGCCTTTCATGTAGGGATTGTACACGTCCGTTTCCCATGTCCCACCGTTCACTTCGAATCCATACTCATACACCCCCGCGTTCGCTATGTTCACGTCCGCGCGCCAGTAACTGTCCGGATTCTGTTTCATCGTCGCCGGCGCACCCCAGTCCCAGCTCCCCTTCGCCTTCACCGCCGTCACGCCCGCCCGGGACGGAAAGAGAAACAGGTGCTTGCGCCCGCCGCTCACTGGAAACTCGAACGTCTTGTTCGCGGCCGTGTCGACCACCACAAACTTGAACGCCAGGTCAAACCCGCGGTTGAGCGCGATCGTGTCGCTCCACCAGTGGCTGTCGGCATTCTCCCGGTACAACTGCCGTTCCGACCATCCCCCCCCAGTGTCAAATCCTACATAGACGACGCTGTCGTTCGGCCGGCCCAGGAAAACCCGGAACTGCACGTTGGTCCGCACACCCGGCCTCACCGTCACCGATTCCCCGGAGGGACCCGGGAGCGGCGAGAGCAGCGGTCCCGTGTCAAAATACGCATCGACTGCGCGGACATGGAAAAAATAGACGGAATCGTTGGTCAGATTCGTGCAGGTGGTGGTCGTGACGGCAATGGTGTCCTTCCGGAACAACAGCCACGTGTCGAACGCGGGGCCGGTGTCGTAATAGATCCAGTATCCGCCCCCGTACCGCACGTCGTGATTGCGGTCGGACGACCCGGCGGACCACGTCAGCGTCACCTGCCCGGTGTCCGAATAGGCCGTGAGACCCGTCGGCGCATCCGGCGTGTCGGCCCAGTTCATGTCAACGGTGGTATTGACCGTCGGGATCGTGAAGGTTCGCCGACCGGTGGCGGTGGCAAAATCGGGCTCGAATTTCGTGTCGCCAAGCTGCAGAAACAGTGCCTTGAAGGTCACCACCGAATTCGGCACCAGCCACAGGTCAATGTAATTGCGTCCGTTCACGTCCGTGTCCGTCATCGCGTACTCCCGCCAGGCCCCTTGCGTGTCCGTGAAGACCCCGCCCACGCCCCGAGCGACCGTCCACCACGAGTCGGCCACGTCGGTGTCGCGGGCGTCGGAAGGGCAGGGAAAAGTCAAACCCAGGACGAGGAGCGACAAAACAAGTATTTTAATCACAAATCAACTCTCCGGATCACGCCCATCACCCGGCGCGCGAAAATCGGGTCGGGCGCGTCCTCCCGCGTCATGTACACGACCTGTCCGTGAGACTGGACGTAGTTCCAATCGAAATGGTGGACCTTGAACCGGACCCGCACCGGCGCGCGGGGCACGGCCGTGTCCTGCGGCGTGGTGTCGGACATCAGGCGCAGGAAGGGTGAATCGTTGACCGTGCCGGACGTCAGGCCCTTGTAGGCGTCGACCGCGACCAGGACGTAGTAGTACGTCGTATTGGCCGACAATCCCGCGTCCGTGTAATTGGTCGCGGATCCATCGACCTCCTTGACCAGCGTGTAAGAGGTCGTGCTGCCCGTTGTGTTGCGATAGACGCGGAAGAGTCCCCCCGCGATCACGTCCGCCGCCTTGAAACTCTCGCCGCCCGTGCCCCAGCTCCCGTACGGCGCGCCCCACGTCAGCCGGACGGTGGTCGTGTCGACCGCCATGGCGTCGAAATTGGTGATGGTGATGGGCCGCTCGCCGAAATTGGCGTAGACATAGAACGTATCGCCGGGATCCAAATCCTGCGGCACCGTGATGAGCCGCCGGGCGTCGTTGCTCGTCCCGACCGTCCCGTATCGAACGGCCGGCGCCGACGTCGAATCGACCTTGAGCGGCTGGGTCCCGCTCTGAATGGCGCCGCCGGTGGGAATCACGTCATAGTACGTCGTGTTCGGCTGCAATCCCGCCGGCGCGCTGGGACCGGTCTTGGCAAAGAAAAGGAAATTGTAGGTCGCCTTCGGCGTCAGTTGGATGATCGCCTGGTACGTGCCGTCGCCGACCGCCGTCATGGTCTGAAGGCCGTTGGTGATGGACGCGCGGCTGACGTCCGACCAGACGGAGGTCTGCGTGCCCGGGTGGACGGCGATGTACCGCGGGACCTGGGCCCAGGTGTCGGAGGCGTAGGTATCGGCCGCTTGCGCGGGGCTGAGAGAAGACAGGATACAGAATACGGAATACAGAAGTGAGAAAAAAAAGCATGGAACCTTCTGTCTTCTGTCTCCTGTCTTCTGTCTTCTCTCAATTCCTGAAATCGACATACACGTATCCTCCCGGGGTGACGTTGACGACGTTGGAGTTGGGGCTTTCGAGCACCAGGGCGCCGGTATCGACGGAGCGGACGGCGAAGGAATAGCTGGTGCCGTTGGTGAGGCCGGTCACATGGTAGTTGGTGTTGGCCAGGATCGCCGAATTGACTTTGGTGAACGCGCCGGACGTTTGGAGCTGATAGACGTTGTATCCGATCAGGTCCTGGTCCTTGGTGTTGGCGTCCCAGAACAGCCACGCGGCGCCCGAGTCAGGCTCGCTCTTCAGGTTCGACACCACGTCCGGGTCTTCCTGCCAGTCGTCGAAAAATGTTTTCGAGGCCACGGAGGGCACGGTGACTTCCCGGTTCCGGGACGACGTCGTGAAGTCCTTCTCCTGCGTGTCCGCCGCGAAATAGCGGTACTGCAGGTTGAATCCGGTCAGCATGTCGGTCGTGTAGGTCCAGGTGTACAGTCCGGAATCAAGCATGGCTTTTCCGCTCCATGTGATATAGGCGTCGTTCGAGAGGATCTTCACATTCCCGAACGTAGTGATGGTCCCGACATCCACGGTAAATGTCAACCGGGCGAGCTTGGCCGACAGGACCGTTGAGCTGTCCGACTCGTTCTGGAAATCGTCCACGGCCGACACGGCGTAATAGTACTGCGTGTTGGTCTGCGCCGTGCTGTCGTTCCAGAAGGGCGAAAAGGACGGGCTGATGAGGGACGCGTTCAGTTTTTTGTCGGAGGTGAGATTGAAGTTCGGCGTGGCGCTGCGGTAGACGTTATAACCGGCAAGGTCGGCCTCGGTGCTGTAGTCCCATTTGACGACGACGCTGTTCAGCCCGCCATTTTCGCCGATGACGCCGGCCGGTTTGGCGGGCGCCGTGTCGTCCGTGTTGGTCGTCGGACGGGCCGATACCGAATCGGTGGGCAGGGAACTGAAATTCTTGTTGATGTCCACAGCCTTCATCTTGTAATAATACAGCGTTCCGTTGGTCAGGCCGCCGTCGGTGTACGAGATGACGTCCTTGCCCACGCCGGTCAGTGAGGTGAACGTGACGCCGTCGGTGCTTCGGTGGATTTCATAGTGGCTGATGTCGGCCTCCAAATTGAACGACCATCCCAGCCGGATGGCGCCGTCGCGGGGGACGGCCGACAGGCCCTGCGGGGCTTGGGGCGCCTGGTCGCCCACGACGTTGAACCGGTTGACCACGGCGAACGTGTGGTCCGGCGTGTTGGGAACCAGGAATTGCCGGCACGGCTCATAGGTATAGGAATTCCAGTGCGCGCCCGGACCGGCCGCGTTGTAATCGACAAAACAGTCTCCGTCGTTTTGCGCTCCCGCCAGGGAAGTGGGATTGCATCCGCCCGAGTTGATTTCAGCAATGAAGATGTAATTACAGCTCAACGTCGGATCGAGGTTCACCGCCGCCTCATAGATGCCGCGGCCTTTCAAGGTCATCTGCACCGGCAAGAAGCCGGCGTCGTAGCGGATGGCCGAATTGTTGTTGAAATCGAATTTGCCCAGGACGGCCGGATTTCCCGCCACGTACATTTTGGTGATGCTGCTCGTGTTGATGCCTCCCGGCGCGCTCGTCACATCCGTCTGGAACGTGACCTTGACGGTGCCCGGCGTCGCCATCGCCTCGTTGGAAAACCCGCTGAGGTTGCCGTTGCGGTCGAGCGCCTTGATTTTGTAATAGTAGGTATCGCCGTTGACGAGCTTGTAGTCGAAATCGTTGTCGAAAAACGTCGACCGGATGACTTCGATGTAGAGCGGGGGACTTGCGTCGTTCTGGGTTTTGGAACGATAGATGTAATACGATTCGACCGTGTCCGAGGATGGATTGTCGGGCCATTCCAGTTCCACCGCGCGGTCGCGCGCGACCGCCATGAGTCCGGACGGCGGCTGGGGCGGCGTGTTGTCGACGTAGCCGGCGGGGTCGGTCGCAAGATCGATGGTGGAGACGACGTCGACGCCGTCCGTGAAATTCCAGAGCGCCCGGTACTCGTAGGGCGCTTTCCAGATGTTCATCCGGCGCTGGGTGGTGCCGCCGGAAGAGGTCACGATGTCGACGATCCAGTCGGTGGTGCCGGAATTTTTGCTTTCCCGGGTCCAGACGGCCTTGTCATCGATGGAGACGACCGCGTCGTTCTGGTTCACGCCGTTGATCTGGACCGTGATCTGCGCGCGGGTTTTGCCGAAACTGTTGACCTTGAGATAGGCCGCCGTGCTGTTTCCGACGCTGAACGCGCTGCTCAGATTTCCGGAACCGTCGGTCGTCGCGGTGCCGCCGGAGAACCAGTCCTTGTAGGTTTTGTTGGCCTGCAGCGCCCCAATGGCGATCCCACCCGACCCGAAGGTGCGGGCGCCGGACTGACTGGCGTTCATCAGCACCAGAACTTCCTCGGTGGTCGTCCGGCCCCGGATGAAGGCCATGGCCTTGCCGTTCTCACTGTACGACCAGTATTGATCCTTCTGATCATATCGGAACGCCGGAAAAATCTGCCGGGCACGCTGGGCCGAGGCGGCGCTGGCCTGGATGTCGCCCACCGAACCGTCATGAACGATCTGCCCGACCACGCTGCCTTCGTGATTCCAGGGAAACCGGCGGGTCGTGCCGAAAGCTGATAATTCGCCGGTCGACTGCCAGTCGGGGTAGGTCAGACCTCGTTTGCCCATCATCACCAGTTCGTCGCCGTAGAAAATATAGGGCACACCCGGCATACTGCCCTCCCAATACATGATCATCAGCAAGGCGCCGATCGATTTCGACCAGGTGTGCCCTTCGCCCGTGTAATGGTAGGCCCGGTCGTGGTCATGGTTTTCATAATAGATCGTCATCACCGGCGTGCCGTTCGCGTTCAGCGTGCCGTAATCACTCTCCCATCGGCTCTTGAGGTCGTCACTGGTGTTGCCGCTGCCGGTCCATTCAGCCGTCGCCCACCCTTTGAGCCGTTCATCAAACCCGCCCATATGGATCATCCCGATCAGGCGGTTGCCGTCGCCGCAGTAGGCGCTTTGGACATCAGCTCCGGACGGAGCCTCGCCGAAACTGTAGAGATCCGGCGCGTAGTCCTTCAATTTGTTGCCCCAGTACGCGTAGAAGGGAAGCCCGCGTTCGGGAGGAGACGCGTCCGCCGTAAATTTCGCGTTGTCGACCCGGAGGAAATCCATGCCCAACGCGTACAGGAACCGGGCATGATCGGAAAAATACTGGCGGGATTCCGCGACACCCGGCAGTATGGCGTCGCCGAACATCGGGAAGGTCGTTCCATCGGCCTTGAGGTAATTTCCAGAATTTTGAGTCACGAGAAACGTACTGGACCCGCCGGAATGGGGCGTGATCCAGTCCTGGCCGCATCCAAGATTGTGGCGTTTGGCCTCCTTGATCGTGCGCACGTATTCGTCAAAGCCCTTGTAGGTGCCCCACGTGGTGGGGTTGGCGTAGGACCAGTCGACCGCGTACTGATTTTTCGGGTCGTATCCCCAGCCGGTGTTGCTTCCGAAATCGAGCGCGGGGCTGAAATTGATGTGGGTAATGCCGAACCAGTTGAAATAGCCGTCCTTGATGTAGTCGATCAATCCCTGCAGGTCGCCGTTGATGTCGTACTTGCTGGTGCTGGAAGCGCCGGTTCGCTGGTTGTCCTTCCGGCCGTCCCACCAGCGGCTGATCCAGAGGTTGTAAATCTGGATGTCCCGCATTTTCCCGAAATGGGTGGTGCGGCTCGGGTTCAAGGGCGCGGCGCCGAACGCCGCGGTGTCGAGTTTAACGCCGGAAAGGCGGGTGGAGGAATCGACGCCGACCGCGAGCCACGCGTCGACCGACTGGTCCTGGACGTCATTCCAAGTGGACAGGCGATGGGTGACGACGTCGACGAAGTTGGCGTTGTTGGCGCCGAACTGGCCGATGCCGCCGTTGTCGTTCCAGAACACGGTCGGCGTGATGCGGACGGTGTCCGACGTGTACTCGGCGGCGCCGCCGATGAGGCTCAGGGGCACGCAGATTTCGACGAAGCTGTCCTGGGCGTTTTCGGTGTAGCGGCCTTCGCCGACGATGGTGAAGTTCTCGTTGTAGATCGTGACGTCGTCGTTGCCGGTCCGGGCGCTGATCAGATATTCCCAGGGCACGGACGAATTCACGAACCCGTCCTCGGCGTAGATGTTCCTTCCGAGAAAGGCCCGTTCGCTGGACAGCGACCCGATATCGAGCGCCACCTGAATGTACGGCGTGCCGTCTTCCCAGCGGAAAAATTTCATGAAGAGATACAGATTATAGGGATCCATCGCGAACCGGACCTGGTCGAGGTCGAGGTACGGTTCCTTGGACGCGTTGTCGTTCCGGTGATCGCTCTGACTGTCGCGCCAGGCGGCTTCGTACTTGGTCAGGATGTACGTCTCGCGGCTGTTGGACAGGCCGAGATTCGGCGCCCAGTCGCTCGAATCGCCGTTGACGTTTCGCATGCTGTAGTAGATCCCGTCGCTCGGCGGGCTGTTGGGACTCCAGTTCTGTGTCGCTGCGGTGTCGCCCGCGCGGATGCGGGCGTAGTAGGTCCTCCCGCGAACGAGCACGGCGCCGGAATCCGACCGGATCGTGTAGTTCGTGGTGCACCCGGCGGCCGCAGTGCCGATGAGGGTATCGACGAGGACGACTTCGACGAAATTCGAATCGTGCGAGATTTCGATCGCGTAATTCTGGATGACCCACGTGTTGGAATGCGTGGCCGGCGCCCACTGCCAGTAGATGGCCGAATCCGCCGATTCCTTGTCCTGATACCGGTTCATGTTGTTCTTGTTGTTGATGTCCTGCGGACGGTTGACGGTGATGGTCGGTTTGGTCGTCCGGAAATTCCAGAGCACCGTGTCGGACAGCGTGCCGGTCCGGTCGCGGGCGCGGACGCGCCAGTAATAGATGGTGTTGGTCGGCATGTCGGCCGGGATCGTGTAGCTGGTGTCGTTGCCGGAGACGTTCACGCGGTACCGGATGACGCCGTCCAGGTTCGTGTCGGTGCCGAGCTCGACCAGATAGGAGGTGACGGTGTCGTCCGCATCGGAATCGGTCGTCCGGGTCCAGCGAAGCGTGGGCGCGAGCACGTCCGTGGTGTCACCGCTCCTGGGGAACGGGCCGGTGCAGGTATTGGGTTTGAGGTTGGCCAGGAGGCCCGCAGAGGTGTAACGAAGCTGAACCCAGAAATCGATGTCGCCGTCCGACAGGTCCTCCTGGTCGGCCGAGATCGACCGGGCGGCGTCGTTGGTGAACGAGGCGGTCCCGTCGCGGGCGGGAATCGAGACGGCATCGAGCGCGTCGTAGGCGCCGAATTCAACGGTCGAGTTGATGGCCGACGCCTTTCCGACGCGGTTCTTGAACGACGCGATGGCGATCTGGATCGTATCGGACCCGACAAGCCCAATGGCCGATCGCGAAACTTTGCCTTCGATCACGTAGGCCGCCGTGTCCATCTCGATGCCGGCGGTCGTGTCCGTCCACCCGGCGGCGGTTTGAATCTCCAGAATCGCGCTGTCCGACACGTGGGTATGCACCACAAGCTGGACTTCCGCCGCGAGGGCCGGGGCGACGTAGCTGTCCCCGAAGGAGGTCTGGCTCTCATCCCCGATCGTGGCGTTCCCGGACCCGGACGCGCCGTCGGTATCGATGGCGATGGCGATGTTCGGATAGTTGGCGACGGTGAGTTTCCGCAGGGACACGCGGAAATAGAGGTTCTCGGTATCCATTTTCAGCCGGCACTCCTTGAAGTCGAAATGGTCCGAGTGGGTGACGACCGCGCGCTCCTCGTTCGACTTGTCCAGCCATATCCATTCGCTGTCGGTCACGCGGGCGGTGTTGATCTCGGCGGGCGCGGTCCCGGTCCAATCCGTGAACGCGCCGAGATTGACCGCGTTGCTCTGCGTCACGGCCGACGTCTCCCGCCCGTCCCCCACGCTCACCCGACAGTACCAGACGTCCCCCTGTGCCGTGCTGTCGGCGCTGAGGGTATCGGTATAGGGCGGAACGCTGTCGACGAAAACGAGCCCGGCGACCGCGCTGTGATTCTGGTACCATTCGAACTGATAGAAAATCGTGTCGCCGTCCGCATCGACGGAACCGGTGCAGGACGCATTGAGGCTCGAGCTGTTCAGAGGCGTCAGGGGCGTGAGCGTCACCGAATCGAGGGCGGTCGGGACGGCGTTGATCACCGAGAAGACGAAGGCGCTGTCCTGCGCCGCCGTCTTGGACAGGGTGACGGTGGAACTCGCGTTGTCGCCGTACACGTAATTGTTCTGGGCCTCGCTGATCTGAATGTAATACCGCACGCTGTCCCCCTTGGCGAACGACGCGGGAATGACGCCTTCGAAAAATTCGTCCGCGCCGTTCGTGTAGGCCGAGGCCATCGCGACGCTGTCCGACGTCGCCCAGGTATCCTTGGAATAGACGACAAACAGGTTATTGAAATTCCCTATGGGCGAGGCGCCCGCGGTGATGGTGATGGACTGGGATTTGACGGGCGTCACCGGGCTTCGCATCGTCTCCTTGCCTGCGACCGGCTGGTCCGCCGGACGGTGGTAGACGTTGGAATTGCTGGTGGACTGGATGACGTACCGTTTGGCGAGCGTGGCGTCGATGCGCGCGAAGGTGTCGCTCCAGGTGCTGACGGCGTTGCCCTGAAAGGGCGTAATGTCGGAGATGCCCGGTTTGGGGCTGGCGTGCCGGGCGATGTGAACGATCCCGACCGTATCGCCGGCTTTGAGGCCGAGGGTGGTCAGGGAAACCTTCAGCTCGCCCCAGCGGTTGGATTCCGAAACCTTGAAATCCGTCCCGCCGGTCATGCCGGTGGAGGTCCAGTCCGTGTCCCTGCTTTTGTAGAGCGTCATGCCCCCGTAATCCTGGGCCTGGTATCCCATCCATGCGTTGGCCCAGAAATCGGCGCTGTATTTGTAGACCCGCGTGGCCGGCGAGACCCCCGTTTTCCACGGATCGCCGGATGTGCCCGCCGGGTTGGTGTCGGTGAAGAAAATAAACTCGTAGTGTCCCGGCTCCGACACGCCGTTTTCCTTGTCGTAGTGCCGGCCCATCGCCTCCCAGCCGAGGTAGAGGTTGCTGATGTCGTTGGTGATGTAGAGTCCGCGGGCGAGACCGGTGTCGTCAAAGGTGAAGTCGTCCTCGCCGACGTCGGGGACGACGCCGTTGGGCCGCTGGGCGCCGAGGCCGGTCGTATCGGCGGTCGATCCCCACCCCGGATCCTTGGCGCCGTCGATGAACGGCGTGAAGGCCTTGACCTTCGTTTCGCCGGCGTCCCGGAACGCAGCGGAGCTTCGGAGATAGCCTGCCGCATTCGGGGTGGTTGGCGCGGGTGTCAGCGAATCGTAATAGATGTAGGACGTGAACGAGACCGGAGCGCTGTCGACGGCGTTGGAATTGGGGGCGGAGGCTTGGACGTTGCCGTTGTCGCCCTGGTTGGTGTAGAGAAGAAATTTAGCCTGTGTGATCGGCGCTTCCGGCGTGTCGCCGAGGTCTTTCCAGGGGATGCTGATTTCGGCGAGTCCGCCGCCGTTGTTTTTGGACACGGCGCCGTTCCAAGTCTGGCCGCCCACCCAGGCCGAATCGGAGGCGCGCCACTTGCGAAGGTCGGTGTAATCCGCGCCGCCGCCGTTGTTGGGGGCGTAGAGGAACACATAGTCGGGCCGCATGCCCGAGGGAAGATTGTGGACACCGCTCCAGCTTACCGTGGTTTCAGCGCCGAAATTGGTCACGTGACCGGTGTCGATATAAATCTGGATCACGTCGTTGGCGGCGGTGGTCGGAAAGGCGCTGCCGCGGCTGACGGCCGCAAAGAGGAACGTCGGGTCCCACCAGAGCCGGTAATCGCGAACGCCGTACGCCGGCAGGATGGTGGTGTCGGGCCAGTCGGCCAGGCCGGCGTCGATGTTGACGAGGGTCTTGAAGAGGGAATTGGGAACGAATGTGTCGGAGGCGTCCAGGAACTGGTAGAAATACGTCAGATCGGCCTCCGATCCGCCGCCGGGGTTGGCGGCCGGATACGACGTCCAGATGTTGGATTCGGATTCATACTGCTGGAACGCGACGATGTTGAACGTGTCCGGGCGTTTTTTGTTGTTGGTGAGATACATCCAGGGAATCCGGACTTCGGTGTATGGGACGCCGGCCGTACCGATGACACGTCCCCACCCTGCCGATGTATCGATATCGTTTCTGTTGAGCATCAGGCGCCAGCTTGAGTTGTTCAGCACCTGCTGGAACTCGATGCCCGGTGTGCTGGCGGAATCCTCGATGCAGAACGAGGCATCCCACTTGGCGCCGGTGTCGGTCGGGAGGTTATGGATGCCGCCGCCACCCCAGTCGATGCTCGTGTTGATGCCGCTTTCGGGCATGATGTCCATGTAGACGAAGAAATCTCCGCTGTTGGAGGTGTTGATGTCCTTCGGCTGATAGGCAAGGTACAGGCAGGTGTCATCCCAAGCGAGCATGAACCAGATATTCTCGTTCGAGTCCACCTGCATCTTCTCGTCGCCCTGCCAGTCGGAGACGCTGCCGTTGATGGTGATCGGCTCGTAGTAGATGTGGATATAGCGGGTCACCGACCAGCCGGCCTGGTCGTAGAGCCGGACAGCGACGGCGTTGACGTTGACGGTGTCGAGCGCGGCAAAGGCCGGGCCGGACAAAAACCAGTCCCCGACGCGGCTGTCGGCGTCGGTGGTGAAAACATCATACCATGCGCCGCCGACCTGAACCTGGGCGGTGTCGAGCAGGGACACGGAGTCGCCGTTATAAAAATCGATCTTGATCGCCGGCGCGCGCGTGAAGGTGTCGGCCTTGAAGACGTAGGTGTCGTCCCGGACGATCATGGTTGGCACGGTGTCGTCGACCCGGAAGGTCTGGGAATACCGGATCGTCGTGGTGTCAAATGTGCCGGGCGAGGGAACATTCACGAGCTTGACGACCACCGTTTCGCTGGTGTCGGTCACCGTCGAGACGAATTTGTTCAGGTTGAGCACGAACGAGTCGGTCTGGGTGTCGGTGGCGTCGCTGTCGTCGGCGACCGTAAAAGTGCAGAAATACGTTTTGGGGCTGACCGTCGTGTTTTTCATGTAGACGGTCAGACCCGCCCACGTCACCGACTGGCCGGCCTGGAACCATCGGTCGGTGTCGACCGCGCCGTTCGTGACGCCGGCGCCGGTCAGCGTGCCGGAAAGGGTCAGAACGTTGGAATAAGTCCAGGAAATGGTGGAATCGGTCCATGTGCCCGTGTCGACGTAGGTGTCGGTGGCGCGGGCGCCGATGAGATAATTGGTCGCGTTCGCGAAATTCCAGCCGAACGCGAGTTTCCAAGTACACGTCACGTCGTTGCCGCTGATGGAGGTGTCGAGGGTGACCGAGTCGCTCAGGTAGGTGTCGCCGGACACTCCGATGGCGGTGTCACCGCGGACAGAATAAACCCAGATGGTGTCGGCACCGTTGGTGATGCGCAGGTCAAACCGCTGGATGGAGGCGCCGCCGTTGGCGTCCGTGTATTTGACGCGGATGCGGTACGTGTCGCCGGGAACGAAGGCCGGGGAGCCGAGAGTCTGGATGATGTCGGTGGCCGCGACGGTCGGCGCGTCGTTGACGCGGTTGGTGCGGCCGGGCGTGTAGTTGTTCTCGGTCCAGTTGGTCGTGGAGTTGCTGTCGACGCCGTTGTCCGTCAGCATCATGGATTTTTGGCTGCCCGAGACGTCGCTGGCGGCGGTGTAGGAGAAGGAATCGTAAGCGGTCCAGATGCCGGTGTCGATGGCGTGGATCATCTCGGGCATGGTTTCGCCGGCGGTGTCGGACCGGTGCCACGCGAAATAATCGACGATGGTGCGTGAATCCTGCGTGGTGCGGTTGTTGTAGAGAGCGACCTGATTGAAATTCGTCTGGACGAAAAAGTTGCTGCCGGAATAATAAATGCCGCTGTCGGCGACGCCGGCTGAGAGGTTGATGTTGTTCGGCGCGGTGTCGCGGTAGATCGTCACGAAGTCGCCCGGACCCATGTTGATCGAGGGCGAAATGAAAAAGTCCCGGGTGTCGGCGCGTTCGGCGACGTACCAGTTCCGAAGGTCGATCCAGCCGAACTCGGTGTTGTTGAGAAAAAAGAGTTCAATGAAGGCGCTGTCGGCGTAGGACCCGGCCTGCGGGTAGACCTCGTTGATCTTGACGGCGGTGTCGTAGCCGGTGACGTACGAATCGAGCGCGCGGGCGGCCGGGGCGGCTAGAAGACCGGCCGGCAGGGAACTGGTGCCGAAGGCCGCGCCGGAATCAGCGGCGACAAAGAGCGTGCTGTCCTCCCAGAGGGCGATGGTGTTTCGCTGGGCGGTCGTGAGGACGAGCGTGACGCCGTTGGAGTCGCCGGCGTTTTTGACCGACGCGCCGGAGAGGTTCTGGAGGTTGCCGCTGCCGTCGGCGTTCGCCTGGACGGTGCAGCGCGAGACGTCGACGGTGCTCGTGTCGATGGGCCGCGAGAAATACAGGAACAGTTCCTTGTTTTTGTGGCTGTAGGTGGACCGGGTCAGGTAGGGATAGGTGTCGATCATGACCGAATCGGATTTGGTCGTGTCGATTTTCGTCCGCGCGGTGATTCCGCCAACCGACGGGAGGCGCGCGGAGTCCTCGGCGCTCGCGTACGTCGTCGATGAGCCCAAGAGCGTGCGCAGAATCCCGCGAAACGAACTTGAATTGGTGCCGTTTTCGTACGCCACAAGGTCCAGATTGCCCGACCCGTCGATTTCGACGACCACGGCCTCGGTGTTGCTCGTGTTGATGTTCGTCGCCGTGACCAGGACGTAGACCGTGTCGCCCGCGAGAAAGACGTTGCGGTCCGTCGAGAAATCCGAGTCCTTGAACGCGACCGACGTGATCGACGTCGGCCCGCCGCGGGCGGCGTTGGTGATGCCAGGCAGAAACGTGAGTTCGATCTGCTGCCATTCGGCGGATGCGGCGCCGTCGGAATCGAGGCCGTCGGTTTTCCGGATGAGGGGGCTGTCGGTGTTGCCGCTCGTCGTCTGCACGTCGATCGCCACGCCCGCACGCCATATCCCGGCGGTCACGGCGGTGTCGTCCCATAGCGTGCTGCCGATCGAGCCGTTGTTGCTCCACGTCACGAAATCGATCAGCGTGTCAGATCCGAGCTGGCTTCCCCGGTACAATTCGAGCGCGCCGCTGTCGTCGGACCCGCCGGCGCCGCCGATGTCCCAGGCCGTGGCCGAATAGAAATGCCGGACACCGAAACTGTCGGTGTAGTTCGTGCCGGTCGCGGGATGAAATACGACAAACTTACCCGGCTGCAAAAGAGTGTTGGACGGAAAGCTGTACGAGTTGTTGGTGACGGGATCTTTGAGCGTGTAATTGGAGATGTCGAGGACATAGGCGCGGGGATTGTAAAGCTCCACGTACTGCTCGGCGGCGACGGCCGAGTTCCAGAGCACCTCGTTGATCTTGACCGTGCCGCGGCGAACCTGGGAATCGTTCCGGGGATTCGTGTCGGGACCGGGATTTTCCCAGTAATAGTAATAGGCCAGCGTGTCGCCGACCTCGGTGTAGGTCGCGGGGTTCTGGGTCGGAAAGGAGTGCGAGATGTTCCGCGTCGCGTCCCATTTCTGGTAGGCGAGGATGCCGAGCGTCCTCGGAAACCCGCCGAGATTGCTCCAGCGGATGCGGAACTCGCTGAAGGTCGTCCCGGCCGCCGCCCCGATCGTGCCGCCCTTGATGCTGCTGTCTCCCGGATTGTTCCACTGGGTGTCGACGGCGTTTCGCACCGATTTGTAGTCTCCGCCCTCGACGGTCAGCAGGTAGTCGGCCTTGAAGGGAAGGAAATGATATCCGCCATCCCAGTCGTCGGAAAACTCCGTTTCCCCCGAAGTCGATCCGACATCGATGGCGACAAACAGGTCCTGCGAGCCGGCCGCGAATCCATCGTAACCGATGTACAGAAAGGTCGTGTCCCAGTAGACGTGCAACGTGTCGGCGGCCTCGCCGTTGCGGTCGTCCATGCCGAGGACGGATTTGGCGGGCCATTCCTTCCACATCTCAACCGATGACGCATTCCATTTGTTCCCATCTGTGCGAACCTGCCCCGCGCCAACGCGAACGACTCCGTCGGCCCCGTCATCGTCCGAGTACAAGTAATAGTAGCCGCTGTCGGTCAATTGAATCAGGATATTATCATTGGGTGGATTATCGGTAGGCACGTCGAAATCCGGATTTCCTTCGGATGAGCTTTGATTCTTATTGATCGAGCCGCCGTTCCCGCGCCATTGCAGACCTGCGCCGAAATTCACACGAAATTTGAAATACTCGGTGTCCGGCAGATCCCTTGGCACATGGACAATATTGAAGTAATCGCCGTTGCCCTGGTCAACCCAAAGGGAATCCGTCCCCCAGTTGTCGTACAGGCCGGTCCATCCGAACTGAGTGATCGCAGCGTGGGCGGCAACCGGACAGAGGACAACCCACACAAGGCCGGCCAGAAGGCTCTGCAGGCAAAGCCTTAAACGAAATGATAATCGCCACACGTATCCCATCGGTAACCCTGCCCTCCCCAGTGATTACCCTCTCCATGCGCCGAGCTGAAACGAAACACTACTGTGGATACAGGACTACTCTACCAGATGGGTTTATATAAAATCAAATGAGTCACTGCCCTCAGAACTCAAAAACCGTATTGTCATCCTTGTCCTTGCTGGAGACTTGAGGGTCCGGATGCCACGCGTGTTCGCCCTTGTCGTTTTCGACCACGAACTTGTACGCATGCGCGCCGGGCGTCAGCGCGACGATTTTTTTCCAGATTCCGTCTTCCCCGCGTTCCATTTCGAACGAGGGGTCCGTCACGCGGCCGTTGTCGTTATTGGCGAAGTTGTTGAAATCGCCCGCGAGATACACCTTCTGCGCGTCTTTCGATTCGAACGTGAACAGGTATCCACCCTCGACCGGTCGCGGTGCGGACGCGGCAACCGCCGGACGACGATCGCGCAACGTCGCCATCGTGTTGTCGTCCTTGTCCCGGCCGGACACATGCAGATCGGGATGCCACGAACACTCCCCTTCGGCATTCGCCGCCACAAATTTATAATGGACCTCGCCGGGATTCAGCGGCAATACCTTCCGCCACACGCCGTCACCGCCGCGCTCCATCTCGCAGGCCGGGTCGCTTACCCGGCCGTTGTCGTTGTTGGCCCAGTTGTTGAAGTCGCCGGCCAGATACACCTTGTGCGCATCCGCGGACTCGAACGTGAAAAGAAATCCTCCCGCCACGGCCTTCGGCGCGCCCGGCCCGGTGTCGTTGTCCTCGGGAGAGGGGAGAGGCGCGGCGCCGGCGGCGCGGACCGAAGCCAAATCGAGCACGGTGTTGTCGTCCTTGTCGCGCTCCGTGACGAACGGGTCCGGTTGCCAGGCGCACTCCCCTTGGTCGTTCGCCACGACGTATTTGTAACGGACCGCACCGGGCTCGAGGCTCAGGATTTTGGTCCAGACGCCGTTTTCCTGCCGCGTCATTTCAAAGGCCGGATCATTCACCCGGCCGTTGTCGTTGTCGGCGAAGTTGTTGAAATCGCCCGCGAGATAGACCTTGTGCGCGTCTTTCGATTCGAAGGTAAAGAGGTATCCCCCCTCGACTGCAACGGGCGCCGCGGCGGTGTAGATGACCGGGGCGGCCGTCTCCTGCGCGGCGGCCGGGTCAGCGCCTCCGGCGCCCCAAGTGCCGGCGAGCGCCAGGAGGGTGAAGAGCATTAGATGACGAGTTTTCATGAAGGATCACCTCGCTTTGTATTTAACTCCGGTCAAACCTTAGTTCGGCATCAGGCGTTTGGCAAGGCGTCCAGATTCGTGTTACTCGTACCGGATCAAGACGACTCCGAACACAGTAAGGTTCGGTATCCTCGCGTGAACCTGGCCGGCACTTGGGGCGCCGGAGGCGCTGACCCGGCCCGCGCTGAGTGTCCAATCCACCGGGCGGGGAATCAGGAATTCATCCGAGTCCGGGGAGGCATAATATATATGGAGAGGCCGCTTGCCGGCGGGCATTGGAACGACGAGTTCCGTGTCGGTCAGCGGGTCGGGCGGCGCAATGGGGCGGCACCAATCGCGGTTGCCGCCGGTGCGGAGGATCTGGACGGCCATCCAGCCTTCGTCCGAATCGAAGGACCGGACGACACAGCCGGGCAACCGGACATCTGTCTCGAGATTCCGCACGTTGGACCCGTGCGTGATCCGGTACAGGAGGGCGTCGAGAAAATTGTAATTCCGCAGGATGTCAAAATTCTCATTCGACATGGCGACGTTGTCCGGATAGTAAAGGCTGTTCAGCGCGTGCATTTCGCCCCGCCGCTCGGCCGGCTCGCCTGCGACCATCACGGACCCGCCGCCGGTGAGGGCGGCGGCGAGGACATACCGCAGATTTTCCGCCGGCCAGGATTTTCGCGCCGGTTTCATGTCAGCCGGATAGACTTTGAGGATCACACGCTGGTTGTTTGGCCGCCGGTGCCGGAAGCAGATGTCGACCAGATCCTCCAGGCGGCTCTTGTGCGACGCCCAATTTTCGATGAACAGAAAATCGACGGCGCCGTACATCGATTCGATGCCGTATTCGTCCACGCAGTTGAACGATACCGCCGCCGGGTCCTTCATCCCGTGCGTCATGACCCGGACATCGGTCACGAGTTCCATGATGACGTCGGAAAGCAGCCGGCCGCTATGACGGCTTCCCCGGCTGTAGTACCGGTCGTTCCGGTCATGTCCGTAGGAGTCGATTTCGAATCCGTCGAAAGAGAATATGTCGGCGGGGCTGTCGTCCAGAGCGCGGCGGAATTCGTCCATGATGTACGCGCGCCATTTCGAGTCCCGGTCGATGGCCATCAGATGAAACCAGACGGGCTTGCCCCGCCGCTTCGCTTCCGATTCGGTCATCACCGATCCGTTGAAAATCCTCGGCGTGCCGGCCGCGTCCGTCATCGGATACGGGTATCGCTCATAGACGCTGCGGGACGCCGCGTAGGCCGCGACGTAGGCGATCGAAAGGATCCCGCGACGCCGGGCCGATTCGATCTTGCGGCGGACATCGTCCCCGAGGATCCGGATGCCGAACGGCTCGTACGTATAGACGGCGGCGGTGGGCGCATACCGGCCGTGCGCGGGGAAGTAGTCGTAGTATTCGATCGCGTTGATGTGGAGACGCGCGAAGAGGCCGGCTTTTCGGTCATAGTCGGCGCCCGGTTTGTCCCAGTTGGCGTAAAATCCATAACGGAGATCGTCCGAGATGTTGCGCGCGACCGTCAGGACCTCGCGGGCGGCATCGGTCACGGCGCCGTTTTCCTCGAGGGTTGCTTCGATCAGGTACCCGCCCTCCCGCAGGTCCGGTGTCGGCACGGGAACGTGGGCCGTCTCGGGCAGGTTCGCCATCTGCTGCGAAAAAACGATCTCGCCGTCAAAGCGCTTGAGCCGAACACTGAGCGATGGATCCGACGGGGACGAGTCGAAGAATTGAAACGCAACCGCGACGCTTGCCGTTTCCCCCGGCCGGACCCAGACGCGGTCCGCCGTCAGGCTCTGTATCCGGACGGTCGCGCCCGCATCTCCGCACATGCACACGATCAGGGCGCACATGAGCAATACACTGAAATGGATCGATAAACAGGGGAACCCATTGGCCACGAACGGCCACGAACGATCACGAACAGACACGAAAAAAATATTCTTCCCATATGAAGTTCGTGTTCGTTCGTGTTCCAAGTTCGTGTCCGTTCGTGTCCGATGTTTATCGCCGCGATTTACCGAGAGCCTACCATACACTTAATTTATCGTTTGACATTTGAGGAATATGGATTAACCTGTATCATATTCGTCGACCAATACAACGGCACGCGCAAAGGGGGCGGCATATTTCATGAAACGGATGGCGATCTGGCTGTGTTTGATCGGCCTTGCAGTCCAGGGCTGCGGGAAGGCGGCGGAGGTGCACAAGGTCAAAATCGGATTTATTCTGGCGACCGAGCAGGAAGAGCGGTACCAGAGGGACAAGCACAGTTTCCTGGAGACGGCGGCGAGGATGGGCGCCGAGGTTTTGTTTTTGAGCTGCGACAATGACGAGAACAAGCAGGCGCTCAATGTCGAGACGCTGATCTCCCGCGGCGTGAAGGTTCTCGTCATCCAGCCGGTCAACAGCGACAACGCGGCGGTGTTTGTCGACAAGGCGCATGAGAAAGGCATCGTGGTGATCGCCTACGACCGGATGATCAACCACCCGGCCCTGGACTTCTACGCGGGCCAGGACTCGTTCGAGGTCGGCCGCGTGCAGGTCAAGGCCGCGCTGGAGTGGCTGAAGCAAAAGGGACTGAAGGGCAGGGCCATCCTTTGCAGCGGCCAGCAGGGCCACAGCGTGGCGGAGGCGATCACGAAGGCCAACCGGGAGGAACTGCAGAAAGCCGGTGTGGCGGTGGCCGTTCAGCAGTACCACGACGCGTGGGGGACGGAGCAGGCGCTGAGCACGGTCGAAAACGCGCTGGTGACGTATCCCGACGCGCGCATCGTTCTCTGCAACAACAGCGGCATGGCGCGCGGCGCAGTCCAGGCGGTGGAGAAGGCCGGCAAGTCCGGGCAGATTTTCATCAGCGGGGCGGACGCGGACAAGGCCAACGTCGAGTACATCCTCGAAGGCAAACAGCAGCAGGACGTGTACAAGGACGAAATCTCTCTCGCGCGCGGCGCGGCGGACCTCGCGGCGAAAGTCGCGGCAGGGCAGGCGCCGCCGAATCTTGCGGCCACCGACTACAAGGACGCCAAAGGCGTCAAAACCATTCTCACGCCGGTGCAGGCGATCGACGCATCGAACTACAAGGCGGTCGTCGTCGACGCAGGGCCGAAATATCAGATGTAAACGGCCTCTTCCGACACCCCATGCTTGAGATGCGGAACATCAGCAAGGAGTTTCCGGGCGTCCGGGCGCTGTCCGAGGTCAGCCTGACGATCAGGCCCGGGGAGATTCTGGGGCTGTGCGGAGAAAACGGCGCGGGAAAATCCACCCTGATGAAAATTCTGAGCGGCGTCATTCCCTATCCGGAGTATGACGGGCAGATTTTGATGGACGGCCGCGAGACGCGGTTTCGGGCGCCGGCGGAGGCTGAGGCGCGGGGGGTCGCGATCATTCACCAGGAATTGAATCTGTTTCCGGAGCTGGCCGTTTCCGAGAATCTCTTTCTTGGCGCCGAACGAACACAGTGGGGCGTGATCGACTGGTACGAGAGCAAGGCGGCGGCCAAGGCGCTCCTGGACCGGTACCGGGTCGCAGTCGATCCGGACGCGAAAGTCAAGGACCTGAGCATCGGGAAGAACCAGCTTGTCGAGATCGCGCGGGCGCTGTCCAAGAACGCGCGATACCTGATCCTCGACGAGCCGACCTCGGCGCTGACCGAGGAGGAAGTCGAGAACCTGTTCCGCATCCTGCGCGATCTTCGGGCCGGAGGGATGGCCGGCGTTTACATTTCGCACAAGCTGGATGAAATCAAAAAAATCTGCGACTCGATCGCGGTCCTCCGGGACGGCCGGCGCATCGGCGAGGTGTCGCCGACGGCCGGGCTGAACCGGAACGACATCGTGAAGGCGATGGTGGGGCGGGACATCGAGAATTTGTATCCGCGCGTGGAGTCCAGTCCCGGGGAAGTTCTGCTGGACGTCCGGGATTTTTCCGTGGACCATCCGCTTCTCCCGGGCGAAAAAATCGTCGAGGATGTTTCCTTCCGCGTGCGCGAGGGCGAGATCCTCGGCGTGTACGGCCTCATGGGCAGCGGCCGGACGGAACTCTTGACTGGGATTTTCGGGGGATTCGGTCCGGAGGACTATTCGGGGGAAGTTGTGATCCGCGGTCAAGCAGCGTCGATCCGTTCGCCGCACGACGCGATCACGGGCGGGCTGGGGCTGTGCACGGAGGACCGCAAGGTTCTCGGCCTGTTTCTCGAAGCCGCCGTGCAATTCAACATGTCCATCGTCGCGCTGGACCGTTTCGTCGAGGGCGGTGTGGTGGACGGCGTCCGGGAGATCGGTGAGATCCGGACGTTCATCCGGGACCTCGAGATCAAGACGCCGTCGGAGTTTCAAACCGCCAGGGCGCTGAGCGGCGGCACGCAGCAGAAGGTACTGCTCGCGCGGTGGCTCATGCGCGACCCCGCCGTGCTTTTTCTCGACGAGCCGACCCGCGGCGTGGATGTGGGCGCCAAGACCGAGATTTACCGGATCATGAACCGGATGAAGGAATCCCGCAAAGGCATCGTGATGGTGACGTCGGATCTGTCGGAACTCCTCGGCATGAGCGACCGCGTCCTGGTCATGCGGGAAGGCCGGTCGGTCGGGGCGTTTGAGCGGAGCGAGGCGACGGCCGAGAAGATCGGCGCGCTGGCGACAGGGAACGTCTGACGCGATGATCCGGAAATACGGCATCTTTTTTTCCCTGATCCTCGTCTTTGTCGCCATGGCCGGCGTGACGTACCTCAAGAACGGCGACTGGAGCTTTCTCTCGCCTGAAAATCTGTCCAACCTCTCCCAGCAGATCACACAGACCGGGATCCTTGCGATCGGGATGACACTCGTCATCCTCATCGGCGGAATCGATTTGTCAGTCGGCAGCATCGTCGCCGTCGCGGGGATCATGCTGGCGTTTACGGCGGAGCAGTTTGAATCCGCCGGCGCGGCGGCGCCGTATTTCGCGATGCTTTGCGCGATCCTGGCCGGGATGGCGCTCGGCGCGATCAACGGGGGGCTGATTGCCGGCTTGGGGATGATCCCGTTCGTCGTGACGCTGGGCATGCTCACCATCGCGCGCGGCATTGCCTACCTCATTACGGGATCGCAGTCGATCCGAACCAAGGATCCACTCTTCAAAACCATCGGCGTCGATTCGATCGACAAGGTCCTCTACCGATGGATCGGCGGCGCTCCGGAGGCGGGCGCGGCGCAGTTTCCGTGGTTCACGGTCGCGCTGGCGGTTCTGGCGTTTGGCGCGTGGCTCGCGTTTCATCTGGCGTCGATCCGCAAGTCCCGGCGGCACGGGTTGCCGGTGGAGGGCGGGCGGGAGACGGCGTTCCTCATCGCCCTGGTGTTCGCCGCCTTCTTCTTCTGCGGCTGGGTCTTCGCGGCGCATCAGGGCCTGCCGGTCATGGTGCTGATCCTGACGGTCCTTGCGATGGTGGCGTCGTTTGTTCTGAACCGCACGCCCTTCGGCCGGCACCTCTATGCGATCGGGGGAAACAGGGAAGCGGCGCGGCTGTCGGGCATCCGCGTTCAGCGATGCACGTTCCTGGTGTTCACGCTGATGGGATTCCTCTGCGCGATCTCGGGCATCGTGTCGACCTGCCGGGCGCAGGGCGCGGCGCCGGCGACGCAGGGCGTGCTGGCGGAACTCGAAGCGATCGCGGCGGCGGTGGTGGGCGGCACGAGCCTGATGGGCGGCGTCGGCACGATCGGCGGCACGCTCATCGGCGCGCTGATCATCGGGGTCGTGGTAAACGGCATGAGCATCATGGCCCTGCCGAACCCGGTTCAGTTGGTGTTCAAAGGACTCATCATCGTTGTGGCGGTGTGGATCGACATCAAGACCAAGAACAGGAAATCGAAGTGACCTCCCTGCGGGAAATCAAAAAAACGGCCTCTTGCGCTTCGCTCGCATTCGTGGTCTGCTTCCTCCATAATGAAAGTCATTGATCTTGATCCGAGCGGAAGGATGCCTCCCGATTTTATAAACCGCCTGCTGGCCGGAATCGCAGCTCTGATCGTCCTGTTCGGGCTTTCAACCACGGTTTACACCGTTGACACGGAAGAAATCGCCGTGGTGACGCGGTTTGGCCGGGTCGTGCGCGAGGAGCCGCCGGGACTCAGGTTCAAAATGCCGGCCGGGATCGAGCGCGTCTACAAGGTCAAGACCGAACGGGTTCTGAAGGAAGAATTCGGGTTCCGGACGGAGGCGCCCGGCATCCGGACGGTGTACGCCTCGCGCGATCTTTCGGCCGAATCCCTCATGTTGACCGGCGACCTCAACGTCGCGGTCGTCGAGTGGATCGTCCAGTATCGCGTGATCGACCCCAAAGCCTATATCTTCCGCGTGCGCGATCCGGAACGGACGCTTCGGGACGTCTGCGAGGCCATGATGCGGCTGGTCGTCGGAGATCACAGCGTCGACGAGGTGCTGACGGTCGGCCGGGAGGAAATCGAGATGGACGTCCAAAAACGCCTCGATGAGCGGATGCAGCATTACGGCACCGGCATCCGGATCGTTACCGTGAAACTTCAGAACGTAACGCCGCCTGAGGAAGTTCGCCCGTCGTTTGATGAGGTGAACAAGGCCAAGCAGGATTCGGAACGCATGGTGAACGAAGCCTGGCAGGTCTACAACGCCAGCGTACCCCAGGCGCAGGGCGAAAAGGAAAAGGCGGTTTCCGAAGCGCGCGGCTACGAATCTGAGAGGCTCAACATCGCCAAGGGCGACGTGAACCGGTTTGACGCGATTTTGAAGGAATACCGCAAGGCGCCGGAAGTCACCCGCAAACGGCTCTACCTCGAAGCGATGGCCGAGATTTACGGGAAGACCAAAGAGAAATATATCCTGGACGAATCCGCGCGGTCGGTTTTGCCGTTTTTGCAGCTCGGATCCCCCCAGGCCGCGGGAGAGAAAAAATGAAAATCGCCGGATCGTTCCTCGCCGCGGGCCTCCTCGTCGTCGCTGTCTTTCTCTTCGCCTCGGCCTTTGTCGTCACCGAAGGCGAGACGGCCATCGTGACGCAGTTCGGCGAATTCGTCCGGACCGTCAACCAGGCCGGGCTTTACTGGAAAACCCCGTTCGTTCAGACCGTGCGGTATTTCGACCGCAGGATTTTGGAATGGGACGGAGACGCCAACCAGATGCCGACCAAGGACAAAAAATTCATCTGGGTCGACGTCACCGCGCGCTGGCGGATTACCGACGCCTTGATCTTTTACCAGCGCCTGAAAAATGAGTCTTACGCCCAGTCGCGCATCGATGACATCCTCGACAACGCCACGCGCGATGTCATCACCAACCTCGACCAGTTCGAAACCATCCGCATGTCCAACCGCCCCATGCGGTTTTTGGACGAGGCCATTTTGCCCGACGAAGCCAAACAGCCCATCTCGGTCGGCCGGGACCAGGCGACCCGCCACATCCTCGACCGCGCGCGGGAGGGCGTCAAGGATTTCGGGATCGAGATCATCGACATCCAGATCAAACGCATCAACTACAACCAGGACGTCCAGGCCTCCGTCTACCAGCGCATGATCTCCGAACGCACCCGCATCGCCAAACGGACAAGGTCGGAAGGCGAAGGCGAGCGGCAGAAGATTCTGGGAAAGATGGAACAGGAACTCCGGCGCATCCGGTCCGAAGGATACCGGGAAGCGACCGAAATCAGGGGCCGGGCCGACGCGGGCGCCACGCACATCTACGCCGAAAGCTACAGCCAGGACCCGGCTTTCTACGGATTCCTTCGCACTCTCGAAACCTACCGCGCCACCATGGACGCCAACACCACGCTTCTCCTCTCTACCGACAACGAGTACTTGCAGTTTCTTAAAGGCAGAAAATAACCATCTCATCGGCATGAGAAGACCCGAGATCCCGGTGGCGATCCGGCGTGCTCCGGGTTTCTTGCTTTTGATCATCGGCATCCTCATCCGCCAAGCCATGGCCCAGTACGTCAAAGCCAACAGCCCTCTTAGCCGTCCCGACCCAAGATGGAGGTGAATAAGCATGGCGTCACACTTGGTTTTGCAGTTTTCGGCGACCCAATTGGTCCGATTACTGCAAAAGTGCAAGTGTACCCCGGATTCGCGGATTCGCCACATCCGCGCCGGGTGGACTTGGGCTAGGGCAGAGACGCAAGAAGTCGGGCGGCCGGAATGGAATCCTTGTAGGCGGTACGGTCGGCCGTGACCAGATACGCATGCGGGACGCGGAGCTTTCGGCGAAAATAATCGAGCCTGCCATCCTTGTGACGTTTGAGCTTCGATTCAATCAGCACCCACGGTTTTGATTCCTTCAGAATGAGAAAATCAACCTCGCGCTTCTCCCGGTCTCGCACGTAGCGCACCTCCGCGCGGATGCCTTCGATATCCTCCAACCAGTGGCAGAATTTGAGAAGATGCGAAGCGACGAAATTTTCGAACCGGGCGCCATCATCTTGTACCTCCGACCAATCCCAGAAATAAACCTTGCTCTCCTTCCGAAGCGTCCGGGTCAGCGAGCCGGCGAATGGGCGGACGCGGAAGACCATATACAGCCGTTCGAGCGCCTCGATCCAGTGGGTGACCGTCTTGTGGTCGACCTCAAGATCCTCCCGCAGACTGTTGATGGAGACGGGTGAGCCAACGCGGGCGATGAGCATATCAGAAAGTTGCTCGAGCAGGGAAAGATCGCGGATGAGCGTCAAGTCCCGCGCATCCTGCCGAAGGACAAGATCGCGCCGGGCCAGCCTCCAGCGGCGGACCGTCCGATCGTTCCCCTGAAGAAACGGCTCGGGGAATCCTCCCCTGCCAAGGAGGCCCTCCTGAAGGTCCCCCGGGACCTGTGGAGAATCCGACCATCGCGCCGGATTCAGCAGGATTCTCGTCGACGGCGGCTTGCCGCCACGATTGGCTTCGCCCAGGCTGAACGGATGGAGACGGTGGCGAAAATACCTTCCAAACAAAGAGTCTCCGCCACGCCGGTAGACATCGAGCCGCGCACTGCCTGTGATAAGCAGCTTCTGCCGCCCCCCCTCGACATCATGAAATCCCTTCAGAAGAGTTTTCCATCGGCCGTATTTGTGCACCTCGTCCAGCACGGCCACGGATGGGGTGCGGTCCCACGCGAGCGTCCGAATGATTTTTCGATGGTCCGGGTTGTCCCAGTTGAGATACACGCCCCGGAGCGGGTCTGTCCGGTCGAGGATCCGCCGGGCCAGCGTCGTTTTCCCGGCCTGTCTCGGTCCCGTCAGGAAGACCATTTTTCGTTTCAAGTCCCGCACGACGAATTCCATCCATTCCCGGTCCATACTCCAAGTATAGGCATATATCCAAAAATGTCAATACAAATTTGGGTATATATCTAAATTTGTCATACCTCGGCTGGCCGCCAAGATAAGGGCCGCGTGATGCATCCCCTCTCCCCCGAATGGGGGAGAGGGTCAGGGTGAGGGGGTTCTTCCGTTCGACCTCGGCAGCGCCACGGCCGTTTGAATCCGACGGCTTCCAACAAATCATGAATCAGATGCTTGTTTCTCCGAAATGCGAAACCGAAGCAGACGCTCAACCAAAGAGTGAGTTTGCGCCGCAACGGTTCCGGGGCACGCCAGACACAGACGAGATATTCGTAAAATAGCCGCCAGTGGGTCAGCCACATATTGAAAACCCCGCCTTTTCGGGATTCTGGATAAAACGTCACCTTGTATCGATCGATGTGGTCCCTCAAATGCATCGCGGGGCGCGTGTGTCGGAACAGCATCAGCACTTCGGGCACGCAGGCAATCGTGCCGATCATTATGGCAAAACTCTACGGAATCAAGACCAAGGCCTTGGTTCAGGCGGTCAAACGAAACCCGGGGAAATTTCCGCCGGACTTTGTTTTCCGATTGACGTGGAAGGAACACCGTTCTTTAAGGTCACAATTTGTGACCTTATTGACCTCAGTGTATTTAAAGTATGTCATCCTCAACCGCTCATGGTGAGCTTGTCGAACCATGAGCGGCCTGTGTCGAGCGGCCCCGCTCATCCTTCGACAAGCTCAGGATGAGCGGTATGCGGCGGCAGACTAACATTAGAAACGCTGGACTCAATAGCGCGACTCCTATCGTTTATCCAGAAGTACGGCGGCGCCTTTTGGCGGGAGGGTGACTGTGAGTTTCCCGCGGCGGGGTTTCAGTTTGGCCGCGCGGGCGTTGACTTCCACGAGGGATCGAACGGAACCGATGCCCTGAACGATCCCTTTTTTCATTTCGACGGCGGCGGTGTCCAGCAGATTGACGAAACCGGCGGAGGTTCCGCCCTTGACCGGAATCTCGATCGACTGCGGAGCGGCGCTGTTGTTCAGCGCAACAATCAATCGGGCCCGATCGTCCCGGCGCTCGAAGGCGAGAAGTTCGCGCTCGTCGTCCGACGCCAGCATCCGCGCCGCGCCGGTCCGGAGCGCCGGGAAGGTGTTTCGGATCGCGATGAGGCGCCGGTAATGGTCCAGGACGTCCGGGTGGACACGGTACTCCGGATTGTCATACGGCATCCGGTCCGGCCACCACATCGGCATGCGGTTGGTCGGATCGTCGGCGCCGAACATGCCGGCCTCGTCACCGTAATAGACCATGGGCGCGCCGGCCCATGTCATCTGAAAGGTGACGATCAGCTTCAAAATGTCGTACGACTCCTGTTTCGGAACGGAAGCGTCATACGCGGGATTGTCGTCCTGGATGCGACCGCGTTTCCAGCCGGCTCGGTTGTGGATCGCCGACACGATGCGGTCGACGTCGTGGCTGCCCAGAAGATTCTGCAGCACAAAATTGATATCGGGCGCATACCAGAGCAGCATCGATTCCATCGACCGGCCGAACTTGCCGGCGGACAGCGGTCGCGCATTGCCACCCGGAAGGAAAAAGCGGTAGACCTTGCGGGTGAACTCGTAATTCATCACTGCGTCGAAGTGGTCGCCCTGGAGCCAGTCTCCGGCGTAGTCCCAGATTTCTCCGCTGATGTAGGCGTCCCGGTTCACTCCCTTGACGACCTTTCGCCAGTCGACCCAGAAATCGGGGACGACGTTGCCCGGAACGTCCAGCCGCCAGCCGTCGATGCCGTCGGCGGGATCTCCGTCGCCGTTCGGGTCCATCCAACGGCGGGTGACGTCGAACACATGCTCGCGGATGCCGGCCGCAAGGCCGCGGGTGTCCTCGGCGTATTCCGGCAGACCGTCAAAGCCGGCCCATCCATCGTACTCGAAGGCGGGGCCGCCCGGGTATTTCGGGGGCACGCCCCATTTCCGGATGGAAAACCATTTTCTGTACGGAGATTTCTTCCCGTTTTTAACGATGTCCTGAAACGCCCAGAAGTCCGTGCCGCTGTGGTTGAACACGCCGTCGAGAATGATTTTGAATCCCCGCCGGTGCGCTTCTTCGAGAAAGTCCAAAAACAACCGGTCCGTCTTCGTGAACGCCCACGTTGACGGGTCGGCCGTTTCGTCCCGCTGGCGTTCGGCGATGTCTCCTTTGAAACCGAAATGATCGTCGATGTGCCGGTAATCGGACGTGTTGTACTTGTGATGGCCCGGCGCTTTGAATACCGGATTGAAGTAGATGCCCGTCACGCCCAGATCCTCGAGGTAATCGAGCGATTCCATCATCCCCCGGATGTCCCCGCCGTACTGGCGGTCCCAGATCGCGCCGCCGCCGTAAAATTTCCGGCGCTCGGCGTCGTTGACCGGCTCGAACCAATCCCACGTCCAGGGGACGGCGTGCGCCGGATCGTTTTCGGTGTCGCCATTGCGCCAGCGCTCCGGCATGATCTGATACCAGACGACATGCTTGGCCCAGTCGGGCGTCACGACGTCGCTCGAACGCGCCGACAGATTCCACGCAGTCGATCCGGTCACGAACGAGAGATCCCACGTATCGCTTTTCAGGTCCAGCCGGATCCGGTAGAGACCCGGCCGATCGATGGCCAGAATGATGTTGTCGCCCGGTTGCACGAGCCGGCCGTCCGGCCCCGATCCGCGATGGACGTCCCAGCCTCCGTCCATCACGAACTTGAACTCGTGTTCGCCGGGCGGAAACTTCTGGGCGAGAACCCAGAGGTTCGGCCCGGCCGCATTCATGCGCATGGCCGGGTCCTGCGTGTTCCAGCCGTTGAAGGAGCCGGCCAGGCCGACGGACGAAATACTGAAAGCCGGGAGCGGAGATAAAAGAGGAGCGACAACGGCAAGGACAAAGAAAAGCGCCACCCTCACCCCAACCCTCTCCCGCCTTTGGCGGGAGAGGGGGAAAGCGTCAGACATTTTCCCCCGCCGCCCTTGCCTATCTGCGCTTCGCGGCGACGATCGCCGCCGAGTGGCCGCCCAAGGGCAGCGTCAAGCTGCCATTCTTGACGGTGAGTTTCCGGCCGTCCAGCTCATTTGTATACGTTCCGTCCTTGAATTCGGGCGCAACCGCAAGACTCACCGTCGCCGTGTCCGGCGAGCGGTTGAGCGCCACGAGCACGCGATCTTCGAAGTAGGTTTTCAGGAACACGTATCGGTCCGGTTCCACGAGGAGGGCGCGCCGGCTGCCGTAGCGGAGCGCCGGATGGCGCCGGCGCAGAGCGGAGACGCCGGAAAAATGCGCGAGGACATCCTTTTCCGCAGCTGTCAGCTGCTCTCCGAACCGCATGTCCCGGCGGTTGTCCGGATCGCCCGCGCCGGAAATCCCGAACTCGTCTCCATAATAGATCATCGGCACGCCGTCGAGCGCGAGGAGGAACGTCATCGCGAGTTTGATCCGAGCGTAACGTTCGGGACGGTCCACCGCGGGCGGCCGACGCCAGCCCACTTCCTCCTCGTCCGGTTCCTTTGGGTCCGGCAGATCGCCGTCGGCGTAGGCCATGAAGCGGGATTTGTCATGATTGCCGATCAACGTCGACATGATCGTTTCCTTCCCGTAAATCCGTTCGGACGCCGACAGCGACGCTTCGAGATCCTGAAAGCCGGACTGTTCCAGCGCGAAAACGGATTTGACCGTGTCGTAGAGCGGAAAATCGAACTGGCCGTCCAGCATGTTCGGCCCGACGAAGGACATGATACCGCGGCGGTCCCGGAAGGTTTCGCCGACCAGATACAGGGGTTCGCTCCGCTCGCGCTCAAGCGTGTCCCGGAACGCCGACCGGAACTTTCTCCAGAAGCTCGGCGGGATGTGTTTGACCGCATCGAGCCGAAACCCGTCCAGTTGCGCGGTCCTTGCCCACCAGATGGAATTCTCGATGAGCGCGCGTTCGGCTTCGGCGTTCGAAAAATCAAACGCGGGCAGGAAAGGCTCAAACCATGTCGTGAACGCATATTCGTCCCACAGCCGCAAATTCTTGCGGCCGTCCGGCAGGAGGAGCGAGCCAAACCAGTCCGGGTGCGCAAGCCGGTACGGATGGGATTCGTGAACATGCTTGAGCACGAGGTCGACGATGATCCGGATGCCCCGGCGGTGCGCGCGGCCGACCAGACCGGCCAGCCCCCGCATGTCTCCGAAATGCGGATCGACCTCCGTACTCGAGACCGGCCAGTATCCGTGGTATCCGCTGTACCAGCGATAGGGCGGCAGGTATTCGAGGAACGCGGTGTCAGGATTGCGGTTGAGCGGCGAAAGCCACAGGACGTTGACGCCGAGCCGGTCGAAATATCCATCGTCGATTTTTTTCGCGAGGCCCGCAAGGTCCCCGCCGTGATAATTCGCCTGCGGGAGAAGGTCGGCATGGGAAACGGGCCGGTCGTTGGACGGATCGCCGTTGGCAAAGCGATCCAGAAAAACAAAATAAATGACGCCATCCTGCCAGCGGAATTTTTCGGCCTCGGCCAGAGGACACCGGACCGCCGGGCTGACGCGGCCTTTGCGGTCGGCGGCCACCACCCGTACCCAGGAGCCCGCGGGCGCGCCCTTGCGGGAAATCCGGACACGATCGCTCAACCGCTCGAATGCTACGGGGCGGCTCGATCCTTCCCGTGTCTGAAGGACGACCGAAACGTCCCGGATCGGCTCGTCGCCCGGCACAAGCGCGACTTCGATGTCCGAGCGGGTTTGGCGGTCTGCATAAGCGTGCGGGTTTCGACCGGTCCCCGCTCCTTCCAGCGTGATGATCGAATTGAATCCGCCGAACCCGTCCGGCGTCGAGTCGGGATTGGACGGATCGGGAATCCAGTTGCCATCGACGACGAATTTGTAGGTGTACGCGCCCGGCTCCAGCCAAGCGCGGGCCTCGTAGGTTCCGTCGCCGTCCGGATCGGTCATGGGCGTTTTGTCCTGGTTCCAGTCATTGAAGGATCCGGCCACGATGATTTTTTGCGGCTGGGCGGAAGGCTTGTGCGAAAACACCTGAACGCCGCGGCGGGCGACCGCCAGCGTCAGAACAGCGCTCAGGCGCGTATCGCCGGATTCGTCCAGCACCCACAGCGGCAGATCGAGGATGCCGGAAAAGTTCGCGTTGGGCCGGACGTGCAGTTCAAACGACTCCGGCACGAACGCGGCCCCCACGTTCGGGTGCGGCGCGATCTTCAAACGATTGTTTTTTCCAGGAGAAAAAAATCGGTGCAGGTCGATGATCTCGACCTCGCCGGCGTTGACCGGCATGACCGGAATCCAGCCCACATACGCGGCGGGCGAATCCGACAGTCCGCCGGCCGGCGGAAGGTCGTACCACTCGCGCGCGGGCGGCAGCGGCGGCGCCGGCGGGACCTTGCTGACCTGGCGGTCATCGGTCACATAAAAAAGGGCGTTGTCATCCTGGTCCTTCTTGAATCCCGGCGGCGATATCCACTCATGGTCATCGAGGACGAATTTGAACCGGTGCTCGCCGGGCGCGATCGCCAATTTTATTTCGTACAGATGCTCGTCCACCCTGGACATCGCATGCCGCTCATCGGTCACTACGCCGCCCTGGTTGTCGCCCCAGTTGTTGAAGGACCCCGCCACATAGACGCTCCGGACGTCGCGAACCTCGATACGGAAGACGACGCTTCCATCGGACGACGCCAGATCGTGGATTTTGACGATCTCGAACGCGAACGCGCGATCCAAAGTCCCCGCCCGATCCGACAGAGCCCAGAAGACAGCCCAGACAAGAGCAAGCCGCACACCCCGCGACTGTAGGATCATGGTCAGGGACCGTATCACGTTCCGCGAACCTTGTCGAATAGGCGGTCTGATTGTCAAACCCTTTTCCTTCGTGGTAGCCTCGCAATGACATGATCACGAGCATTGATCCGGATGACGCTCTACGACTGGTTCGGTCGACCCATCATGATCCTCAGCGGGTGCTGGGGATGCACATGGTCGAGGCGATGGGCAAGCGGGTGACCGCCGTGCGGGCGTTTTTTCCGGACGCGAAAGAGGTTTTTGTCCAGGACAAGGGAAACGCGCGGCGGGCCTATCGGATGGACCGGGTGCATCCGGACGGGCTGTTCGAGGCGATTTTGTGGCGGCGGCCGGCGCCGTTCGAGTACGAGTTCCGGATCGTCGATTACGCCGACCGCGAGCAGGTGGTGGAGGACGCCTACCATTATCCCGGCGATGAAGTCACGCCCTTTGACCGCTACCTGTTCAACCGGGCCGTCCACTACCGGATTTACGAAAAAATGGGAGCGAACCTGCGCACGGTGAAAGGTGTCGCCGGCGTGCACTTTTCCGTCTGGGCGCCGAACGCCCAGCGCGTGAGCGTCATCGGCGATTTCAACCGGTGGGACGGGCGGAAGCACCAGATGAAAGTTCATGAGGACTCCGGCGTGTGGGAGCTGTTCATCCCGAAGCTCAAGGAGGGGGAGAAATACAAATTCGAGATCAAAACCCGCGGGGGCGATCTGTACGTCAAGACCGACCCGTACGGATTTTATTTCGAGCCGCCGCCCGGCAACGCCGCCATTGTGCGAGACATCGGAACGTTCACTTGGCGGGACGGCGAATGGATGGAGGCGCGGCGGCAGACCGATCCACTCAAGCGGCCGATGATCATTTACGAAGTCCACCTCGGCTCGTGGCGGCGCGTGCCGGAAGACAATTACCGTCCGCTCACGTACCGCGAAGCGGTCGACCAGCTGATTCCCTACGTCAAGGAGATGGGATACACCCACATTGAGATGATGCCCGTCATGGAGCATCCCTTCGACGGGTCGTGGGGATATCAGGTCACCGGCTATTACGCGCCGACGTGGCGGTACGGCACGCCGCAGGATTTCATGTATTTCGTCGACACGGCGCACCAAAACGGCATCGGAGTGATTCTCGACTGGGTGCCGGCGCATTTTCCCAAGGACGCGCACGCGCTCGTTTTTTTCGACGGCACCGCGCTTTATGAGCACGCCGATCCGCGCCAGGGTGAGCATCCGGACTGGGGCACGAAGGTGTTCAACTTCGGTCGAGCCGAGGTCAAGAATTACCTGATTTCGAACGCGCTGTTCTGGCTCGACAAGTTTCACATCGACGGCCTGCGGGTGGACGCCGTCGCATCCCTGCTGTATCTGGATTACAGCCGCAAAGAGGGCGAGTGGATTCCGAACTGTTACGGGGGCCGGGAGAACCTGGAGGCGATCGAGTTTGTTAAGCATCTCAACTCGAAAGTCTACGAATATTTTCCGGGCGTCCTCATGATCGCCGAGGAGTCGACGGCATGGCCGATGGTGTCGCGGCCGGCCTATATGGGCGGGCTGGGATTTGGCCTCAAGTGGAACATGGGCTGGATGCACGACGTGCTGGACTACATGACGAAGGACACGGTGTACCGGCGGTTCCACCACAACCAGCTCACGTTCGGACTGCTTTACGCCTACAACGAAAATTTCATCCTCCCCTTTTCGCACGACGAGGTGACGCACGGCAAAGGCAGCCTCATCGGCAAGATGCCGGGCGATCCCTGGCAGAAATTTGCGAACCTCCGGCTCCTCTTCACCTTCATGGCGGGCCACCCCGGGAAAATCCTGCATTTCATGGGCTCGGAGTTCGGGCAGTTCGACGAGTGGAATTTCCAGAAGAGCCTCGACTGGCACCTGCTCGCCTACGGACCGCACTGGACGCTGAAGGAGGCGGTCAAGCGCCTGAATTTCCTGGTGCGCCGCGAGCCCGCGCTGCACGAAATCGACTTTTCCCATGAAGGATTCCAATGGATCAACGCGAACGACTCGGACAACTCGGTGCTGTCGTTCGTGCGCAGGGGCGCGAAGGCGGACGATCACCTGGTGTTCGTCCTGAATTTCACGCCGGTGCCGCGCTACGACTACACGATCGGCGTGCCGGCGTCCGGATTTTATTTCGAGATTTTCAACAGCGACGCCAAACGGTTCGGCGGATCCGGCGTCGGCAACGGCCGGGGAGTTGCGGCGTGGAAAGAGGAGGGATTCGGCCAGCCGGCGATGACGCGCGTTACCGTGCCGCCGCTCGGCGGGATCATTCTCAAGCCCGCGGCCGGCCGGGCGCCTGCGCCCTTTCCCGCGACGGAGGACGAGAAGGCATGACCATCGAATCCGTTCTCTCGACGGTCAACGGGCCCAAGTGGCAGAGGATTGGCCTCGACCGGAAAGCCGGCGTGATGGTTCCGCTCTGGTCGCTTCGCACGCGGCGGAACGCCGGCATCGGGGAGGTTCTCGACTTGGAACTGCTGGTCGACTGGTGCGCCGCCACGGGCCAGAAACTCATCCAGCTTCTGCCGGTGAATGATACCGCCTACGACGCGCCGCCCTACTGCTCCTGCTCGGCCTTCGCGCTCAACCCCGTGTACCTGTCGCTCCGGGACATTCCGGGCATCGATCCGAGGGAGGTCGACCATATCCGGCGGGAATTCGAGCGGCAGGATCGAATCGTCTATTACAAAATCCGCGGCGAAAAAATGCGGCTTCTGTGGGGCGCCTACCAGCGCGCGAAGGAAAGCCTGGGGCACGATCAGAGTTTTATTCAGTTTTGCAGGGACACGGCATTCTGGCTCGACGTGTACGCCGTGTTCATGGTGATGAAGGACAAGCACGAGCAGAAAAGCTGGAAGAGCTGGACCGACGCGCCGCGCGGCACGCCGCAGTTCATCGCGGAAACGGCGCAGCGGTACCCGGACGAGGTGGGGTTCTACCGGTACCTGCAATGGCACTGCGACCGGCAATGGCGGCGGGTACGGAAATACGCGAACGACCGCGGCGTGCTGATCAAGGGCGATATTCCATATTTATTGAACAACGACGCGGCCGACGTCTGGGCGTGGCCGGAATATTTCCACCTGGACCTGGCCGCCGGGTGCCCGCCGGATTTTTACAACGCCGAAGGCCAGTACTGGAGTTTCCCGACCTACCGCTGGGGCGACATGGAAAAGGAGGGAAACCACTGGTGGATCGAGCGGCTCCGGCACGCGGAAAAATATTTCGACATTTTCCGCATCGACCACGTGCTCGGGTTTTTCCGCATCTGGTCCATTCCCGCCGGCGAGTCGGCGGTGTACGGCCAGTACGTGCCGGCCAGCCGTGTGACGCAGGACATCCTGCGGCAGCATCACATTTCCGAGGAGGAAGAGCGGGACCTGCGAGACCGCCGGATACTTTTGCCCGCGTATCAGGAAAACGGCGCTTACGCCTTTCGGTGGGAATTCGTGAAAGACGCGGCCGGCCAGTCGCTGCCCGAGGATTTGAAACAGAGGCTGCAGGGACTCGAACGATATTTTCCCGAAAACGACGAAATCCAAAACGACCTCTGGAAAGAACACGGCGCGAAACTCCTGTCCCTCCTCAGCCGCAACACCGATATGCTCATCTGCGCGGAGGACCTCGGCACGGTCCCGCCGTGCGTGCGGCCGGCGCTGGAAGACCTGGGCATCACGAAGCTTCTGGTGGACCGCTGGACGAAGTACGCGCCGACGAAGGCCGAGAAGGAGCGGGGCTTTCAGGAATACTGGATCGAACCGTGGGAATACGATCCGATTTCCGTTTCCTCGCCGAGCAACCACGACATGCCGACGCTCCGGGGCTGGTGGCTGGAACTGGGCGCGACGGAGGCCGGCCGGAAGGACCGCTGGGAGCAATTCAACCGGTTCGGCTGGCACGGCGACATGCCGGAGGAGCTGAAAGCGGGAAACGTCCGGTTCCTGTTGAAACGCAACCTCGACGGCGAATCAATTTTCGTGATTTTTCTCATCCAAGACATCCTCGACACCAATCCCGCATGGCAGAACGATAACCCCAACGACGACCGCATCAACCTCCCGGGCACCTACTCCGACACCAACTGGAGCTGGCGGATGCGGGTTCCGCTGGAAGACCTGTGCGGAGACCGGGAGTTCAACCGCAAGTACAGGGAGATGGTGAAGGACAGCGGGCGGTGAGGTTCAGCCCGGACTAGAACTCGTACCCGAAATTGAACCGGTGCGCGTTTTTCAAATCGCCGGCGGGCGTGAACGTGTAGTTGAATTCCATCGCCTTCATCCGGATTCCGAATCCGCCCGTGAACCACCGGTCCAGATCCCGCCGACGGCGGTCATAGCCGATCCGAACGGCAAATATTTCCGCCGGCCAAATTTCCAGTCCCGCATTATAGTAGGGACGATGGTCCGACGGCAGATTCATGTCGATCCCGAGGCGCAGGGGCGTCTGGCTCTTGAACACGAGCGGATGAAAGGCCGCACCGAACTTGTAATTGAGCGGCAGGTCGAATTTTTCGCTCTGGAACTTGATGTCCGTCCCAAAATTCTGAACCGCGGCCCCCACGTAAAACTGCTCAAACAGCCGCCACCGAAGACCCGCGTCCAGCGCCCAGGCTTCGCCTTTGATCGAATCGATTCTGGACTGAATAAATTTTCCCGACACGCCGAACGCGCCATGACTGTTGATCCGGCGGCCATACGAAACGGTCCACGCCAGATCGGCGGCGCTGAAATTGCCGATCCCCGTGACGGGATCACCGGCGGCGTCGACCTCCGTTCTCGCCATGTTCCCGGCGTCGAGATGAAATAACGCGAATCCCCATACGCCGTTGGTTTGCGTGGGTTGAACATACGCGAGGTAATTCATGTTGATGTCGGCGATATAATCGTGACGCGTAAACGAAACCCGCCGGCGATCCGTCCCGGCCAACCCGGCCGGGTTCCAGTAAATCGCGTCCACGCTCGACGCGTCGGCCACCCCCGACCCGCCCTGCGCCTCATATCGCGCGCCCGGATCGATTTTCAGAAATTGCGCGCCCGTGGTCCCGGCGTTCCGGTGCGGACCTCCGGCCTCGGATAAGGAATCGGTGTTGAACATGACCAGGAGCGACGCCAGACACCATGCAACGATCAGCCGTCCCAGCCGTCGAATCCCGTCGTTCATCTCACCACCGCCAGTTTGCCGATTCTCTTTTCGTTTCCGTCGCCGTCGATATGATAGATGTAAATCCCGCTCGACACCTTCTGCCCGCGCGAGTTTTTGGCGTCCCACTGAACCCTGCCCTGGCCGGTGGCGGACAGCTCGTCCACCAGTTCGCCTGTGAGGGTGTAGATGCGGATTTTGACGTTCTGGGTCAGGTTGGCGAACGTGACGCCGGTGCCGGCCGCGCCGGTGAATTCAACGCCCGTCCGGGTATTGCCGTCGTTGGGTTTGAACGGATTCGGATACACCACGATCGTGGACAGGTCTGGCGACACCGGCACGTTGACGAGGACTCGGAAGAAGGAAAACCCGCTCGTCATCGCCGTCACCGTGCTGTTCGCCAGATCCACGACTTGATTTTTCTCGTCGTCCACCAGTTCCCACACATTGGTGGTTTCGTTGAGCTTGAAGGCTCGCAGGTTGCTGCGCTCCAGCGCCGACGACACGTCGGTCGCGTCGAATTTCAACTTGACTTCGATGTCCTTCGTCGCGGTCAGCGAACTCTTCGACGCCTTGATTTGGACGATGGACGCCTCCAGGGACGTGTAGGACTTCAATTTGAAATCCGAGGTGACGGTGGCGTTCGCCGTGGTGATCGCCGGCGTGGTCGGATTGATGACGACCGAAAATGTCGTGCCTTCGGGAAATTTCCCGCCCGGAATCGCGGCCGCCACTTTCTGCTCGCCGCCGGAGGTGGAACTCACCGTGAAGTTCTGGCTGACGTTGAAGGCCGCGAACAACTCGAACGTGTCGGTGATCGACGTCGAATTCGACGCGCTCGCGTCCGCGCCGCTGTTGAGGTCCGCGCCGCGCGGTCGGCCCGATTTCAACGTCGCCGTGATGACGCCGACCGCCGTGTCCGCTTTGGTGTCCGGTACCGTCGCTCGAAAGACGGCCGACTTGGTATCCAACCCTGCGATGGTGTCGGGGAAGCTGAGCAGCTCGACGTAAAACGCCGTGGTGATGTCGGCGCCGGAAGAGCTTTTGAAGACGAGGTCCGACGTGTCCACGGTGGCGTCGACGTTGGCCTGGCCGTTGTTCTGGATCGTTACGGTGATCAAAAACGTGTCGGTCAACACACCGGTGCCGACGCCGTCTTCCTTCAAAAACGTGTCCGAGGCGATCGTCAGCGACGCGATGGTCAAGTCCGCCGCGCGCTGGACATTCCACGAATCCGGCGTCGTCGCCGTCGTGTCGGTCGACGTGTTTGCGCCGCCGGAGACGGTTCCGCTGACGGTCGCGTTGAGGTCGACGTCCCCGGTCGTGGCCGAGGAGGAAATCGTCACGCTGTAGGTGCAATTGACGACCGCACCGATGGGCAGCGTATCGATGGTGAAGGTGGTGTCGGCGCTCGTCAGTGTTCCTGTAAATTGCGAAGTGAGGTCGGTCGATCCCTGACTGAATCGCAGGGTCGGGGTGGCGATGTTCGTGACGACGCCGTCACCGATGTTGCGAAACTGCATCGTCACCACCAGACTCGTCTCGCTCCGGCTCACCACAAACGTCTCCGAACGCACTTGAACGATGTCCAGCACGCCGGCGCCCTGCAAATCCCACACGGCCGTGTCCGCCCCGGCTGTCGTGTCGGACAGCGTCAGGCTCGGGCGGTTGCCGTCGGCGCCGGTGCAGATCGCGTCAACGTACACGGTCCCCGTTTCTACTTTCGCGTTGATGCTGACGGTGAACAGATATGTGTCGGTCCGCCCGCCCCCGACGCCGCTCGGATTCGAGCCGGAGGGGCTGATCGTAAAACTGTCCGTGACATACCGGTTGTCCTCCGGCCGGAAAAAGGACAACTGAATGCTGTCGGACGGCAAACTCAGGCGGGCCTCGCCCGCGTTTTTAACGTACACCACGGCCGTGTAGCCGCTCTGACCCTGAAACACGATGGTGTTCGGCGACGAAACGGTGTCGACCAACAGTTGCGCCGGCGCCTGCACAATCCATGTGTCCGGCCTCGTCGCGCGCGTATCCTCCGTGCCGCCCTGACTGTTCGCGTCGGTCCCGCTGCACGTCGCCTCGATCACCACCGGGCCCGTGTTCGCCGTGTTGCTTACGCTCACCACGTACGTGAACGTGTCCGACGTGTTGCCCGCGATGCTCGTCGGATTCGTTCCCGTTTTCCACAGGGCCGTAAAACTGTCGCCCGTGGCTGTCCCGTTCCACAAAAACGTCAGCGTGTCCATCGTGAGGTTCGCCGTCGCGTCTCCCGTGTTGCGCACCTCCACCGTCACCGTCACGCTGTCCGGTCCGTCCTGCGCGCGCGTCACCGAATCCGCAGCCGCCGCGACCTGCACGACCGACAGGGCCGCCCTGTTCTGAACCAGCACGGTGTCATACACCGTCGTGTCGTCGCCCGACGTTCCCCTGGACAGCCGGAGGTTCAGGTTGAATATGTCAAAGCCCGTCAGCGTCACGTCCACGCGAAGCTCGCCCGCCGAGTCGCCCGTCTGCGTCACTGTGTAGATGATCGTGTCCTCCGCGCCCGGCGCCAGCGTGGTCGTCCCGCTCATGAAGGTCGCCGTCGCCGTGCCCAGATAATCCGCCGCCGTGCCCGCCTCGCCGCTCGTCAGCCGGAACGCCAAATCGTCGAACGTAAACGTGTCCATGAGGGCCGTATCCAACGTCATGTTCTTGACAGTGACCGTCACCGTCCAGTTCCGGGTCTGGCTGTCGCTCACGGTCTGACGCGACGCCTCCACGCGCGTGAACCGAAACGGCCTTGGAATGTCCACGGTCACGCTCGCCGTCGTGGCCGCGCCACTGTCCGACACCGTCCGCGAATCGTTCGCGTCCACGCCGTGGACGATCTGATTGACCGTCACAGTACCCGTATCCGACGCCGTCTTGTAAATCTGATAGAACGTGTCGTACGACCCGCCGGCCAGCGTCGCGCCGCGCGTGCTCGACACTTTCGTCCAAGAATCGGTGACGTTCGAAAAGACGGCGGTGTCGCCGGTGTAGATCAAGGTCGCTTCGCCCGTGTTGCGCGCCACCACCGTGAGCAGGATCGTGTCGTTATTGTTGTTGTCGATGGTCGACGTGTCTACGGAGACGCTCACGATCTCGACCGCCGCCGGCGTCTGCACGATCCACGTCTCCATCTGCGCCTTCGAGTCGGCCGTGATGGTGTCTGTCGCGCCCGTGATGGCGCCGCTGCAGAGCGCGAGCGCGTACACGGCGCCGGTTCCGGCGGTGTCCGCCACGCTCACCGAGAACGTG
>Ga0156236_136_pt1 | contig 42745 bp, 40 predicted proteins | sample RifCSPlowO2_12_FD_107883 | JGI IMG/M metagenome (GOLD analysis project Ga0156236, IMG submission 107883) | Candidatus Lindowbacteria bacterium RIFCSPLOWO2_12_FULL_62_27
CGGCATATCCGGCGGCCGCAAGGTTGTTGACGGACGCGCGCGGAACCACGGGAGAAAAAACTCCATCAGAGTTGAGCGTGGAAACCAACCCAACCGTTTCGCGAATCAGCGCGTTGACGGTCGACTCCTTCAACCGGCCATCGCGCAGTTCAAACAGGACGGCGTTGCGCTGCATGACCAGCGGGTGTGCCCTGGGATTTTCACCGGCCGGAAGATTACCCGTCGCGGTCAGCGAGAGAAAAACGGCCTTTTCTATCGGGGACAGAAATACTCCCGATTTGACGGAGGAATACCCGTCGACCAGCTTGGCCAGTTGACGGCCAAGACCCGGATGCCGAAACGCGGTTGCGTAGACGACAAACTTCGAGTGATTGCTTTCTGTCCGCAGAGCCGATTTGCAGTCTTCAATCGCCTTGTCCTTTGAAGGTCCAACCCTTGCCAGGATGACCTTCGTCGCGAGAGCCGGCGGCAGAGCCTCGACCCTGGACCATTCCATCTGGCCGAGTTTGCTCACCTTGTTCTCGGCGAGCTGTTCGATAATCTTGTCGTTCTCGCTGACGGCCGGAGCTTCCGTGCGCTTGATCTTCAAGAAATCTTTCCAAGCGGCCTCAGACGTCCCGGCCATTACAGCGATCAGCAATGCCGGCGCCAACCCGTATGTCAGCTTCCTGAAAAACTGTGACTGAATCACTTGTGATCCACCTCCTTTGCTTATTGTGACAACACATGTTGTCCGGCCCGAATTGGCCTGTGTAATGGGAAACGAGGGATGGTGGTAAAACCGAACAGAGATTTATCCGCGGCGCCTGATCGAAAAGGCATCCTTTACAAAAAACGGGGTCCTGTGTAAGATGCAACGGCCGGGTGAGGAAGAGACGGCGGGGCGTGTCGCCGGAATGGGGGCGCTTTCCCAAATGGAAATAAATGTAGTCAAGTTGTTAAGGGAGCCGGGCGGCAGTCTGACCCGGCAGTTTACGCCGCGGGCCGCGGAGCTGGCGTTCGAGGGCATCGAGTTCACCTCCAAGCCGATCCGCGTCAGCGTCGACCTTCAAAACGTCGGCGAGGACATCGTGGGCGATCTTCGGGTGAGCTGCGAGCTTTCGATCGAGTGCGGCCGCTGCGTGGAGCGCTGTTCGTACGCCGTGGAGGCGGATCGCCAGATCGAGTATCTGACGAACCCGACGGCCGAAGCGATGGAGGCGGAGATGGACGGCTGGTTTGTGAGCCAGTACGACGGCGAGCGGGTCGTGCTGGACGACGACGTGTGGCAGATGCTGCTCCTCGCGCTGCCCATGCGATTTTTGTGCCGGGAGGACTGCCGGGGGCTATGTCCGCGGTGCGGTGCGAATCTGAACCGCAGGCCCTGCGGGTGCCCACCGCTCGATACATCGCGCACCCAGGATCATCCGCTTCGGTCGGCGTTGAACGACATACTGCGAAAGAAAAAGCTGTAAGGAGAATCATGCAATGGCAAATCCCAAGAGACGATTTTCAAAGGCAAGAACCCGGACCCGCCGGTCCCAATGGAAGGTCGCGCCCTCGAACACCGTGCCGTGTCCGAACTGCAAGTCCCCCGTTCTTCCGCACCACGTCTGTCCGACCTGCGGCCAGTACCGGGGCCGGCAGGTCATCAAACTCGAATCGACCGACTGAGATCACCGCCGCCCCATGCCCGGCCTGACGCTCGCGCTCGACGCGATGGGCGGCGACCGCGCGCCGTACCCCGCCGTCAAAGGCGCCGTGACGGCGACCGAGGCGCTCGGCGTGAAGGTGATCCTGGTCGGCGCCGAGCCCAAAATCCGCGAGGAGCTGGACCGCCTCCGCGTGCGCGGGGATTTGTCCGCTCGCGGGCTGGCCATCGAACACACGGACGAAGTGATCGGCATGGAGGACGCGCCGTCGTCGGTCCTCCGCGGCAAGCGTAACGCGAGCGTGGGTGTGTGTGCGCGGCTGGTGAAGGATCGGCGCGCGTCGGGGTTCGTGTCGGCCGGGAACACGGGCGCGGCGATGGCCGCGGCCGTCGGCGTCCTCGGCCGTCTCGAAGGCGTCCACCGGCCGGCGATCGCCGCGTATCTGCCGCGCATGGATGGGTCATTTTCCATTTTGCTGGACGTCGGCGCCAACGTCGATTGCGCGCCGGAATGGCTGCAGCAGTTCGCGGTGATGGGTGACGAATACGCGAAATTTTTGTTCGGGATCGAACAGCCGCGCGTGGGGCTGTTGTCGACGGGCGAGGAGAAGGGCAAAGGCAACGAGCAGACGAAGGCCACGTTCGAGCTTCTGGAGAGCCTGCCGATCCCGTTCGTCGGCAACGTCGAGGGCCGGGACCTGTTCTCGGGCCGCGCGGACGTCATCGTCTGCGACGGATTTGTCGGCAACATCGCCCTGAAAGTAGCGGAGAGTCTGGCGGAGACGATGATGAAGCTGATCAAAAAAACCCTGACGAAAAATCCTGTCCGGCGCATCGGCGCGCTTTTGTCCCGGGGCGCGTTCCGCGAAATGCTCAAGATCGCCGATTACTCCGAATACGGCGGATGCCCGCTCCTCGGCGTCAACGGCGTCGCCATCATCGGGCACGGCCGGTCGAACGCCAAGGCCTTTCACAACGCGCTGGGCGTGTGCAAGCGGTACGTCGAGCAGAACGTGGTCGGCAAGACGCAGGACCGTATCCTGGCCCTGCAGGCCATGCGGAGCGTTTCATAATAGATATGATAGGCGTCGGACTTCTGGGCGTGCGGTTCGCCGTGCCGGACCGGATTCTGACGAACCAGGACCTTGAAAAAATGGTCGACACGACCGACGAGTGGATCCAGACGCGGACCGGCATCCGCCAGCGGCACATTTTGTCCGAGGGCGAATCGTCGGTCGATCTGGGCGCGCGCGCGGCCGAGAAGCTGCTGCAGGACCTGAATTTCGACAAGACCCGGATCGACGCCCTCCTCGTCGCCACCGCCACGCCCGAAATGCTGTTCCCTTCCACCGCCTGCATCCTGACGCACCGGCTGGGCCTGAACGGCATCCCGGCGTTCGATTTTTCGGCCGCCTGCTCCGGATTCGTCTACGGCCTGTCGATCATCAAGAGCTTCATCGAATCGGGCGCCCACCGCACCGTGCTGCTCGTGTGCGTGGAGGCGCTGTCGAAAATCGTGAACTGGCAGGACCGCAGCACCTGCGTGCTCTTCGGCGACGGCGCCGGCGCGGCGCTTTTGTCAGCGACCGAAACCGACCGGCGCTTGAAGTCCATTCTGATCGGCGCGGATGGGCAGTACCAAGAATATCTGTATGTCCCGCTGGGCGGAACGGTCGCGATGTCGGGCCGGGACGTGTTCCAGGTCGCGTGCAGGAAAATGACGGAGGCCGCGACGGAGGCCCTGAGCAAGGCCCATCTGACGCTGGATGACATTGATCTTGTCATCCCGCACCAGGCCAACACGCGGATCATTTCGCAGGTCGCCAAGCTCCTTCGCATTCCCGAGGAAAAATTTTTCGTCAACATCCAGTCCTACGGCAACACCTCCGCCGCCTCCATCCCGATCGCCTACCGCGAGGCCGAGGAAGCCGGCCGGGTCCGGCCCGGGTCCCATGTGCTCTTCGTCGCGTTCGGCGGCGGGTTCACGTGGGGCGCGGCGGTGCTCAAGGTCTGATCCGGCCATGAAAATCGGTTTCCTCTTCAGCGGCCAGGGGTCGCAGGCGGTCGGCATGGGGAAGGCGTTTTACGACGCCATGCCGGCGGTGCGCGAATTGTTCGATGCCGCCGAAACCGCGCTTTCGATGCCGATAAAAAAATTCTTATTTGAAGGCCCGGAGGAGACGCTGACCCGCACCGACATCACTCAGCCCGCGATCGCGCTGGTGTCTCTGGCGGCCCTGCGCGTGGCAAGAGATCGCGGGATCGAGGCGCATGCCGCGTGCGGTCACAGTCTCGGCGAGTACGCGGCGCTCGTGTCGGCCGGCGTCATGGAGGAGCTGGATGCGCTCCGGGTCGTCGCGCGCCGTGGGCAGGCCATGCAGGCCGCCGCGGACGCCGCGCCGGGCATAATGGCGGCGGTGGTCGGATTGAGCCTGGATCAGGTTCAGGCCGCGCTCGAGGGAATCGCGGGCGTGCAGGTCGCGGCGCAAAACGCGCCGGATCAGATCGTGCTATCGGGCGAGACCGCTGCGGTGGAGGCGGCGGTTGAAAAGATGAAATCAGCGGGCGCGAAAAACGCCGTGCCTCTCAAGACCAGCGGGGCCTGGCATTCGCACCTCATGGAACCGGCCACGGGGCCGCTCGAAGCGGCGCTGTCGTCGGTCCGACTGCGGTCGCCTTCCTTTCCGGTCGTCGCCAACGCGACCGCCGAACCGTTTCCCTTTGAAGATGAGGCGTCGGCCAGGGACCTTCTGGCGCGCCAGCTCACGTCGCCGATCCGGTTTGTCGATTGCCTGTTGACGATGCGGGCGCTCGGCGTCGACGCGTTTGTGGAGCTGGGTCCGGGCAAGGTTCTGCGCGGCCTCGTCAAGAAACTGGATCGAACGATTCCCGCGTTCAACGTCGAGGACCCCGCGAGCCTCGATGAAACGATCAAGGCCGTGTCGGCCGGGCGGCCGGCATGACGGAGATGAACGCGCAGGCCGCACAGGCCGCGCCCGCGCAGAAAGTGGCCGTCGTGACCGGCGCCGGCAGCGGAATCGGCGAGGCGTGCGCCCGGCGGCTGGCGGCCGACGGCTGCCACGTGGCGCTGTTCGGGCGGCGGCTCGACAAGATCGAGGCCGTGGCGCAGTCGATCTGTGGCGCCGGCGGCGTCGACGCCGCCATCGCGGTGGCCTGCGACGTGTCGAGCGAGTCGTCGGTCGCCGCCGCGCAGAAGCAGGTGTCGGACCGGCTCGGCGTCTGCAACATCCTCGTGAACAACGCCGGGGTCACGAAGGACGGCTTGTTTATCCGGATGAAGACGGAGGATTTCGAGTCGGTTCTTCGGACGAACCTCGTCGGCGCCTTTATCGTCACCCACGCGTTTGCGCCGGCCATGATCCGCACCCGCTGGGGCCGGATCGTCAATGTCAGTTCCACCGTCGGGCTCACCGGCAACATCGGCCAGGCAAATTATGCCGCTTCCAAGTCCGGCTTGTTCGGCCTCACCAAGACCCTCGCGCTCGAATTCGCCCGCCGAAACGTCACCGTCAACGCCGTCGCGCCCGGATTCATCGAAACCGGGATGACCCAGGGCCTGACCGAGGAGGTCCGCGCGGAGGTGCTGCGCCGCACCCCCCTCGAGCGGTTTGCGCGGCCGGAGGAGGTCGCGGCGCTCGTCGGGTTTCTGTGTTCCGACGCGGCCGGATACATCACGGGGGAGACCATCCGTATTGACGGCGGGATGGCAATGTGATTAATACGCTACAAGATTGAATATCGAAATCAGAGGGCAGGAGGGTTGAATGGCGAGTATTGAGGAGCGCGTGAAGGAAATCATCATCGACCAGTTGGGCGTGACGGAGGAAGAGGTGAAGGACGCCGCGTCGTTCATCGACGACCTCGGCGCCGACTCGCTCGACACCGCCGAGCTGGTCATGGCCTTCGAGCAGGAATTCGGCATCAGCATTCCGGACGAAGAAGCCGAAAAGATCAAGACGGTCGGTCAGGCCGTCGAGCATGTGAAGAAGGCGGTCAAGGAATAGACCGCAACGCCGGCGCCTCTCCACACGCGCGCAGGAGCGAAAGGTATGCGATCGGATCGGCGGGTAGTGATCACGGGCGTCGGCGTTGTTTCTCCGAACGGTCTCGGCGCGGATATGCTCTGGAGCGCCGTCATCGAGGGCCGGTGCGCGGCCCGGCCGGTCGAGGGGTTTGACGCTCGCCGGTTTCCCACCACCTTTGCCTGTGAAGTCACGGGCTACACCCCTGAAGAGCACTTTTCGTCGAAGGAACTCAAACGGCTGGACCGGTTCGTCCAGCTCGGCCTGATCGCCGCGAAAGAGGCGATCGGGGACAGCGGGATAGACGCGTCCAAGGAGCCGCTGGACCGGATCGGCGTGATCATCGGTTCGGGGATCGGCGGGATCGCGACGCTCGAGCAGGAGGCGCGCGCGCTGGACCCGGCGTCGGAGCATCCCAAGGTTTCGGTGTTTCTGATTCCGAAACTCATCATCAACATGTGCAGCGGCGAAGTCGCCATCCGCTACGGGTTCTGCGGGCCGAACCTGACCCAGGCGACGGCGTGCGCGACGGGGACGCATTCGATCGGCGACGCGATGAAGATCATCCAGCGGGGCGACGCCGACGTCATGATCGCCGGCGGCACCGAGGCCGCGGTCACGCCGCTGGGGTTTGGCGGCTTTTGCAGCATGAAGGCCCTCTCGCGCCGCAACGACGATCCGGCGCACGCCTCGCGTCCGTTCGACGCCGACCGCGACGGTTTCGTGATGGGCGAGGGCGCGGGCGTCGTTGTGATCGAGGAGCTGGAGCGGGCGAAGAAGCGGGGCGCCAAAATTTACGCCGAGGTCGCCGGCTACGGCCTTTCGGCCGACGCCTACCACATCACGGAGCCGGAACCGACCGGCAAGGGCGCCCGGCGTGCGATGTCGATGGCGATCACGGACGCCGGCCTGAATCCGACGGACGTCGATTACGTCAACGCGCACGGCACCTCGACCAAATTCAACGACCGCGCGGAAACGCAGGCCATCAAGGCCGTCTTCGGCGACCACGCCCGCCGCCTTCCGGTCAGCTCCACCAAATCGACGACCGGACACCTTCTCGGCGCGGCCGGCGCCGTCGAGTCCATCACCTGCGCCTTTGCCTTGCAGCGCGGCGTGATCCCGCCGACGGCGCATTACCAGACGCCCGACCCCGAGTGCGATCTCGACTATGTGCCGAACACGGCGCGGGAAAAACCGATCCGGGTCGCGCTCAACAACGCCTTCGGGTTCGGCGGCCACAACGGTTGCCTGATTCTCAAAAAATTTGTCTGACCTCGCGGCGTTAGAGGATATCCTGGGCCACCGGTTTTCAAAACCGGACCTCCTGCTGACCGCTCTCACGCACCGCTCGTACCGCTCGGTCGACGCGGCGTGCGGAGACTATGAGCGGCTGGAGTTTCTAGGGGACGCGGTCCTCGGCATGGTGGTCAGCCAGAAATTGTTCCGCGACCTCGATCTGCCCGCGGGCGATCTCACCAAGCGCACCAGCCAGGTGGTGAGCCGGTCGGCCTGCGAGGGGGTTGCCCGGCGGATGGGGCTCGACCGGCATGTCCGTGTGGGCCCGGCGGCCACCATCGAGGGCACATCCATTCTGTCCAACGTCATTGAAGCCGTGCTTGGCGCGGTCTATCTCGACGGGGGCTTGGACGCCGCGACGGAATTTGTGTACCGCCATTTCGGCGACCTCATCGCCTCCGCGATTCTCGAGGGCGTCGAAAATCCCAAGGCCATGATGAACGAACTTTTCCTGAAGGAGCGCAAAGCCGCCCCGACCTACCGGGTCGTCGAAACCTCCGGCCCGGACCACGCCCCGACCTACGTGGTCGAGGCGATCTTCGAAGACAAGGTCCTGGGCCGGGGCGCCGGCCGGAACAAGCGCGAGGCCGAAGCCGCCGCGGCGCGCAACGCCATCGAATCGCTGCTCGCCGGGCGATAACGGGCTCTTTGAATTCCATCCGGCAGCGCGCGCCGGGTTACCGGAAATCGCGGCGGAAATAACCGATGGCCATTACTGCAAAACTGCATCTCTGACACCGATTACCCACCCTGCGCACACTTGAAATCGTGCCACCCCTGCGGTAAGTTTACACTATAAGTTGCAGTCGGACGTGGTCCATGATCATGGAAGAACTGCAATTCCAAGGAGGATCAACATGGCCAGTGTACAAGAAATCATCAGAGACGCTGAATCGCTCCCCGTCGAGGAAAGGGCGATTCTAGTCGATTCGTTGCTTAGAACTTTGAATGCTACCGATCCGGAAATCGACAAACTCTGGATTAAGGAAGCCAAACGTCGTCTGGAGGAACTTCGTTCCGGGCACGTGCGGGGAATTCCGGGCGAGGAAGTCTTCGAGCGTATTCACAAACGTTTTGAAAAATGATTTTTACCTTTCATCCCGCCGCCGAGACGGAATTTATCGAGGCCGTCGACTATTATGAAAAATGTGGGAAGGGGCTCGGCTATGATTTTTCCATGGAGGTTTACTCGGCAATTCGAAACGTTGTCGATTTTCCAAAAGCATGGCCGATCGTGGAAGGCGATGCACGCCGCTGCCTGACAAACCGGTTCCCTTTTGGAGTTCTCTACAGCATCGAACCAGACAGAATATTTATCCTGGCCATCATGCATTTGCGCCGGCATCCGGACTACTGGAAAGAACGGAAGCCCAACACGACATCCACTCCGTGATCTCCGTGTTCATTTCCGTGTCCTCTGTGAGAACCTCCCCTCTATCTGCCTGTTACAGCGCCGCCGAATGTAAAAATGATTTCCGCTCATCTTGAATTGATCATGTGATCCGGCATGGTCAAACTGCGGATGGCGCATCCCGAACGAACATGTAGCCCGCCGCATATCGCGCCGCATGACCAAACCATCACTCGCTGCTCCTGCGGCGGAGAGGAGGAGATGAGTAGCGCAAATTGACTACTTTGTCCGACTTTGGATATAGTAGGTCTGAGTGAGGGCGGAAGGAGACGACCCATGTATGTAGATCCATCAGCGGGCTTCTGGAAACGGAGCCTCGCCGGAAAAATCCGGGCGGATTGGGCCAAAGAGATTGACGACTATGAAACCGAAGTCGTCCTGAAGAAGCAGGGGAAGATTGAGGAGAAGGTCTTCGCCGAGACGCGCCTGCGGCGCGGGGCCTACGGCCAGCGCTATGACAACGGATTCCGGCACGACGGAAAAATGCAGAGGCCCATCGAGTATCCCGGCACGGGCGTGACCAAGGGTCCGAACACGATGTGGGACGCCCCGGGGATGCAGCGGATCAAGATCCCGTACGGCGGACTTACGCCCGAGCAGATGGAGACGATCGCCGACCTTGCGGAGGAGTATTCCGACGCGATCTGCCACGTCACCACCCGCCAGGATTTTCAGCTTCACTATGTCTTCATCGACACCACGCCGTCGATGTTCCGGCGGCTGGCGGCGGTCGGCATCACGACGCGCGAGGCCTGCGGCAATTCGGTGCGCAACGTCACCGGCTGTCCCTACGCGGGCGTCTGCCCGACCGAGGCGTTCGACGTCACGCCGTATGCCCGAGCCGCGTTCCAGTACCTGCTGGGCCATCCGGACGTGCAGGATTTCGGCCGGAAATTCAAAATCGCGTTTTCAGGCTGCAAGGACAAGGCGTGCGCGCTGGTCAGCATGCACGATTTGGGATTCATCGCCGCCGCGCGCTCGCTGAACGGCAAAGTCGAGCGCGGGTTCGAAATGTACGTCGGCGGCGGTCTCGGCCCGGAACCCTACCAGGCGAAACTGTTCGATCCGTTTGTTACCGAATCCGAGATGCTGGCGGTCACGCAGGCCGTCTGCCGGATTTTTGCGCGGTACGGCGAGAAGAAGAAGCGCGGCCGGGCCCGGATCAAATTCCTGGTCGGCGACTGGGGGATCGAGAAATTCAAGCAGGCCGTGCTGGAGGAGCGCGCGAAACTGCCGGCCGACCCGCGCTGGACGGAGTACCTCGCGCATCTCGGCGAGACGGACGAGACGCCGCTCCGTCCCGCGTCTTCCTCCGTTCCCCTTGCCCGCAACGGATACGAATACTGGTATTCGACAAATGTTCTTCCGCAAAAACAGAAAGGCTACGCCATCGTCACGGTGACCCTGCCGCTGGGCGACCTCACCGCCAATCAGATGCGGGCCCTCGCGGACCTTGTGCGAAAATATACGAAGGGCACCGCGCGCACCACCGTCGAGCAGAACATCGTGATCCGCTGGGTGAGCGAATCGGACGTCCCGGCGCTCTACGAGGACCTCAAGCGAATCGGTCTGGCCGAACCCGGCGCCGGCACGATCGTGGACGTCACCGCCTGCCCGGGGACCGACACGTGCAAGCTGGGCGTGTCGTCCTCCCGGGGACTCGGGGGAGTTCTCAGGGAGCGGCTGGCGGCCAAAGCGCTCGAGATGGACGAGTCGATCCGGGGACTGCGGATCAAAGTGAGCGGGTGTTTCAACTCGTGCGGCCAGCATCACATCGCCGACATCGGATTCTACGGCACCAGCCGCAACGTCGGCGGCTACGTCGTGCCGCATTTTCAGCTTGTCCTGGGCGGCACCATGCGCGAAAACGCCGCGTCCTACGGTCTCGCGATCGGCAACGTGCCGTCGAAATCCATTCCGGACGTCGTCGACCGGCTGACCGACTTGTACGCAAAAGGCCGGCGGGGTGGAGAGTCGTTCCAGGCGTTTATCGCGCGGCTCGGCAAAGCCGAGCTCAAAACTGCGCTGGCGGACCTTCTCGCCGTGCCTGCCTACGAGAAGGATCGAAGCTTCTACGTCGACTGGGGCGACGTGCGGGAGTACTCGACGAAAGACAAGGGCACCGGCGAGTGCGCCGGCGAGGTCGTGAGCCTGACCGAGTTTGGCCTGAAGGCCGCGGACCGCGAGGTGTTCGAGGCGCAGGAGGCGCTGGACGGCGGCCGGCATCAGCAGGCGGCGGACATGGCCTACACGGCGATGAAGCACGCGGCGCAGGCGCTCGTCAAAAAATACAATCCGGACATCTCCGAGGAACCCGACGCGGTATTGAAGGAGTTCACGGAGCGTTTTTGCGACACGCAGATTTTTTACGATCCCTACGCGGGCCCCAAGTTCGCGCACTATTATGCCCGCGCCCACGAACACCGGGCCGACCCGGCCGACGCGGAGAAGGCGCGCCACCGCGTGGGCGAGGCCCAGCTTTTCATCGACGCCGCCTACAACTGCAACATCCGGATGAGCATGGAAAAAACCGCGTCGAACGCTGTCCTCAACGCCTGAACAGTGGATATGCAGAAAATCAACTGGAAACTATTTGTCGAGCGCCCGGAAACTGCGAGTCCCGACGTTTTCTTCAAAGTTTTCAACACCTGGATTCCGGGCAGCCCTGAGGTCTTTGTCGACGTGGCCGATTACCAGCACGCGCACGACGGCCCGCGCACGGCTCTGGTCGGTTATTGCTCGGACTTTTGGCTGGACGATGCCGGGTCCCGCGTCGGGCTCCTCTACAATCGCCGCGCGCCGATGGAGGGAACCGGCGAGGAGAAGCTCAAGCGAACGCTGGGCGAGTTGTTCCGGTCGTGCCGGCGGCTGGAGCAGGACCCCGAGTTTGGCGGCCGGCTGAAGTTCCGGACGGATGAACTGGTGTTTCGGATCAATGACCGCGGCCTTGCGCCCAACACGGCGGAGACGTTCGACCGCGTCCGGGCTGTGCTCGCGGGGGTCCTGTCCGGCGTCTACGGCGGAACGTCGTTTGTCCTCGATCGCGTGACCGACCCGCGGCAGCGGTTCACGGTCAACATTTCAAGCCTTCCCCATCACCCTCTCGATCATCTGATCCAGCGGTTGCCCTCCTGATGCTGCGCGTGTGCCTGCTCGGTACGGGCGATTACGCGTACGTCCATGCCGACTGGTGGGGTCGCGTGCCCGGCGCGCGCCTGGTCGCGGTGGCGGGCCGGACGCCGGACCGGGTCCAGCGCCTGTGCCGTGGCCGGCCGGGCGTCGAGCCGCTGTCCATGGAGGACGTGCAGAAATCCGGCCGCCCCTTCGACCTCGTGGACATCGTGACGCCGCATTCGCTCCACGCGGAACAGACGGTCCGCGCCTTGGAGGCCGGGTATCATGTGCTGGTCGAAAAACCGATGGCGACAACCGCGGCGGACGCCGGGCGGATGGTCCGCGCGGCGGGGTCGGCCGGCCGGAGGCTCTTTGTCGTATCGCAGTACAGATTCATCCCGGCGTTTCGCGTGCTCTCCAGGGTTTTGGGCGGCGTGCGAGTGCGGCGCGCGAAATATTCCATGAAGGCGACGCTGTTCAGCGCGGGCATCAATACGGACCGGGAGACTTGGAAATCCAAACGCGAAACCGCCGGTGGCGGCCTCCTGATCGGCAGCCTCGTCCATCCGCTGGATCTGCTGTTGAAATGGTTCGGCGCGCCGCAGGATATCGTCGCGAAGACCGGCGCGGAGATTCGAAACATCGAGGTGGAGACGCGCGTCCAAGCGTCATGGCGCGCGGATCATGGCGCGCGGATCGAGCTGGAAGGCGCCGCGCTGCCCGGCGTCATCCCGGCGGCGGAGCTTGAAATCGAACTTGAAAATGGCCGGAAGGTCCGCGTCCAGAATCGGCGCTTCGACCCGCGTGGCGTGCCGATCCGGTGGAAACTCATGGAACTCTGGACCGGCTTCTGGGGCCGGGCCGTCCCCTCTCGGCGCGATCCTCTCGCCCGGCAGTTCGCCGACATCGTCCAGTCCCTGGCCACCGGCCGGCGCGCTGCGGTTGAGGGCGCCGACGGGTTGTCGGTGATCGGTGCGGTTGAAAAAATCTACGAGGCGGCGCTCAAAAAATCGGATAATTGAACGGCCGCATGCCCAGTTTTTTGATGTAGAGGAAGAGGCCGCCGACGAGGACGAGCAGGATCAAGAGCGGCGTCAGCCACCACCAGCGGTAGTCCCAGACCATCTGTTTGAAGGACCGGGGCGGCTCGGGCGCCTCCGGCGCCGGTTCCTTTCGAAGATCTTCTCCGGCCATGGCTAGAATTGGAAATAAATAAACTGCTGTTTCGTGAACATTCCGAAGAAGATGATCGCAAAGGCCAAGAGATAAATCCAGACCCACCGGACCCAGATTTTTTGTTGCGCGAACCGGACGTCCAGGCCCCACCGGTTCTGCAGGAGGTCCCCTCCGATCAGCACTGCGATCATTCCCATGGCGGTCAGAAACGACTGCGCGGACCGGCCGAGGAGCAGCGCCGGCGCCAGGGCCGACGGGTCGGTCAGCGCCGACCAGCCGGTTGTGAGGCGGCTGAGAACGGTGAGGGCGTCCGACATGGAATTGGCGCGGAAGAAAATCCAGGCGAAGGCGACCAGGTTGAAGGTGACGAAGACTTGGGCGGCGCGCCGGACCGGATGCGTTTGCGGGCCCGCATTCCCAAAGATCCGGGTCTGCCACGGTTTCCAGAACACCGACGCGGCCAGATACAGGCCATGCAGCGCGCCCCAGACGATGAAGGTCCATGCGAAGCCGTGCCAGAGCCCGGAGAAGAGAAACGTGACCATGAGCGCTGCGGCGACCCCGAAATTCCTTCCATCCCGCCACTGAATTTGCAGGGGCTTGAAGATGTAGTCGAGAATCCATCGCGAAAACGAAATATGCCAGCGCCGCCAGAAGTCCGGCACGGAGGCGGCGAGGTACGGAGAATTGAAATTTTGCGTCAGCCGGATGTTGAACATTTGCGCGACGCCGAGGGCCATGTCGGTGTAGCCGGAAAAATCCGCGAAGATCTGGATCGCATAGAGGTAGGTCGCCCACACCAGCGTGACGCCGTCATGGGCGCTGACATCGCCGTAGACTGCGTCGACATAGACCGCCAGTCGATTCGCCACCGCCTCTTTCTTGAAAAGCCCCCAGCCGAACAGAATGAGGCCGCTGTACAGATTGTCGGTGTTGCGCTCGTAGGGCGTGCGGAGCTGCGGCATCAAATCGCTGGCCCGCTCGATGGGGCCCTGCAGCAGTTTGGGAAAAAATCCGAGGTAGAGCGCGAACCGCCCGAAATGCGTTTCCGGCTCGGCCGTTTCCATATAGACATCGGTCAAATAGGAAACCGCCTGCAGCGTGTAGTAGGAAACGCCGATCGTGACAAATAAATTTCCCCACGCCGTGTCCGCCGCCAGACTTGGATAAAAGGCTTGGGCGAGCGTGTGCAGGTACTTGACGCCGCAGAGGACCCCGACGTTTGCGGCGATGCCTGCCCATAGAAGCCGCCCTCGGGCGGTCTCGGCCGTTTGACGCGCCATTCGGAGGCCGCACTCATATGACACCCACGTGACGCCCGCCCATGCCGCGAGGAGGACCGGCGCTTTGAGGGTCGCGTAAAAGAGGACGCTCGCGACGAGCAACACCAGCCACCGGCGGGCGTCGGGCGTGACCTGGTACACGAGCCAGATCACCGGCACGAAGAGGAAGTAGGCCGGCGAATCGAAGAACATTTACGGCCGCCCCAATTTCGCGTCCACCAGGCGCTGCAGATCCCCCACGTTTTTGAGTTTCAGAATTTCCAGGTTCTTGAACCGGACGGCGAACTTCTGTTCCACGGCGAGGATCACGTTCACGTGGTTCAGCGAATCCCAGCCGGGCACTTCCGGGGCGGTCGTTTGCTCCGTGAGGTTCCAGTCGTCGAGTTTGAGCGCGCCCAAAATGGTCTGCTTCAATTCGTTCGTAATCATGCGCCCTCCAGAAGTCTTTCCTTGTTCGCCCTCCGGCTGGGTTTGCCGGCCGAGCTCTTAATCAACCATCGCGGCGGTACCAGGTAAACCTTCGCGATCGTCACGTCGATCGACATGCCGGCCCGGACCACGGCGAGCTTGAGCGCCTTCCGGCCCGCGTCGTCTTCGACATTCGTTTCGGCCGCGACCGCCACCTGCTCGCTGCCGATATCCTTGTTGTCCTCGGCGAAGGCGATCACGCGCCCGGGAATGACGCCGTCGACTTTCCCGACCGCATCCTCGACGTCCTCGGGATAAACGTTGTTTCCGGCGACGATGATGACATCCTTTTTTCTTCCGATGACGTAATACTCGCCGTCTCTTCTGAACCCGTAATCTCCGCTGAAATACCAGCCGTCGCGAAGGACATCGGCGGTTTTTTCCGGATAATTCCGGTAGCCGTCGAAAAGCGAAACCGATGTAATGGCCAACTCGCCGATGGTTCCGTCGGCAACTTCCCGGCGGTTCTCGTCCACCACCTTCAGCCGGCAGCCATCGATGGGCCGGCCGGACGAGACGCACAACCGGTCCGGCCTGCCGGTCCGGGCGGGCGCTGCCATGCCCTTGGAAAGTTCGGCGCGGTCGGCGGCGAACACGGCCGGCTCGGTTTCAGGCGCCGTCTGCGTGACCGCGAACGTGGTCTCCGCCATGGCGTAGCACGACGAGAGCGCGGCCAAATTCAATCCGCGCGCCCGGAACCGCTCGATGAACTTCTGATGGCTTTCGTGCCGGACCGGTTCGCTGCAATTGACGACGAGCCGCCAGCTTCGAAGGTCAACGCCGTCGAGGTCTTCGTCCGAGATTTTGTCCGCCATCAGGTTGTACGCGAAGTTCGGCAGCCACGAGATCGTGCCGCGCTCCCGAGAAACCGCCTCCAGGAGGAGGGACGGCACCTGCACCCATTCAAACGGATCGATCTGTACCGCCGGAATTCCGAACGCGAGCGGCAGATGAAAGGCCGCGATCAGACCCATGTCGTGATAGAGCGGCAGCCAGCTCACGATCTTGTCCGTGTCGGTCAGCCGAATCGCCTCCCCGTAGAGCCTGACGTGTTCGAGTACGGCGCGGTGCGACAGGAGGACAGGTTTCTGCAGGCCGGTGGTGCCGGAGGAATGCTGAAGCAAAAACGGGTCGGCCGGCGCCGCCGCGCGGTGGGCTGCCTCCACGCGGTCCCGTGCCTTGCCGCTCAGGGTCGTGCCCATGTCCCATTCGAGCGGAAAGTGCAGGCCTTTGATGGTGGTGCCCGCGGCGGGCTCGATCAGAGGGGAAGCCACCGGCTCGAGGTCTCTTTCCGTGAATATCCAGTCCAGTCCGGACCGGCGCGACATGCCGATGATTCCCTCCCGGAATTTGTCCGGATGCAGCCGCGGGTTCGGGTAGGCCAGGATCGCCGGGATCGCGCCGACACAGCTCACGGCAAGGTAAAGCGGATAGAGATGGCGGTTGTGACGCAGCAGGATCGCGCACACGTCGCCCTTGGCGATGCCGCGTTCGGTCAGCGACGCGGCAAAACATTCCGCGGCGCGGACCAGCCCCGAAAAGGTCCACCGGTACGGATCTTCCCCCGCGACCCAGTGGACGATCGCGTCCCGATCGGGGCGCTTCCGCGCGTTTTCAGTCCAGCGGTTCCAAAGAATCATTGGGACATGCGCGCGCTGATTTCGGCCGAAACGAGCGCGTGCCCGAAATCGCTGTAATGGAGGGAGTCGACGTAGGTTGTGCGAATGTCGTGCGACACGAGGGCCGGCATGAGATCGATCCACGGGATTCCCTGCGTCTCGCAGAACGCGCGGATCTGCTCGTTTCTCGGAAACGCCGCCGTTCCCTGTTGCGCCGCCCGCACCTGCGATCTCGGCGGCGACAGCACGAGGATGAACGAGTCGCCGGACCGATCGGCGCGGATGGCCAGAACGGCCTTCTGCCAGTCGTCCAGCGCCTGCGGATCGGCCGGCCTCGTCACGAGATTCAGAAAATACCGGTCGGCCTGTTGCGGATCATCGAGCGCCTGGCTGGACCGCCACGTCAACAGGCGGAACACGCCCTCGCGTTTGGCGAGGCGTTTGATCGGCGACCGCCGTTCAATCATCGGATTGGTCAGGAGCGTGTTTTCATACCGGCTGCGGCCCTCCGCCACCGTGACGAGATCGTCGGCGCCCACCACCAGGACCAGGTGACGCGGCTCCAGCGCAAAGAGGTCGGCCCGGTAGCGGTCCCGGAGCTGATAAACCGTATAGCCGTCAAACCCCGCGTTCACGCCATTCAGCCGGCTCGCAAAGGTCGAGTCGGCCGGCACCTGCTGGCCGAGCGTGATGGACGTGCCGAGGAACAGCCTCGGCACCGGCGCCGCGCGGGGTCCACCGGTGCGCAGTCCGAGGTCGTCAAAGCACAGGGAGAAATCGCCGTAGCCGAGGACGGACTGATGGCGGCACCCGCGAAATTTCCAGCCGACCACCGGATCCTCCAACGCGATGTACTGGACGCGCCGCTGGGCCGGAATGAGGGCATAGGCCAGAACCTGGGCGAGCAGCTCGATTCCGGCGAGATTCAAGAGAACGATGGCGACGCCCATCTTGAGGCTGGGAGTCCCGGACTTATTGTTGTCTGGCTTGACGCCGTTCATCCTTTTCCACCTGATTGCGGGATAGATTGGGTCTGAGTTAACATAGGCGGATCATGCGGCGCAAGACTCTGATCAAACTGTCGTTCGTCCTTGCCAGCGGCCTTTTGGGCCTGCTGGTTCTCGAAATTGCTGTGCGGATTGTCCATCCGCAATTTTTGGCGGTCAGCCAGCTCGCCGACCCGGTCCTTCTGTGGCGCCGCCGGCCGAACCTGGACATGCAGGTGCTCAATGCGGACGGCGAATGGTTCCTGTTCCAAACCAACTCGGACGGCTTCCGCGCGCGCGAGTTCAACGCGCTGCCGGAGGGTCGGCAGGTCCTGTTTTTCGGCGATTCGTTCATCGAGGGCGATTACGTTTCCGACACGTGTCTCTTCGTGAACCATGTCGAATCCTTCCTGCGCGAGGGAACCGGCGATCCTTACGTCTGCCTGAACCTCGGCACGGCCGGGTATGGTCTCGACCAGCAGACGCTCCTGTACAACCGCCTCCGGGGCAGGCTGCGGCCCAGCGTGGTCGTGCTCGCGTACGCGGGCGGGGCGGTCGAAAAGGTGGCGACGCGCACGCTCTTTTCGCTGGACCCGCGAGGGGCGTTGATTTCCAACGTGAACGAATCCGCGGCGCCGCCGGTCTCGCAGAGGCTCTATTACGGCGCCAAGAATTTTTTCCTGCACGACCTGCATCTCTTCAGCGCGATCATCTGGCCGCTTTCCACGAACCCCGATTTCATCCGGCTCATGACGCGGCTGGGCCTGTTTCACGTGGATCTGGCCGCCATCGGCGAATCCGGGCCGGCCTTCAGCTACCGCCACGAGCAGTACCGCCGGGAAGCGCCGCCGAGAATCAAGACGGCGTGGGAAAAATATTCAAAGGTTCTCGCCCTGATGGACGACCGGGTCCGCTCGGACGGCGCGCGGCTCATGATATTGTACATTCCGTCCGAGGAGGAAATGTATCCGGACAAGTGGGCGAAGTTTTCGTCCGAGGCGGCGCCGGGCGAATCGCCGCTGGATTCCGGGTTGGTCGAGCAGACGGTCCGCCGGATCGCCGAGTCGCGGCAGATTGCCTTTGTGTCCCTTCTGCCTGTTCTGCGCGCGGCGGCGCGTGAGGAGCGCCTCTATTATCCGAAGGACGGCCACTGGACGTGCAAGACCCAGCGGATGGCCGCCCGGGAATTTTCGGGGATGATGATCCCGCACCTGAGGAGGATGCCGTGAAGCGGTTGTTTCTCAATCGATCCATGCTGTTTTTCTGTATCGCCCTTCTGTACAGGCTCGGCATCTATTTCCTGGGCCCGCAGATCCAGGGCTTCACGCAGGACAGTTTCTACTACGTGCCGGTGGCCCGGGAGATCGCCGCCGGCCACGGGATTCAGTACGTCTGGAAATGGTCGGAGATCTATTCGTTCGGCTGGGGCGACCAGTGGGGTGGTCAGGACCCGGAGGAAATCCGGCTGGCGAAGGCCGGCCATCCGGCGTTCAAAATGGTGCCCGAAGGCGTGGCGTGCAAGCTCCTCTTGCAGGACCCCGGATACAGCTTCTTCCTCGCGTTCTGGCACATCGTCGGACTCTCGCATCCGACGGCCATCGTTGTGATCCAGTGCCTCCTGGCCGCGCTCCTGGCGCCGGCCATCTACACTTACGTGCTGCGCCGCGCGCCGCCGTCCTGCGCCGCCGCCGCGGCCCTCCTCTATGCCCTCGACCCGATCGCGTCCTCCACGTGCTTTTTCATGCTGCGCGAGGTGTTCGTCATGCTGGTGGTGACGACGGCGGTGTTCGCGCTGGACATGACCCATCGCGCGGCGCCGCTCGTGAAGGGGTTTTTGCTGGGCTGGGGGACCGTGTCGTTCGCGCTTCTGGGACTGTGGTCCAACCTCCTGTGGGTCTGGGACCGATGGCTCTCGCCGCGCCGCAGGGCCGTGACGATCTCGGTCGTCCTCGTGGCGTGGGCGGTCTTCGGCGCGTGGGCCGCGCGGAACATCCTCCTGTCGGACGGCAACTACGCGTTCCGGCGGCACCAGACGGCGCTGCTCATGTATTTCACGGCGCTCTACGATTTCCCGGGCCTGCCGAACGTGTACGACGAGGATTTCAAGAAAGTGTGGGTGGAGGCGAGCGCGAAAGCCGAATACGGATTCACCGTCGAGCAGCGCCGGATGGAGGCGTCGTTCGTCCGGATGACGTGGGAGGTGTTCAAAGCCGACCCGCCGAAGGTCGCGTGGCGGTTCGTGAAATGCAATTTCTGGTTCTGGCACGAAGTGCCGGGCGCGATGGAGATTTTGAAGAACAAACCGGTGATTCATATCGTCCTTCGAACGTTCCATGACGCGCAGGTGATCTTCTTTCTTCTGGGCATCGCGATCCTGATCCGGACCGGCACGGCATCCTCGTTCCGGTTCGTGTGGGGCACCGTCGCCTATGTGGCCATTTTCATTTTTCCGTTCATGCCGATCCCGCGGTACTACACGCCGTTTTTGCCTTTGATCGACATCGTGGCCGCCTACGGGGCGGTCCAGGTGTGTCAGAGAGTGTTCAGTGGTAAAAGGTAAAGTTAAGCGGCGGGTTTGAATGCCCTAAAAGTAATGGGTTGTGTCAGGGGTCAGGGTGGTCAGGGTAGGTCAGGGTGGTCAGGGTAGGTCAGGGAGGTCAGGGGTCAGGGTGTCAGGTTGACACATTTACACATTTGTTCCAGACTTGGTCGGTTGAATCTTGGCTTTGATGGATCGCACATTATTCAAAACCCATTTCAGTTTCAGACGGTCCGAGCGGATGCGACGAATGGCCATACTGACAACCGTGTGCCTCGAAAGTTTTCGGCGGCGACGGATTCCTTCGTAGGTCATTTGTGACAGTTCCCTGTAACACCACCAGCGGAAATGTTCCTTGATCCGCTCTCCGTCCCTCCACGTCCTTCCGCCGGCCCACCCGGAAATATTTCCGGCTGCTATCCACCTGTCTATATCGTCGGCGTCATACAGCTCCGGCCGCCAGTCCAATCGCCGCGCCTCCTGCGGAGGTCTTCGTTCCGATTTCCTGCGGTTCACCCGTCTCAATATCTCGCGCCTGGAGTCGACTCCCATTAGAAATTGACTGCCATCCGCGCACACGGTCGCCCGGTTCCCTTCCACATCCAACCCGTTCAGCCAATCCACAAATCCCGCGCGGGACCTCCCCAAATCCGGATATTCCGCAAGCAATGTCTTGATATCCAGGAGCGACCTTTTCCGTACTTTGATGCGTGCAGACAGCGAACTCCACTTGTAGTCATCACACCACTTCACCATACCCGCCCTGACGGGATTCAACAAAACGTAGGCAATCACCGCGTAAAAATAGTCTTCCCCGTCAATCAGTTTCGACCGATGGCGTCCCTGAAATAAATGCCCCACCCTATTCAAACGCCGGTTCATTTCCCTGGCAAAATTGGTTGAATACTTCTGAAGAAATGTCGATAGATTCGCACGACGGGTATGAACAACCGCATGAAAATGATTGGGCATACAACAGAACACCAGAATGCGGACACCCAGCCTGTCCGCAGCATCCGAGAGGTGATGCAGAAATAATTCGACATCGGCATCGCGCCGGAAAAACTTCTGCCCCCCAACGAACCGGTTCATCACATGATATATCCCGTCGGTTACCTCAATTCGGCGCGGCCTGACCATGAGATTTCATAATATCAGTATTTGTGTAAATGTGTCAACCTGACACCCGGACACCCCGACCGGGATTGGTCTTGCAACCGGAAACCAAGACCGGCCTTATATGCGCTTTCGGGTCCAAACCTCAACAAGTAAACGGGTCGAGAGCAGTACCGCTTCCGGGTTCGGAAAAAATCGGCGTGGGCCTCTTGACAATATGCCAGTACTGGCATATAATCACTGGCATGAAACGAGAGCCGCGCGTTGCCACGAAGCGATTGTCTGTTGCCGATCTGCAGGTTCGTACCGGGCTCCGGCGGCGCACCATTCGGTTTTACATCGAGCGAGGGCTTGTTCCACACGCCGAAGGATCGGGGCGCGGGGGGTATTACACGGAACAGCATGCGTTGGTCCTGCGGCGCGCTCAGAAACTTCTCGATGACGGCCTCACCATCGAATTGGCCCGGCAGGTTCTTCAAGGACAGTTGAGCCTCCGCGAAGCGCGCCGGCGGATGCCGCCGCAGGCCGCGGGGCTTCTACACGAGACCGGCCGGTTCGGCATGCCGCCTCTATTTCGGACTGAGGCCGTCGATGCGTCGGCTGGAACGACCGGAGTTCAGAGAGTCGATGTGTGGAACCTTGCGCCCGGCATTGCCCTTACGGTCCAGTCCGGCCGGAGTCTCACCGTTGGGGGCCGGAACAAGATATGCGGTGCGGCGCGCGCGTGTCTCGCACCCTACATTTCAAAAATCCCATGAGGACAAAAAAAAGGAGTGGACAAATGCCTGCCGCAACCGCCCATGCGCCCGACGCGGGACTCATTCTCATCAAGGGGGAGGGTCTCCCCGCCAAACGCAAAAACTCCCCGGTTCCCCTGCTTGGGGTATCGATGGAATCCGAAGTTCTCGAATCCGGAGTTCGAACGACGGTCCGGCAGCGATACCGCAATGCCGAGACCGTTGCGATCGAAACCATGTACAAGTTCCCTCTGCCGCCGGATGCCGCCGTGTGCGGGTTCGAGGTGATGCTGGGCGGCAGGATCGTGCGCGGCGAAGTCGAGGAACGCGAGAAGGCCTTCGAGCGCTACGACGACGCGATGGCCGCCGGAGATTTTACGGCGCTGGTGGACCAGGAAAGGCCGAATGTCTTCACGGCGTCCGTCGGCAATTTGTTGCCGGGCGAAGAGACCGTGGTGATCCTGCGGTATGTCACGCCGGTTCGGTGGGAAGATGAGCGAATCCGCGTGCAGATTCCCACCTGCGTCACGCCGCGGTACATTCCGAAGGACGAAGACCGGGACGGCTTCGAGGCCGGCCGCGTCACGCCGGAGTACGAGGACGAAGTCCCTTTCGGATTGAACCTTAAAATCACCGCCACCCTCGCTTCGAAAATCATCAGCGCCGAGTCGCCGTCCCACGAGTTCGACGTGAAGACGCAGGGCTGCTCGCTTACGGCGACACTGCGTCAGGACAAGAATGGCCGCGAGGCCGCGCTCGACCGCGACGTCGTCCTGCTCATCGCCGTGGCAAATCCTCACGAACCCGCGGCCTTCGTCGGAGCGACGCCCCGGAAAGACGCGGTTGTCACCGTCCGATTCATGCCCGAGTTCGACCCGAGCGACTATGAGGGTTCCGACATCCTCTTCGTGCTCGACCGATCCGGATCCATGTCAGGGGACTCGATCCGGCAGGCGCGGAATGCTCTTGAAATCTGCATCCGGACTCTTCACGAGAAGGATCGGTTCAACATCCTGCGATTCGACGATGGCTTTTCCGTCCGGCGGGATACGGAAGCGTCTGATGTTCTCTTCCCGGGCGGCTTGAGGCCCTATGACCAGTCTGCGTTGGATGAAGCCGTACGGTGGATCCGCGCCACTCAATCAAGCGGAGGCACCGAGATCATGCCCCCTCTGAAGTACGCGGTGGAGCAGGCGCGCACGGCCGGCACGGGTGGCCGCAAGACGCAGATGGTTCTTCTGACCGACGCCGAAGTCTCGAACGACCGTGAAGTCGTGAAGTTCCTGGAGGAGAACTCTGATGTGGTCCGCGTTTTCGCATTCGGGATTGGCGCGGCCTGCAACTCGTTTCTGATCGAGGCCGCCGCCAAGGCCACCGACGGAATGGCCGAATATATCTACCCGGGCGAAAAAATTGAGCCGAAGGTTCTCCGGCAATTCAGCCGGATCGGAACGCCGGGCATGAAGGACGTTCACATCGAATGGGGCGCGAAGGCCGCGGACCAGGCGCCCGGCCGGGTTCCACCCGTCTTCGACAGCGATCCGCTTGTGGTGTCGGCCCGCGTTCCGGCCGGCCACCGGCTTCCCCGGCATGTCACCCTTTCCGCGCGCATAGGTCAAGAAAAAGTCACGTGGACGGTCGCGTTGTCTCAGCCGCAGGATGCCGGCGATCTTCCCGCCGTCCTCTGGGTCCGCGCGCGGCTGCGGGAACTCGAAGGACATAGCACCCTGGGATCGGCGCAAACCGGACGCGGAGCGAAGACGCGGCACAACCGCCTGGTCAAACTTTCCAAGGAGTACGGTGTGCTGTGCAGTGCGACGAGCATGGTGGCAGTTGAGGTCCGGCCGGAGGGAGAGAAGGCGGCGGGTCAGGCGGAACTGAGAAAGGTGCCCGTCGCGATCGCCGCCGGTTGGCATGGCCGCGGTTCGGTGATGAAGCGTGCCGGGATTGTCGCCGCGGCAAGTATGGTCAGCCTCCCCTCCCCCATGGCACGAATGAATATCGCCGGATATCCATCCTCCCGCGCGCTCCGCGCAAGGGCGTCCGACGTGGACACGGATGACGCATGCCTCGTCATGGGCAGCGCCGAGTACACAGAGGCGAGCATGCCTGACGCGGACACGGAATCCATCGAGATACCACCCGCCGGAGCCGCCACTGTCCGAGATTTCATGCTGGCTCTCGCGATGACTCAGCAAGCTGACGGCTCATTCCCGCTCGGGCCAATCCTCGCTGAGGCCCTCGGCGGCGCCGATCTGAATGAACTCGCCGCGCGATCCAGCGCCCTCACGTTCAAGCCGGGCCGCGAGCACGATGGCGCCGACCTCGCGGCTCTTCTTTCCACGGCCATCGCCGTGCAAGTTCTTCGGGAGGACGCAAGCGGCACCTGGCGGCGCAATATCGACAAGGCGGAGCGATGGCTGGGCAAGTTCGGCTGGGCCAGCGATCTACTCCTGGACGGCGCTCCCCTTCGCGAAGCCGCGGTCGGCATCCTGCGAACTATTCGGCGTGCGCCGCACGGTCAGGCGTAGGTTTGCGGGCGGTCCAGCTGTATCGGAGACTGTTTAGTTCGGTAGGGCGGTCGCCGGAACGGCCGGCGCCGGGCGCAGCGCGTTCGTGACTTTTTGTCGGATGAATTTCCTCGCGTACCGTGCCGCGCGCCTGGGGTCCTTGAGGGCGCGGCCGATGTTGGCGCGGGAGAAGAAATCCTTGAAGCGCAGCCGCCGGGCGTTTATCTCCGCGCGTTTTTCCTCGTAGATCGCCTGCCGCCGCCGGATTTCCCGGGCGCAGTCTTCGAAGATTTCGCGGAAGATCCGCCGCGGCACGCGGTCGGTCATGAGGACGTAGCCTTCGTCGTTTTCCGGGAACCAGGAGTCGGTCCGGAGCGTCAGGTCTTCCCAGCGTTCCATGTGATTGACGACGAGTCCCTTTTTTAGGCCGATTTCCCAGAAGGGCGTCCCGGGCAGCGGCGTGCAAACCGCGATGCCGCCCTTGTCGTAGTTGGCGGTCTTGATGAAATGCAGCGTCTCCATCATCTGTTGTTCCGTCTCGTCGGGCAGGCCGAGCATGAAGGAGCCGTGGGCCTGGATGCCGTATTTGTTGCAGAGTTCAATTGCCTTGTAGTTGGTCGCGAGGCCCGTCCATTTGCCTTTCAGCCACTGGATCAGCTCGTTGTTGCCGGACTCGAATCCGAACGAGATGCCGTCCATGTTCATTTTCTTGAGCGCGCCGCAGATCGGCTCGATGATCATGTTCGCCGTCGAGTCGGCCCAGAACGACACCCGCTGCGGGATGCCGGCGCCGGCCAGCAGGTCGGCGATGACGTTCATCCGCTCCTTTTTGGCGGCGAAGAGGTCGTCGAAAATCAAAATGCTTTTCGTGGACGGGTCGATCTCGAGGATCGACTGGACCTCCGACAGGACCCGCTCGGGCGTGAAGAACCGGATCGTCTCCCAGAACGCCGCCGACGAGCAGAACTTGCAGCGGTAGGAACAGCCGCGCGCCGTGAACATGAGCTGCGGCCCCGGCGGAAAGAGGTCGCGGGCCGGAAAGGGGATTTCGTCGAGGTTCTCGATGGACGGCCTCGGCGCCGTCACCTTGACGCGCCCCTCGGCGCGATCCCAGTAGCTGATGCCGAGGATCTTCTGGAGACTCGCCGGCTTGAACGCGCCGTCCTCCCGCCAGGCCTTGACGACCTCGTAAAATCCGAGTTCGCCTTCGCGCAGGACCGCGACGTCCGCGCCGGAGGGCAGATTGTCCGGGATGCAGGAGATGTGCTCTCCGCCGACCACGATCGGGATCCCCAGCTTCTCTTTGACCTCCTTCGCAATGTTCCGCGCCATGTCGAAATTCTGGGTCACGCTGGTGATGGCCAGCATATCCGGCTTGACGGCCAGAACGTCCTTCGCCTCCCACTGGTTGCGCACCACAAACTCGACGTCGGGCATGCGCTGCCGTAGGTACGCGGCGCAATACGCGACCCCGAGCGGCGGATACCCGGTTTCGTAGGAGAGATTTTTTGAAGGCTTCACAGCTTGCAGTATGTAGATTTTCATCCCATCCGTCCTTTTGGCTTTGGTCTAATTATGTCAGCGGGGTGGATCGAAGTCAAGAAAGCCGCAGGGCTATCCTGAAATCGGCTGGTTCATGAAGGTGAGGTATTCGAGCCGGTTGAGATTGCGGTCGAGGAAGAAATAGGCGACCGGGACGGAGACGAGGCATGCGGTGAAATATCCGTAGCCGTAGTTGGCGAATCCGAGGTTCAGCGACACCAGGGTGAAGGCGGCATTGGTGCACAGGAAGACCACCGTCGAGATCAGGGCCTCCTTGCGAAAATCAAAATAGAGCAGGACGACGAGCAGGATCAGGAAGATCGTCTGGAGGTACGCGGCGATGAAGCCGATGCGCATGATGCCGTACTGCTGGTAGCTGAAATGAAGCGCCTCGATCACAAACGGCGTCAGGACCAGCATGCAGAGCGTGATCGCGCCTTGAACCTTGATGAGCTGCCCGAGTCCCTCCCGGATGCTGCTGACGAGCCTGTCGCGTTCCCGCAGGATCTTCGACCGGTTCGCCTTGTGGATGATGGTCGCGTAATAGGTCTTGTACTGCTCGTAGAAGTCCGTTTCGATGCGGATCAAAAAGAGCGCGAAGGCCGGGATGGTGGCGAGGTAGGCCATGAAAATGGAATTATCGTAGAGCCGGTTGGCGTAGAGCGGGCCGGTGATCTGATATCCCGACTCGCTGAGCCAGAAGATGAACTTGTCGATCCAGACGCCGAGGTTGTAGAAAAACCCGATCAGCAGGTGCGGCAGGTAGGGCCCGAAGGCCGCGAACATGTCGCGGTCGATGTAGCGGTCGGACGGAAACTCGACCATGAGGCGAAGGATCAGCCAGAAGAGGATGATGAGCTGCCCGGCCGTGAACCCGCCCAGGACGCCGATGAGACCCTGGGTCGGCGCCAGATACCACGCGCCGAGGACGCTGAAACCGGTGCCGACCAGAAACGCCGTGACAATCGCCCGGTAGTCCTTGGCCGCGCTCAGAAAAATCATGCATATCCACATGCTGCAGATGCACAGATACAGCAGGAAGGCGATCAGGCAGTAGAGAAACGGCAGATCGCAGTGATACAAAAACGCCGCCGCGACCGGCGCCTGCGTGGCGAGCGTCACGACCCACGTCGTGTTGAAAATCGGCAGGACCATGTGCGCCTCGTCGCGGTAGAGGCGGTCCGCGAGGTACCGCGTGACGACCATCTGCAAAATGCCGGTCATGATGATCGAAAAGGCGTAGACGTAGTTGATGGTGGCGCCCATGATGTCGGCTTCGTGGTCGCTCAAAAAAACGCGGACGGTCCGGCCGATGACCGAGATGGCGATGACGGTCATGAGCCACGGCCCGGAACTGATGATGGCCGCGTAGACGTAGGCCTTGATGTGGCTGGTGTAGGTATCCTCGGAGAGGATTTTGCGAAGTTCAAACCCGATGCCGGCCATGTCAGCGCCCGATGACGACGTTCATGTAGTGGCGGTAGAGGTCGAAGTATTTAAAATTCAAATCGGTCTCATTGTAGAAAAGTTCCGTCCGTTTTTTTCCGGCCTGGCCCATCTTTCGCGCCATCTCCGGGTTGGAGAGGATCGTGCAGATCGCATCGGCCGTGTCCTGGGGGGAAGCGAGGTTCGTCACGAGACCGCTTTTGCCGAGGGCCCGGTCCTCGTCGGTGCGGCCGTAGAGCATTTCGGAGCAGGCGCCGACGTCGGTGGCGACGCAGGGCACGCCCTGCGTGTGCGCCTCGAGAATCACCAGCGGCTGGGCTTCGCTGACGCTCGTGAGGACCACGACGTCGAGGCCGGGATAGTATTCCTTGACGTTGATCGGCCCCGTGAAGGTGATCACGTCGTCGAGGGAGAGCATGCGGGTCAGGATCCGGCATTCCTGGTGGTAGGCCTCGTCCTCGTCGGTCGGCCCCAGGATGAGCGCCTTGACGTTCGGGAGCCGGTCTTTCACGATTTTCACCGCCTTGACGAACGTCTTCACATCCTTGATCGGAACGACCCGGCCGACGAATCCGATGTAGAGCGCGCCGGGCTCTTTCGGAAACGCGCATTTGAATCCGGAAAAGGCCTCGACGGAAATGCCGTTCGGGATGATGGAGAGTTTCGCGGGCGGCGCGCCGTCCTCGAGTTGAAGGAGCTGGTTGCCGCTGTAGAGCGTGATGATTTCGTCGGAGTACTGGTAGGTGACGCGGCTCATGAATCCGAAGAGATTGATCCACCACTGTTTGAAAAACGACGCGCCGCCGCCCCTAACGCCCCGGCCGTAGGATTCCTCGAAGATCCATTCGGAGGAGATGATCTCGATTTTCCGTTCGTTGGTGTAGATGCCGTGTTCGGTCAGGATGAGCGGCGCGCCGTTCCGGATTTTGGCGAGCGCGCCCAGAAGCCCCGCGTAGCCGGTCGAGATGGTGTGATAGACGCGCGCCCGAGGGACCTGCGTCGCGAACACGTTGTAGAGGGGCAGATGGGTAAATCGCCAGGTCCAGAAATAGTCGATGAACGAATTTTCCGTCTCGTGTTTTTTGTAGAGCCGTTCGAGAATGCTCCAGGAACGTTTTGAGAAAAAAAACTCCCGCCAATCGATGCTGCCCTCCGGATCGTTCGCAAACAGCCGCGCGAATGCGTCAAAGCTGTCAAGCCGGCCGTCCCAGAGTTCATCGTACAGCCGTTCGATCAGTTCCCAGCGTTGCCTGTGCCGTTTCTTGACCCGGCGCGTTTCGCGGTATTCGTGAAGGTAAATTTCCTGGATGCCGGTGATGTTGTCGGGAATCGGATATTTATACGTCCGGGCCTCGTCGCGTTCCGCCGAGATCAGAAGCACCGAAAACTCAATGTTGGGCAGGGACCGGACGAGGTTGTAGACCCACGACGAGACGCCGCCGCGAACGTACGGAAACGTTCCCTCGAGAACGAGACAGACGTCGCTCATGCCCCCGACACCTTGCGGCGGATGATCTGCCGGACCTGCGCGGCGGTCGGCTCCGGGCAATCCGACTGCAGGACGTCGAAGAGGGTGTCGATCTCGTCCTGAAAGGAGGCCTCGGCAAGATATTTCAGCAGGAGCGGCTCCGGCAAAATAGGCCGCTGTTCGAGGAAGACGTCCACGATATAGTCCGGCACCGGCTCATTCCGCGCCCGGATCACGTCGAACAGAATCTCGAAATAAATCGCAGCCCGCCTGGAGCAGAGGCCGGGCAAAAAGAGCTCATACAGTTCCAATCCGAACTGGGCGCTCCGCGCGGATACGATGGCGCGGATGCGGTCCATATAAGGAACGAATGCCGGCGTGTCGGCGAGCGTCAACAGGTCTTCCAGCGTCTTGAGGCCGAGACCGGGATGCTCCTGCAGTTTCATGAGGAGATCCAGGGCCCAGCGCCGGAACTCCTCTGTCCGGATGTCCTGTTTAAGATGTTCGATGAGCCCGTGGACGGCGTCGGGGCTTCGGCGGATGATCGCGGCCGCGGCGCCCGCGCAGGCTTCGCGTGTGTGCGGGTCGGGATCGGTTTCATCCATGAGGAGAAGCCTGTCGAGAATGTCCGGGTCCGGGTAATGCTCAAGGAGACCGATGGCGAGGTAGCGGATGTTGAAGTTTTCAGAATAGATCAGCCGGATGATTTCGTCCCAGAGCGGTTTGTCAAAATCCGTCTTTCGGGCCAGTTCAGACAGGAACTGCAGGATGGTTTGAATCAGGATCGCGTTTTCTTCCTGCGGAAGCGACAAGTATCGAACCAGGCTGTTAAACTGGTGATGCCGGCTCGCCAATCGGCCGATGGAGAGTACCGCCGAATAGCTGAGAAGCGGATCGCCCGTCAGAAACCGTTCCAGGACCGGGACGGCTTCGATACATCCGCAGGCCGCCAGCGCCTCGATCGCCGCCTGTTTGAGCAGCGCGTCCTCCTGCCGGTCCAGGATGCGGACGAGCGTGTTGAAGGCGTCGCGCGTTTCGAGCCGCCCGATGAGTTCGATGAGGCCGGCGCGGACGTCCGGGTCCCGGACGGCTTGAAACCGGGCTTGGTAGCGGCGGAGCCGAAGCTCCTCCGGCGCCCGATTCAGAAGCCACCGGCTCATGTTCCGGAGCGCCGTGTCAGCGTTCGAGATCACGTGATCGATCAAGAAATCAACGGCCGCCGGATGGTGAAACTCGGACAGCCGCTTCATCATCTCCTGCTTGACCTCCACATTCTCCTCCGTCCGCGCCGCCCGCAGGACCGCCCGGACGGTCCGGCCGCCCCTGCGGCGGGTCACGGCCCAGACGGCCATTCGCCGGATCTGCTCCGACGGATGTTTGAGGAGCGGCAGGAAATGCTTCCAGTACTTTGTTTCGTTGTAATCGATCAAGGTGACCATGGCTTGCCGGACGACGTCGGTATCCGTGTTCTTGAGGAGCCTGCGAATGGGCCGACCGGCGGTCGTGTCCTTTATTTTTTCGAGGACCTTGAGCGCGCGAATGAGGACTTTGGGATCGGGACTGTCAAGCTTTCGAATGACCTGCGGGACGAGGCGGAAGATTTTCTGGTCAGCGACGATTTCCAGGGCGGTCTCCGATGCCACCGCGCTTTCCGACACGATCATCCGGGAGAGGGTCGGAAGGATGGTACGCTCGGGAAACCGTTTCAGGGCCGTGAGGGCGGCCTGCTGAACCTCCTTGTCCTCATGAAAACAGTATCGCTCCAGGAGCGGCAGGCCGTTGGAGTTCCTGGACAGCTCAATGTACTTGCAGAACAGGATCGCGGAATACTTGTCGGAAACGAGGGCGTGAATCCGGCCCGGCAGGTTGGGCCGGTCCAGGACGACGAGTTTTTCAACCGCCTCTTCGCGGACGTCCCATGCCGGATCGGCGAATTCGCGGAGGGCGACTTCGAGGTCGAGGGCTTTCATCCGCTACGAAAGGCTCTCCGCCCACCACGGCGCGATGAGCTGATGGGTGGTGTTGAGGTCGCCGAAGGCGCGCGTCGCCCGGCAATCCTCGGCCACCCGCAGAAAGTCGCGTCTCCTGAAAAAAATCTCGGCCCGCCAGAAATAGGCGTCGACATTTTTGGGATCCATCTCGATGGCCCGGCTCAGATGGCGCTCGGCCTCGTCGATCCGGCCCAATTTGAACATGACGCGTCCCATGCTGAAATGGGTTTCACTGTCCTGCTCGTACGAGAGGACCTTCCCGAAGGTTTCCGCGCATTGGTCGAGATGGTAGCGCTCGCCGATGGCGTCGAGGGTCCCGGCCTGGATGTATTCGAGGTAGGCGTATCCGAGTTCCTTGAGGAGGAGGACATCCGCGGCCCGGGCCGCCGATTCCGCCGCCAGCGTGCGGATCCGCTTGCTGAGTTTTTCGTCGATCTTCGCCAGCGACGACGACGCGTAAAACCGGACCTCGCGGTCGGAGTCCTTCAGGAGATTCTGAAGCAGTCTGACCGAATCGCGGGTCTCGAGTTTGCCGAGATACTTTGTCGCGGCCCGCCGGAGCGTCACGTCGCGGCCATGGATGAGGTCGACCAGCGGCTGGATTTCCATCTGCCGGCCGATCTCCTCCTCGATGTCCATGATCCGGCCGAGCTGGTCCTCCCGCTGCATCTCCGTCTCGATCGCTTTGTGGTAATCCTCCATCACGCCCACTTTCAGCGCGTCCCGCCGGATGAGCATGACGAGCAGCACGAACGAAAAAGCGGCGCCGCCGATCGGATAGAAGAAGAGCGTGCCCAGAAAGATCGCCAGACGCTGGCCGTCAAAATCCTTCCGGACGTTTCCGGCGGCGGTCAGGGCCGCGGTGGAAACGAGGTGCAGGCACACGGGCAGGATCCAGTCCCGCAGGACATAGAGGTTCGTCCTGGTAAAGAGCACCCAGACGGATGCGCCCTCGAACGTCGCGGCGATCGAGACACAGAGGAATACGGCGAATTTGCTCAAGACGGCGCCGAAAATTTCCGCTCGACGCGCCCCACGAGATCGTCCTGCGTTTCATCGCTCATCTGGTACGAGTCGAATTCGGTCCGAAACCGGAATTCCCGCCCGGGGTCGCGGTAGGGCCGGAACTCGAACGCGGCGATGTCGGCGCGGATTTTCTCCAGCCGTTCCGCCGCCTCCTCGTCGCCTTTTGCGATCATGAGAATGCAGAGTTGGTCGTCGGTTTTGTATTTGGACACGATATCGACATCGGTGAGATGCGTTTTCAGTATCCGGTTGATCGACTTCAGCAGCCGGATCAGGGACGGGGCCGGGATCTGATCGACGTCCTGAAAGCGCATGATGGCCAGGGACAGCGGCATCGCATAGCGCGCCGCGCGGTCCACTTCCTCCTTCAAGCGCCGCTGGAGATACGTGTAATTGTAGAGATCGAGCGCCTCGTCCAGGATGTTCTTGCTCTTGTGCCACTCGAATTCATCGATCCGCTCGATGGTCTTGGCGATCCATTCGGCGATCATTTCGAACATGCGGATGGAATTGGGATTGAATTTCAAAAACGGCACGTCATAGACCTCGATAAATCCGTTCAGGCGGCCGTTGGAATCGAGGAGCGGCCCCGCCATGAGAGCCTCTTCGGGCTGCGCGCCCTGCGCCTCCCCCGCCCGGCGGCGGACGGTGTCCCGGACGCTTTTGACGGCCTTGTGCTCGATGGCCATCTGCGCGAGGCCGCGGGCCTGGCTCAACCGTTCGGGCGGGGCCGTGGTCCAGCGGCCTCCGGCGCGCACAAAGCCCTCCTTGTCCTTCAAGTACAGCGCAAACGCGTTGAAGGAGAGCTGGTGGGCGAGGATGTCCTCGACGGCGGCCGCGAGTTCCTGCCGGTCGGTCGTATCGAGTTTTTTGGCGGATTCGTAGAGAACCGAGAAGGTCGAGAAATTTCCGACGACGGCCTTTTCGAGTTCGGCGTTCGTGTAGTTGAGCACCTTGAGATGTTCATCCGCCGCCTTGAATTTTTCCTCGAGCAGGTCGATCCGTCCCTGGAGTTCAACGGCCTTGCGCTTGAAGCGCTCGCGGATCTCCCCCAGCGTGAACCCCGTGAACGTGAGCACGGCCGGCGGGAAATAGGCGTCGAACTCGAACATCACCCAGATGGACATGATTTTCTGATTGGCGTAAACGCAGGCGATGTACGCGACCGCGGCGGCCAGCCCGGCAAACCGGCCTTCCCGGACGCCGTACCAGCTCGCGATGTAGACGACGACGGCCATGAAGGGATGGAGCTTGATCGAAATGAAACCGATGTCCTTGCCGCCGGCGATGAGGCTGGCGGCGATGATGAGGAGGAGGGCGCCTAGGGATTCAAGATACGGAAGTAGTTTTTTTCTCATTCACAAGCGTTTTTCGGATGATGTCAATGATTTCCCTGGGCACGAAGGGTTTTTTGACGTACTGGCACTTGTGGTCGAAAATCTGGCGGCGCTCCGCGTCGTCCAGGACCTTTGCGCTCAACACCAGGATCGGCGTGCCGCGGTTCAGATCGGTTTCGCGGACCTTCGTGACCAGATCCAGTCCGCTCATCTGGGGCATGACGATGTCGGTCACGATCAGGCCGTAGGGCTCCTTGGTGATCCGCTCGAGCGCGGTCACCGGATTGTCGAACCGCACGACCTCGAGCTTGTACATCCTCAGCGCGGCCGTCAGGAGCATCGTGATTTCCTTTTCGTCGTCGACGACCAGGATTTGAGATTGCATGATCCTATTTGGAGGCGGACAGCCGGTCCGCCGCCTTCTGACAGATTCGGCGGGTCACTTCGGTCAGCGACTCGCCGCCGGTGAACGAGGCGGCGCCGCGGTCGGCGCAGGTCGCCGACCAGACGGTTTTTCCGGTCTTCGCGGAAACGGCCCGGATCGTGAACCCGACGACGCTCTGCTCGGTGAGGCCGTGCCGGTAATGATATTCCGTGATCCGGCCCATGATCAGGTGATCCGCGCCGGCGGTCGCGGCCGCCGCGCCGGCGGCCGTCTCGGGAATGAGGGGAATCCCGCGCGATTCCAGTTCCACGCGCAAAATGCCCATGACCGCCTGGGACGCGTTGGGCTGATCCGTCAAATTCTCAAACTCCACGAGGGCCAGCGTGCCAAGCCCCGCCGGCGCCGGCGCTTCCCGAACGGCCTCACGGTTCGAGACACACCCCACCTGCATGAGAAGTCCGGCGGCCAGGATCGCAATCAACTTCATACTCCGGAGATTACTTCAGCCGCCCGATGAAGTCAAAAGTAATGGGTGACTTTCGCCTGAAAGAGCCGGGTTTTGCCGGTGCCGGTGACGGAGCTTTCCGACGCCATCTCGTAGGCCGACTCGAGCAGCGTCGCCGCGTCGACGTGGGCGAAGAGCTGAACGCGGTAGCCGTAGGACTCGAATGAAAACAGGTCGATGTTCCGGGAGTTGTCGTGCGCCGAGAAAACGTCGGCTTCCGCGAAATACCGTTTTGAAAAATGCCGGCCGGCGTTCAGGTGCAGTCCGATCTGGTTGATGGTTTTGGCCAGCGCCACCACGCTCACATATTCGTCCTTCGGCGAATTCCGGATTCCATAATACCCGAGATACCCTCCGGCATAGCCTGCGTGGCCGCTCGGATCGGCCACCGTCCGGAACGCCCGATAGCCGACCGTCATTTCGTAGATGCGCCCAGGGCCGAAACTCCGCGTCTTGTGAATTTTGTACTCCCTGTATTCGAACGCCGCGGACCAGTTGAGGATCTGGTTGGCGGATTGGGAGATGATCTGCGTCGTCGATCCCCGGTATGCGTCGTAATAGCCGTTCGCGAGGTACGCTTCGACCGGATCGTCCCAGAGTTTCCCGAGGACGGCGTCCAAACGGTAATCCCGGATTTCATCCGGCCGGTACACCAGCGTCGTGCCGATGGAGACCCGGCCGTCCGAATCGCTGTAAGCCTCGCCGAGGCCGGCCCATAGTTTGAAATCAAACGGCCAGCCATGCACGCGTCCCCATTCGACCTGCCATGCGTTTGCGCGCGGGTGGACGCTCTGCTTCAGGAAGGATTCCGCGTGCTTGTACTGCCTGAGTCCGGTCGCCAATCGAATGTACGTCCGGTCCTGCAGCGGGAGATAGGCCTCCACGTCATGCGCCGCGCGGTCCTGGGCGGCAAATCGGCGGAGCGAGAGGTCGTAGGCCAGCCGCCGTCCATACTGATACTTGAGCTGAGTGTAGAGTTTTCGGACGTCCTCGTGTTTCGGATCGATCTGGAGGACCTTGCCGTAGAGTTCCAGCGTTCTGTCCCAGTGCCCGAGCCTCTGATAGGCGTAGGCGAGGTCGATGAGGAGGACTGCGTTGGCCGGGTCTTCCTTCACGGCCCGATCGAGAAGTTCGGCCGCCTCCCGGTACCGTTTGGTGTCGATGTAGAGCCGGCCGAGCAGAAACGCCTCCTGGCTTTCCTGCTTCGCGCGCGCGGGACCGGCCAGAACGCAGAGTAAAACAAGCGCGATCCAGGGCCGCGTCCGGTTCATGGCGTTCGGGATTTCAAGACGATTTCGGCCTCGCTGAATTGACGGGTCTGCATGAGCGCCTCCGCGAAATTGAGCCGGATTTCACGATTGTCCGGCGTTTCCCGGTACAGTTTCCGGTACAGGTCGACGGCTTCGGGCAACCGGACCAGCCGTATGAGCACCGATGCGTACAAGACGCGGACCTCCCGCGTTTTCTTCTTCTCGTCCGGCAGTTTCGGGTACTGTCGGTAGATCGCCTCATAGAGTCGCCGGGCGTCCGCCGGTTTTCGCCAGTACGTATATATTTCGGCATCCCGGAACAGTACTTCAAGATCGTCCGGTTTCAGCGCCATGCACTTTCGGAATGCGGCGTCCGCTTCCTTGTAGCGCTGGTTCCAGTAGAGCACCGTGGCCTTCATCTTCTGGACGTCATAGTCCTCCGGATTTTTCTCCAGGATCCTGTCGTAGAATCGGACCGCGAGATCAATCTTCTCGGCCCAGAGAAACTGCTGGGCCAGGACGTTGAGGGTCCCGGCGTTCTTGCCGAACCGCGTCTCGATCCGGGCCAGCGCCTTTTCGTATTTTGGGGCGTCGCCGGTCTCGAGATATCCGACGACCAGCCGCACGTGGTTTTCGACGTCGGCCGGATCGGCCGCCGCAATGCGCTCGCGGATCGTGAGGATTTTATTTGGCGGCGCCCGGGTCTCCTCATAGAGGCGAACGAGCAGTTTGAGCGGGTAGGGATCGGCCCATCCCCCCGCGTGGCGCTCAAGGATCTCCGCCGCCCGGCCATTCTGATTCTGCGCCGAAAACCATTCGGCCAGGAGGATCGCCTCATGCGGATCGAGGGCCTGAAGACGGTATTTGATCTCATACGCGGCCGCGATCTGCCCGGCATGCCGGCTGGCTCGGTACTGGTTCAGAAGCCGCCGGACCCATTGCATCTTTTCCGAATCGGGCGCCCGGGCCATCTCACCTTCGACCTTCCGGATCGCCTGATCGTGGATGCGGTCGCGCTCGGCCTCAAGTCGAGCGATCCTCCCGGCGTCGCCTGGCGAGGCGACCCTGACTGCGTGCGAATACGCGCCCAGGCGCTGGTATATATCTGCCAGCTCCGAATGGCGTTGGGAGTCGAGCAGCCGGGCAAGATCGGGGGTGGAGGGATGCGTGAACAGATAAAAATCTCCAAGCGTCGATCTCAGGCCTGCGACCGACGTGTGGGCGCCGGCATTCTTGAAAAAATAGGCGATCAGAGGATCGATCGTTTCAGCCCTCCTCCGCCAATCGAGCAGCGCCTGTCGTTCCGGCGTGAGGCCGCCATCGATTGGGGCGCCGATTTCCGCGGCGGCGATGAACGTCGCGAAGAGGTCTTCGTGGAGGCGGTCGCGAAGGCCGGTGTCGTTGAGCAAGCGCGCCGGTTTGAGGATCCCGCGCCCGCCTTTCAGCCGGAGCGCCAGGTAATCGTCGAATTCTTCGGGGCGGAGCGCATGCGAATCCATCAGCCGGGCGTACAGGCCGAGCGCCTTCTGCACGGCGCCGCTCCAGGAGTGGTAGTGGATGGCGTTTTCAAGATCGTCCCGCAATCCGCCGCGCTCGTACAGCGATTCCGTGAGTCCCGCGGCCTCGGCGAAATGTCCCGTCTGGGCGTAGAGTTCGGAAATCAGCCGCGTCGCGGCCGTATCGGCGCCGAAACGTTTCTCCATCCTCGCGGCGATTTCGTAGCCCTTCGGAAGGTCCCGGTTCCAGATGTGGATTTTCGCAAGTTTTTCATAAATCTCCATCCGGCCCGGGTCCGCCTTCAGAATGTCCTCGTACTTGCCGATCGCGCGCCCGGCGTCTTTTTTCCAAAAGTAGGCTTCGGCCAGTTCCTCCTTCCATTCGGGAACGTCCGGCTGACTGCGCTCCAGCCCCTCGTAGAGACGAATCATGTCATCCACGCGCTTCAAGGACGAATAGAGCTGGGCAAGCCGTCGCCGGTGTTCGTGGTCCGACGGGTTCAATTTCACGTAAGCTTCAAGATACTTGGCCGCCTTTTCGAGCCGCCCGTACCAGATCAGGTCGTCGACCAGTTTTTTCAAAATGTCCCGGTCCTTGGGATTTTTGACGTGCATGTCCTCATAAATGTCCGTGGCTTTCTCGGGATGCTCCGTCCAGGCGTAGAGTTTCGCCAGATTCTGGAGGATGTCCTTGTTGTCGGGAGACGTCTTCAGGAGTTCCTGATGGAATGCGATGGCCTTGTTGAGATCACCGACCTCCTCGGTGATGTTGGCATACTCCTTCACCGCGTAAAAAACGTCGCCGCCCTTCTGCAGGATCTTGTTCAACTCGACGAAGGCCATGTCGATCTGGTAGGAACGGAAATAGATGCGGGCGAGATCCAGTTGCTGGGGATAGATCACGACGGCCGTGCCGATCACCAGGGCATAAAACAGAAGGAGGCTGCGGAACCTGGCTTTCACGGCCGGAAAATCTCCACCGTTACGCGGCCGTAGGGATCATGCTCGAAAGCCAGTACGCCGTTTTTCGGCTGAACGGCGAACTCCCGCGACCTTCCCTGCCCGGGCGTGATCGACACCCGGCAGGCGCCGCCGTCGCCGGGAACGGCGATCCGGAACCGGCCGCGGCCCTTGATGTCCGCGTCGAATCGGATCTTGCGCCCGTCGGCGCTCCACCGGGAAATTTCGGCGGACGATTCGACCAGATACGGCCGGTGCGCGCCGCCTGTCCCGAACACGATTCGATGTTCCGGACTTTCGTCCAGATGCGCGTACAGGAGATCGCCGTCCCGCTTGTAGCCCAGAAGGCCCGCGCTCCGCGCCAGGTCCGGCGCCTGGCCGGGGGGCAGTCGCTCAAACCGGATCGTCCGGCACCCGCCGTTGTCGCGGATCGAATAGTCCAGAGGCCCCTGGCGGTCGATGCGGGTCGAAAAGAATCCGTGCATCGTCAGGATGTATTCGCTCGTGAACATCGGATAAATGTCCTGCGCGAGCGCGCCGTCATAGATTTTTTTGAGGGCGTTCAGGGCGCCGATCCGCTCGGCGGAATAGAAATGGTAATAGACGTTGATCGGCCTCAGGCGGATCGGCTCCCATGTCCTGGCGAAGGTGGTGAGGACGAGCTGAAATCCGTGGAAGGGCCCGGTCCAGAGATTGGTGTAGACGTTTTCGTTCAGGTTCGACGCGTAATACTGGTGGCGCGTTCCGGCCGGCCCGACCTGCCGGCGGATCGGGGAGACGTACATGTACGACGGATAAAACGCGTCGAACCGCGCGCCGGCGCCGTTGATGCTCAGAAGGCCGTGCTTCTGAATGACGCCGAGCGTCGCGTCGTCCGGCAGGCAGTCGCCGGACCAGAAGAGCGTCCGTGTTTTCTTTTCCGGCGGCGCCAGGTGCGCGTTGATGTAATCGACGGAGGCCTTGATCTCGTCCTCGTTGTTCATGGCATAGCCGCCCTTGATCCGCCGCACGTGCCGGAGAATGTATGAACTCTGCCTGACATATTTTTCGCCGTACTCGGTGATGACTTTCCGTCCGGCCTCCCCGCCGGCGCGGTCGAGCCCGGCCCAGACGAGCGGGTGGGTGAATGTGTGGCTGGCCGGTTCGACGTGCCGCCTCCGGAATATTTTCCGCGCAAGTTCGACGTTTTCCGGGCTGCCCAGATACTCGGGCATGATCTCGGCCGTGATGACGGAGACGCTGATGGGGACGAGGTACGAGTCGAGGATTTCGCCGAGGATGATTTTGGAGCACGGGTCGTGTTTGCCGTGCAGCGCGAGATTGTTGAACCCGTCGCCGTCGATATGCGAATAGAAAATCCGCTTCCCGTTCCGGACCGCGATGTCGGGCGCGACCACGGGGTCGAGGCGCAGGGCCTCCCGGACGAAGAGGAAGGGGTTGAGCCGCCAAAGGCGCTTGCCGGTTTCCTCGTCCTCGTAATAGACATATCCCTCCCCCGCCATCCCGCCGCGCGGCGTCGTCACAATGGCGTCCGACACCGCCGCGCCGCCGAAGGGGTTTCGCCGACTCACGCGCAAAAATGTCTTGTTGGCCGGATCGGTCGACCGGATCCCTTCAAAATGGCCCACCTCGTGGACCAGCGATCGCTCGAATGCGGCCATGGCGGTGTCGACGATCTCGATCTCGATTTCATGCGCGCCGTATCCGGATTCGAAGGAATGCACAAGACCCATCCGGCCCAGAAGGCCGTTGATGTCCGATTCGGCGGTTTTCCGGCCGGTCTTGCGGTCCTCGTAGACGCCGAGATTCTCGAGGACCATGAGTTTTTTCCCCTCGTCGAGCCGGTCGGTCAGCCATCGGCACAGCGCGCGCGCCGACGGATTGTCGGGCGTGTTGAACCACGTCACGACGGCGCCGCAGGCCGCCATCGTTTTGCTGTCCGGCAGGGGCGCCGCGATGTCGTAGTAGTCGACGTCGAATCCGTAGTGGTTCAGGACCATTTCGAAGTGGCGGTGAATCCGGGTCTCCCGCGGCGTCGCTTCAAACTCCGAGTTGTACAGCGCGCATATTTTGCGGTTGAGCGGTTCGGCCGTCGCGCTTGGAGCGCCGAGCGCCGTCGCCAGCAGCGCCGGCAGGACGGCGGCGAATCTGCCCAACCCCCCGGACATCGCGGTCGATCAGCCGGCGCGGTAGAGCCGGCGCAGATCGATTTCGGCGATATACAGGCGGAAGCGGTGGGCCATGCAGAGTTCCCGGCTGCGGCGGATCAAGTCCGGCTGTTCCGCGGTCGCATAGTCGATCACGAAGACCGTTTTGCCGGTCCGGCGCTGAAAGGCTGTGAGGCGATCGAGGATCCACTGCGTCGCCTCCGGATCCTGCGGGCCGTAGGCCCGTGCGGAAAAGTCGTACAGCGTCGCCAGATCCTCGACCAGGACGGCGTCGATGTGGGTATCGATTTTTTCGAGGATGTCGATGCCGCTGTTGGTGAGGAGGGTGAGTCCCGGATACCTGTCACGAATTTTCCGGATCAGCGCCGCGGCCGCGTCGATTTTTCCCGCCGATCCCGGCGCGTTCGAAATCTCGCCGTAGACGGCTTCATTCAAGGTATCGAGAAACAGGCCGTTGAACCCGCGGGCTACAATGGAGGCAATGGCGGTGTCGAGAAGAAGCGCCTGCCACTCCTCGCTTCGAATGTCCACCGCGATGTCGCCGGGCCAGTTCGGATTTTCTTTTCCGACCCAGGGTTTATTCCGGATCAGCGGCCAGTAGGGCCGATAGGTCCCGCACTCGCCGATGCTGAGGTACCCGATTTTTTTTGCCGGCGCGAGGTTCCGGACATCCGGCCATTCGTCCGGCTCGAGGATCGCCAGATCGACCGCTGCAAGTTCGCCCGGCGGAATCGCCGGGCCGAAATAGCAGACCCAGCCGCCGGGATCAAACGGCGGCGGCGTTGTCGCCGGTCCCGAACAGGCGCAGAGAAGCGCGAGCGCCAGACCGATGAACCGTGCCGAAAACGCGCGCCGCATGCGATTTCGCGAAGTGGGTGGGCCGATCAGCCGGCCCTGGCGGTCAACCGGACGGAAGCGACAAGCTCTTTGAGCCCGTCGGCCAGCGAGAACGCGGGCGCGTATCCAAGAATCCGGCGGGCTTTCGAATGGCCGCCGTTCGAAACAAGCGCCCCGGCGATGTGCGAGCCGATGAATCCGCAGCCGCCGGTGATCGCGTAGACGCTCATGCGGGATCAGGTCTCCCGGGGCGGCAGTTTTTTCCGCGGTCGTCCATGCGATCGTTCTCCAACTGCGACAGTTTCTGCAACCGGTGGAACACGGCGTAATCCGCCGCGCTGCGCTCCACTCCCTTCTCGGACGACGCCGCGACATCGCTGATCGCGGTGAGCCATTCGACGCAAAGGTCACATATCCCGTCCGTCACGGGCTTTGCTCCCTTCAGAAGGGGATACAGCACTTCGTCCAGCGCCGCGCCGAGGTCTGCGAGGGTCTGGAACCCGTACATGCTGGCGGCGCCTTTCATCGAATGCGCGGCGCGGAAAATCTCGTTGACGGGGCTGAGATTGGCCTTGTTTTCCTGCATGTCCGCGACCAGGGACCTGAGTTGTGCAACCTTATCCGGCAGATCGGACGCGTAGATGATCCGGAGCCTCCGCACTTCATCATCGATGGCCGAATCGAACTGCCCGGGCACCGGCAGGTCGGTGCTCATGCGACGTGATGGAGCCTCGACAGGGCGGACTCCAAGTTCGCGGCCATGGACAAATAATGATAGGAAATTTCATTTTCTGCCGCCACCTCCATGATGCGAATATAGCGTGAAACGGAGCGGGATGCAACGATTTTGACGATCTGGCGCGGGATGCGGACGGAATCGGGTTGAACTGGATGTGAAAACGCCGGCGGACCAGGCCGTGCATTCTTAGATTGCCCCCTTTTTTCAGGGACTCCGGGTCATCCCAACAAAACAATTCCTGTCACGAAACCATCCGGCGCTGAACAGTCCCGCGTCGATGGACCCTTCGGTCCCGCATCATCAGGTTTCTGATATTGAACAAAATACGCGCTTTCTTTCGAAGGAGTGCGATTCGGAAAGGGTTTTGCACGAACAACTCGCAAAGAATGCAAACTACTTAAAACAACCAAATCAACGAATGTGCGTGAATGGGGGTTGAGGGTGACACAAGGGGAAGAACAGGAAAGATCGTTTATCGGAACGAAGGAGGCGGCCAAACTGTTGAGCGTTGCGCCAACGACGGTCCAGCGCTGGATCGACTCCGGTATCCTGCGGTCATACCGCACACCCGGCGGCCATCGACGCGTGCGGCGCAACGATATGGCCGAATTTGGCAAGGAACACAAATATCCTCTCCCGCCCGGACTTGGTGAGTCAAGCGGCGCGCGTGTGCTCGTGGTCGACGACTCCTCGTCCACGCTGAAAATGCTCAAACGAAAAATTCTTGAGAAATTCCCCGACGTCGCCGTGGAAACCGCCACGAACGGCATCGAAGCCCTTCTCAAAATCGGCCATGCCAAACCGGACGTGATGATCCTCGACATCATCCTGCCCGAGATGGACGGCGTGGAGGTCATCCGCCGCATCAAAAAGACGCGGTCCTACGACGACATCAAAATCCTCGCCATCACCGCCTACGGCAAAAAAATCGGAGACCGCGCCATGGCGGCGGGCGCCACCGCGTTTTTCGCAAAAAATGATCTCGCCCGGATGTTCGACGCGCTGGCAACCCTGCTGGCCGCAGGCGCAAGGGGCGCAAAAACAGAGTGATCCATGGGCCGCGGGCCCACAAAAAGGGAGGTGTTGTCATGTTCAAGCGTTTCCTGATCTGCATGCTGGGCGTACTCACGATGGGATCGTTTCTGCCGGGCGTATGTTGGGCCGGCCTGACCTACGAAGGCTCGACCACGATCGGCGAGAACATCATGCCGGACGCGGTCAAGGCCTTCGAGTCCAAGACCGAAATCAAGTTCGACAAGGTCGGCGGGCTGGGTTCCGGCAAGGGCTTCAAGGCCGTCATGGCCGGCGAGGTCGATCTCGCCGGCGTGTCGCGCCCGCTCGATGCGGACGAGAAGAAACTGAAACCCTACTACCAGACGATCGGCTACGACGCCGTCGCCATTTACGTGAACGAGAAGAATGCGGTCAAGGGCCTGACCAAGGAACATCTCAAGGGCATTTTCACGGGGAAAATCAAGAACTGGAAGGAAGTCGGCGGCAAGCCCGCGGAGATCGTGGTCATCACCGAGATCAAGGCGGGCGGCCGGGCGACGATCAAGGAGTTTAAGGATCATGCCCGCTAAGATAATTTTTCGCATCTGTTCAAATCCTATGAAATCGAATAAGATAGGTTCCCAACGAGGGGTAGAGAGCGGTGGGGAGGA
>Ga0156236_135_pt1 | contig 42231 bp, 39 predicted proteins | sample RifCSPlowO2_12_FD_107883 | JGI IMG/M metagenome (GOLD analysis project Ga0156236, IMG submission 107883) | Candidatus Lindowbacteria bacterium RIFCSPLOWO2_12_FULL_62_27
AATATGCTCAATCCTTTTATCTGATTGTAAATTTCGATGCCCCACGTGACGAATCCGCGTGAAGCATCCGAATTTTCTCGACCAAACGTCAGACTCGGGAAATATAGAATTTTATCTGCCCTGTCTGAAAAAAAATTTCTTTTTTGTAAAAACCTTTCCGGGCGCGCTTCAGAATCGGCAAACACGGGTGGCGGCCCGTCCGAGATTTCAGAATCGGGAATAATGGTTTTATATCGGGGTATCCTCAGGTTTTTAATCATATCTTTCTATCGAACCTCCGGTCATGTCAGCTAACGACCATGGGTTCCCGCACCCGCGACCCCCGATGACAAGTCGCGGGTGAGGGCGGCGAATGCCGCCCGCCGGGAACCCAAAGTTAGACGACGTCCGATCCCCCCGCTCCATTTCTGATTTTATCTGAAGTTTAATAGCCATGTTTTTACCTGCCAGTCCTATGATTTTAAATATATGTTTCTCTCAATCCTATAGACTCCAGATCAACCGCTCACGTTTCATCGAAACGGCAGGAGATGACGATCAGGGTAAATATGAATTTTATCTCCTATGTCAGAAAAAAATTTCTTTTTGTAAAAATCTTCGGGCCGCGCGTCGAAAGCTCCTGTGAACTCGGCAGCCGCTCCGAAACCATCATCTCGCCACCCCCTGGTCGGAAAATCTGAATTTTACTCAAAAAATCTATTTTTATTTTCATAAACTCAAAAACTCAAAATCTCCAGGGGGGTGCGGGGGGATCGGATGTCGTCTAACGACCAGCCGTTCCCGCACCCGCGCCCCCAGATGATCAGGCGCGGGTGAGGGCGGCGAATGCCGCCCGCCGTTTAGACACACCTTGCGCTTGCCTACATCGTCGCGTGTGATCCACGTGCTCAAATCCATGAGTGATTGATATTTGCTGTTGACTATGACGGGCTGCGTCCCACCCTCGTTTGGAGGAGCATCTTTTGCTCCTATAACTAGAAAATCAATGAGACGTTGAAACAATTCAGATAACGCTTTGGCATCGCTCGGGTCGGCGTTTTGTACGAGCTCAGCAAGACGCGCCGCGACCACCGATGCATCGATCTCATTTTGCTGATGATTTTCCAGTAACTTGATATCGCGTTCAATACCTTTCAACCGCTCTTCGATATTCTTTATCCTCTGTCTAATCTCCTCCCGGGAGAGATCCGAGAGTGGTGTCAAAGGCAGTTTATCCGTCGTCACGGGTACGAGTTCATCGTGTGCAGCCTTAAGAAGCTTCTTAACGCCATCTCGCTCCGCTTTCGCACCTTCCAGTCTCTCCGCATTGATGCTTGCGGCTAGGTTGCGACGGACTTCGGCAAGCAGTGATAGGAAACGCTCTGGTACTGAAAAGACTCTCAAGAACCCCAGCAACAATTCGAGAATGGGTCGCGCAGGGAGGGTATTGTTGCATTCCCTCCGCCGATCTGGATCACGGTGTCTAAATGTCCCGTGCTTGCTTTTGTTTCTATGCAGTTGCAGTGCATTACCACACTCGCCGCACCGAACCTTGATCCCCCTCAGAGGAGATGGCGGGCGAGTGCGTGGCTGGCGCGCGCCAGAGCGGTCTGCGCCACGCTGGCGGCGCACACGACATGCTTCTGCGGTTTCTTCATCGATAAGGGCAGTGTGGGCATTACGGCAGATAATCATTATCTCCTTCTTGCGGTATCCAGTGGCGATGTGGCCGCAGGAGGTTGCGAGCGCTGTCTCAGTCGTCCAGTCCTTCATGCGATGCTGCTTAATATGAATCCCACGATCATGGAAGTTTCCCGCAATGCTACTGATCAACTCGCTGTGGGCGTATCTATAATAGAACTCTGCTTTTATCGGCGCTGTGACTGGGTTTGGCTCAAGGTGTTTCGTTTCCTTGCTCTTGTTGAAACCGTAAGGTGCAGCGCCGTTCGTCCACTTCCCCATGTCCCTTTCGCTACGCTTACCCCGTTGAATGTCTTCACCCCGTTCGTCGTTCTCTATTTCCGCCTCTGAGAATTTCTCCTTCAGCAGTTTTCGGTCATCAATTGTGTTAAGAAATATCTTGCGTGGTGTGGCGATAAATGCAATTTTTTCTTTCTTGAGAAGGTAAACGATTGTTTCGCCTTCCAGCCCATTGCGCGCCAATCGATTTGGTTTCCACGTCCACAGCCCGACGGGGCTTTTGCTGAGTTTTATTTCCTCGACCATCGCATTGAATTCGTCCCGCTCATAGGGCTCTTTCGCGCGTTTTTCGTCCCTGAAAAACTTGTCGATTTTTTTGCTGTGCCGCTCCGACAAATCACACAACTCTTTTTCCTGCGCTGGAATACTGCTGACTTGTCTGTCTTCTTGCGTTTTCGATTTTCGGAGGTATCCGAGGTTTAGTTCCACATAGGGCAAATCTTGCATCAGCGCCGCCCCCGTTCCGAAGGAAATAGCACGTCGGCAATCAGCGCCGCCGGAACTTCCGGCGACGACGGTGCCGCCGGCTTCGCATTTTTGAATGCGGGGCACGAGCGGAGCAGATGGTAGTGGTCAGCTACGCTAATTTCGCGCCGCAGCTCGGCGCGCTCCGCTGGCGTCAGGTAGTCCATGAATCGTTGTGCGCTCACTTGGGACTCGTGATATTTCTTATCCCATTTCTCCCAATTAATGACCACTGCATCCTCCCTCGCCCAACGGCGTTTGAATTCTTCCGCCGAGCCTCATCACAATATTGCGGATCGAAATGCGCGTGCGCAAGTTTTGCAGCGAATTGATGCGTAATATATACGACCATATCCGGTAACATAATGAGCAGAAAAAACAGAATGCAATACTCTGCAATACTCTGCAACAAGAGGCATATTTTGCCACATCGGACCCCCAAAAATTCATGCCAATATTCTAACAATGTAGGGATTACGCGAGTATCAGGGCTCTTTCATCATCTCGAACTGGCATGGTAGCCCAACATTACACTACAAGATAGATGGTCCATGAATGCCAATCCTAACCAGACACCATATAACCTCCGCATTTTAGATGCCGGTAGCCTCCGACGGGAACGCCCAAATAGGATTGCCATGGAGGACCCGACCTATGCCGCCAGTTTGGAAGAAACGGGATACGCCCTCCAAGTGAACATTCTCGCTGAACCGGCCCGTCTATTCTATAGGAGAGAGGCACGGATTTTACCAATAACCGCAAAGCCGCCCGGTCCCGACATCGGCTGGCCGTCTGCGGCGTCTTGTTTTGCCCATATGTCTCTGTTTTTTTCCTCTCTTTGCGCACAGCTTGCCCCTTTGGTTATGTTGCCGGGAGTGTCATTCGACCTCAAATTCTAGATTTTATGTTGGCAAATCAGCATAATACGCGTCCCGGTAGCCGATCCTGCTCGTAGTGCCTGACCAACTCCATTTTCAGCGGCCCCACGACATTGGAGCCGTCGCTACCTTTGCAGATCGCGCTGAATGCCGCGAGACTCATGAAGTCCGACGGTTTGAAGCTGGAATCCTCTGACAACTTGCATGTCCTGGATGCTTCGGCCGCCGAATACGGGCACTCCAATCTGGTCCAGATTTTGTTCTGAAGGCACGACAAAATGTTGAAGACGACGTCGGGCCGAAGTTTCTGCAATAAAGAAGTGTAGTCCTGAAACGCCACGATATTGATGCACTTCGACTCCCGGGCTCTGTCATAAAACGTGTTATCCGATTTCATGCTACCCATCCCTCCGCCCGACACAAAACTTTGATACTCATCACAGACGAAGAACGTCGGCCGGCGGCGATTGAGAACGCCTTGAACGCCGGCACAGGCATTCTGGCGCTTGAGCCACTCCTCACAGGTGGCTTGGATACGATTCCAACACTCATCCCGCTCCTGATACCCAGCACCTGAGAGAATGCCATTCGCGTCTTGCTCAGACAATTTTGTGAAGCGCTCCAGAACTACGAGTTTTGCATCGTTTACAATTATTTCCAGCACGGCCTTCCGCCGAACACTTTTTTGGCTCTCGAACGATTTTCGTATCTTCATGGCATTGTCGATCAGCGCCATCTTTTCAGTGATTTCATTTTGGCTCAGGCGCGGCGCCCCCGCCCGTGTGGCATTCAACGCCCTATACTGGCCTTCGAGATTCTTTGTATCCGTCTGTGCCAGCGTCAGCTCTTGATAGAGTCGAAGGATTCGGCCTTCGTTTTCTGTGGATACCCGGCGCAACACTGTGTCAAAATACGCCAGCTTCAGGAGGGTCGCAACCGAAGCGGATGGATTCCCGAATTCGGATGGAGGCATCATCAGATATACAATTTGCCCCTTGTTGATGGCGTCCTCAAAGCCGGCGAACGAAACATCCTTCTGCGCAGGGCAGAAAGTTTTTCGAAACTCTTTCATAGACACGAAGAGGTTGGCGAATTGTGTCATCTCCCCAACAATGTTCCCTTTCATTTTTTGCTCCATCCCGACCCACTGGGTGTACCAGAGATCCACGCCCTCCGCGTCCTCGTCGGAAACCGTTCCGGCCTCCAACTTTTTATCCAGATCCGTCATCTCCGCCGCCAAGGCTTCAGCATCCGTTGCGAATTTGAAAATATCTACCATCGTGAAATAACCCCTCGTCAGCCGACATAGTTCAACCATCCCGCGGACGGCATCCTCCGCGCTCTTGATCCAGAAAGCATCCCTGGGATCCATCCCACCGGAAAGACTGACCGTTGCCTCTGTAATGCGGGAGGCAATAAAGTCCGCTTTTCCGTTCTCGTAGAGAGGATTGTAGGTGTACTGACCGCCGGGCCGTAGAATGACCAAATCATTCTCCCGTCCGTATCGCTTACAGTAAATCTGAACCTGTTTGATGAAGTTTCCCTTGACCTCCAGAATCAGCCCACCGGGACGACTCGGATGACCGATGAGCTGATGCATGAGCGGGAACATCACCCCCGCAGTCTTTCCGGTCCCGGGACTCCCAATTGTACAGAACCCTTGATAGCACCCGGGTTCAGGGATGGACACCCAGTCGCCGTTTTTATCGAGTCCGACCTCCAATCGCAACGGCGCCGAATAGTCTTCTGCCGGCGGATCCTCCTCGTCGTCGGGATCGTCGTCCACCTTCTGCGGCTCAACCGGCTCCGCCTCAACTGCCAAAATGTCGGTGGTGTCTTGTCCCGCTGATTTTGCCCCGCTCTGGAGTTTCATGTCTGTTCCTGAACCCGCCACGGCGTTGGTGGCCTGTACCCTGTCCGAACTATTTGAACCTGGAGACTCGGTACGCTTATTGTTCTTCATGAGCCCTGTTTCGGTTCGAGGACGACCGCCCGCGCTCTCGAAAAAATAATCGCCGATGGATTTGCACTTCTTGACGTCCTCCGGTTCGGGTGGTTCCACCTCGCGTGGCCGCACGATCATGATCTCGCGCCTGAACTCAACGTCATACCCCGGGCCGCAAATTTCAGACAGGATCTTCTGAATCACGTCGTAGTCGATTTCTTTTTTCTTGGAGCGCAACCGTTCCATGGGTTTCCTCCCGCCGCGTATTCGATTTCTAATGGGAATACGATCACGGAAGGAGTGGACGTGACGGAATTCGAAATTTAACCGGAACATGGGCAAACCATTTCTATACCGCATTCCCATGGACCCGTGGATACCCCGGAACGATATTACGGCGCTGCTTGGGAAACCTCCTCGGCCACAAGCTCTCTGAATACTCGGACGCGCTCGCTGTAATGGCGCCGCCGTGCGAACGACTCAGCAGGGCTGTAATGACCATTCAGGTAGTCCTGATAGAGTCGCAGCAGTGCTGGATCGTCGGGACTCTCGTTGGCCATCCGCGGCGTCGCGAATGAAAACGGCCGCTGTGTCATCGAATAGAATCCAGGCATCCGGTTGAGGACTTCGCTCCTTGTGCGATCGGATAACACCTGTTCCAGCGTTTGCCGGAGTACTCGCGGGGCCGCATGCGCCTCCACGGTCTCCTGCACAACGGCCAGACGAGTTTCCATGCTCAGAAGCTGATCTTTCGCCAGGGAGATGAATTCGTCGATCTTCTCCGTCGGCAAATAACCGATGCTTCCGATCTCTTCCTCGGCGAGGAAATTGTTGACGGCCTCCCTGAAATCCGGGTTATTCTGAAATTGGGCTGCTGTGGACTTTGTGAATCGTTCCATTCTCTTCCGCAGATTCTCCGCAGAATAGAACAGTCGCATACGGTCAAGGCCGTTATCCGTAGCCCCTTCAAAGATCGTGTTCAACCGCCTTGCGATATCCTCGTAGGTCATCCGTCCAAAAAATCTCAAAATCCACAGAAAGGTCACGTCAGCCGGGGACAAATCAAAAAGCGCGTTCATAGCCGTGCGCAGCGCATCCGATGCGTTGATTTTTCTATTCAGGATGTCGTCAGACCTATCAGACGACAGCGGAAATACGATCCGGGCACGTCCGACGTCCTGAGAATCAGACTTGGGGGGCAGACCCGTCGCTGGCTTCTTTGAACTGGACTTGCGTCCGCTCTTGCACCGGAGCCCGAGTTGCTGGCGGAACGCATCGTGGACGGAGTTCCGCAACACTTTACGAAGGTATGGCACGAAGGGCCGGCGCCGGTCCCATTTCCTCAATGCGTTCAAAAAGGCGCGGTTGATATCCGAACCGCTGTCATGAAGTTCGAGAACTAGTTTCCCACCGACGGCACCAGGAGACATGCTTCCATCGACATAACGAAACAGGCTCATTTCATACAGCACTTTGAGAGCAGAATCATACTCCGATCGAAGCGATTCCGGGTCCGTTCCATTTGATGACGGTGACTGTAGCTTGTCATGGAGCCGTGAAACCTGAAGCGCCGCTTCGTCGATGTGGCTTCGCGTGACCGACTTGACGTTTCTAATCAACAGGGCATTATTGGACATGATCCAGTCTCCTCCTCAACTATTTTGAGCCATGGTTTTTGGACAAGTCGGGAGGCTTGTCCATGACACGCCGAAACGATTCCTCGGACATATCGAGAAGAAAACCCCACTTCCTGATCAGCGATGGCGTATTCTTCTCGGCCATTACCTTTTCAGCACGATTTTCGGTTGGAAGATAATGCTTTGGTTGAGTCCGACGTCGATCCCGGAACTCCTTGGCCCTCGCCCTGAGATTCGGTTGGCCGAAGAGTTTTCCGGCCACATCCAGCAACATTCCCAAACTGTGCCGAACGTCGTGGCGGTTTGCTTCAGAGCGCAGAAGAGTCCAGTCCAATCTGGCCGATACCTGCGCAAGGAAGCACGGCAGGACACGCAGTACCGTGGCTTCTCTGTGGGACAAGATGACGGCACTTGCAATAGTGGCCTCCAGAGGCATCAGCTTGCCTGCCGTCATATTTCCGGCTCGGCGGATAGGGGCGCCATATTCAGCCAATGCAGCCACAACGGCATCCCTGTCTTTCACCTGCATTCGGGACTCGCGCCGGAATGAACATTTTCTCAGGAGATCGGCCAAGCATCGCATGACAGGCTGATCCCAGGCTGCTTCGTGATGTCCCGCGGCCGCATGACGGCGGCGATGGACAAACCCCATTCTGACCAGCCGCTCCAACTCACGCGCCACCGGGAAATAGGCCAACCCAACGCGCTTGGCCAGTGCCCTGGCGCTGCCTGAAAACTTGTGAAGGAGCAATTCGTTGAGGACGACCGCTCTGACCCGACTGCCCAACAGTTCCGCCGCGACGCTCATATTATCCATATTTTAGATAATACTATTTTATGCCGAATTTGTCAACAAGAATAATACATTTCCCTGCCCACCCCTATTTAATGGCCGGCGCCCCTCCAACCGCGTTTGTCGATTTTGCGGACATCGGGGACGTCCTTGATCGACATCAGATACTTGCAGAGTCGGCGCAGTTCGTCGTCCACCTCCGACCCATCGAACGGCTTCACGTATATCGCGTTGCCATAATTCCTCGATACGTTGGCCATCGTGTCCTCAACGATCAGGATCTTCTCCAACGGGTGTCCCGGTTGTTTGACTTTCCTCAAATTCTTGACGGCGACTTCCTCCATGGTCTCCGGATCCATCTGCATCCTGCAACGGCTCCGGCTCCAGACGAATTTCAGATTCTCCAGCGCCGGAAAAATCCTGGCCACAATGACATTCACATAATCCTCACTGCCGGCCGACCAGACCGCCATGTCGAAGTGCTCCCCGAGCACCCGGATCATTTCTTCGGCGAACGGCCGCTGATAGACATGATACGTCTCGAACATAAAATCGGCGGGGCGGTCGAGCTGCGACAGCGATGTATGGATCAACGTCTCGTCGAGGTCGAATATCAGGAGTTTGTCACACGGCATCGTCATGGCCTTTTTTGAGAATCCTTCGAATCGATACTCGGCCGCTCATCGTCGAGGAATATTTCTATGGTCTGAATTATCGAGTCCCTTTCCTGAGCACCTGTTTGGTCACGCATGGCATTTGCGGCGCTTTCAAAGATCCAAGACGATCGGACTGTTGGCGAGATCGTACTCCACGCTCAGAACCGATGCGTTCACGAAGATCGTCGACATGCCATCGCGTCTGTGAACTCCGTAGCCCTCATGTATGTGGCCAAACACATGCAACCGCGGTTTGACGCGACGCACGGCTTCCAGGAGATCCGCACACCCCGTATTCTCTCCCCGATCAGTCAGATCGCCGATCCCGCGCGGGGGGCCGTGGGTAATGAGTATATCCGTGTCCGCAGAAATCAAGTTCCACTTTTTCCGGAGTGGCTCTCCCCTGTTTAAGTTGAAGGCCCAGTCATTGAACCACGGTGACCACGGAGTCCCGTAGATCTTCAGCCCGCCGATGACGGCCGCTTCGTCCTGCAGGTACACGATTCCCCGCACCATCTGCCGGGCCTGATCGTTGTTCAGCTCAAAGAGCCAGTCATGGTTGCCGGCCACGAGAATCTTGTGCCGATGGGGAAGCTTACGGAACCAAGCCAGAAAATCCTCGACCTGCGATGTCGTTCCGGAACCGGACATGTCTCCGGCATGGATAATCATGTCGCCGTCCGGAATTTTGACGTTCCAGTGTTGGTTGTGGGTGTCTGCGATCAGAACTATTTTCATGCTCATGATATTCCAATACGTGGAGGCGGCGTGGAGTGTGACAGGTTCCGGCTATTTTGGATCAAAAAAACCTAGTCTGCCGCTTCCGCGGATTCCACGGGTCGAATTCCAGCGGCGCCGTCGAGATGGGGTTCAGGCCCATGTCCAAAAAAGTCTGGTCGGTGATCTCCTCACCGGCCCGGAACTTCCGCATGATCTTCGCCATTTTCTCGTTGTAATCATGCGGGAACTTGTGGCGGATAGTTGCGAGGGGGCTGCAGACGCCGGGATCCGGCTCGTATTTCTGCGGAACGTCAATGATACAGCACGCGTCGGCACCGGATGAGATTATCCCGAGGCAGACGATTCTCGTCCGTCCGATCCGCCCCTCAAATCGCCGATGATTGTGCCCGCAAAAATGGTAGGTAGGCCGGACGGCATCCACTATCTCGCGAATGGGATCCTTGCCGTACGAAAGTATCTGCGGGGCACCTACCCGCCACAGGGATGCCAGGCGCTTGGCTTCTTCCTCGGAGACCAGTCCTGCTGGCCATTCATGGCTAAGAAAAATATCAACCTGTCGGTTCCGGCACGCCTTGATCAGGCTCTGCACTTCATCGCGCCGAAAATGAGAATTCTCCCTTGATGCCCGCCAGCCAGTCGCGTCTCCGCGCCGCCGGCGGCGAGCGCTCGGCTCATCATAATCAGCTTCGGAAAAATTTCCCGAGAGACCGGCCACCGTAATGCCGTTATAAAGGGTGATGACACCCCACCGGCCGAGAAACTGTAAATTCGGGATGAGATACGGATACAATTTTCTCCCTGGATCATGATCCTCGAGTTGTCCGAACACATCATGATTGCCTCCGACGAAAATCGTTGGCGTGGGAATTTCCTTCTCTCCGCTCCAGTAAGCCGGAAAACTTTTCACGCGGCGATATTTCGCCGGCGCCTGGAGTTGCAGCAAATCCTCCTCATCACGGACGGGTTCCAGATCGCCAACCTGCAGACAAAGGTCGGGCTGGTGGGCTTCCATCAGCTGAACCATCGCGTCGAAATCTCCGTGCACGTCGCCGATCGCCAGGATTTTCATTGTCCTGCCTTCCCTCCACCAGCTGCTGTCCCCAAGCCATCCACGATCATTTTCGCGATCAATCTCGACGTCCGGCGGCACTCTTGCGCAGCGGGATCGATGTCGCAGATGTCAACCGGTGTAACCGAGGAGCCGAGTAAGAGTCGATGCAGGACGTCGTTGCAAACGCGGCACTGATCTGCCAGCTTCTCCATCGACTTGGACAAGCCCTGCTCCGCCGTCAGGGCATCGATTTTTTTCAGGATTGAGCCCAGCGCGCTCACGTTGGCATGCTTGTAGAGTGCAGTCCGGCCGTCATGAAGAGCAAAATGAATATTCCGGTAGGCATCCGCGTAGTAGGAATGGTCGGAGAGGTACAGAGACTGGGCAGCGTGGTCGGCCAGTTCTTTTGCGTCAATCAACTCTTTCAGTATCCGAGCGATAATTCCGGCGTCGTCGTTGGACATGGGAGCCACCTCCAAAATGATTACGGAAGTAGCATGGCCGTACGTGACCGGTGTTTGAAGATGTCACGGGTCTCACCCCTCTGCACGTATACGGTTGCAGGAGGTGGCACCGATGAAACTTTTTCTCAGCGATATCGTACGTGCGCGTTCCTACGCACGACGGCGCTTGGCGGGCTCACGCAAGCGCCTCGGCTCCGACCATGAGAAATTTATATGGGTACTTGCTTGGGCGGACCTGGCGCCGCGCGCGACGGGGGAGAGCCGGCGAATCGTGATCGAACAGATGAGAGCCGTGCTGCGGAGCGTCGTCGCCGCGGAGACCCGACAAGTCGACGGGAAAACCAAGTGACGATTCTGGACAAGGCGTTCGCGGTTGTGAAGGTCACGGAAAACGACGTGACGGTGGAGAGCGACAAGCTCATTTCAAAACAGTGGGACCGGTCGTACATCACGCTGAACGTGGATTTTGCGATTCTGTATAAGGATGCGCGGGTGGTGGTGCAGATTTAGGTCACCTCGTCTACTTCGCCCCTCGTCATATACACGATTGCGCCGCGCGCGGCGCCCAGCGCGGCAAGATAATCCTTCATCTTCGGACGTGGACGGTTTCGTCCTTTCGATCGAAGATGATGCCGGCGCCATTGTGCGACTCCGACATCGCGTTGATAGGGATGACGACCGGCCATTCGAGGCCCTTGGCGCTGTGAAAGGTGATGATCTGCACCGCGTCGGTTTCGGAGTCGATCCGGCCTTCCTCCTGCCTTTCCCCCTCTGCCCAGCGCTCCATCATGGCGCGCGCGAACGCCCGCATCCCGCGGACGGCGTAAGGACGCGCCATCTCGAGGAAGATGTCCACATTGACATCCTGATGGACAAGTCCATTCCTTCGGGCGCCGGCGGTTCGATTAAAATACCTCAGACATCCAAACGGATCGATTTTATCATCATCAGAAAGGACAGGAGCAGGAACGACACGGCGGTGATTGTCGAACTGAAACAGTGGACGGATGTTGAAGCGACGGATTGCCGGGGTGACAACGTTTATCGGAGGCGGACGGCGGGAGTGTGAGCATCCGTCCTATCAGACATGGACGTACGCCGCGCTTCCTCAGGACTACAACGAGACGGTTCAGCTCGAACAGATCGATATCGGCCAGCACAACCGAAAAACGCAGGCGATGTGTGTCTGTTCTGGAACAGACACGCATCGCCTACGAGAAACATTGCTTATCGCTCGATTTCGGTCTATATTCACGTCAAGGAATGGCCAAGCTCGAAAAGCAATTTTGGGAAAGTATTTCATGCTTCCTTCGGCAGCGAAATATCACTCCACGACGCGGAGACATACTCGATTTGTATTCTGCGGCCTGTCCACCTGTAGAGGACAATAGAGGATGTAAGGGGGAGTTTCTATGACATGGAACGGTGGGCGCGAAATCTCCGTGGCGGAAGTGCAGGAGCTGGCCTCGCAGTTGGGCATTCCGCACTTCCAGCGAGGGCTGGTCTGGGGACCTGACTCCATCTCCGCACTTCTTGAGTCCCTGTTCTACCAAACCCCATGCGGGAGCTTTGTGTTCTGGAAGACCGCGGAGAAGACCGCAAACGGGACACATCTCCTCGGCAACGAGACGAAGGACATCTCTTACTTCGTCGTGGATGGGCAACAGAGAATTCGCAGCCTCTACAGCGTGGAACAGAACGAGGCGGTTTGGGAATCAGAAAGCGCCGATGATGCCAGCGAACCCGAGCAGTCCGACAGCCCAAAAGCGGCAAAGGTGTGGTGCATTAACCTGACCCGCGTCAAAGGATTCAGAGATATTCTGCGACCTCACGGCAAGGAGTACTCTATGTTCCTCTTTGCCGTGGACCCTACCAAGGCGGACAAACGATCACCAATTCGTACGAACATCCTACCACTCCATCAGATCGAGCACCACTCGAGCTGGGATGACCTCAAGTACTACCACGCGTGTATGTCGTGGAAGACCGATCGCTCGGTGGCCGATGCCGAATTGGCCAAGCAATACCTAGCCTTGCGGGAGCGCGTCCTCGGCATGAAGCAGGAGAGTTTCTTCGTCTCGACCATCGAGACGAATCACGTCGCCGACGTGGTCGCTCTCTACAACCGCATCAACTCGGGTGGTAAGCGCGTTGAGACGGAAGAGCGGGCATTCGCTAAGCTTGTCGCGCTCCAGCCATCCACTTGGCCGAGTCTGGCGGAGACGTTCGCCGCTGTTCATCAACCGGACGAGTCGTCGAAGGCTGTCAGGACAGTCCACAGGGACGACGTCCTTAAACGGGGGCGGGAACGCAGCTTCGGTTTCAAATTGTTCATCCGCGTCTTCCTGCAAGTGTGCCATCACCACTTCGGGTACTCGCTCGGCAAGAGCACATTCTCCTTCGACATTGCCAAGAAGGAGAGCTTTCTCCATCGGCTTCGAGACCTGACTGATGCGCAAGCGAAGTCGCTCTGGGACGAGACGCAGGAGGTGCTGACACTTGTGAGCAACCTGCTCCGGTCCCCGCTTTGCTGCGACGACTTCCGGTTCCTACCCGACACCCAAAATCTGATGCTGGTCTTCCAGCTACTCATTTCTTACCCCAGGCTGCGCGAGACGAAGTTTCACCCGATCATGGCCACGTTGATCCTGAGGCTCTTTCTCGCACAGATCAACGGGAAGACACTCGCCCATGCCGTGGCAGACGCGGCCGACCCGGACAAGAACGCGTTCGATGTCATCCCTCCGCTCATTGAGGTTGCAGACAGGCAAATCGGCAAGGAACTAGCGCGTGGACTCGAAGGCGCTTCTTCGATTCAGGATCGCTACGTTCTGCTGCTCTACTGGCTGGTGCGTCGCAACGGCGCCCGCGACTTCTCGTACCTCAACGTCCCTGAGTCACGGTGCCCGACACACTCGGAAGTCCCCATTGACGCCAAGGCCAAACCCGAGAAGCAGCACATGGTACCCTTCTCTCGATTGGTCAAGGCGTTGAACGACAAGGACGCTCAGCGAGGCGGTACCCACCCATTCAACAATATTGGAAACTTGACCTACATTTCCAGGGAGATGAACAGCTTCGAGACGGGCCTTGGCGACATCATGGCACCGCTCTTGAAAGAGCCGATCGCGAATCGAAGGGCCCACCTGCTCTGGGAAGACGGCGCAGACTCGGTCAGCGCTGCGGCGTACCGGGAGTTGTTGTCCACGCTGGCCGACTCAGACACGCCGGCTAACGAGGGCAAGGTCTACCGAGCCTTCAACCGATTCTGTGAAGACCGCAGAGCACGGATTGGCGAAGCGTTCCGCAACTGGCTGGACGACATGGACCGCTCTGCTTGTGAGACCTTGGGACTCAAGTCGCTCGCACAGTTGTCGGGATTGGCGAAGGCGAAAGACCGCGTCGAGCCTCAGCGACCCAAGTTCGTGGATACGATGAGGCTTCCGACGAGTCACATCATCCGCGGCCTTGATTTGGACAACGACGTGGAATCTGTCCTGATTCGATTGGGGAGCCGGGGCCGGAAGGGATTTCAGTTCAAATCGGGCGTACTCAGGATTCTACTCACCAAAGGAAGCGCGGTTTGCCTTCATGCTTCTACTGACCGCCTCGTGCTGACTATGGACAACCGCATGGCCCCGGAGCATCGCGCTTTCATCTCAAACTTTCTCGGGTGCGTCTCGCCGGATTCGCCTCTGGTTGGCGAAGGACGCGTGCAGCTGGAAGCGATCGAAAAACTGCCCGCCCTGGCCGATGTGTTGGTGGAGATGGAGGAGAAGATCTGCGCCGGCATCGACGCCAGGAAGGGCGGAAAAATAAAGCGGTCGAGAGAATCGGGGAGCCAGAATCGGAAGTGGACTGAGGACGAGTTCCTTGCGTCGGTCGATGCAAAGGATGGCACGGGAAAGTCCACCCGGAAGCTCGTGGAGGACCTATTGAAGTTCGGTCGCTCCTTTGAGACCGGATCGGACCCGTTCCGTTCGAGATCAAAAGAGGGAAGTGCCATCTTCGGGATTGGCGAGATCGGCCTGTTTACGCTCTACCCCGAGGATCTGTACATTCGAGTCCTCAGAAATATCAAAAAGCCCGGGGCTCCTTCCTCGGAGGCGGAATGGGATGTGGTGATTCAGAACCTCAACTCCTGCGGACTCGGTACTTTCGGAAGACGCGATCTGGGCCACGCGCGCATCGTCGAAAAGAGATTAAAGGGAATAACCGAAGATGACGTGGTCCGGTTCAAGTCGTTTGTCTCGTGGTTTGCAGATTCAGTGAAGAGCCGTACCGCCGGGTTGTAAACGGAGGCGATAACTCAGTCCAGCTACGCGACAAGTAGCATACGACGTTGGGGAAGGCGATCTTGAAGCCAATGGTATGGATTTGCTTTTCCAGCTTGGCCGCTCCATAAAGGCCGAGAAAGTCAGTAGTCGGGCTCGCCACATCCGGATTACATGCTGACGATCTCGCCGGTGGCCGTGTACAGCAAACCCGCGCGAATGGATCGGGGTGTGAAAATCCTGGAGTCGTTCAGGATGCCGACGTATGCGCGGAGTTGTTCGACGTACATGGGCGAAGGCTTGGCTGATTTGCCCTGGGGAGGCGTATCTGTTTTGAAGTCGAGAACCCAGATTTCAGAAGGGCCGATGCACAACAAGTCGATGTAGCCGATGTCCAGATGGCCCGCGGCGCTTGGGGCGGATACCGGGAATTCCGCTATTTTGTCGCCGGGTATTTTTGAGAGCTCTGACCATGTGCGTTCGACATCGGCTACAGCCTCGGGGAGATGTTCGGTGAGACCGCATTCCTGAGCGCATTGAAACACGATTTCCTGAACTGGACGGGAAGCACCCGACACCAGCATCTGGAGGGCGCGGTGGACGGCTATGCCGAACGTCGCCCCGTAACGCCCCGCGGATTTGGCTTTCCGCAACTCTTCCGCCAAATCCATGTCGGTTTCGACCCTGCGGCGTGCGAGAGATGTGATAGCACGTGGAGCAGCCTCCGGCCTGAGCGCTGTCGCCAGACCGGCCGCCCACTTCTTTTCGCACATTTCGGTTGAAACCTCAGGCGACGGACGAAACTTCGGTTGCTCCTTCGCGGATTTTGCCCACTTTGGCAAGCGGCCGATGATGAATGGTTCGATGGTCTGAACAGTCTTGGCGTCTCCGGTCATGAGTGGTTGAGAGAGATACGATTTGCTTCCGCCGTACGAAGGTTGGAACAGGATGAACAGGTCCCGGGCGCGGGTGACGGCGACGTAGGCCAGGCGCGTCATCTCGGCATCTCCGAACGCCTTCTCGCGGTCACGCAGACCGGCATCTCTTGGCACCTCGCCCTTCACTTCGGCCAGCCGGATGACACCCTCGGCCCGGCCGCCCTCATTGCTCACCAACCACGATTTCGAATTCTGGCGAGCGCTGGATTGGAACGCATTGGCCAAAACGACGACTGGGTATTCAAGGCCTTTTGCCTGATAGACCGTCGTGAACCGCACGACATCGCCGGTGACCGGTTCCGGGGCGTCCTGTTGAGGCGGGTGATCGATCCACGCGCGTAATTTCAGCGTGACGGCATCGAAGTCCAGTCCACTCCGTGAATCCGCGTCCAGAATATTCAACAACTCCTGAATCTTCGACAATGTCTGCGAGCCGTTGGGACTGCCCCGCACGGCCGAAACGCAGCGTGTGAGTTCCAGAAGATCGCGGGCGGTGTCGACTGCGGGCCGCGAAAGTCTGCGCATACGCAGGTCGGCAAGCAATTTTTCCGCCTGCTGAAAAGGCACAGTTTTGCCGAGGATGTCGTCCATAGAAAGAATCCAGAACGGCGGACGGTAATATTGGGCGATGGCCGGGCCGTCATCGGGATCGGCAATCGATCGGAGGGCCAGAATAAATGCGCGGATGGCGGGGTCACTCCCGAACACCGAGCCTCCGCGGGCGGCATAGGGGATTCCGAAACGGTCGAACTCGGCGAATATCCCTCTCCAACACGGCGTTGTCAGACTCAGCACCGCGATATCCCGCCAGCGCATGGGTCTTTCGGTTTCGGTCTCCGCATCGCGTATCATGAAATTCGAGGACTTGAGATGCAACAGATAGCGCGCAATCGCCTCAGCTTCGATCCCCCGACCAATCTCTGCCTTCAGTTTGACGTCGTCCCCGGCTGAAATGGGAATCAGATGAACGGCGGCTTTCTTGCCCGGAACAAATTCGGCCAGAGGCTCGTAAAAGACCGCGCCGTTTTCCGAATCGAAGATTCTCCCGTCTTTGACCAGTCCCATCATTTCTTGAAACCGCGCATTGGCATACTGGACCAGCGGCGCGGCGCTTCGGAAGTTTGTCGTGAGCGAACGGGTCAGCGCGCCATGCTTTTCAAGCCAGCCGCGAAATTTCTCATACGCCGAAATGTCCGCGCGGCGGAAACGGTAGATGGACTGTTTGGCGTCGCCGACGATGGTGATGGAGCCGTGGCGCGGCTTGCCGCCGGCTTTTTCGCTGACCAGGAGCCGGATGATATCGGCCTGAACCGGATCCGTGTCCTGGAACTCATCGACAAAGATGTGGCGGAACAATCCGGCGTAGAACGTCCGATGCGCCTCCTTACCCAGAACATCTCGAAGTTTGAGAAGCAGATCCAACTGGTCAACGACTTCATGCTCGCGTTTGATCTTCTCGTAAATGCCGCATATCGCCGGAACCAGCCGGACGAGTCTGCCGCACATCCACCGCGATACGGGATCGGCAATCGCGGGGGTGGTGGTATCGCGCAGACTCTTCGTCAGCTCCCAGCCTTCCTTTTCATCCGCAAAATCCCGTTTCTTCTGCAAGTCGGCGAAATTGAATCTCTGCAACTGTCGGACAGCTTTTAATACCGCCTGTTCACCCTTGGCGGTCGCGACACGATCCAAGTCCAACGCCAGTCGCTTGAGTTTCCCAGTCCCCGAACTTTCTGATTTGAGAGCGCGGATTGACTGGGCGGCCTTCAGCGCCATCCGGGACACCTCGGTGAAATCCGGCCGGGCCGGCGGCCTGAAATTGGGCCTGACATCGCGGCTGCCGATCATTGCGGCGACGAGCGAATCAAGCCCGAGAGTCTGCGCGAATGTCCCTCCGGTCGTTTCAATCGCGTATCCGGCACCGACGTAATCATTGACGGTCTCTTCGAGTTCTCTGGCCAGCCCGGCATTGATGCCGGCTTCCGCGGCCAGGTTGTGTTCCTCGGCCGCCCGGCGAAGCCTGTCGAAAGTAATGGATACCAACTCGTCAGTATTTTCTTCGATGCCATACGCGGGACTCAATTCAGCCTCCGTCGGGCGCAGTTTCAACAGCCGGTCGGCGAAACTATGGATGGTCCCGATGAACGCATTGTCGAGTCCGGTCAACGCGGCCTGGAGCAAATCGCGCCGGACATTTTTCAGGCCACCGCTTTCCAGTGTGACCAGGATTTTCTCACGGATGCGATATCGAAGCTCGCCCGCCGCGCGGCGCGTGAACGTGATGGCCGCCAGTTGGCCGATAGGCGCGGCGTCACGGCCGTCCGGCGGAGCCAGCAGATTCAGAAACCGGTCTACGACGATGGTGGTTTTGCCGGTACCCGCGCCCGCATCGATGACGACGTTTTTACGCCGCTCAACGCGGATCTCCTCGCGCGCCCTGTCGTCAGCCAGCACGCCGGGTCACCCGCTTTTTGGATTTGGGGGTGGACGCATTCCGAGCGGGCATCGCCTCTGACTCCTCGTCGAGGACATCGGCTTCTGGCGGTCTTTTCAAAGAAAGGAATTTCGCAGCCGACCCGCCAGCCGCTTCCAGCTTCTTTTCATTTAGGGAGAAGAAATTCTCTCCACAGACCGGCCTGAAAGCACAATACTGGCAATCATCTTTATCGGGAGTCCGGGGGAATGAATTCTCATCCAACAGGCCTGCGGCCAGGGAGAGCCATTCCCGTCCATGTTTCAACAGCGCGGCGAAGTCTTCCCGCAAAAAAGCGCGTGAAGCGGCCCCGCGCGGGTAGAAGTATTCGGCGCCCGCCGGCGACGGGATGCCTTTCTCCTTCGCCAGTTTAGTCAGCGCCAGAGAATACACGGCCAATTGCACGTCCCTGACCGGATCGGGCGGCTCATTCTCCTTGCGGACATGCGCCCGGCCCGTCTTGAAGTCGCGTACAAAAGATTTTCCATCGACGATGTCGACGCGGTCGATGTAGCCCTTGAACGGAAGGCCCGCCAAATCCAGTGCGTGGTCGGCACCGAATGGTTCTTCGATGCAAGCGATACGGACTTGCGGCTCACGCTCCCATTCGTAGCGAATGATAGAGTCGATATCGGCGTCGAGCCTCTCGCGCTGGGCCATCCTGAAATCTTTGCCGACGAGGGGGTAAAACCGGATGAGTTCCTCAAACTGTCGATGGCCCTCTTGCTGGGCGGTGGTGATCCACATCTTCAGCGTCTGACGATGCGCATAAAAATCCTCGCCGTTCTTCGTGAAAAACGATTCCATGACGGAGTGAAAGAGTTTGCCGAAGGTAAGCGCGTCCAGCGCATTCGTTTCGGGCAGGGTTGGCGGTTCCTCCCATCCAAGCAACTTTTCATAAAGGAACTTGTGCGGACAGGTCAGCAGAGTTCCCAGAGACGAAGCGGACATTTTTTTGGGTCTGGGGCATTTTTCGCGCAGTAATCCATCGAGCGGGCCGGGGCGGGTTGATGCATCCGCATCCAGAAATTCTCCAATATCTTTGGACGATGGCCTTGCGACCAGCATTTTGAAACCTTCTGCGCGCTCCAACATGCCGGGGCCGAAATAATCCCGCCGCACGGACGATGCGCGCAGGTATTTGGGATCAAATTTGCCGGTCTCGACATTCGGCCGGCGCAGTGCCGCAGCGATATCCAGGAACAGACTGGACGGCTCATGGACAGTCCCATCCAGCGTCTGCCGGGGGGCGCTGAACGACACGTGCACTCCAGCGTGATTGACGTTGCGATGGATGTTCTGAATGGAAATGCGCGGGAGATGGGCAGACAGGCGTATCGGGCGGTCGAGGAGTTCTCGATCTGTGTCCGGCAGAAGCGGATCGTCCGAGGCCGCACCTCCGACCGCGCCTTCCGCCAAACCCATGATACGGACAGCGTCAAAGGGAATCCCGGCGGCTCGGTCCGGCGTTCCGATAAAAATATTCGCCTCGCCAAATCGCCCGACCGCCCGCCTGAGCGATTCAAGCCTACGCCGGATGACTTTGAGCGCGTCATATCCCTGCCGGTCAAGCGAAAGAAAAGGGCGGAGCGATTCATCGAGGTCACCCAGCGCGTCCGAATCGTCATAGACAATGACGTGTTGTTCCCAGAATGTTTTCATGGCCGTCCAGATGAGACCCAGCGGTTCTTCGCGGGAGACTTGTATCGCAAGGCCAGTCAGCGCGCGGACAGCAGGGAGAACCGCCTTCATCGAGTCGCAGTAACGCTCGGCCTCCCGCGCTTCATGCTGTTGTCGATCCGGCACATCCTTGAGACCGACATATTTCTCCAAATGCGCGATGCGGCGTTCGAATCCTGGTGCCCATTCGGCGGCGCTTTCGGGGCGGACAGGCGAACCGCCAAGCGTTCCACAGACCCAGACAATATCCCGGGATTCAGCGTGGGACAGATGGCGGCGTTCGAACTTGCCGACTGGCCTGTCGAATTTGAGGAACGGCAGGACGTGAAAGAATTCATCAACGCGCAAACCAGTGGTGAGAGCATCGATCAATGTCTTCATCCGGCGGCCAAACGGCATGTCGATAACGGGTAAACCTCCTGCGACATGAACGGGAATTTCAGAACCGGGCCATGGCAGACGGGCAAGACGACCGTGGAGCATGGCGGCCAGCGGGTCGGATTCGGGCACAATGATGGCGATCCGTTCTAGAGGAACACCGGCAACGATCCGGTCGCTCACCCAATCGACCGCCGCCTCGATCTCCTCCGCGACGCCCGAGTGCAATTCCGTCTGGACCGTGCCGTCAGATCCTCTGGAAACGGGCCGGCCGGAACGCGCAAGTTCCCTGGGATCGGCGAAAAGATAACGTTTGAGAATTGATATCTCATCCCGCTTGGAATCCTCTTTTTGCAGGTCCCCGGCCGGGAGACCGCCGAGGCGCCGGGCCAATTGCTCTATGCGCGCCTCATCCTCCGGGTATCGCGGGTTGGCGGTAAGGAACGCCGCATTTATATTCGGAAGGGAAGACAAGAACTCCAGCTCCGATTCCTCCGGCTCGCGAAGGAGACACGCGAATACGCTTCCGGCTGACGAGGCTGCGACTTTCCCCGCTTTGCGGAGAATCTTGTGGCGGTCGGCATATGGATGTTTGAGGGCGTCGAGAACGGTTGCGAGGTCGAGAAATCTGCCGCGGGATATCTGATCCGGTGCGGACTTGGCCGCGGCCCGGAGGGCGGAGCTGTCTATTCCCGCGGAACGTAGATCGTCAAACGTCCTCGCGAACGCATCCGCGAATCCCGCACCGGTGCGAAGTTGTTCGATATCGAAATATTTCAATTTGCCTTCAAGGGTGGAACCGTCGAAAAGTTCCTCCAGCATGACAGGCTCGACGTCCTCGGCGCCCGGTCGAGCCGGATTTCCAGCGAGAAGCAGCATATCCGCCGCGAGGCCAACAGGGCACACGAATCGCGTGCCGATGAGGAGATTGCGCCAATCTGGGTTGGCCGCGATCTCGCGCCGAAACGCCTGGGTGATGCGTTCAGCCGGCACAAGGACAGTTCTAACCGGCGAGGCCGATTTCAGCGCGATGCCGGCCCAGGTTCGAACCATTTCATGGAAACGGGTTACGAGATACAGCATATCGGCATCACCTCAACACTCCTTCCCGGATGGCTTCCACCAGTGCATGGATATATATCATTGCCGACTCGTAGGGCACCTTTATTCATCGTCTGCTTCGGCGTCTTCGCTGTCTGCCTTCTTCCACGCGTCCGGGTATTCCATAATCCGGGTCTTAGATTCCTTGGAAAGAAAATCCATATATGCCTTCTCTGACTGTGCACGGTCCTTCTTCGTCTCAATGTGCGCTTTGATCTCCTTTTGATTGCTCTTCAGGCGCGCATTCCCGGATTTGATGTTGGTTGTGTTCCTTTTCCGTTGTGGTTGACGCGCCATCCTTGCTCCCCCCTTTATGCGTTCGGTTGTGCCCGGAACCGGCGGGAAAGATCATGGAATATCTCCCCTTTTTTGATCTTTGCATCGACAAGCCGTCGAACGGTTTTCAAATCGCCGGCGGTTGTGACATCGTCGGGGTGGATGCGATAAACGGTCACGCGGGGCATATTATTCTTCGTCCATTCCAATTCATGAACGAACGCTATCAAGCTGTTCCCCATCGCCCGCTTCAGGTCGTGAATCTCAATACCATGACCCAATCCCTGAGGAACGGCTTCCCACTCAACCCATTCGATTTTCAAGATTCAGTCACCCCTTTGAATTCATGAAGCATAATCATCGTTGATAACTCGCTTAGTCGTATATCGTGGCCAGATCATCAACCAGTCCCTTCGTCATCCTTAGAATCCCCCGCTTTTCATTTTTCGGGGTACTTACCTTAATCGCCTTGAGCACATCGATGACATCCATGCGATCCTTGGTCTCCAATCGGTCTATTCTGAGATTATCCCACTCCGACACGGTTATCTTTCCTTTGAGTACGTCGGGTAGATTCATCTCGGAATTCTTTGTGACCATTTTATAGGATGCCAGCCAGGCGATTCTCGCGGGCATGGCGTGAACGTTTGGCGAGAATACGTTGATACGTAAATGTCATCACGTTGCCCGTTCACCTCTTTTTTTCCTCACCGTTTCGTTCAAATCGTGTAGGCGCTTCCCACTCTTCGTTTGCCAGTAGAGCGGCCCCGCCACCCCATGCTCGTCTGTCTTAAGCCCATGTTTCATTAAAAGCCTTTTCGCAAGCTCGGAAATTGAATAATCCTTCCCCTCGTATCTGAGGCGATTGGACTTGGAAACGATATTTGCCTGCTCTTGTTCGAATTTCTTCTTGTGGAAGAAATATAGTGGCTCGCCGTCGAAAATAAGCCCCAGTTCCACGAGTTCGCTTAACGTGACTACTCTGCCGCGCCCAGAGATTAATGGTATCGCGAAGTCTTCAATATGCTCGGCTTGAATGACCTCCTCAATAACCTTGAAAGTTTCTCTGTGAGCTTTTAAAACCGCCTTGGCAAGAGCAATAAATTTTCCGTCAGGTGCGGTGGAGGGATTTGCGAGGGCTGAGTCTGCAGTCGTCGAACGAAATTTCTCTCTCAACTCAAGAAGCGTTCTATTGTAACTATCGGAATCGGGAGTATTTACTTTGAACCTGTCCCATCCACGACATACCCGCCCCCCCAATATCTCCTTCGCCGCGGATGAAGGAGCCTCAAAAACATGTTCATTGACTTTTATCCCACCGTCCACAACTTCGACCTCCTTTTCGACATCTCCTCTCTTGTAGATAAGGCGGTCGCCCACACGAAGCAATTTGGCGTCAATTAAATCAATGATGGAAACCAGAGATGTACCATGGGCTTCAACACTACTTTTCGGTGCGTCCTCACCGTCTACTCTGATTTGAGTAAGCAGGTTCAGAGGCGATATTTTATATTGCTTCTTATAATGCTCCTCCTTGCGCATAATTTCCTCCACCCATTTGCTTTCAGCGGGAGATATAGCAATCCTCCCGAATCCGGCATCACTTGGCGACGAAGCGAGATTACGAAGAAACTCTTGGATGATTTCACTTCCTTGGGACGAGAGAGACGGGTGCATGGCACAGGGCTTAAGCAGCTCATCTACGAGTTGTTGATAACTGAACGTTATGAAATCAGGCGACATGGCCCGGCGCCCTTGGGATTCTTTTCCTTCGGCATCGGGGCTCAAAAATAGGAGCGCCCGGTACAATTTGTCTGCCCGACTACATTCGGGTTCGTCGAACAGACGTCCATCTCGGGAATCTTTGTGCTTATCCTCCAAGACATATTCTGCGTACTTGATTGTCTGATCTTTGGACTCTTTAGCTTTCACCTTGTTTTCACAAATGAAAAGTAGCCTTGAATGCTCGTTGTTCATTTCCATTTCTGCGGCGATGCAAACGTCGAAGCTCAGTTTGTTATTTCGCGTGTTTGAGAGATGCACAGTCAATTCACTCTGTTGTTCGGTACTTTGAGAGTCTGGCCACACCCGGCATCGGATAAGTTTCGCCTCGACGATGTATTCCAAGGGGGGAAGATGGATCCGCGCGCGCTTCTGTATGTCATCTCCATCATCCAATGACATGGCAATAAGCAACTGCCGAAAAGGGAAATCGCCAAGTTTGTGGCTGCCTTGGGGATTTAACAACCATGCGAGAAATGCAGAATGCCAGCGTTCCAAGTGTGTTGTGCCGAGGATCGAAAGAAATCCCGTAGACTTTAGATTATTCTCGATTGAGAGAAATGCCGGGTCGACCAAGAGGTCGCAGAGCTGTTTGATGTTTCTGATTTCTTCGTCCATGGTTTATATCACCTCAATGTGTATTCGACTTCGAACTACCAATGCAATTTACCTGATACCATCCGGCGATGGCGCTTATAAGGGGGATGATATCCGTTCCCGCAGTATAGCCATCGCCCGGAGAAGATCGTCGGGTCGTTCTCTCGTGTTCACCTCAATCCATCTGTCCAGGAGTCCGTGTTCTGTCAGCCATGCCTTCTCGGCTGCAATGGGCGCATCGTCCAGCCAGAAGAAATCTCCAAACAACGCCTCCGTCTTGAGGGTCACAAACCTCGTCGGGCGTATTTTCGAAAGCATCCCGAGTACGTCATCGGCGCCGTACGGACGGATAAGATCCACAACCGCTGAGGCAATCCCTTGGCAATGCGTGGTCAGCCAGTAGCATTCAAAGTTGGTGAGCGCAAACTCGAGAAACTCCCGAACGTGTTTCGCCCGAACGACCTCCGCCGAATGGGTGTCGCATTTGCCCAACAAAACGCCGTCCACGTCCAGAAACAGGTTCCATCGCCGAGGCTCCGGTTTCACGCCGGATAATATGTTTTGACAGTCAGAGTCGCTATCCGTCATTGGTTTCCTCTCCATCACCCGACTCCAACCGAGGTTATGATTTCACTTGCTTGCTGTCAGTATGTATCGTCCCCAGTCACCCATATGTAAGATTGTATATCGATCATATCGCGTGGGTTCAGTCCGGCTGAGACGAGTTCATCTTTGACGATTCGCGCGAATTTTAGAAGACAACTGTACGTCAGCCAGTTCGGCTCAGACTTATAATTCAGCTGATAGCCGCGCCGTTCTGCCGCTTGGTTTGTCACCTCCGGTTTCAAAAATAGATGGTTGCCGGGCATGGCGATGAAAGGGAAAAATGTTTGGATGGGCCATTTGACGGTGGAGGATTTGGGCTGCGGAAGTGCCTCCAGAGTGCCGGTGAAACGGTCGAATCTATTCTCAAATCCATCATCTCCATAGATCAAATCATACAGTCCTCGACAGAACGTCTTGGCGGCCGCAGACGTCTTCAGGGCATCCCGCAACGGCATCTTTTCGTACGGGGAAAGAAGATTGGTTTTTGCCTCAACGGCAAGGGCGCGGACGACTATTTCTTCCCACTCCTCATTAGAAAGCAACCGGGTGTACTCCTCACGATTGAGAGAATCATTCCATAGACAATGTGCAGTCCATTTATAATCTCTTTCCTTTGAGGTGTATGAGGGAGCGTCAAACCCGTCCTTAAAAATATTCCGAAATTTTTGCATGGCGGCCGGTGCGGTCAGGTGGTCTTTCCTCCGCGCCAACTCCAAGTCCAGATTCACAAGCCACGCAGGTGCCTCGGATTCGTGAATCAACTCCATATGTACCTTGTCCGTTGATATTTTTTTCCTGGGTCGATCCACATCATCGGAGAAGAAGACTTCCACAATGTTGTGATGCGGAACACTCAATATCTTGCCAACTCCCAGCTTGGAATGCCGCACGAAGTGACCCGGTTGATACCTGACAGGCATCACCTCAGCACTCCTTGCCGCTATTGGCTGTCGCACCGGTCTCTACAATTTCACCCATCAATGTTGATAAAAAAGAAAACAGACGATGTTTTTTTTCTTTGTCTCCGAATAATGTTAGGTTCGTAGATGGGTATTGATCTTTCTTCGATGTCAGCTTTAGCCCGAGAATATGTTCCAGCCTACTGCGTACTTCTGTAATCCGTCTTTCGTCCCAGCCTAATTTTTTCAACGCAATTAGGTAGAACCAGGCCCGGTCAGTAACATGGAGTATGGATTCTTCCGACCCCTTGAGATCAATCATCATTGTCTTCGAGCCAAACCTAATCTTGCACAGTCCCTTCCCCTCAATTTCCTGTGCCCAATTCAGAAATGATTGCCGAATTGATTTCAATGGTTCGTCGTCTACTAAATTAATCCATTCGTCCGCGTTGATACTTGCCCGTTGACTTTCTGAAAGGGTTTGCATGAGGCAAGCAGCTTTGACATTACCACATGCGTAAATATCTCTTCCGAAGTCATATCGCCGCACTTCGACACAGGCCATTGGGAATTTATTGAGAAATTGTCAAATGTTGTGGATCGCATGATCAAGCGGCGATCCTTTCTTGCTCCTGAAATTGAACTCCATCTATGAAACGAATACCGTCCCGAACGAGTGCAACGAGTTCGGGTGCGTGAACTTTGGACCAGCGTTTCTGCGCCGACTCCAACAACTTGAAGGCCATCATCAGCCCGGCGGTCCGGGATCCGGCGCCTTTCGTCACGCGCGTGCGGAGTTTGACGGTGGCGAAGGCCGACTCGATGGGATTGGTCGTCCGCAGATGTTTCCAGTGCGCGGCCGGGAAATCGAAATGCACGGCCAGGGCCTTACGATCCTTGAGCAGACACTCGGTGGCCTTGGGATATTTCGCCTGATACTCGGCCTCGAAGCGATTTGTTTCCTTGCTGAAAGTTTCCCGATCCGGCGCGTTCATAATTTCATGCAACAAACGCTTGGCTTGGGGCTGGAGACGTTTTGGAAGTTTGTCCAGGACGTTGGCGATTTTATGTACCCAGCAGCGGCTTTCTTTGGTCTGCGGCCAAACATTGCGGACCGCGGCCCAGAAGCCGAGCGCGCCGTCGCCGACGGCCAAGACCGGTGCTTTCATGCGGCGGCGTTTCAAATCCCGCAACACGCTTGCCCAAGACTCCGTTGATTCGCGATAGCCGTCTTCGATTGCGACCACTTCCTTGTCTCCTTCCCTCGTCACACCGACAATCACCAGAAGACAGAGATTTTCTTCTTCGAGGCGGATCGACAGATGAACGCCGTCAGCCCAGAGATAGACATAATCTTTCTGCGACAAATCGCGCCGGCGGAATGCTTCATATTCCGCCTCCCAGACTTTTTTCAGCCGCGTGATCGTGGTCGCCGACAGTCCTTTCGCCTCATCGCCGAACAGGGCGCTCAGCGCCTCTCCGAAAGCTCCGGTTGACAGACCTTTCAAATACAACAGCGGCAAGACCTCCGTGACGTTTGCCGATTTCCGCAGATACGGCGGTAACACCACGCTTCGGAATCGTTTTCCTTCTCGCCCGTCGACGACACGCGGCGCCTCAATCACCACTTCACCCGACCCCACCAGCACTTTCCGCGGGCGGCCATATCCGTTGCGGGTCACCAGCGCGCGGTCTTTTGCGTCGCGATATTCCTTCAGTCGCTGGACGTATTCATCCGTCTCGGCCTCCAACGCCTCGACGATCATCCGGCGAGCACCGCACCGGGCCAGATCATCCAAACTGACTTGCACCTCTGGCGTTTCTTTCTTCCACGTTGTAACTTTGAACATCGGCGTTCCTCCTTCGCCCGGTTCGAGCCGGGTTTTTGATTTGACACTCCGGTCAAATCGGAAGGATACGCCGCTTTTTTGTATCACTCAATCCACAACTTTCGGTTATATCTCGAATTTATTCCGTCTAAGATAATCAACAAGAACAAGTGCACGTTCCTCGAAACGATTGGCCGCAACAATCAATATCGGTCCTCTTAAGTGGTTTCTTTCGATTCTACGTTTTATGGTTTTTTCCTCTATCTGTGCGTCTTGGGAAATTTTCGCCATTTTATAGGCATTTTTGAAAAGGTGGAACCAGCTTATCAACCCCGTTTGCTTGGCATGCTCATCTGCAATTTCAAGTATTCTCGAAGCGTTCCAACGACTTGTTATAAACGAGGCATATTCCTGTAACTGTGCAACGACCTCTCTCCTCTGCTCTGGATTCTGAACCAATTTACATTCTACGATCAACAGGGTACCTGTATCGTCAAGAAAGAGAAGATCAAGCGATCCAATCCCCGCCAAGGGTACTTGCCTGCCGATGGGTACCGCGATCTGCGCCTTGGGGTTTATGTCAGCTATGGGAATGACCGTGGGAGTTGATTCGATTAATTGTTCAAACTGCTCTTCTTCCCCACTCGTAAAAGGTTTTTCCTTTTCATGGAGTGTTGTCATATCCGCCTCCTGTCGATAACCCCTCGATTTTCACAGCCCAATCCACTGATCCCACCGTTCCGGACATTCCCCGGATGGCTTCCACCAGTGCATGGATGTATATCATGGACGGTTCGTCAGGCTCTACACCGAAATGCTGCCAGCGCCGCTGTTCGAAAAACAGCGCGGTGCGAAGGTCGGTCAGAGAGTCGGGCAGGCTACCGTCATCCAGATATGCCCCCAGAATCCGGTTCGCGATTTCTCCGCACTTTTCGCACGATTCCCAATGGTGGAAACCTCGAAAGGAGTACGCGAATGGCTCTATCTCCTCCCAGTGCGCCGTCGGGCCGGGGACGTCAGCCGACGTAAGTTCTGCATCGAAGATGTGCTCCCACCTTTTTTTATCCCAGTCCATTCGCCTCTCCTTTCTCAATGCTTTTCTTTTCGCTCGTAGTTCGCAATTCCCCTCTTCGCTATTCGAATCGACAATTCAACAAACGTGCATTTGTCCGCTCTGAAGATTGCGTTCAGGCCGATTTCGGACTCGCGCGTTTTGGCGGCGGCGAAATACTGTTCATCTTCGAATGCGTACAGCAGGGTGGACAGTGCCTCCTGATTGCGTTTGTGGATATCGATCATGACGCTATATTCGCCACGGATGCAGAATACCGCGCCTGCGTATTCGCTCATGTCGACCACGATGCGGATCAGTTCCGATACGCTGTCCGGCTGGATGGCCTTCTGGGCGCATGTCCTTTTCACGCCAGCGGCTGATGCTGAGATCAACTCGAACAGGCGGTACCAGTACATGCCGTCGTCATAGAGGTGGTGGGTCAGAAAATACTCGCGGTTTTTTTGTACAAGTTTGAGACCATCCCGGGACAATGACAACAGCTCGTCGAAAAGTCTCCCGTCAGGCCGTTCGACGGTACTCCATGGCGAATCCTCCTTCCGCGAAAGGTACGCCTTTTCAAGAGCCTGCAATCTGGCCCGGACATCGGCGAAATCCTTTTCCGCGGGGATCGGGATCAGAGGCATGAGGGAGTCATCCATTCATCGTCGCCAGCCCGATGATCTCGTCGGCGGTGCGGAGGCGGGCGTCGGGGGAGTCGATGTCCCTGTCGAGGAGCGGGTCGATGTCGGGGATTTCAGCTTCGTCGTCAAAATCGAGAATGGCTTGTTCCAAGCCACCGAGATTCGTGGGGTCGGAGGGATCCGGTTTCTCACCCTGCCGCGCGTAACCCAGCCGCACGAACGCCTTCAAGTGCTCGATCAGCCGCAGGCGGGCCGGTCGATCCATGCCGATGGGCGGCAAGGGCTCGACTTTGATGCGTCCATCGTGCCAGACCGTCATGAAAACGCCGGATGCGGCGGCGACGTTAACCGCGTCGGGAATGGCGATTTGGACATCCAATCCGGCCGCTTTCAAGTTGCGATACAGTTGTTTGAGCCATTCGTGATCCAGATCCTCCTCGCGACTGACCAGAGCGTCGAAGTCAGGCTGATCGAACAGGGAGCGATTGAAGCGAGCGACACGGCCGTCCTTCAGCACGGCTTCGTACCACGCTCGCTCCGGCGTTTCGACAGCCACAATCCGCGTTGCCCGATTCTTGATCCACGGCTCGTAGATGACAAACGCGATCATGAACTCGCGGATCCGCAGCGATTCGGCCACTGGATCCCTTGACGGAAGCCCTCCGTAGGGGAAGCGAAAAAATAGATGGCCCCAGTCGTCGGCGCGGATGTAATAAAAGGTCCCCGCCCCGTCGCCGCTCCGCCCAAATCCAGTCAGGAGATACCCGTTCGGCGCCCTGCGCAGAAACTCCTCCGGATCGCCTGCTCGAAAGCGCGGATTCTCGCGCGCGGCGGCAGTTCCATAGATCGCCGTTCCGGGCGCAAGACGCACAAGGTCGAAGTCGTCGACCAACTGCCACGGGAATGCCCACGCCAGCTCATCGGCGAAGAGACGCTCAAGCTCGGAGGTGTCAGCCATCCGTCAGGTCCTCGCGGCAACTTTCATCGTGCCGTGGTTCTCGCAACCCGGCGGCGGCCATGATTGGACTCGACACCGGCGGCTCCATTGTTTCTCTGCGTGTTTGAACGGCCGGCATTCGATATTTCACGTGAGACATGACGAAGTTCCATTTTTCCGCCGCAACTACGGTGGAAAAAGCAAACGGTGTTGAATGTCTGTCTCAAAATCTCGGATGCCTTCTCCAGGCGCGGATATAAAGAGTGAATGGCACCCAAGGCGATTTCATTACCGCTTCCGATGGCCGCAAAATTATCAAAAACGCAAATATCCCGGCTTGCCGCGACTTCAAACATTCGCCGCGATGTCGCGACCATGAACGACGCGTCGCTGAGTTTCGAAATTTCATTCTCCTTTGCCGAACCGAGCGAATACCGCTCTTTGACAAAGGCATAGACGTGCTGAAAAAAATCGGTCACATCGTGTTCGTTATCGAAAGCGCTCTCATACATATCCCTTTTCCTATCCGCGAAGTAACGCAGGACATTTTGAAACAGGACGTTGCCTGAGCAACCTATTAACGCGTTTTTGAAACGCGTGATTTTTGTTACATCTGACCTGTCCGTACGGACAATCCACCCCCAAGCGGTCAGGCTGTCCGCCATCATCCACATCTCGCCGTTCTTTTTTACTGCCGCAATGACTGTCATACGAACCGCCCTGTGTTGGTCACTCTCAATCCTCCACCCGCTTGATCTCGCCGGGTGTGTACTCCCGCTGGCGGCGGATGCGGTAGATGCCGGGTGTGATCGTGATGGCCGCATGCTCTTCGTGGACTAGCGACGTGTCGCCGGTGACTTCGGCGTAGATATCGCCGTCGGGCGCGTCGAAGAGGGCGACCGCCGATTCGTCGCTGAAGCGATGCCGGTGTCCGGTCGCCTCGCCGTAGGCTACTGTCAGGTCGGTTCGCGCTTTGAGTTTGTCCGGCATCGGGGATCCGGTTTTTATGATTAAAACGTCGCCCTGTCGGTACTGCTCGCTCATCGTTTTCCTCCGTACAAATCGGATGTGAGGCCGCGATGCGGCCGGTCAAGTCTCCAATACCGGGACGTACTCTTCAGGTTTGAATCCAAATGTCCATGCGGCGGCGTGGGTGCAGGTTTTCATCTCACCTCCCGCATCCTCCCAGAGTGATTCCTCGCGATCATCCCATTTTCCGCCCGCCGCGCGTCTCGCATCGCCCCGCCCGGGCGGGACGCGAAGGAACACATCGGCCGCAAGACCCAGACGCACTTTCGCCGGATCGATCACATGCAAAATCACCATGGGCTCGTCGTCCTGCAAATAGATACGATAGAGTTTTCGCGGATTGCCCGCCGTATCCCGGTCTTCGTCCAGAACCGCCGGGGACGCCTCGCGAATGAACGAAGCCAGACCCTTGCGCGCGATCATCAGCCGCCGTACTTCAGCGTTCTTCTCGTTCAGGATTGTCTCGGCCGAGAGAGATTGCGGATCGTTGATCACGACGGGAGGCACAACCACCCCCCGGTATCGATAAATCTCAAGTCCGTCGCTCAATACCGCGGCCGGTCCGCTTTCTGAATGCAGACGATTCCCGGTCTGATCCACATCAATCTGTTTTGGGCGCGTCACGATGAAAACGGTCTTCTCCAATGCAAGAAATGTCCATCCTCCGCTTGCGTAGAACTGCTTCATAAAAGCCGCCTCTTTGCTGATTCGCTCAAGCTCGGCCTGCAAGGCGGCATCGCAGGGATCGGTTGATTGAAAATGCCGGGCGGCCAGGACCGAAAATATGATGTGATTGGACATCACGCGTTTGAGATCCCAGTAGCAGAAGAATTTTTGGGCGGATGTCAAATTCGGCGTGTCAGCGGTGGTAACCGGAACGTTGCTGTTAAAATGCATTGTGTTCATAATTTTGCCGAGCGCTTCGTTAACGGATTTCAGAAAAAGATCGCTGTCGTGAACCTGGCTGCAGATTCGTCTCAACCCGCCGGCCAGCATCGGATCAATGAAGATCGCGTCGTTTAATGCGTGGAGGGATTGCACGCAGGGATGCCTGCTCAACGCGTCCGTGACATGCCGGCCCAACGCCGTGAGGTACATTTGGGACGATTCTCTGCCAAATGTCGAATAGAGCGCCCGGGCCGGCGCTCCCGAGAATCCGATTTGGGCAAGAAGGTTGTAATTCTCCATTTTCACTTGATCGGACGACGGATGATCTCGTCCGCAAGCGCCCTCGCGCGTGTGCGACTGCTGGAAGTCCCGGGCGACTTCTGCGGCGATGAGGGGCGCGGCCGGGTGCGAGCAATAGACGATGTCGGCAGGCAGGCGTTTGCCGTGGATTTCGTAAAAATCGGAGATGGCGTCGAACAGCGCCACTTCATCCACGGCGGCTTGGGAGAGCAGGTCCGTCCAGTCCGACACAACGGAATTGACCATCCCGGTGTCCTCTTCAAACCACAATCGTGCCGGAGATGCGGCGGCACGCGGTTCGGATTGAACGGGACGACGAATCGTTCCATCGTGCGATTGAACGGGCACGTTATTCGGGATTTCGTGCCGGCATAGGACGAAACATTTCCGGAAATATTCGGGGACATAAGCGTTGACCAGATTAAAAAACGGGCGACGCAGTTCGAGCGAACGAACTTCGAAGATGATTTCAGAATAATATTTCTCCCCGAGCCTTGCCAATTCTTCTTCAAATGCGATTTTTTCCGGCGCGGATGAAAACTCGATGATGCCCGCGCCATTTACTGTCTGAATATTGCGGAGCAGGGCATTCTCCTGTTTGTCCGACAACGAAACAACCTGCAATATGCCGTTCTTGCCCTGAAGGCCGGAACAAATGGACGGTGCAAGCGCCCGGCGAACAGCCCCGAGGGAATCAGTCCCATCGGACCGCACAAAGGCGTCCAGAATGGTCAGGGTGTCAACAATGGGAATGCGTTCCGACAACAGATCTTGAAACAGCGCGTGTATCTGGTCGAGCCCGAACTTATTGACCGCCATACCTACCATCAGCTCGTCATCTGCTTTTGCCTTGTCCAAGAGCAACTGTGTCTGGTCCATTGAGAAAAGGGACGCTGCGTGTCGAGCCGCGAATTCAAACAAATGGGAGGACATTACCACCGCCGGCTCCGACAGATAATAACCGGATTTCTCGGCGAGTTCCCGCTGGTCGGGCTTGATCCAAATGGCCGGAGCATGAAACAGCCGCTCGACATACGGAATCCCCTCGATCTCATGCCCTCCCCCGTCGGTTTTCACGGCCAGTACTCTCTCCGGTTCAACGGTGCCGGATTCGATCTGCCTGCCCTTCAGGAGAAGGGTATATTCCTTTGGCCGAAGTTTCAGGTCATCCCGGATACGGACGGACGGCAGGGTCACACCGAATTCATTGGCGAACCGGGTTCGGACGTTGCTCACTGCATCAAGGAATCCGTCGGGCCCCGATTGTTCACGATCTACAAGGGGAATCAGATGGTAGGCGATATTGACTTCGAGCTGTTCGACGGATTTGGGGGTGATCTCATTATAGAAATAGGTCCGCGCCGGCCGATCGATTCGATAGATGAACGCCAGCACCTCGGCCACTGGCTGATAATATTCGGATGGTATCTCCTCATCAACTTTGACCTTTCTGCATAGAAGGTGCGCGAGGCCCGCATATTCATAATTCGGCAGACCGATTCGCTCTGCGAGCCGAATGACATGCTTGGCGGTCCTGCCTGACCACTTCCCAATGACACGCGGAGTTTTATCCTGTTCGGGTCGATATGAAATCGCGACCGCCGGACCAGTCCCGCCAAAAATGAGAACGTCGGAATCGTTCTTTGGTTGAATTCGAACGTCCATCGTCACACCAGTTCCCCTTTCCGCTGGGGATCAGATCGATCAGTGCTGGAAACCCATCCCCAGGACGTTAGGCCGGCCGCCATCATCCACATCTGATTGTTCTTATTCAGAGCGGCTATAACGGTCACTTCGAACCCCCATCAAAATCTTTTCGATACATCTTTTCGGTCACGATTCGGTGCCCTGCCGACAACGAAAGCCACACATCGACTTCAGATTCCGACAGGACCGCGATGCCGTCATTCTCCGGCGATAGAATCTCATAAATGGCCCGGCGGGTTGTTGGTGGAGCGATTATAACCGGCCGCCGGCCGACAGATTTTGTGGCGGCGATGCTCTCGGCGAAAAACGACTTTGCTTGCTCCGCAGCCTCCGGCGAACTCATCTCCGCCTGCGTTGCGACACCGGCTTCAATTGCATGGAGAACTCCATCTGTGCCGGCCAGGCGGTCGCAGATGATGGGCGCCAACACGTGCCGCACCCGCTCGACCATCTCCGAGAGGGGCGCGTTTGAATCGAGCGATAGGAGTGTGTCCAATATAAGTGTGATGTCCTTGATGGGCACATGTTCACGCACCAATTCCCGCAAAACGGATGTGACTTTCCTGGCTCCGATGCCTTTTTCGACCTCCTCCGCGAGCCTGGCGCACTTGTCTTTGACGATATCAAGAAGGCTTTCGGTGTGCTCTCGCGAAACGAGCAACCAGGCATTTTGGCGCAACGCGTGCTCCAAGTGTTTTGCGATGACTGTAGGAGGGTCGTAGACGGTACAACCGGCTTGGAACGCCCTGACAGCATCATCTGGATCGATCCAAATCCCAGACTGCCCGCTGACCGGCTCCCGCACCACGTCACCTCGAAACTGCGTTGTCGCGGGGCCGATCGCCATCAGCCGATCTGGCCGTAACTCACCCCGGCCTCGCCGCATGCCTCTGATCAGAATCTCGTAATAACGGGGCGGTAGGGAGTGAGATACTCTTGTTTCAACTTGCGGAAGGATCAGGCCAAACTCGTTCGCTAAACGAAATCGAATTTGGGCGGACACATCGGCGAAGAACATAGGCTCAAGTTCATATTCGGTCAGAATATGGACATCTGTCTGAGCAACACTTTCCTCAATTTCCGTCCCTCTCTCACGCCAAATCTTGGGATCAGGCCGCCCGTGAGCCCTGTCGAAGGCGAGCGCATCCCGATAAACGTCATTTAAGGGCCCACGAAGTGCCGGTTGAACCATCTGGTCTTCGATACAATTATTCCACAACGCTGTCATCAGGATTTCGTCCGATTTGACGATTTTACGATATTTTCGGGCCCGTTCGATGAGTTTGTCCGCTTTGGCACCGGTCCATTTGGCCTTGCAGACAGGTTGGACGACACGCAGAGGCTCCATTCGTTCGAGTATGCTGCCGGCTTCGGATGCCTGAGGACACAACTCATAATCGACAGCGACGACTCGCCGGTTCGAAGTAATCAAGAACTTGAAAGATAATTTCCTGACCTCAGCGGCACTGTCCTCATCAAGCGAATCCGCCTCCAGTTCGGTTTCCTGGGCGCCTGACCCGGCCGACTCGGGAACACATCTAACGCGACCCTCCTCGAGTTTGACGTTGACAACTGTCGAAGACTTTACAGGCAGAAGGTCGTACATCACAGGTTCGAGTTCTTTGGCGAGGAGTTGCTGGAGCCCACGCGCGCCTATTTGTGTCTTCACAGCAGTGTGGACGAAGTGGCTGAATACCGCCGGCTCGATGTTCAGCTGCAAGCCATCTTTTGCAAACTCCGCCGCCGCATGTTTCGATGCCTCCGACTGGACGATGGCAAGCAACGTCTGTTCATCGAGCGGGTCAAACGTGACGACGCGCCGGAACCGTGCGATCAATTCCGGCATAAACCCGAATTTCTTAAAATGCTCGATGTTATCGATCTCCTCTTCGGTAAAAGCTGCGGCAATCTGTTCGGAGTCGGATTTGTCCGCAGCACCTAAAAATCCGATGTTCGGCCCGCCATGAATGGAGCGTACGGCAGTCTTGAATCCAGAGAACGCCCCACATGCGATAAATGAAATGTGGGATGTCGACATTTGAAAGGACGGATCGTCGTGCCCTTCAGGTACATCGACGCGAGCGCCGTCGAGCATCTTTAGAAGCTCCCGCTGGACACCGTATCCGCTGACATCCTGATATTCGCTGCGTTTCCCGGCAGTCTTGTCGAACTCATCCAAGCAGACGACACCACACTCGGCCTTGAAGCGGTTCCCATCAGCCACGGTTATCAGGCTCTTCAGAATCTTGATTACATCCATACCGTGATAGCCTGTCTGTGAATAATTGGTCATATCAGCGATGAACACCGGGACTTTGAGAATTTTAACAAACAGCAGATCCACCAGATGGGTCTTCCCGCTGCCCGTGGGTCCCATCATGAGGTAATTGAGTTTCGGCGGGCCGACGACCGCATGTCCAGCATCTTGATTGGCGGCCGCATATTGCTTGATGCGCTTGATATGCCGGTGCGCCATGAGACACAAAGCCCGGCGGGCCCGCACCTGCCCTCGATACCCCAGTGACTCCAGTTTATCGAACAATTCTTTCGGTGAAGGCACGACCAACTTCCTCGCCCATTCCCTGAAGGTTTCCCTGTCCTCGTCTTCGTCAGCCACGAAAGATTTCACCCCTTTCCGAATAACCAATGTGCATCGCGCAGGCCCATCGGTTCCACCACACCTGATACAAATGCGGTTTTTTTTCGGATTTCTGTTTTTTGAAGAAAATTTATTGATATGGCTGGGGACGGTATGGAGCGGCGGGTTACCCCTGGTTGAACACGGCTTCTCTCACTGGCTCGTCTATGCTCTCGAACCGGGATGAACTCAATATTTCGGCGACTGCGCTCCTCGGTTTCGGATATCGCGGCGATGCGCCGAACGGCGATATTCGAATCACGTCCTTTGGTGGCGGCTCAAGCCATACAACCCAGTCATCAGCGAGTTTCCTTTGCGACATCAATCCGGCAGCCTCATCGAACAAGGCACGGTAAATCCTGGCGCGCCGGGCATCTTTCATCGCTTCGTATGCCAGCGACAGGCCACGGTGGGGATGAGCGTTGGAAGGATCGTCGGCGAGCGCGCGGTGGAAGCATTTAGCGGCATCGTGGTTCTCTCCCGCGCGAAGGTGGACTCCGCCGAGCAACATCCAGACATAGCTTGCGAATGATGAGCGAATTCCACCTCTCTTGCCCCGGCTCTTTTCAACATCCGATCGTGTCAGAAGCGGCCAGCGCTCGAAGACCGGCCGCATGGGCCGGGGTGACCTGGCGATTTCGGCGAGAACCTGATCAAGGCGGATTCTGGCATCGGCATCCCGTCCACGGAAAATCGCGATCTCCGCCAAGTACAGCCACGTGCGGACTTCATCGACCTTGACGTCCAGTGCACGTTGCGCGGCGCGCTCGGCCTGATCATACCTGCCCAGCAAGATGCAGAGCCGGACGATCCGGCGGATGTTGTGGACATCCGACGGATTGACCTTGCATCCGATATCCGCCCATTTAACAGCCTGTTCGTACAGCCCCCGGTTGCGGAACGAATCCGATACCCATCCAATGGTAAATGAATTGCTCGGGTCGATCCGATAGGCCTTCATGAGGACCTTGTCGGCGCGACCGTTGTCGCCGACGTCACGCAAGACACGCGCAAGACGTTGAAGGGTGCGGACATTGCGGGGGTCGAGCCGGTGCGCCTTTTCCATCCATTCAAGTGCTTTGGTGTATTTTTTCATGCCTCGATAAACATAGGCGATCTGCCTGACCGCCCACTGATTTTTTGGGATAATCTGATGGCACTTCATGAACCACTGGATCGATTCATCCCAGGCGCGCATATCGCGGCAAATATATCCCATCTGCGCTATTGTGCTCGCGTTGTCGGGGTCGATTTCGAGTGCGCGCTTAAGCCACTCCTTGGCCCGGGTGAAATCGTTTCTTTCACGCTCAAGGAACGACATTTCATTGAGATTGCCGACGTCACGGGGGTCAAGCAGATACGCCCTTTGGAGCCAACGAACGGCTTCGTCGAACCGGCCGAGTTTGCGGTTGACCTCGCCAACCTTTGCGTAACCGACAGGATCGGCCGGCTGGAGGGCGATGGATTTTTCCAGGAAGCGGAGGGCGAGTTTTTCGTCCACTCGCCACATTTCGATCGCGGCGATACGGTAGACATACGGATCCTTGGACCTGAGATTGCCGAGCAACCGCGCTTCGCGCCGCGCCTCATCCAGCCGCCCGCTTCGCCGGAGGATTTTGACAAGAAGCAGTCTGGCGAACACGGCTGTCAGCCTGTCCTCGATACATTCGCGGACCATTTCCTCCATCTTGCGGTCGGGGTTCAAAGTACCTTGCAGAGTCGCCATGCCCCAAGCGACCTTCCATATTTTTTGTCTCGGAAATTTCTCCGCGAATAATTTGTACTGACCGATGACCGACGGCATTCCGAGTTCCTGGCGACATCGAATGTCCATCCATATCGCCGGAAGATAGGTGGGATGCGATTTGAGAACCCGGTCCAGTAAGAAAAGCGCGTAATCACTGTCGTATGCGTCAAATTTCCTGGCGGCCAGCCGGAAATAATAATCGTCTTTCGCTTCTTTTGCACGAGGAGCCGACGGGTCCAGAGAAAGATACTGGCCGACGATCGCTGTCCGCGCCTTGCGCTCGCCAATTCCTGAAATCCGCGCCACGGCCGGCGCCGCCAATGACGAAAACCTTAGAAACTCGTCCAACCTGCGCTGATGAATTTCCGGATCGATCAGTGCGATGGGGGGGCCCATTCTGGTCGAATCGACATTCCCGGCGTCTATGGCAGATCCCCCGCGGTCCAGGTAAGCCGTAACCTGACGCATGGCTGATGCGTGAACCGTCCCGTGGAATCTGTGTTCCAAGGAGAGAAGCGTTTCCGTCAGCATCGGGAGTTCAGCCCAGCATTCGACAGCCATCGGGATGTCAAGATCATTCTCTGCCGGGGGGATGCGAATATCACCGGGCGCAAGTTTATCCAGCCGGATTGTCACTGGGACGAGCCGGAAGGCGGGACCATCCGCCGAGCCATCTGCGCACACGGCGTGCGTCACGACAAAACTCAAGAGGTCCCGGCCGGACTTGACCGACCAAAACTGTCCGGGCCGTATTGCGTCCGGTTCTGTTTCGGTCTTGGCCATCCGCCTCAACGTGTTTTTCGTGGTCATGGTGTTATCACTTCCATTGAGCGCGGCGCCGTTCAGACGGTACCGGCTGTTCTCCATCCATCATTATGAATGTCCTTTTCCCGTAATATTCTGATACTCGTAGCAAATCCTGCAAAAATCACCGACCAGCAATTCCCGATACCTGTCATAGTATTGAGCGCCTCCACGCTCAATGCCGAGAACATTTCGAAGTTGTTCCATCGCGTTCCGGCGTTCCACGGTGGCTTGGGCATTCTGCAGACCCACGGTGATACCCAGACGCCGGGCAGACACCTTTTTCACACGCCCCGTCTTGGGATCGTGGTGCAAAGCCATAATCTCGATTTGTCGGGGCGTCAGGAAATTACCCGAGTGGACCAATCGTTCCAAGTATTCGACATGCCGCTTGTAGTCGACTGCGTCCTGAAGATCAAACGGATCCGCTTCAAGATCGAGCAAATTCACTTTTTTGGCCGGGTCGTCCGGATCCGGCCGTTCGGCCGGTACGAACGCCGGGTGGCGTTCGTCGAACAGACCCTTGATGATATTGCAAAGTGTAGATGTACCAAGGCCGACATTCTTCCGCTCGTAGATATTGCCCGCAACGTCAAACGCTGCCTTGACGATTTCGGCGGCGTATCTCGGACGAAATTCCCGTATCCGGCTTGCTTGAAACCACGCATCCAGCCCCCGGACGAGGCAGGCACGCGCATTGGAATCCATGGGGACGAGCGGCATTCGGACTCTGGAGGCCAGAACATACATGCGGTCGGACGCTCCATGCAGGTCCACCGACCCGCTGACGGGGATCAGTTCCCCCTTGGAGGCGGCCATCTTGAAGGCTGTGGCAATCGGTTTATAGACCCTTTGATTCTTTCGATGAGAACCTTTCATGCAGCGCTCGGCCACCGTCTCCAGCGTCATCACGAACCGGCCCGCTCGGGTCTGCCCCCGACGCCGGTATTCAGGCGCGATTTTTCTGTTGCGGCCCTTGTAGCCCCTGTAAAGAACCTCCTGTGCGGCGTCAAGGACGTCCTCGTCGGTCGGACCGTATACCTGAACATCATCTCTTTGAAACCGCCGCCAGATGCGTCTGACGGTCTCACGGTGCAATTGAACAAACCACGGAGTCGAAAAATCGGCGGCATCCGCACTCTTAAAATACTCCTCCACCAATTCCTCGAACTGAGTGTTCGGTATCCGAGACCATCGATGTAGTCGTTGTGCTATTCGTTGGCCGCCTCCTGCCATCGTCTGCATAGAACAGGGACATTATTACGGAAACACTCAACTATCAAACCCGTGCAACTCTCTCATTCCGTTTTACCCGTGCGGCGTTCTACCTCTTTCCTCCGCCACCGTCCCGCGAAGCATTCCTCATGGCAGAGATGTCTTCCGCCATCAAATCCAAATAAACTCCAGGGGCGTATTTATCCGGCATTTTCAATAACAGCCAATCGAACAGCCGCTCGGCTTTCAAATATTTGCCCAGTTCACAATAGCTGGCGAGGATTCCTCTCAATGTGGCGTGGGCTTCAAAGTCTGAACAATCAGCCTTTGATGGTGGGCGATGTGTCTCCCACAACTCAAGCGCGCGTTTGAGTGTCACCTCGGCCAGAGCGAGCTTGCGCTGCTTAAAATAGATGAATCCGAGGTCCGTCAGTTCATGGCGGTGTTCCTCGCCAGACCCAACAGTCTGGCTATTTTTTGATCTTCAGCGGGCGCGCACTCATCACCAAAATCAAATTGGCTTGACCCGGTTGAACCATCTCCGTCGTTTCCCCTTCCCGAGGCTCCTTCAATGGCACCACTTTGGAAAACGATGTACCTCCTGCCTGCTGGATATCCACGATCGTCTCTCCCCTTTCGGAAGACAGTGGGAGGGGGTCAGTTTCAAATTGCCACAACACCCACTTTTCGGGAGCGTTCCAGGAAAATCTCGAATTGTCCACGTTTTCCACACTTTCCACTCCCCCCTCCTGCACCTCCCCCCTTCGAATGCTGCTGGTTCGCGCAGCTCTCAAACCCTTAAAACCAGCCACAGAGGGGGTCAGATTCGATTGACGAAAGGGGTCAGTTTCACATGGACGATGACACCTGGTTGCTCCGCCTCTACGAGGGTACCGGCGATTCGGCCAAAGTCGCCGAGCTGTACAAACACAAAAACCTCAGCGCCACTCCGCCGACCGACACCTCCGCCCAGCCGTACCGCGAGGCCTTGCTGGCCGGCCCAGAATCGCCGGCGCCGACCGGGCAGGCGGTGCAGGGACGGCTGATGCCATGATCAATTCATCGGCGAAACCCCGAATATCCGAATTTCATGTTCGGTTCCGGCCCGGCTCTCCGTTTACATCAATGGAAGGCAATCCGGTCTTCCCGGACAACAGGGTCCTCAAGGAGCCCCGCGATGTGGAAGGTACTTGGATTTCTCGTGATGCTGTGCGCTTACGTCGTCGCCGGACTGTTATGGTTCGGGCTGTATGTGTACGTCTTTCCATTGATCGGGTTTGTGTGGGCCTGTCTCACGGTGCGTCTGCCCCGCTGAGCCGGAAAAAACGAGGAGGTGAACGACCATGGGCTTTTTCAGCAGTCTGTTCGGTCTGTTGGCCGGCGGCAATCCGCCCGACGACGAGGACATCCCGAAGGGCCAACTCTACGACGGCGACATCAAGCAGGCTTTCTGGAAACTGAGCAAGGAAGAATACGGCGGCAAGAGCGCCTATTTTCAGCACATGAAGCAGGACATGGACCACTACGACGAGGACTCAAGGGAGGAGGACGAGGAGCCGTAATTTTTACGGCCGGCATGTTCGGTTTTTCGCTTCCCGTTCGTTTTCCTTAATAAGAAGGGCAACAGAGCCCAAAACGAAAGGGAGGTGGCGACATGCTGTTTTTCAAACCCAAAAATCAGAAGGCGATCGGGATCGATCTTGGCACATCACGGTCCGGAATTGCGGCGGCGACGGTGGACAAGGAAAAGGGGTTGGACGTTCAAGCGCTTGCCGTCGGCGAGGGCAGTTCAGGCGGGGAGTCGTATCGGATCCCTTCCGTCGTCGTGTGCAGTAAAACCACGGGGAAA
>Ga0156236_138_pt1 | contig 40189 bp, 17 predicted proteins | sample RifCSPlowO2_12_FD_107883 | JGI IMG/M metagenome (GOLD analysis project Ga0156236, IMG submission 107883) | Candidatus Lindowbacteria bacterium RIFCSPLOWO2_12_FULL_62_27
ATCGTCCACGCCGCCCAGCCAGAAATGCACCTTGCCGCTTCGCGTCACCGACCCCAACGGCAGCGTCGCTTCGATCGGCCACGTCCCGTTGCCTGCGTTCTTCTCGCTCATCGCGGCGCTGCCCGTGATCGGGCCGTTCCAGTACAGCGTCACGGTGCCGCTGCCGTCGATGCCTGCGCCCGAGTCGAACAAATACCCGAATACCCGCGTGTCCGCCGGGTCCACCAGCCATCCGCTCTGCGCCGACGTGTCCCCCAGCGCCGACAGCCTCGGATGCGTCGTGTCGTACCGGACGGTGATCGTGTCCTCGGCGCGCGAGTAGTAGCCGCCGAGAACAAAAAGCCGGGCCACGACCGACTCGCCGCCCACGTCCTGCAGGCTGACGCCGGTCGCGCTCCAGACGCCCGCGCCCGAATGGGTCGCCGTCAACGAGTCGGCGCCGTTCACCGTCACGAGCACCGTGTCGCTCGCCGAGCCGGACGACGTGCCGCGCAGGGTGAAACTCGCCGCCGTCGTCTCGTGGTCGTCCGCCGGAAGCGAAATCGCGATCGTTTCGCCCGCAACCACGGTGACGGTGGCCGAATCGGTCTTCGACAAATACGGCGACAGCGCGCTGCTCAGGCTGTCGTTGTTCACGTCGTCCCGGGCGCCGATCCAGAAGTGGACTTTGCCGGTCTTGGCGACCGCCGACAACGGCACGGTTTCCTCCACCCGCCACGCGCCGCCGCTGGAGTCGTACTCGCTCATCAGCGCGGAACCGGCCACGGCGCCGTTGTAGTAGAGCGTCACGGTGCCGCCTCCGTCAAAGCCGGAACCGGTGTCCGTCAGGAGCAAAAATACCCGCGTGTCCGCGGCGTTCACCACATGGCCATGCCGAAGCGACGTCTCGCCGTACTCGGAGATTCTCGGATGCGTCGTGTCATACACAATGTTCGTCAGCGTGTCGCTCGTCCGAAGCGTTCCCAGAATGAAAAGGCGGGACACCAGCACTTGGGCGCCCTTGTCCCGCAGCGGGATGCCGGACACGGACCACAAGCCGGCGCTCGTGTGCGTGTTGGTCGCCGTGTCACCGCCGTCGATCCAGATCTGGACCGTGTCGGCCGCGCCGCCGTTGGAGTTTCCGGTCACGGTGATCGTGGCCACGCGGGTCTCGTGATTTTCAGCGGGAATGACAATGACGATGCTGTCGGTGACGTCGACCTGGAGGGTGGCCGAATCCTCAAACGTCACGTACGGGGACAGGCTGCTGCTGTAACTGTCGTTGTTGACGTCGTCCGTGATCCCGAACCAGAAATGCGCCTTGCCGGAGTCCGACACCGACCCCAGGGGCAGCGTGGCCTCGAACGTCCACGTGCCCGACGCGTTGTCTTTCTTGCTCATGAGAACGCTGCCGGTCAATACGCCGTTGTAGTACAGCGTCGCTGTCCCGGTGCCGTCAAAGCCCACGCCGGTGTCGTAGACGTAAATGAAAACTCGCGCGTCGACGTTCCCCCGCGTGTCGCCGTGCTGCACCGACGTGTCCGCGAATTTCGTCAGGCGCGGATTCACGGTGTCGACGACGAACGCCCCGAGGGCGGCGTAGGGGCCGCCGTTGCCCAGATCATCGATCGCGCGAATGCGCCAGTAGAAGGAATCGCTCGAAAGGCCGGTCAGCGTGTCCGTCGTCTGCGAGCCGTCGATCGTGTCGGTGAATACCGGGCCCGTGAACGCGGCGGTTCGCGCAACTTCGACGGCGTAGGAATCCACGCCCACGCTGTCCGTTACGGCGCTCCACGTCGCCACCACGCGGCCGACGTTCGTCTCGTGGTTGGCCACGGGCGTGCTCAACTGAACCTGGTTGACGATCGTGTCGGTAATAAATCCGCGCGTCGACGAAAAGACCCCTCCATTGCCCAGATCGTCCAAAGCCCGGACGCGCCAATAGTACGTATCGTTATAGAGCCCCGTGGCCGTGTCGTTCGTCCACGTGCCCTCCACGGTGTCGGTGAAGGCGAACGACGTAAACGCCGTGGTCTTCGAGATCTCCACTGCGTAGGAATCCACGCCCACGCTGTCCGCGGTCGCCGCCCAGCTCACCACCACGTTGTTGGCCGTCGTCTCGTGGCCGTCCGCCGGCTGGCTCAGGACCGTCTGGTTCACGATCGTGTCGGTCACGAATCCCCGCGTGTCGGAATACGGGCCGCCGTTGCCCAGATCGTCCACCGCCCGCACCCGCCAAAAGTACGTGTCGTTGTACAGCCCCGTCACGGTGTCGCTCGCCTGGCCGCCGTCGATTGTGTCGGTGAAGGCGATCGCCGTGAACGCGGTCGTTTTCGACACCTCCACCGCGTACGAATCCACGCCGACGCTGTCGATCACCGCCGTCCAGCTCACGAGAATGTCGATCGCCGTTGTCTCGTGGCCGGTCGCCGGCTGCGACAGCGACGACTGGTTTACGATCGTGTCCGTCACAAACCCTCGCGTCGCCGAATACGCGCCGCCGTTCGCCAGATCATCCACCGCCCGCACCCGCCAGTAGTACGTGTCGTTGTACAACCCCGTCACCGTGTCGCTCGTCTGCGTGCCTTCGATCGTGTCGGCGAAGGCCATTGACGTGAACGCCGTGAGCTTCGAGACCTCCACCGCGTAGGAATCCACGCCCACGCTGTCGGCATTGGCGGTCCAGCTCACGAGAATGTTGATCACGCTCGTCTCGTGGCCGTCCGACGGCTGGCTCAAACTCACCTGGTTGACGATCGTGTCGGTGATGAACCCACGCGTGTCCGAGTACGGGCCGCCGTTGCCCAGATCGTCAATGGCGCGCACGCGCCAGTAGTACGTGTCGTTGTAAAGGCCCGTCGCGGTGTCGCTCGTCCGCGTGCCCTCCACGGTGTCCGTGAACGCCAGCGCCGTGAACCCCGTATTCTTCGACACCTCCACCGCGTAGGAATCCACGCCGACGCTGTCGCTGACCGCCGCCCAGCTCGCTACCACATTGTTGACGGTCGTTTCGTGCGCGTCCGCCGGCTGGCTCAGACTCACCTGGTTGACGATCGTGTCCGTCACAAATCCGCGCGTGTCGGAATACGGGCCGCCGTTGCCCAGATCGTCGATCACGCGGAGGCGCCAGTAGTACGTGTCGTTGTACAGGCCCGTCACCGTGTCGCTCGCCTGGCCGCCGTCGATGGTGTCGGTGAAGGCCATGGCCGTGAACGCGGTTGTCTTCGATACCTCCACCGCGTATGAATCCACGCCCACGCTGTCGCTGACGGCCGTCCAGCTCACCAGGAAATCGATCACGCTCGTCTCGTGGCCGGCCGCAGGCTGCGACAGCGCCGCCTGGTTCACAATCGTGTCCGTCACGAACCCCCGCGTCGCCGAATACGGCCCGCCGTTCGCCAGGTCGTCGACCGCGCGCACGCGCCAGTAGTACGTGTCGTTGTACAGGCTCGTCGCCGTGTCGTTCGTCCGCGTGCCGTCCACAGTGTCGGTGAAGGCCATCGACGTGAAGCCCGTATTTTTGGAAACCTCCAACGCGTAGCTGTCCACGCCCACGCTGTCCGCGTTCGGCGTCCAGCCCAGCACAATGCCGGTGGCGGTCGTCTCGTGCCCGTCCGCGGGCAGCGACTGCGTCACCTGGTTCACGATCGTGTCCGTCACAAACCCTCGCGTCGCCGAATAGGCGCCGTAATTCGCCAGGTCATCGATCGCGCGCACGCGCCAGTAATACGTGTCGTTGTACAGCCCCGTGATCGTGTCGCTCGTCCGCGTGCCATCCACAGTATCGGTGAACGCCATCGCCGTGAACGCCGTGTTCTTCGAGACCTCCAACGCGTATGAATCCACGCCCACGCTGTCGACCACCGCCGTCCAGCTCGCCACGATATCGATCACGCTCGTCTCGTGGCCGTTCGCGGGCTGCGACAGGCTCACCTGGTTGACGACGGTGTCGTAGACGAGACCCTTGATGGCCATCGTCTCGTATTTGTTGTAGGTCGGATACTGGTTCGCCGCGCGCGCGATGACCCGCCAGTAGTAGGTGTCCGGATCGGGCAGGTTCTTCTTCAGCGTCGCGACCTTCGTGTCAACCGCGCTGTCCACGATCGTCGTGAAGGCGGCGGTCTTCGAAAGCTGCCACGTGAACGTGTCCGCGCCCGAGGCCTTCCACGTGAACGTCATCTGCCTCGACGTCGTTTCGAACCCGTCCGACGGCGACACTGCCTTGACCACCAGCGGCGCGGCGGTCCAGCGCGACATCTTCAGGTAGGATATGGTCAGCGTTTCGCCCAAAGCGTCGGTCGAAAACGTCACGCTGACGGTCTTGGTGCCGTTGTCGGAAATGTTGTAGATCATCGAGTCCGGCGAAGTCGTGATCCCGTTCGTCAGGCTCAGGACGATCGTCTCCCCAAGATCGCCGAAATCGGCCACCAGATAGCCGTTCGGGTCCCGCACCGCTACCGTCACGCTCGCCGTGTCCAGTCGCGCCCCCGTGTCCGGGCCGGTCGAATTGAAGATGAACTCCATCGCGCTGTTCGTCGGGCCCGTGTCCACATCGCCCGTACGGTTCGTGTTGCCGGGCGTTGGCCACGCGAACATGTCGTCCCCCGTGCGCAGGTTCGGCGTCGGCCAGCCGTCCAGAAGACGCGCCCAGCTCCGGTTCGCGCCCGAGTCGTCCTCCGACCGGTTGTAATCCTGAAACACGATCACCTGGCTGTTCTTGTTCAATATCCGTACCCGGTCCTCCTCCAGGGTCTGGTTCCCGCCCTCCGAATTGTCGAGCGCCGACCACGTCCCGCTCATCGTGAACGTGTCCCGGACCGTGCCGTCCACGTTGTACCGGTAGGCCGCCAGGCTCTGGTACACGGTCACGATCATCCGCGGACCGAGCGTCGTCCCGATCGGAAAGGAACAGCCGACGCCCGCGGCGCCGCCGTCGTCGTCGATCATCCACTGCGAGATGTCCACGGTGTCCGATTCGTAGGCGTTGATCAGCTCGACAAACTGGTCGTTGCCGCCCGCGTTGCCGTCGTTGTTCCAGTCGGTCGTGCCGTCGTTGATGAGAAACTCGTTGATCGTGACCGTGTTCACGAAAACCGTGATGACGGCCGGGTCACTCGTGAGATACGTGGGTGAGAGCGCGCTCGTCAGGCTGCCGTTGCCGTTGTCGTCCTGCGCGATTACCCAGAACGTGACCTGGCCGGTCGTCGTCAGCGTGCCCAGCGGAAGAATCCCCTCGGCCGCCCACGTGTCCGTGCCCACCTTCGAAAGCGTCATGTTCGCCTCGCTGCTGAAGGCGCCGCTCCACTTCAGGACCGCCGTGCCCGTGCCGTCAAAGCCGGAACCGGTGTCGTATAAATAAATGAGGACGTACGTGTCCTCGTTCACCACCGACTGGCCGTTCGACAGGGACGAGTCGGCGATCTTCGTGATTCTCGGCGAAAGGATGTCCAGAACGATCGTCCGCGAGGCCGAGTTGGCGCCGATGTTGCCCAGGTTGTCGATCCCCCGCACCCGCCAGGCGTAGGAGTCGCTCGACAGGCCCGTCACCGTGTCGTTCGTCCGCGTGCTGTTGACGGTGTCGGCGAAGACCGTCGTCGAAAAGAACGTCGATCTCGCCAGCTCCAGCACGTACGAGTCCACGCCGCTTGAGTCCGGGACCGCCGTCCATTCGAGGACCGGGCTCATGTTCGTCGTCTCGTGAAGGTCGGCCGGGGCCGAGAGCGTCACCTGATTGACGTCCGTGTCGATCAGGAACCCCCACGTGTCGGACGAGGCGCCGAAATTGCCCAGATAGTCGATCGCGCGGACTCGCCAGTAATACGTGTCGTTGTACAGGCCGCTCAGCGTGTCGCTCGTCTGGCCGCCGTCGATGGTGTCGGCGAAAATGATCGACGAAAACCCCGTCGTCTTGGAAACCTCCACCGCGTACGAGTCGACCTGCGGGCTGTCGTCGTCCGGACGCCACCGGACCAACAGCGTCACGTTTGTGGTTTCGTGGCCGTCCCGCGGCTGCGCCGGATTGCTCAGCGCGACGAACTTGATCAGCGCGGTGTCGACGTTCGTGTCCGACGCGGAACTCTGGTCCGTGTAGGTCACGTGCAACGTGTCGTGCTTGCGGACTTCCAATAGACCGTTCAGGGGCGTCGGCGAGATGAACGTGTCCGTAAAATTCAGCGCCACGCTCCGGAACACGCCCGAGGCGGCGCCGCTTTCCGTCAGCACCCGCGTCTCCGTGTCACGCACGAGGCCCGACGTGTCGGACACGTAGATCGTGACGGTCACGGTGTCCAGCGCGCGCGGGTCCTTGTTCTCGTCTGTGTCGATCACCTGGATGTACACCGAATCCGACCGCGCCATGAACGTGTCCGTGAGGTCCACGCCCGAGTCCTTGTCGAACAGGCCGATCTCCGCGCCGATCGACGTGTCTCCGATGCTCGCCGAATCCTCGGCCACGTCCGGGGCGTCGTATACGTCGATGTACCGCACCACGACCGAGTCGTTGATGCCCGTCAAAAGCGTCCGGTTGTTCGCGCCGTTGCCCAGATAGTTCGAGGTCGGCAGCGAGTCCGACCGGAACACGATCGAGACGTCGCCGGTGGCGGTCAGGACCAGCGTTTCGGTGTCGCCGACGCCGTAGTTGTACACCGTGACCGTCACGGTCTCGACGAAATTCGTCGGGCGGCGGTTGGCGTTGGCGTCTGAGACTTCGATGTAGAGACTGTCGAACAGCGTGTAGACCGACACGTCGGCGCCAGCGCTCGTGATGAACCGCGTCACGCCCGATTCCCAGATGACGGGCGTCGTGTCGAAGCCTGAGTCCGTCGGGTCGTCCGGATCGTAGTAGAAGGCGCGCAGCGTGTCGCCCTTCGTGACCCACAACGCGCCGTTGCCCACGGCCTGGCCGAAGGCCGTGTCCGTCGTCACCCACAGAGTCGCGTCGAAAATGCCGGCGGTCGCGCTGATCTCCGTCACGAGAAACGTCTCCGAGTCGCCCCCCAGCGCGCTCTCCACATGGATCGACAACGTGTCGGCGTAGGTGTCGGCCTTGTTCTGGTCCAGGTCCTGCACCCGGATGTACAGATATTGCCGGCCGGCCGGAAAGGTGTCGAGCGTCGTGCTGTCCGGCGCCACCATCGTGATCTGGCCGTCGTCGATCAGAGAAATGTTGGCGCTGTCCTGGCTGTTGAGGGTCGAGGTGAAGGGGTCGGTGTAGTAGACGGTGATGATGTCGTTGGCCGCGACGAACAGCTTGCCGCTGTTGCCCGTCGAGTCGTTCGTGTTCGTGCTGCTCGGCAGAGGATTGATGTTCGTGCGGAAAATCAGGCTGCTGTCCGTCGTCTCCGTCAGCTCCCATCGCTCCGTGTCCTTGCGCTGGTAGCCGTACACGATCACCGACACCGTGTCCCGACGGCGGAAATCGACGTTCGCGCTCATGTGCTCCACCTGCAGATAAATCGACGCGCCCGTCGTGTAGGTGTCGGTGTTGTCGAAGGCCGCGCTCTTGAAGAGAACCACCGGAGTCGTGTCGTGAATGTGCAGCGTGTCCTGCACGGTGGTCTGCCCGCCGGAGCCGGGGAAGGAATCGCCGTAGAAGACCGTCAGCGAGTCGCCCCACGTGCCCTGGATATGGTAATTGCCCGCCACCGGGCCCGTGTTGCCCTTCGTCAGCAGGACCGGCAGGCCCCGCCCGATGAAGATGCCCGCGGTCTCGCCCTCCTCCGTCAGCGTGAAGACCTCGCTGTCCTGCGTCTGCACGTTCAGCACACGCACCGCCACCGTGTCCAGACGGTTCGGATGAAGGTTCGCGTCCGTGTCGATCACCTCGATCCACACGCCGCCGCTGTCGCCCAGCCATACGCTGTCCGCGTCCTCGCGGCCCGACAGGTCCCGCACCCACCGCGCGCTGCCGGTCGTCGGCAGGCGGTTGCCCAGCGCCGTGTCGGACGCTACGTCCGACGGCGCGTTGTGGTCCTGATACGACACGCGGATCACGTCCGTGCCGCCCACGGTCAGCGTTCCGTCCGCAAGCGCCGCCACGATCCGGTCCGAAAGCGGGAGTCCGGCGCTCCGGAAAATGCCCGTCGTCTCGCCGCTCTCCGTCAGAATCACCGTCTCCGTGTCGAACTCCAGCGTGCCCTGATCGTCCACGGCCGCCACGGTCACCGAGATCGTGTCCTTCGACTGCGGGTTCCAGTTCTCGTCCGTGTCGCTCACTTCGATGTAGGCGCTGTCCGAACGCGTGTAGTACGTGTCGGTCACGCCGGTGTAATCGGACTCCCAGTAAAACCGCACCGTGCCGCCCGTCGTGATCTCCACCGCCACCGCCGTGTCGATCGACGTGTCGGTCGAGTTCGGGTCCACGTCGTCGTAGCGCACAAACAGCGTGTCCGTCCGGCCCCAGCTCAGGCGGCCGTCGCCGACCGAGGGATACTCGGTGTCCGTCAGCGTGATCGCGACGCTCCGAAACTCCCCGCTCGTGTCCGTCGACTCCGTCAGCGTGTAGCTCTCCGTGTCCAGCACCAACCCTTGCGCTCCGCCGCCCAGGGGAACGTTGCCGGTTCGGACGACGACCACCATCGTGTCTTTCTGGAACGGATCGCGGTTTTCGTCCGTGTCAAAGACCGCAATGTACATGAGATCGCGCGTCTGAAAGGTGTCGACGTCGTCGATGAACGAGGCGTCCTCGTACAAAACTACCCCGGACGCCTCCTGACGGTTATAGACCGTCGCCGAGTCCTGCGACGTGTCACTGCCGTCGCCGCCGATGTTGTCCCACAGATCGTTGTAGATCACCGTGATTGAGTCCTTGTGGCCCACGAGCAATATCCGGTCGGCGAAACTCGACGGAATGGGACCCGTGTTCGAAAAAACGATCGGCAGGCCCGGCGCCGTGAAAATGCCCGAGGCGGCGGCGTTTTCCGTCAGCACGTACGTCAGGCTGTCGCCTGTTTCGGCGTTGCGCACCGTTACGCGGATCGTGTCGGCCGCGGAAAAATCGACGTTCGCGTCGGGATCGGTCACCTGAAGATGCCCGGAATCGATGACGGTCGTGTACGTGTCCGCATTCGCCGTGGCCGCGCCGTTTCGCCACTGAACGTCCGACGAAGGGAAATGCACGATCATGCTGTCGCTCCATACCGTGTCGCCGTACGGGTCGGTCGCGTCCACGTACTGGAAGAAAACGCTGTCGCCCTCCTTGACGTACAAAAGCCCGTTGTTCTCCCCGCCCCCGATCGCTTCGCTGGCCGTCAGCGGAAGGCCCGTTCCGGTGTCACGGAACGGGATCGAAAACCCGGTCAGGCCCGTCGCGATCTCCGTCAGCGTCCACGTCTCCGTGTCGCCGCCCAGCTTCGAGTAGACCGTCACCGTCACATTGTCCTGCGTGCCCGCGGCGGCGTTCTGGTCCGTGTCGTGCACCTGCAAATACAGGCGCGTGCCGGCGTAAACGGTCGTCGTGTCGCCGCCCGACACCGAGATCACGCGGGCCTTGGCGTGCGTCTGAATATATAGGTAGGCGTAGCCCGTACAAAATGCGTCCTTGTACTGGATCACGTGCTGCGAACTGTCCGTGACCGCGTACGTCCATGTGTCCCCCAGGGCGGACTGCGTGTACAGCCCGATCACCGACGAGCAAACGCCGCCGACGAAGAATGCCTCGGACCGCCGCGACCCCCGAGACCCGCTCGTGTCCCGCAGGTCGCCGCTCTGGTAGAAGAAGGAGTTCGTGTCGTTCAAAAGTACATTTGAAAACGCAAAGGGGCCGAACGTGTCGGCCGAATAATCCTGGACGACCGTGTCGAACCCCTCCCACGGGTCGAAAAACCACAGGTCCTGCTCCGACGACACCACATACCGGCCCACCGCCGTCACCGCCACCGTGAAGGTGTCGTTCATGTACACGGTTTTGACGAGGGGCGCCACGTGAAAGATCATCCGCTCATGCGGCGAAGACGTCGTGTGCGGCCGGCTGTCGCTCACGGCGCCGCCGGTGTCGATCTCGAAATTGCCGGCGTCCGTGTCCGCATTGATGCCCGCGCCCGCGCGCCAGGTCGTACTCCGCCGGCGGCCCGGCAAACGGATCACGACGCTCCGAGACGACAGCGCTTGCCGCAGAATACCCGTGCCGTACGTGCTCTGGATCGCGATCTCGTCCATGTCAATCGTGACGTCGTTCACCCACTCAAGCTGCAGGCGCTGGGAGGTGCCGATCGCGTTGTTGATCAACAACTCGTCGGCCGCATCGAAAACGCCGTCCCGGGTGGCGGCCAAGTCCCCGTCGCCGCCGGTGATGCCGGTGGTCTTGCCGTATTCGTTTGTTTGCACTGTGTTCGCGTCCGCCACATCGCTGTCATGCACCAAATACCAGCCAAACGGTGGAATCACGTCAACACCGCCGGCGTCCAAGTCCGGATCCTCGCCGACGCCCACCTGGCCCCCGGTGCCGTTCACTTCCAACTGCATCCCAGTCAAATCCACCGTGTCCTTCGTCGGATTGTAGATCTCAATATATTGCCCGTCCGCGTCCACCGTCGTCGGCGGCTGCGCATACAACCGGCTCATCACCAGCGTGTCCGACATGAGAAGCGCCCAAGCCCGTTCCGGACACCCGGCCACCGCCCAGACAGACAGGAGTCCCGCCACCATCGGCCTATAGTATTTCCTCTCCCCTCCTCGCGGGGTAAGAAAGTGAATAGCTGCAAGAAACGCATTTAGTAATATACGGTTATTTATATACATATAATAATAGGGTTTGCAAAAACTGTACCTGTATTAGGACTGTGGTTTAATTAGTTGATAATGAAGATATTAGATGCCATCATGGTCTGCATGGTTCATTTCTGGCATCTGAAGTGAAGCCTGGTTGATAAATATTTCTCTATTCAGAAAGTTGTCGTGGATTTTCCCCTATGAAAAGTTCAGAAACAAGCATGCAGGCATCGAACAGCATAATCTGATCACGGCATCCGAATCGAAGGGCAAATCGCCATTGCGGCGGAGGAATAGGAATATTCTATTATTATTAGATGTTGTGTCTATTACGACACAGCCAAAAAATCCGGTTGCAAAAATCGATGGCATGAGGGCGGCGTTGTGAGAAATAATTCTCTATACATGCGCCGAACTTATCATGAGCGCCGGACAGTTGATGTCACGGAACGGATGCGGAAAGATTATTTGTTATTGGTCATTTGTTGTTTTCTATTTGTTATTTGGAAATATCCAATAACCAATAACAAATGACAAATAATCATTCATGCTTATAGGGTTGCAACATAGGGCCGAGTCTAGGCGAGTCTAGGTGCCGGACATAGACTTATAGACTTATTTCATCAGTCTATGCCGTTTCATTCTGAACCGCAGCGTGTCCCGCCGGATGCCCAGTATTCTCGCCGCCTCCGATTGGTTTCCCTCCGCCAGCTTCAGCGCCGCCTTGATCCGGTCCTTCTCGAATCGCGCCACCTGACGGTCCAGGTGCTTCAGGTCCGCCCGCGTCAGGGGGTCACGTCCGTCACCCGAATCCTCGGCCGGCGTCGGAGACGCCGGCACTTGGGGCGCCGGAGGCGCTGACCCGGCCGGCGGCGCGGGCGCCGCGGGCGCGCCGGGCAAAACGGCAGGGGCGGAAGGAGCCGGGGACTGGAGGAGGACCGGGGGTTCCTCCTGTATTTTTGCAGTCCCCCGGGGGATATAAATTTCAGGGTCCGCGGTCGGAAGGCGCTCGACGCCGGTGATGACTTCCAGCGGCATTTCCTCTGGCCGGATCCGGCCCTCGCTTCGCAGGATCATCACGCGCTCGATGGTGTTCCGAAGCTCCCGGACGTTGCCGGGCCAGGGGTAGTTCAGCAGAATCTGCTGCGTCTCCTCCGTCACGCCCTCCACCCGCTTGGCCATCTCCCGGTTGAAATGCTCGATGTAGTGCGCCGCCAGACTCACAACATCCTCCGGACGGCGGCGAAGCGGCGGAATTTCGATCGGGAACACACTGATCCGGTAGAACAAGTCCTCGCGGAACTTCTTGTCCTCCACCAGCTTCTTCAAGTCCTGGTGCGTTGAGGCGATCAGACGCACGTCCACCTCGATCTCGGCCTCGCCCCCCACCCGCCGGAATCGCCTCTCCTGAATTACCCTCAGAAACTTCGCCTGCAAGCCCAAATCCAGCTCCGCCACCTCGTCCAGAAAAAGCGTTCCCCGATGCGCCTGCTCAAAAAGTCCCCGGTGCCGGCGCTGCGCGCCCGTGAAGGCGCCCGGCTCATAGCCGAACAGCTCCACTTCCAGAAGCGACCCCGGAAAGGCGGCGCAGTTGACGGCCACAAACGGACTCCTGCGCCGCCCGCTCTGCTCGTGGATCAGCCGCGCCGCCACCTCCTTGCCGCTCCCCGACTCCCCCGTGACCAAAACGGTCGAATCGGTCGGCGCCACCTGCCGTATCTTCGACTGGACTGCCTTCATGGCGGGACTGGCAAAAATGTATTTCATGCGTAATCCGCCGCGTCACAACGTGAGAATTTTTTCACAGTCCATTTATACCACGCCGGCCCGACGGAATCAAATCCGCCCACGTGGGCTTGCATATGCGCGTGAAAAAATCTACCCTCGACCGCGTTCCCATGCGTGACAACGTTCTATGGATCGCTCTGTCTTTCTGCGCCCTCTTCGCCGCACTGTCCCGGCCGGCCGCGGCCGGGTCAGCGCCTCCGGCGCCGGCCGACTCCGCCGTGGCCGTTCTGAACCGGGAGTATCTGCCGGCGGTGCTTGACATGATCGGCGACGCCCGGCGGAGCGTCCGGATCATCCAGTACGAGTATGTGTCGTATGGTGCCGTCCGGGAAATCGAAAAGGCGATTCTGGCCGCCGCCCGCAGAGGCGTGTCCGTCCGGATGCTCGTCGACGACTCGGTCCGCGCCAGCCGGAAAAACGTTGAGTGGCTGGCCAAAAAAGGCATCGACGTCAAACTGGACGAGACGCGCGAGTACCGGGAGCCCGGCGACAGGACAACGCATGCCAAGATGATTCTGGTCGACCATCAACGCGTGATGGTCGGGTCGACCAATTTCAGCGACAAGTCGATCTCCGACAATAATGAGGCCAATGTGCGGCTCGACCATCCGGCAGCGGCGAAGGCGGCGGGCGCCTACTTCGACGAGCTGTGGAACGATGCATCGAAAGAGCCGGCCGTTTCGCCGTTTCGATCGGCGGACGTCGACCTGATATTCAACCGGCAGTACTTGCCGGCCGTCACGCAACTCTTTCAAACCGCGAAACGGCGGGTATACGTTGTTCTCTACGGCGCCAATGTCGGCCGCCCAGGGTCATCGGTCCGGGAATTGATCGACGCGCTGGCGAGTGCCGTGCGGCGGGACGTGGATGTGAGAGTGATTCTGGACAAATCCGGCGGATCTTTCGCCGAAAAGACGCTGAAGTTCAGTCAGGAGGCGGCCGGCGCGATGGAGAAGGCCGGAGTCGCCGTGAAATTCGATTCCGAAGAGGTGATCACCCACGCCAAGGTGCTGGTGGTGGACGACGCGGTCGTGGTGGGCGGAACCAACTGGGGATACGGGCCATTGCATGAGTACAATGACATCAACGTGATCGTCCGCCGGCCGGATGTCGTCGGGCGTTTCGCGGAACGGTTTCTGGCGATGTGGAAGGGAGATCAGCGGTTTTAACGTTCGCTCAGAAGGGTTTCTTGATGAGCCCCCGCCGAAGCAATTCCTCTTTCATGATCTTTCGCTCGCGCCGCGCGTATTGCTTGTAATTCTCGCCATGTTCCTTCAATAGTTCCTGGTCTGACATCTCCCGGATGACCTTCATGAATCCCTCCGGGCTGGGCAGGTCCACCGGCGGGATGGCCGATGGATGGGGAGGTTCCACGAGTTTGGTCCTGCTCACCGGCTCCCACTCGTCCCAGTCCGTATGTTTCACCATATCCTCGCCGCTCACCTCGCCGGATTGGATCATCTCCGCAAGCGCGCCCCTCGCAAACGGCCCGAGGATGGCCCCCGAACCCTCCAGCCGCACCATCCAGCCGACGCTCGGCGGAAGCTCCACGGGAACGCCACTCCACAAAAAGGAGAGCTCCGGGAAATCCTGGGCGCCACGCCATTCCTCCGTGCCCTCCCGGCACAACCTCGTCTCCGGCCGGATGAACTCGGACAACTGCTCCGGAAGATACGGGCCGTAGAGTTTGTCGTCCACCCACGCGTACCATCGGTTCATCTTTGTTTCGCCAGCCTACGCCGAAATGCCGGCGCTGTCAACAAAATCCCGCGCGCCGCAGGTCCTTCAAGGTGTCGATGTCATACCATGGATCCAGGATCGCCGCGCGAATCCGCCGCCGGATCGCGCGTTCGAGGGTCATTCGAAACACGGTGGGACCGCCCCAGCGGATCCGATAAAACAGGTCCCGGCCGGCCTTCCGAAATCCTGCGCGCGTCAGCCCGATCAGATAATATCCGCCGTCCTCCGCGGGCCCCAGCACGAGGTCGTGGTCGCGGAGCCGCGCCGCCGCTCGCCGGATGAATCCCGCCGGCAACGTGGGACTATCGCTGCCGATCAGAATCACGGACGGCGATTCGGCCAGCATCTCAGCGAACGCCCAACGCATCCGCGCGCCCAGCGTCCGGCCCCTCTGGCGGGACATGACGCCACGAATCCCAAACCGCAACCGCAGCCGCCGCTCCGCGCCGGCCGGATCAGCGCCTCCGGCGCCCCAAGTGCCGGCGTCTCCGACGCCGGCCGGCGTGTAAAACACGCGCCACGCCAGCCCCGCGCGCCCGGCCAGCCGCAGCGTTGCGTGGACGAACCCCTCATACAGATCGCACGCGCGCCCCTCGCCGACCTCCCGGGCCAGCCGCCGCTTGACCCGGCCGGGCACGGGCTCCCGCACGAACACGCCAAGCGCGACGCCCCCCACGCCCGCGGGCGCGCGGGGCATTACAAGACGGCGGGAAAACATTGGCCACGAACGAACACGAACGAACACGAACTTGCACGAACAAAAACGTTTTCCCAGGGGGATGAAATATCAGAAGACATCGTCTGATCCCCTCTCCCCCGAAGGGGGAGAGGGTCAGGGTGAGGGGGTTCTTCGGCGCCAGAATGGCCACCCTCACCCCGGCCCTCTCCCGCCAAAGGCGGGAGAGGGGGGAAATCCAGGAGACGGCGCATCAAATTTCCAGTCTGTGCGCTTCAGCGCACAGTGATTGAACACCGCTGTTCACCGAATTTCTCGAGGAGCGGGTCCGGGCGCGGGCCGGCCCGGCTCGGCCCGGGCCAGCATTTTTCGGCAGGCCCGGGTGGAGAGCAGGCGGCGGCTGAAGCGGTGGGCCTCGTCGCGGATCCGCTGGAGGAGCTGAAGCGCGGGGTCCGTTTTTCGGAGCCGAACGACCCCCCCATCCTCGAGGACGATCAGCTCCTCCTCCTTGGCCAAGCCTACGATTTCGAATCGGAGATTTTGGATTTTCGATTTTAGATTTTGGATTGTGGAGCCAGAGTTCCTGAGGGGTGAAGACGGCGGAGAAGCAGGAGCACACGGCAGCGCCAGGGCTTTGCGGGCGGCGCGGACGTGGCCCAGGCCGCCGTCGACGAGGATCAAGTCGGGCGCCGCCGGCGATTCCTCCTCGAGGGCGCGCCGGATCGAGCGCCGGACCAGTTCCTCCATCGCCGCGTAGTCGTCCTTGATTTCCAGGGTCTGCAGGCCGAAGGAGCGGTACAGCGATTTGTCCGGCTTGCCGCGCCGGAACACCACCCGGGCGCCGGTGACGATGGCCGGGCCGAGGTTGGCGACGTCATAGCCGTGAATGCACTCGGGCCGGCGCGCGAGCTGCAATTTTTCACGCACGCGGTCCAGTACCTCCTCCGCCTGCGGGTCGGCGCGCTCGTAGAGTCTGGCCCGCGCGTTTTTCTCCGCCAGATCCAGAAGATCATGCGCGTATCCCCGGCCCGGGGACCACAGCCGCACGGGATGGCCGGACCGTTCGGCCAGCCACCGCTTCAGGCTCGACATGTCCGGCGGTTCGGCCTTGATCGCGATTTCCCGGGGCACGCCGCCCGGCAGTTTGTAGTATTCCATCAGAAACTGGCCCAGCGCCTCCGGCTCGGATCCGCCGCCGGCCGGAAAGACAAATCCGGAGCTTCCGGTGATGTGACCCTTTCGGACTTTGAACACGCAAAAACAGATTCGGGCGCGGTTCGGATCGGACACGAACGACACGGCGTCCATGTCGCGGGCGCGCGCGGTCGCCGCGCGCTGTTTCTCCGACAGTTCCCGGAGGGCCGCGATCCGGTCGCGGCAGAGCGCCGCGAGCTCGTAGGATTTCGACGCCGAGGCGGCGCGCATGCGCGATTGTTGGTCCCTCAGAAGCGCCTCGTAGTCTCCGCGCAAAAAGCGTTCCGCCTGCGCGGCCTGCACGGCATACTCGGCCTTGGACACCAAACACTCGCACGGGCCGTCACAGCGCTTGATGAAATACTGGAGGCACAGGGGCGGACTTTTCCTTCCTTCCACGAGCTTTCGCTTGCACGTGCGGATCTTGAAGAACCGGTGGACCATGTCGAGGATCCGGCGCACGTTGAATCCCGACACGTACGGCCCGAAATACCGGGCGCCGCGCGCCGTGTCGTCCTCGATCCGGCGCGTGAGAACGATCCGCGGGAAGTCGCCCGCCGTGATTTTGATGTAGGGATAGCGCTTGTCGTCGCGAAAGACGATATTGAACGGCGGCCGGTGTTCCTTGATGAGCGTGTACTCGAGCATGAGGGCCTCGTACTCGGACGCGCAGATCAGCGTTTCGAGCCGCGCGGCCCGGGCCAGGAAGTAGCGTGTCTTGTCCGGCGCCTGCGCGGAAAAATAATTGGCCAGCCGGTCGCGCAACCGGGCGGCCTTGCCCACATACAGGACCCGGCCCGCCGCGTCCTTGAACCAATAGACGCCGGGCAGACGGGGCGCCGACCGGGCGATGTCCTGAAGAGGCGTGGTGGGTTTGATTTATTTCAATATCGGATGACGGGCGGCGCGGACATCGTCCACGCGCCGGACCGGCGTGCGAATCGGCGCGTCATGGAGGCGCTGCGGGTTGGTTTCGGCCTCGCGCAGGATGGTCTGCATCAGTTCCACGAAACGGTCGAGGGTTTCGCGGCGCTCGGTCTCCGTCGGCTCGATCATCAGCGCCTCCCGCACCAGCAGGGGGAAATAGACGGTGGGGGCATAGAGTCCCTCGTCGAGAATGCGTTTGGCGACGTCCATGGCCGACACGCCGAATTTGTCCTTGAGCGCGATCGCCGAGGCGACGAACTCGTGCATGCACCGGCCGTGGCCGTAGGGGATGGGGAACATCGGCCGGAGTTTTTCCTGAAGATAATTGGCGTTCAGGACGGCGCCGAGGCTCACGCGCCGAATGCCTTCATCCCCGAGGAGACGCAAGTAGACCCAGGCTTTCAGGAGATTCAAAAAATTCCCGAACGCGCCGTGATACCGCCCGATCGACCGGCGGTCCGCCTCGGCCCATCCCCATGCGCCCTCCTCCCGTTTCAAAAAGGGGCCCGGCAAATACGGCGCCAAATGCGACTTGACCCCGATCGGGCCCGCGCCCGGGCCGCCGCCACCGTGCGGGATGGAGAAGGTCTTGTGAAGATTGACGTGGACCATGTCGAAGCCCATGTCGCCGGGCCGGACGCGTCCGAGGATCGCATTCAAGTTGGCGCCGTCGTAGTAGAGGAGGCCGCCGGCGTCATGCACCGCACGGGCGACATCCTCAATACATGTTTCGAACAGGCCGAGCGTATTGGGATTCGTCAACATGAGAACGGCCGTGCGGTTGGAGACTTTCTGCCGCAGGTCCGCGAGATCCACGCGGCCGGTCGCATCCATCTTCACGACGACGACGGTGAGCCCCGACATCGCGGCGGAGGCCGGGTTGGTGCCGTGCGCGTTTTCCGGAACGAGGACTTCCGTGCGGTCCGTGTCGCCGCGCAGCCGGAAATACTGCCGGGCGGTTTTGAGCGCGCAAAGTTCCCCGTGCGCGCCGGCGGCCGGATAGAGACAGACGGCCTCCATGCCGGTCACCGCCGCGAGGTCCTGCTGAAGTTCCCCGAGCGCCTGCAGAACGCCTTGGACCTCGGAGTCCGGCTGCCAGGGATGGGCCTGGAGGAATCCGGGTTCGGACGCGACCGCCTCTCCAGCCTTCGGGCTGTATTTCATCGTGCAGGACCCGAGCGGGTAAAAACTCGAATCGACACAGAGATTCTTGCGGGAGAGATTGACATGATGACGGACCAGGTCATTTTCGGGCAGCGCGTCCAACGCGAGCGGCGCGGCCCGGCGCGCATGGGCGGGCAAGGCGGGGATGCCGGAAGAAACAGCGGTATCAAACAGCCGGCTCATCTATTTCCGCTTTTCTCAATTTCTGAAAGCAGCCACTCGACGTCGGACTCGGTTCTCCGTTCAGTGAACGATACCAGGTAGGTATGCGGCAGGTCGGAATAATACTTGTGCAGATCCAGAACCGGCAGATGATCGAGTTTGCATTTCGCGCGGATGGCCACTTCGAAGAGCGACGCCGAGCCGAAGGCCGGGCCGGCCACCCGATCGAGCCGCCGCAGTCCGTCCAGAAACTGCTCCATCCGCGCCGCCGACGTTTCCGCCACCGCGCGCAGGCCGGCGGCGCCCAGAAGCCGCACGTACGCGCCGGCGTAGATCGCGCAGAGCGTGTGGTTGGTGCAAATGTTGGACGTCGCCTTTTCGCGCCGGATGTGCTGTTCGCGCGTCTGGAGCGTGAGGCAGTACGCCTCCTGGCCCAGCGCGTCCAGCGTCTTGCCGACGAGCCGGCCGGGCAGGCGGCGCAGATATTTTTCGCGCGCGGCGAACACGCCCAGCGCAAGCCCACCATAGACCATGGGCAGGCCCAGGGACTGCCCCTCGGCGACGGCGATGTCCGCGCCGACTTCGCCGGGCGCCGCGAGGACCGAGAGCGACGCCGGCTCGAAGATATGGACAAACCCCGCGCCGATTGTGTGCGCGGCCGCGGCGAGCGACCTCATGTCTTCGATCACGCCGAACAGGTTCGGATTCTGGGCGATGACGGCGATCACCGGCGACCGATCATCCGGCCGGAACATCTCCGGGTTCGTCCGGCCTTCCCCTGAAACAAACGGAATTTCGACCAGGCGCAGCGGCAGGTCCGAAAGATAGGTTCGAAGCACCGCGCGGTAATGCGGATGGACCGCGGTTGAAGCGTACACCGTGCCCGATTTATGTTCCGACGCGCCGAACAGACACAGCACGGCCTCGGCCAGCGCGGTGGCGCCGTCATAGAGCGACGCGTTGGCGACGTCGAGCCCGGTCAGCGCGCAGATGGCCCGCTGGTATTCGAAAAGCCCCTGCAGAATTCCCTGGGACGCCTCCGCCTGATAGGGCGTGTACGCCGAGTAATAATCGGTCCGGCGCAGAATCGTCTCCACCAGCGCCGGCGGTACCATGCGATCGTAGAACCCGGCGCCCAAAAAGGTCGGGCGATCCAGCCGCGTTTTCCGCGCGAGCGCCGAGCCTTCCGCCAAAATTCCGTTCTGCGATCTGGCGCTCCGGCCGAGGAGCGGACGGGAACATAGAAGATGTTTGGGAATTTCAGCGAAGACGTCCTCCGGTTGGGACAGGCCGATGGACCTGGCCATCGACTCCATTTCGGAATCCGTATGCGGGACGAACCCCACGCCTTGCGCGCCTTGGTCAGCCATCGCGGTCAGCCGCTCCGGGCCTGCCTCACTTGCCGCTGTTGATGTGTTTTTCGTACTCTTGCGGCGAAAGGAGAGACGACGCGTCGGAGGGACTCTTGACTTCGATCTCCATCATCCAGCCCCGGCCGTAGGGGTCCGAATTGACCAGTTCCGGCGTCGCCGCAAGGTCCGCGTTCACGCGGGTGACTTTGCCGGACACCGGCGCGTAAATGTCGGAAACGGCCTTGACCGATTCGATCGACGCCAGTACGTCCGACTGTTTGGCCTCTTTGCCCGGCGCCGGAAGGTCCACATAGACGACGTCGCCGAGCTGGTCGGCGGCAAACTGCGTGATGCCGACGACGCCGACGCTGCCGGTCAGCCGCAGCCACTCATGCTCCTTGGTGAATTTCAAATCCGCGGGCGCACCCATGGATGCATCCTCCCTTTCACGCCGGATGCCCTTTCACCCGGCCTTTGACGAATCTCCGTGATACCTGCCGCACCGGAATTTCCTTCCCGCGGCCTTTCACGGCCAGCGCCGCGTCCGGCGGAACGGCGACATCGACCGATCCGAATCCGATGCTGCGGCCCAGGGTCTTTGAGAATACGCCGCTCGTCACCTGCCCGACCTCGCGGCCGTCCAGGACGATCACGTGGCCGTGGCGGATCAGCGCCGATGGATCGGTCCCCGCGTCCAATCCTGTGAGCCGGCGGCGAGGGGCGCGGGTCTTGAGCGCCTCGGCGCCCCAGTACCCGCCGGCGGGCGACACGGCGAATTTCAGTCCGCACTCGAATGGACTGACGGTCTCATCCATGTCCGAGCCATAGAGACTGTAGCCGGCTTCGACGCGCAATACGTCGCGCGCGCCCAATCCACAGGGAGCGACACTACCAGCTTTTAAAAGCCATTGCCACATTTTTTCGGCCTGGGCGTTCGGCGCCACCAGTTCAAATCCGTCCTCGCCCGTGTAGCCGGTCCGGGAAATCCACACGGGTCCGAGGCCTGTCCATTCCATGTCGGCGCCGCCGAAATACGGGATCGCGGCCACGGTCGAATACGGCGATCCCGTAGCCGGCGGCCGAACGACGGCCGACAGGATCGACTCGGCCTTCGGCCCCTGCACCGCGATCATGACGGTGGCGTCGGACCGGTCGCGGGCGCGGCCTCCGCGCGCCTCGATCCATCGGAGGATTTTGTCGCGGTTGGAGGCGTTGACCACCAATAGAAAATCTCCGGAGACTTTCCGGTACAGGATCACATCATCGAGAATTCCGCCCGACTCGTTGAGGACCAGCCCGTATCGGCCGAGCGCGGGCCGGATGTCTGAAACGCGGCAGGTCAGCAGGCGCGAGAGAAACGGCTCGGCCTCCGCCGGAAACTCCAGACGGCCCATGTGGGAGACGTCGAACATGCCGCAGGCGGTTCGAACCGCGGCGGTCTCGTCATAGATTCCGCGATAGAAAATCGGCATGTCGTATCCGGCGAATCCCGCACGACGGGCCTGCAGGGCGGCGTGCTGGTCGAAGAGGGGGGTGTGGCGCAGGTCGTCCATCAGGTGAAACTACCGAGGAGCCGCCGGAGGGCCTTGCGAACGAGAATACGGATTTCTTCGCGGCACCGGCGATACGTTTCGAGATCGCCGCCGATGGGATCGTGCACGTCGGGGCCGGGCTTGCGCGTGGCGTACTCCCTCAGCGTGAAGATCCGGTCGCGCCGCGCGGGGAAGAGCGCAAGGAGCAGCATGCGCTGGCTGTGTTCCATCGTGAGGATCAAATCGGCCCGGGCGACGTCTTCGGCCATGAGGGGCGCGCTCAGATGGGCTTGGAGGCTGACCTGGATTTCGTCGCAGACGGCGCTCGCCCCCTCGCTGGCCGTCCCACCGGCGCGCGCCATGAGACCCCGGGAGAACACCTGGGCCATGTCCGCGAGCGGCTCGAGTTCGCCGCGCGTGATCGCCTCCGCCATCGGACTTCGGCACGTATTTCCGGCGCAGACGTAAAGGACGCGAAGCGGATCCGGAAGAACGTCGGGCGGGATCGCGCCCTGACGAATCACGTGCACTTCGTCCCCCTCGACGGCGACCACGGTCGAGGCGACCTTGCAGGAATGCCGGTCGTCCCGGATGGCCACCTCGACGCCTTCGAATATTCTGGGGTCGATGTCATCAAAGCGCCCTACGGCGCCCCGGCCGGACCGGTTGGCGCTGGTGGAAACGATGGGACCGATCTGGTTGAGAAGGTCGCGCAGTTGCCGGTGGGCCGGGATCCGCACGGCGATGGTGCCGTCGTCGGCGCAGAGGCTCCGGCTGAGTTCTTTTTTCGCCGGCAGCGCGACGGTGAGGGCGCCGGGCCAGAAGCGCGCCATGAGGATGCGTGCGCGCTGGGGGATTTCGGATGCGAGTTTTTCGATTTGCATGCGGGACCCGGCAAGGATCGGAAATTTCTTGTCCGGGCTTCGGCCTTTGAGGTCCATCATCTCCTTGACGATTTCGTCCCGGATCATCCCGCCGATGCCGTAGACGGTGTCGGTCGGAAACAGGATCAGCTTCTTTTTGCGGATGGCGGAAACGATCGGTTTCGGACCCGGCGGATCATCGGCTTCCCAGTCCAATATCTGCGGCGACATGCGCGATCAGGCCCGATCCGCCGTGTACTTGGAGACATGCCGCCGGGGCGACGGCGGGGCCGGCTCCGCGACGACGACGACCTCGCCCTTGACGGTCCGCGCGGCGAACGCGCCCGCCGCGTCGGCCGCGGTGCCGGACCAGACTTCCTCAAATTGTTTCGTCAGCTCCCGGCCGATGACCAAGCGCGCGCCGGGCGCGGCTTCCGAAACTTGCGCGATCGTTCGCGCGAGCCGGCCCGGATGTTCGAAGAACACGGCGGCGGACCCGCTGTGAAGAATCTCGAGGAGGTCCAGCGCCGGATTTTTCCTGGACAGAAAGCCGACGAACGTCACGCGCCCGGCAAAGACGCCGGCGATGGACAAGGCCGCCGTGAGGGCGGAGGGGCCGGGAATGGGGACGACCCGCACGGCGGATTCGAGGCAGCGGCGGACCAGAAGCGCGCCGGGATCGGACACGGCGGGCGTGCCGGATTCGGTCACGAGCGCCGCCTCCAGCCCGGCCTGCAATCTCGGCAGAAGCTGTTCGACGCGCGCCGATTCGTTTCCTTGATACAGGGAATACACGGGCTTCGGCGGCAGGCTGTGCCGCAGAGACAGCTTCCGGAACGTCCGCGTGTCCTCGGCGATGACGGCCTCGACCTCTTTCAGGATTTTCAGGGCGCGCAGAGTGATATCTTCGAGATTCCCGACAGGCGTCGCCACAACGTACAGCGCCAGACAAATTCCCCCTTGCGATCGTTTACCTGCTCCATGTTCCTGATACCTGCGCCGGGTGAGAGCGTCAAGGGAGAAATTCGTCAGAGAGAAATGGGGCCGGTAAACAGGGAAACCATTGGCCACGAACGACACGAACGATCACGAACAGACACGAATTAAACATTCTTCTCATGTAAAAATGTTCGTGTTCGTTCGTGTTCCAGGTTCGTGTTCGTTCGTGGAGGATGTTTATCATTGACCTGATTGACGGCGCATTTTTCCGATGCTAATGACTGGATTCAAGATGAAGCGTTTCTCAGTCTGGTTCATGCTCATGGTCGCGTTCGCATCGGTCGGATGCACGGCCCGACGGGGGGCGTCCAAAGAGGAGCAGTTTATCCCCCTTGAGCGCGGAATGGCTGTGATCCAGTCCACGCCGCCGGACGCCTCCGTTTACATCAACGGCGCGCTGGTCGGCAAAACCCCGCAGAAAAAACTATTCTTAATTCCTGGGACTTACGACCTTGAAATACGAAAAGAGGGGTTTGGCCCCTGGAAGGAAAAAATATTGATTCTTGAAAATACCGTCCACGAAATCCAGGCCAAACTGCCGGGGTTTAGCCCCACCGACACGCCCGTGCTCAAACGGCCCGCCGAGAGGCTGTATTAATATACTGTATATATATAAGGGGAACCCAGCCGGATGCAGGTGAGTTTGAGGGCCAAGTTTGCGGGCGTGGTGCTCGGGCTGATCCTGGTGCTGATCTGCGCCATCTGGGCGCTGATGATGCGCCAGCAGGCGGAGATGGAGAAGCGCATTTCGGAGCATCAGCGTGGGGTCATGCTGGCGGAACTCAAGAAACGGACCAGCAGCATTTTTGCGTTTCTGACGGCCAACAGCGAGGCCCTGTCGATCGAGGACTACCTGACGGTGGACGCATTTGTCCGGGAGATGTCGCGGTCCTCCGACATCCGGTACATTCACATCGTCGTCGATGGCCGGCTCGTCGTCCCGATGGTGAAAAATCCTCCGATGTACGAGCTTCCCCGAGGCGTCGCGCCGGCGGGGACCGACGTGCGTTTTGACGAAACGACCGGGCCGGACGGCGAGCCGCTGGTGCTGGTCAGCGGGCCGATCGTGGACAAGACCATCCGCCTGACGGTGGGGTCGGCGTACGTGGCCGTGTCGAAGCAGCCCATTCTGGAGGCGATCGAGCAGGCCGCGCTGGAAGTCAGCCGCGTCGCGCAGTCGGTCCGGAGGCGGGTGACGCTGATCACGCTGATTTTCGTCGCGCTCGGCGTCGCCTGCTCGGTCGTGCTGGTCAGCATGATCGTGCGGCCCATCCGGGAACTGGCGGCGGGCGCGCGGGTGATCGGGAGCGGCAATCTGGACCATCAGGTGGAAGTGCGGTCGAGGGACGAGGTGGGGGACCTCGCGCGGACCTTCAATGAGATGACGCAGGACCTCAAGGCGGCGCAGCGGAGATTGATCGAGACGGAAAAATTCGACCAGGAGCTGAAAATCGCGACGGAGATCCAGCAGGCGCTTTTGCCCAAAAGTCTTCCGAAGGTCCTCGGCCTGGATCTTGGAGCGTATTACAAGTCGGCGAAGGACGTCGGCGGCGACTATTACGATTACATCCCGGTCCAGAGGGACAGCCGCGGAAAAATCGCGGTCGTGGTCGCGGACGTGGCCGGCAAGGGCCTTCCGGGGGCGGTGGTCATGTCGATGACGCGGAGCATTCTGCGGTCGCAGGTGACGCTGGCGCTGTCGACGGCCGACACGCTGCGCCGGACGAACGCGGTGCTGCAGCCGGACATCAAGGCGGGGATTTTCGTCAGCATGTTCTACGGCCTGGTGGACAGCGGCACCGGCGAGACCGAATTCAGCAGCGCCGGGCACAACACGACGCTGATTTACCGCGCAAAGACCCGAGAGGTGGAGAAGATCGACTGCGGCGGGATGGCGCTGGGCGTGGTGAGTCCCGAGCGGTTCGACGGGATGATCGAGACGAAGAAGACGGTCTTGTTGACCGGAGACATTTTGATCCAGTATACTGACGGGGTCGATGAGGCGATGAATCCGGACCACGAGCAATTCGGGATGGACCGGCTGTACGAGGCGATCCGGAAGTGCGGAACGCGCGGCGCGCAGGAGATGCTGGAAGAAATCCAGGAGCGGATCACCACCTTCGTGTCCGGCAACCCGCCTTCGGATGACATCACGATGGTCGCCGTGAAACGGGTGGCCTGAGGAGCGACGCGGGCATGGCGAAAACACAGGAACGGAAAAAATCGGCGGGACCCAGACTTAGGAAGACGGTATTGCGGCTGGCCGCGCAGCCGGATGCGCTCAAGGTTGTCCGGAACACCATCCTGAAGGAAGCCGGAGCGCTGCGGATCCATCCTGAAGAACTCTACTCCATGGTGCTTGCGGTGGACGAGGCCTGCGCCAACGTCATCCGGCACGCCTACAAGGACGGCCCGGCGAGGCCGATGATCATCGAGATTGAAATTACCAGCCGCCAGATGAGCATCGTGATCCGCGATTCGGGTCAGGCGTTCGATTTCGGCGAGTATCCGCGCATTCCGGTCCGGGAGGCCATCGCACAGCGGGCCGAGCGGGGATACGGGATTCAGATCATCAAGTCCGTGGTGGACCGCTGGGAACACACGCGCACAAAATCCGGCGAGAACCGGCTCCGGTTGATCAAGTACTTCCATCCGGCCGGATCCTGAGCGGCCGGATGCGAGACCTGCGTGTGCGTGGGCTGCCGGCCGCCATCCTTGCGATCCTGACGCTGGCCGGCGCCGACCCCGGCCGCGCGGACGACGTGCGGCCGCAGATTGCGGCGAGCGACCGGATTCGGATTCTGCTACGGTCGGAGGGCCTGGCCGCCCCCGAGGAGGACCATCTCGCGAAACTCCTGGAGGAAGCGCTGGACCGGCTTGACCTCGTCGACGTCAGCCGCGAAATCCGGCGCGGCCCCGTTTCGTCGGAGGAACTGCGCAAACGCGCGAAGGCCGAGGCCGTCCACGCGTTTTTGATCGTCGACGCCGGACTCGCGGGCGCCGCGGATGCGCGGCGCCTGACGTTGGACGGAAAATTAATTTTCCCCGAAATTTACGATCCGGTCTGGACGGCGCGGGTCAGCGCCTCCGGCGCCCCAAGTGCCGGCGTCTCCGACGCCGGCCGGATCCGTACAGGCGGCGCGACCGATACCTCGAAGCCGGCGCGGAATCCCGTCACGACGGAACAGATGCTCGAAGACGGCGCGCGGAGCCTGACGGGAGAGTTCAGCCGCGACTGGATGACGCAGGTCGCAAAAAACAAGAGTGAGCAGGCGATGGTAGGACTGCGCGAAAAGCGCAGGGAGTTGGAGAGCCTGGAGCCCGCGGAGGCCGCGCGCGAGGCGGCACAGCTCGCGCGGGGATTCGAGCGGAGCGCCGAAAAATCTTTTGCATCAGGCGCGCACACCGAAGCGATCGAATACGCCCGGATTGCGCAGGGCCACTATGAACGGGCCATCGGCACCGCGCGCGGGGAGAGAGAAAAGCAAACGTACCGCCGGGAGCGGCTGAATCTCCTGCTCGAAGCCATCCGGAACCGGATCGACAGCGTTCCGGTCGAGCTATTGTCCGAGGATCAGCGCCGGGACCTGATCGATCTTCAGGCGGCGCACCGCGCCGTTCGTTCCATGCAGTCGCCCGACATCGAGCTGGCCATGGCAAAGGTGGAATCGATCGACACACGACTCGCCGCACTTGCGCGGGCCGCGCGCCAAACGTTTCAGGCCAGGGTCCGGGAGATTGAAATTGCGCTCGTGTCGCTCCGGGAATGGGACGCGCCGCGGATGGATGGAAAGACCTATCAGGAGATCCTCAAGGGGTTTGACGAGGCGCTCGCCGGCTACGAGCGCGGCGCCTGGCAGCAGGCGCTGATCCACCTGCGGCAGGCGGAACGGGGTGCGCAGATGACGCTCGATTTTCTGACGCGCCATGCCCGCGAACACGCCGAAGAGGAATACCTTCAAACGGTGGAACGCATGGGGCGGCTCATCAAAAAACTTTATACGGTCGCCGGCGACCGCAAAGATCTTCTTGAAACGGCGGACGCGGCCTTCAAGAGATTTCAGACCGTCAAGGGCGAGTACACGCGCGAGAAGGCGACGCGAGCGGCGCGGCAGGCGACCGATCTGTTCCGGGAGTGCGTGCAACTTTTGCAGCAGTTTCAGGAAAAACAGACCGAGCGCGCGGCGGAACTGAAGCGGCGGAAGGAGCAGATGGGACAGAGCCTGTCGGGACTGGGTCAGCGGGGCGCGAAGCTGATGTTTCCGGACCGGTGGGTCGATCTCCAAGGGCTCTGGCGCGCCGTCGAGCCGCTGGAGGGGGAGCGTCTCATCGAACAGGATTCGACCCTCCTGCATCTCAACCGGCTCATCGATCAGATGGACCAGAGCATTTCCTCCATGATCGAACAGCCGATGAGCGAGTTTTCGCGGGCCATCGTAAAGCGCCGGGAAAACGGGAAGCCGTGGGAGGCGCTGGAGCGCAAGCGCCGCCTGGCGGAGGTCTACCTCCGGGAGGGCCTCGTCCCGGACGCGCTGGTAATCTTCAAGGAGTTGGAGACGGAGATCGCGGCGGGGCAGTGACCCCCCTCAGCGTCGCCTTTTCCCGCGCTCCGGTTTGACCGGCGCGGCCGGCGGAGGCAATCTCGCCTGAAGCTCCGAAAGGAGCGCGCCGGCGTCCTGCCAGTTGCCCAGGCTCAGGGCGCGCTCGGCCAGCCGGTGGAGCGTGCGGAGATGGGCGGGAAATCCCGAGTCGGTGACGCGGCCGGCGAGGGAGGAGAGGGTTTCCCTGAAAGATTCCTGACAATACGCCTGAACAAGGATCGTATAATGATTGAGGAGCCTTAAGGCTCGGATGGCCGTCAGCGTGTCTCCTTCCACGTAACTGTTCATGGCCGATTCGTAGAGTTGCTCGAGCCGGCGGTCCATGCCGGCCGGCGGATTCTGGTGCGCCGGCAACGGCAGATGGGACTTCAGCCATTTTCGGGCCGTTGCGAGGGAGAGTTCGAGCGGCGTGACGAGAAGCGGCGTATCGGATTTGAGCGAAAGCTCGCGCACGTCGGTCAACTGAAACTGGTCGACCGGCGCGGGCAGGATTTGGGGAGAGGACGGAAAGACGAGAAGGGGGACCACCAGCCGGCTTCCGGCCTTCACCGGGACGGCGGGATCGAGCCGGTTGATCTGCGCGAGGAAATTCTGAAGGCGCGCGTCCTTGTAAAAGAGGAGGGCCAGGCGGGACAGCTTATCGGGCTTCGCCGCCACGGTTTCGATGTAAAGATCGAGCGGCTGGGGCCGCCGCTCTTCCCGGCCCAGACGTTCGTACGAGGAGAGAATCGAGCGGATCACCATGTCGCCTCCGACCACGGCGCCGGGAACCGCGATGCGGGCGCCATCAAACAGTCCGGGGACGGGCGCATAATGAACGTCCAGCCGCTGCCGGACCGTCGCCCCGGCAAGATCCCTGGCGGTGACGATGATGGCGTTCGGTCCCTCTCTTAGAAGGAAATCCGCCGAAAATGAATCGGCGCCGCCCTGCACCAAGACAGGAAGCGGGTCGAACAGAACCGTGTCCGGAAACCGGTCGATCACACGGCCGGTCACGCGCAGAGCTGGATCGGAGGTTCTGGCCGGGGTGGAATCCAACGCGAGACGCGGCGGCGCGGAATCCCACACAAGGGTTTCGCGGAATTCGTCCGTGTTGAAGAAACGGTCTTCGGCCGTGAGGACCATCATCTGCGTTTCGGCGGACAGCGTGGTCTCGATCTCGAATTTTCCGGTCGTCGGATCGAAACGGCGGAGCGCGCCGGCCGGCGACACCGTCAGCTTGGCCAAGGCGTCGTCCTCCAACTGGCCCTTGATCGAAACGGCCGGCGTTCTGGAAAATCCCGGCCGGTCGAGCCGGACGAGCCGGGGGGGTTCATGGTCGACCGGCAGTCTCAACTGGCTTTCATTTCGGTCTGTCCTGATTTTCATCACCGCGACACCGCCCAAACTCTGCCGGCTGTCCAGCCAGACGCTCCGGCCTTCCACGCGAACGGGGCCGCTGTCCCAACGGTCGGCGCCCGGAAGGCGCACTGCGGCGAGGCGGGTCCGTTCGGTCGTCAACACATCGACCCTGATCTGGCCCGGAGAAAATATTTCGATGTCGGGCTCAAACTGGATCAGAGGCCGGACGAAGGGCCGCAGGACGAGTCCCAGAGATTCCGTTCCGATCAGCCATCCCTTTTCAGTGACCAGGATCCGGTTGATCGACTCGGACCGGGAACGGTCCGGAAAGAGATATATTTTTTCCCAGGTTTTCGTTTCCGCGTCGTAGCGGCTGATTCCGTCGACGGTGGAAACCAGCCGTTCCAGGCCGTTGGCCGCGATGTGCCGGGCCTCGTCGTCCGTCAGTCCCTGCAGCGTCGTGTAGTGCTCCCAGCGGGTTTCGTCGATATGATACCGGAACACGCCGCGCTCGGCCGAGCCCAGCCAGAGTTCCTGCCCTGCAAGGACGGCCGAGGTGAAGGCCGGCATGGCGTAGCCTTCCATGAAAGGGATGGATTCCCATTCATCGGAACGCGGTAGATAGCGCCGGACGTCCGCGCGCGTTGCGACAAACAAGTCGGCGGGGCCGGGGGCAAACGCGGTGATGTCATTCGATTCGCGGCCCTTCCCGAACACGGCGTAATCCAGATCGCCGGTCGACAGGTTCATCCGCGTGATACCCCAGCCCCGCGTGCCCATCCACAGGTTGCCGCGCCAGGCCGCCAGCGCCGTGAGAAAATTTCCGGAAAGACCATGTTGCTTCTGCAAAACTTTTTTCACCGCGCCGGACCGGTCGAGACCGGCCAGTCCGCCATCCGTGGCGGCCCACACGGTCCCCCCGTGCGCCAGGAGGCCGGACACGTATCGGCCCGGCAATCCGTGCTCGGGGCCGATGCGGCCCACCTGCTCCATACCGGCCGCCGTGTCAACCAGCCGGACCCGCACGATCCCGTCGGTCGTGCCCGCCCAGAATTCCGGGCCGACCTGCGCGATGGACTTGATTTGCAAGCCCGCCCCAAACGACGCGTCGGACATGGCCCAATTCTTGCCCGGAGCAATCCCCCCTCTCCCGCCTACGGCGGGAGAGGGTAGGGGTGAGGGTGGCAGGGTTCGATCGCCGCCCTCCGCCCCCCTCACCTCAATCCTCTCCCCCCTGCGGGGGGAGAGGAGGTGAATAGTTGCGTCTGGGGCGAGCACGATCAGTACGGCGAGGACGCCTGTCATGCGAAAAATTCTCATTCGGTTTCGTTCCGTTTCAGTTTCTCAATCTTCTTCCGGGCGCGTTCGATGTAATCCCGGGCCTTCACGTTGTCCGAATCGATCGCCAGGACCCGGTTCCAGTCGGCGACCGCTTCGTTCAGGCGGCCCTCCTGGTAGTGGCCGAGACCCGAGAAGATATACTGGCTGATCGCGCCCGACTTCTCTGTTTTCCATCGTTGCTGCAATTCTTCAAGCCTCCGGGCCCATTCCGTCTCGCCGGACCGCGCCGCCGCATGGCGCGCGTCCAGCGTGAGGATCTGGCGGTAGAGAGACAGCACATGCCGGGCACGCTGCATCGCGAGGTCCGTCCGGTTCTGATCCACCGCGAGCTGGACTTTCTGACGGTAGCGGTCCGCTTCCTGCAACCATCCGGCGATGTGTTCGGCCGAGCGGTCCACGACGGGCGCGCCCTCGATCGCGATGGCGCGCTCCGCCTCGGCGCGCGCCATGCTCAAGCGGTCGATCTCGTTCAAGCCGGTCCGGGCACCCGCGTTCTCGGGATCGACGCGCAAGACAGCCCGGAACGCGGCGCGGGCCGATTCGTACTGGCCGGCGTCGACCGCCGCCCGGCCCTGGTCCATCCACTGGGCCAACTGTGTAGCGAGGCCGCTGCGTGCGTCCGCCAGACGCGTGCGAACTTCCGGATGGTCGGCATGCAATTTTTCCGCGGCCTGATAGGATTCGACGGCCTTCAAAAGATTTCCCTGCTCGCGCAGCCGGTCGCCCTCCCGCAGGTGCCACGCGATCTGATCGTCCAGGGACTGCCGGGCGCTCGCGAGATAATTGTTGACGAGCTTGCGCTGCGGATCCGCCTTCCGGACTTCCTCCCAGACCTCGATGGCCTTCATGAAATTCCCCTGCTCGTACAGGTTGACGCCGGTGACGAATTTCTCCTCAAGGTCTTTTTCGCGCACCGCCTGATCGATGCGGCCCCGCGCTTCCTCGATCAGCGAGCGGGCGCCGGCCAGGCTCGAATACTCGGACAGCGCCATCTCCCAGACCGCGATGGCTTGCTCGAAATGGAGGTTGCGATAATGCGTGAGGCCCGCGTTGAACAACTGCTGGGCCCGCGCCAGATCCGTCTTTTCCTTGTTCCTCCGCTCCGCGTCCGCGCGGAGCTGCCTTGCGCGAACGTCGTCGGGGTCGACCGAGATGATCCAGTCCAGCGTCGCGATGGCGGGCTCGTATTCTTCCTTCGAGAACCGCCCCAGGGCGTCGGCGTATTCTCTCTCGATGCGCGGCAGGAGGAGACTTCGGATCTCTCCGCGGCCTTTTGCCGCGGCCTCGTTGTAGGGATCGACCGCGAGCGCCCGATTGTAGAATTTCAGCGCCTGCTCCGGATCGCCGCCCGCTTGGAGACGCGACGACTCCGACACCATCGACCGGACGAACGACAGGAACCGTCCGGCGTGGGCCTCAATGCGCTTGCGGACTTCCGGATGATCGATCTCGCGCGCCAGGATCTCCTGCCAGGCCTTGAGCGCGACATCGACATTGCCCTGGTTCATGGCGGCGTCGCCGAGCTTCAGTTTCTCCGATATCTCCTCCGCCCGGCGGATCTGCACCTCCTGCAGGATGGCGCGGGCCGGAGCGTAGTCCGGGTCGAGGGCGAGACTGTGAGAGGCGAGCAACTCGGCCGCGTCGATCTGGCCCTTCAGAAACTCCGCCTGCGCCAGAAGCTCGAACCGCGCCGCCTCCTGCTTGCGCTCGTCCGGTTCCAGTTGCGCCTGGCGGAACTGCGCGAGCTGTTCGAGCACGGCGGCGGCCTTCGGATGGCCGTCGGCGCGGCGGACGAGAAGCTGGAGCCGGCTCTCGGCCTCGTCCCACCGGCCCCTCCGATATTCCTCAAGGCCTTTCCGGTACAGCTCGTAGCGGTCCCGGAACTGTTCGCGCTCGATCAGCCGCGTCTTGGCCGCCTCCAGATATCGCCGGGCGGCCGAGTGGGCCGGCTGGAAGTAGAGGACGCGTTCCATCTCCCGCGCGGCGTCGCTCAGATTGCCGATCAGATATTCGGTCAGGCCCCTCACGAAATGCTGTTCCACGAATGTGTCGCGCGTCGATTCGATGTGCGCCTTCGCGGTCAGCGCCTTGTCGAACGCCGGGTCGTGCTCGAGGATCGACCGCACGATCCGGTCGGCCTCCACGAGGTCGCCGGCGGCCAGACGCCGCTCCGCCTCCGACCACGGGGCGAGGACGTTCTGGTCGTAATCCTTGCGCGTTTCCGCCATGTACCGGCGGGGCATGGGGTTGGACGGCTGGAGTTTCTGCGCCTCCTCCCATTCCTGCATCGCCTTCGGATATTCCTTCTTCGCCCGGTGCGTCAGCCCGCGCTGCAGCCGCTCGCTCGCGACGGTGCCCTGGGACTTGCCGAACTCGTACGACAGCGACAGCCGCTGGAAGTTGTCGAAGAGGCTCGACGGGAGGATCGCGTAGTCGAACTTGAGGTCGCTGAACCGGAACCCGAACCCGAAGGTCGGATCGCCGTTGTCGAGGCCGGTGCGGACCGCCAGCCAGGACTTGGGCAGCCACTCGAGGCCGAAGTGGATGCGGTGGACGTCCACCGTTGTGAGGTCGAGATCGAGCGCGAACTGCAGCCAGTCGAACATGCGGTAGGAGGCGCCGAGCTTGGCGGCCATCGGCAGTTTTTCGGCGACCGTCTTGAGCTTGATCTGCGGCTCGATGAAGTTCTGGACGTTGAGGCCGAGCGACAGCTTGTCGGTGATCCCGTCCGACTGCGCATGGCGGATGACGCCCTCGAAGAACGGAATGGCCTCCCGCAGCTTGCCGGCGTCGTACAGCTCGACGCCGCGGTTGAACCACGCGGACAGCGTCGCCTCCCGCAAGGACATCGGCGGGTTGGCGCGGAGGAACTCGACCATCGCGCGATGGCCGTTGGTGATCGCCCGCGCCTGGAACTGATAGCCCTTGCGCCGGCCGGCGTCGATGGTCCGGTCGCGCAGCTTGCGGGCTTCCTTGTAGTCGCGATCCAGCTCGAGCGCCTTCTCGAGCATCGCGAAGGCCCTCGGCAAATCGCCGTTCTGGAAGGCCTGCGCGCCCTGGTCGTAGAAGCCCTCGGCCTGGCTGCGAATCTGCGCCTTCGCCAGCGTCAGGTACGCGCGGCTGAACTCGACGTAGGCGTGGGTGAACCGGTAGAGCGCGCCGACGTCGAGGCCGAATCCGGTGCCGGAGAATTCCGCGATCTGCTCGCGGAGCACGTGCAGGGTGCTGCCGACGTACAGCGAGTTGGTGATCTGCTTGCCGTAGCCGAGCATGAAATTCATCTTGCTGATGTCGAAGGTCCCGATGTTCCCGCCCGCCGTGTTGCGGCGCGTCAGGTCGCCCCAGCCCTCCAGCACCATGCCGCCGCCGATCGTGCCGAACCGGCCGACCGGATGCTTGTAGGCGAACATGTTGTACCAGGTCTTGTCGAAGTACGTCTTCGAGTACTGCCCGAAGAGTTCGTACCGGCGGTCGAGGTCGAGCGCGGCCGGATTCCAGAAGACGGCGGTCGCGTCGTCCGCCATCGCCATGTAGGCGTTGCCCATGCCGGCCGGCCGAGCGCCGAATCCGAGTTTCTTGCTCGGCTCCACCACGCCGCCCTTCTGGGCTTCGGCGAACGTCGCGGCCGTCCAGACCAGGAGGAACGCCGCGGTGATCAGCACCCGGAACATGCGGTTAACGGTGGTCATCACTTGGCCACCGCGATTCTGTCCGTGGCGACTTCGGACGAGCCGTCGGTGTACTCGACGGTCAGACGGACGAAATACCCGCCATTCAGGACGACGCGGCCCTGGCCGTTGCGTCCATCCCAGGTCGGCGCCTGGACGAGCGTGTTGAAGAGGTTCACACCGGCGCCGTAGGTGACCGGGCCGATCACCCGCACCAGTTCCCCGGTGAAGTCATAAATCCGGATCGTCGCGGAACCCGCCTTGGTCATGTTCCACGCGAACTTGAATCCGCTCCAGGTCGTTCCCTGCTCCGTGTAGCTCTCAAACGGGCTGGCCGGGTTCGGGAATCCCCGGAAGGTCTCCTGGGCGGACTGGCCGGCGGCGAATTCGAAGACGACGGCGTACATCGAGAAGTTCTTGGACGAGCCTTTGATGGTGGCCGTCTCCCCGTATAGATTCAGCGACGCGTCGGACACCGACTCCCACAGGCGCGTGGTTTCGTTGTAATGCGAGAGCGTCAGCATGTGGGCCGTCAGCGGCGTGCCGTCGGCCTCGTAGAAGGCCGTGGGTTGCGTCACGTCGAGTTCGATGCCGAGCGGCTCGGCGAAATCGTCCGGCACGAGCGGGGTCAGGACCGTCGGATTGGCGAGGTTGATCTTCGCGATCGTGAAGTCGTAGATGGACTGGCCAAGCTCGGCCGGCAGAAGCTCCATGAACGGCATGTTCTTCGCGGTCTCTTTCGACTCCTCGAGCACCACCTTGTTGGTCGAGTCGGGATCGGTCACCGCCATCCAGACGGGCCCGAGACCCGGCTTGAAGAGGCCCGGCTTCAGCTTCAGCCGCGCCTTGCCGTCCGGCGACGCCGCCGAATCGATCGAGGCGAGCTGCTCGGCCGAGATGAGCGTGTTGAAGACGGTCGTCGTGGTCGCCTGTTTGTAGTCCGCCGGCTCGTCCTGGTCGCGGACGCTGGTGTCGACGCGCAGGTAGAACCGCCGGAGCGCCGGCCAGGCCGTGTCCGCATAGACCGCCTGGATCTGCACCGTCCGGCTGTCCAAGACCGTCACGGACTGGGTGACGCTCACGCCGGCCGCGTCGACCAGCGCGACGGAGGTCTCGGTGACCGTCGACGAGTCGACCGGGATGTTGAAGGTGACGATCAGCGGCAGGAGCCGGTTGTCGGTGTCAAACGGCGGCGGCAGGAGATACGTGCCGTCCGTCGGATGCGTCGTGTCGACGGCCGGGTATCGCGTGCGGACCGTGTAGGTGTCGGACCGCACGGGCGCGCCGAGGACGTTCAGATCATCGAGCGAATCGATCCCGCGGACCTTGACGTCCGAGTTCGACGCGATCTCGACGTAGAACATGGAGTTGATCGTAAGATTCGCGGCCGTGACATACGCGACGAGCACCGGAACCGTTTCGGCGGCCTGAACCGTGAACGGCGTCCCGCTTAGCGTGGCCGAGGAACCGGAGAAGGTTCCGGACCAGAGGAACGTGTCGCGCGTGCCGAGGGATCCGATCGTGTCGGCGTCCATGTAGAGCCGGACCTGCGTGACGGCGGACGCCGGCATCGACCCGGTGTGGGTCACCTTGACCTGCGAGACCGACACCGCCTCCTGGCGGTCGGCGGCGAAGTTGAAGACGGCGACGGCGTTCGTGTCGCTCTCCTGGACGGTGAACCGCTTGGGCTGCGTGTCGGACCGGGTCAGGAAGAGCCGGCCGGGCCGGGCCTTGAGCGAGATCGACCGGACGGGCGCGCCGGTGATGCGGATCGTGTCGCCGGTCACCACGCCGACCGCATAAACGTCCGCGTTCGCGGCCAACACCAGAGCGTAGGTGTCGCCCGCGACAAGGGTCGTGTCCATGTTCGCAACCACGAGGACCGAGATGCGGCCCAGGGACGGCACGCGGACGGTGTCGCCGATGTTGCTGAAGGTCGCGATCGAGCCGGCCAGCGCGGCGCGCTGGACGAACGTGTCGGTCGGGGACGCGTCAAGAACTCCGTCGGAATCGCCGTCGAGGTACAGATCGACAAACTCGATCTCGGTGTCCGGACCGAGGGAGCCTGTGTCATAGCGGAAGACCATGGTGTCGATCCGGACGGGTTCCGGCGCGCCGGCGGCCGTCAGCGCGAGCTGCAGCCATTCGACGTTCGAGGAATCGTCGTCGACCTCGGTGTCGACGGGAGGATGGGCGCCCTGGCCCAGCGCGAGGCTGGCCTCGAAGAGGACGCGGATCGTGTCCTGGCTGAAGTTCGACAGCCGGTCGTGTCCGAAGACGCGGAGGACGTAGATGCCGGCGGTGTTGAGGCTGACGTCCACGGCCCAGCGCGAGTCCGCGCTCAGGATCGCGACGCTGTCCACGATCACGCCGTTGACTTCGATGCTGACCGAATCCATGCCCACCAGCGTGTCCCGGGCCGTGCCGAAGAACCGGATCGTCGACTCGATCGTGTCGACGCCGTCCTCCGGCCCGTCGATCGTGAGGATCGGCGGCGCGGTGTCCACTGTGAACTTGCGGGTCACGGTCGTGTCGAAGTTGCCCGCCGTGTCGATCGCCAGGACGCGCCAGTAGTAGAAGCTGTCGGCGAGGGTCGCCGGAACGAACGTGGTGTCAAGCACGATCGTCGAGGCCTGGAGGACCGACGCGAAGGTCGTGTCGCCCGCGATCTGGAGGACGAAGGTCTCGCCGCCGTCGTTGCTTGTCCACGTGAACCGCGGCTGACGGTTGATCGTATCGTGGTTGTCCGCCGGCGTGAGGAGCGTCACGATGAGGCTCGTGTCGATGACCAGTGCCCTCGAATCGGAGGCGCGGGTCGGCACGCCCGCCGTGTCGACCGCCACCACGCGCCAGCGGTATGTGCCTTCCGTCAGGAACGGCGTCACATCCCATTCCGTGTCGTACTGGGTGTCGGACCGGATGGGCGCGGTGAAGCTCGTGTCGTCGAGCGCGGCGACCTGGACGACGTAGAAGTTCAGGCCGGTGACGGTGTCGCGCGACGCTTGCCACGCCATGGTTGGCGTCGTGTCGTTCCGCGTGTAGCCCTCGGCCGGAGACGCCAGGGAGACCTCGACCGGGGCGCCGGTATCGACGTAGAGCCGCCGGATCACGGACGTGTCGTAATTGACGGCGCGGTCCTCGGCCAGGATTCTCCAGTAATAGACGCTGTCGGTCAGGCCCGGCGTCCGGTAGGACGGCACGCCGACCACCTGCGTCGTCTCGGCCACGCGCGTGAAGGCCGAGTCGAAGGCGATCAGGATCACGAAGGTTTCGCCGTCGCTCGACCAGACGAAGGTCGGCCGCGTGTCGGTCGTGAACGTGTCGTCCGCAGGGGCGGTCAGGACGACCCTCACGCCGGTGTCGAGCCGGAAGTCGAACGAATCCGAGTAGGGGCCGCGGTTGCCCAGATCGTCGATGCCCTGGACGCGCCAGTAATAGGTGTCCTCCACCAGGATCGTCAGCGTGTCGCTCGTGACGGCGGCGTCGACCGTGTCGGCGTAGGACACGAACGCGAAGGACGGGCTGGGTGTGACTTCCAGCGAGTAGCTGTCGACGCCGACGCTGTCCGCGGCGATCGCCTGCCACGTGAAGGTCGGCGTCGTGTCCTTCGTCACGAGGCTGTCCACCGGCGAAAGCAGCAGCACCCGGGCGACGTCGGTGTCGAGGAGGAACCCGCGCGTGTCGGAGTAGGCGCCGATGTTCGCGAGTTCGTCGATCGCGCGGACGCGCCAGAAGTACGTGTCGTTGTACAGGCCGGTGACCGTGTCGGCCGTCCGGGTCCCGTCGATCGTGTCGACGAAGTCGGCGGCGGCGAACGTCAGGAGTTTCGAGAGTTCGACCACGTACGAATCGATGCCGACGCTGTCGGCCACCGACTGCCACGTCACCACGGGCATGGCGTTCGTCGTCTCGTGGGCGTCGGCCGGCTGGATCGCGGAGACCTGCGCGACGAACGTGTCGAGGAGAATGATGCGGAAAGTCGTCGTGTCGTAATTGCCCGCCGCGTCCTGGCCGATCACGCGCCAGTAGAACGTGTCCTGCTCCGGCAGGCGCCGCAGGGCCTGCAGCGCGGCGGTGTCGACGACGGAATCGAGGGTCGTCGAGAAGGCCGGGCTCTTGGAGAGCTGCCACGTGAACGTTTCCGCGTCGGTCGTGCTCCAGATGAACATGACGTTGACGTTGGTCGTCTCGTGGCCGTCGGCCGGCGCCACCAGCGAGACGGTCAGGCTCGTGTCGATCACGAGCCGGAACGTGTCCGGCGCAAGATCGGTGCGGTTGCCGAGATCATCGATCGCGTGCACGCGCCAGTAATAGGTGTCCTCCGTCAGGAACGGGCCGATCGTGTAGCTGGTGACGGCCATGTCGACGGTATCGGCGCGGGCGATCACGGCGAAGCTCGCGCCGGCCGAGACCTCGATGGCGTAACTGTCGATGCCGACGCTGTCGGTCGTGATCGCCTGCCACGTCAGGGTCGGCGTCGTGTCGTTGGTGCGCGTGCCCTGCGAAGGCGACAGGAGGACAACCTTCTCGACGGCCGTGTCGACGATGAAGCCGAACGTATCGGAATAGGCGCCGACATGACCCAGATGGTCGATCGCCCGGACGCGCCAGAAGTAGGTGTCGTTGTAGAGGCCGGTGATCGTGTCGGACGCCGACGTGCCGTCTACCGTGTCGATGAGGACCGCCGCCGTGAACGCCGCCGACTTCGATACTTCGACGATGTAGGAGTCCACGCCCACGCTGTCGGACAGCGTCTGCCACGAAACGACGGGCGTCGCGTTCGTTGTCTCGTGCGCGTTCGCCGGGCTTGCGGCCACGACCGCGTCGATGTCCGTGTCGACCACAAAACCGCGGGTGTCGGAGAACATGCTGATGTTGCCGAGGTCGTCCACCGCGCGCACGCGCCAGTAGTACGTGTCGTTATAGAGTCCCGTGATCGTGTCGCCGGCGGCCACCGCATCCAGGGTGTCGGCAAAGATCGCGACCGAGAACGACAGGAAGTTGGAGGCTTCGACGACGTAGGAATCGACGCCCACGCTGTCCGACACCGCCTGCCACGTCACGACCGGCGTTGCGTTCGTCGTCTCATGCCCGGCGGCAGGCTGAACGAGGGCGACTTTCTCGACCGCCGTGTCGATGATGAATCCGCGCGTGTCGCTAGTCGGGCCCACGTTGCCCAGATCGTCGATCGCGCGCACGCGCCAGAAGTACGTGTCGTTGTAGAGACCCAGGACCGTGTCGGCCGTGAAGGCGCCGTCGGCGGTGTCGACGAAGACGGTCGAGGTGAAGGCCAGAGTCTTTGAAACCTCGACCACGTACGAGTCGATGCCGACGCTGTCGGACACCGCCTGCCAGGAGACGATCGGCGCCGCGGTCGTCGTCTCGTGGCTGTTGGCCGGCGCGGCGAGCGCCACCGGATAGACCGACGTGTCCAGGACAAGGGTCCGGGCGGCGGCGGTATCGAAATTGCCGGCGGCGTCGGACCCAATGACCCGCCAGAAGTACGTGTCCTGGTCCGGCAGGTCGCTTCGGACCTGGATGGCGGAGGTGTCAACGGCGGAGTCGATGATCGTCGTGAACGCGGCGCTCTTCGAGAGCTGCCAGGTGTACGTTTCGGCGTCGAGCGAGGACCACAGGAACGTCACGCGTGCGTTGGTCGTTTCATGGCCGGCGGCCGGGCTGACCAGCGACACCGCCATGCTCGTGTCGACGATGAACCGGAACGAATCGGGGGCAACATCCAGGCGGTTGCCCAGCTCGTCGATCGCCAGGACGCGCCAGTAGTACGTGTCCTCCACCAGGAAGTTCTGGGCGCTGTCGCTGGTCCGGGATACGTCGAGGGTGTCCGCCAGGATCAGGGACGTGAAGTTGACATTTCTCGAAAGTTCGATGGCGTAACTGTCGATCCCCACGCTGTCCGCCAGTGCCGCCCAAGTAAAGAGCGGCGTCGAGTCGTTGGTCCGGAGGCCATGGACGGGCGCGAGAAGCGTGACGTTCCGAACGGATGTGTCAAGGAGGAACCCGCGGGTGTCGGCGTAGGCGCCGATGTTGCCGAGATCGTCGATGGCCCGCACGCGCCAGTAGTACGTGTCGTTGTACAAACCCGTCACCGTGTCGCTCAGCCGCAGCCCGTCCACCGTGTCCACAAACTGCGG